>ERZ1649853.656-NODE-656-length-14153-cov-6.513122_pt1 | contig 14153 bp, 12 predicted proteins | sample MGYA00575353_ERZ1649853 | MGnify/ENA primary metagenome ERZ1649853 (study PRJEB40853, sample SAMN11349654) | freshwater sediment metagenome | isolation source: river sediment | host: Sediment | place: India: Okhla Barrage, New Delhi | collected 2017-02-21 ...
GGTAAACCCTCTCCTTGTCAGATTCGTGGTCAAGAACAAACCCGCACTTTTCCAACACCCGCCCTGATGCCGGGTTCGATTTCGCTGTAACTCCGTACAGCGGGCGTTCTGTCACTTCCCTCAGGAATTGTTCCAGCGCAGCTGAGGCAATGCCTTTCCCCCAATACTCCCTGCCAAGCCAGTACCCAACTTCGCGCTTTCCTTCCATAATGAAGCTGACCATATTACCCACGATCTCACCCTTCCATAAGATCGTGCGCAGGAGATTAGCAGGGTCTGCCATGATCTTGTGCCAGTGGGCATAAAAAGCTCCCTCATCCCGCAATGGAAAGTCCGCCATCCTTGCGGCCTTCTCATCTGACTGCTGCAGGTAGAATATGGGAAGGTCTCCAGTTTTTACAGGTCGCAATATGGTAAGCATAGAACAGCCTTAAAAGCTCTACCCCGGGATTTCCGGGGTAGAGCTCTGGTTTAATCTTTCATCCCCGGGAATTTCTCGGAGAATTTCTGCAGCGCCTCCTGCAGGTGCTGCTCGCGCAGACTCAGCGTCAGGTCAGCGCGGGTACGCTCTATGATACCGCGTACCAGGTCGGTTTGCCGGCGCAATCCATTTGTGATGGCATCCGGGTAATCCATCGTCACCAAAACGTTGTAGATCTCATCCATCAGGTTTAACAGTCGCTCGGCATCCTCCGAATAGCCCATGCGCAGGATATCCAGGCATTTGCGGCGCAATTCGCCGATGGTCTCTGCCAGTCCGTTCAGGTAGGTGGCATGTTCAATGCCCAAATCCTCAGGCGTCGGCAGGGGAGTGTTGGTGATCAAAGCCACGGTCAGGCTGGCTTCAGCAAACTCCTTGATGGCATCCTGGGTGTACCCGGCGTGATACAGGTCAGGGAAGGCAGCCAGATCGCGCTGGATGTTGAGCGTCAATACCCGCGCTTCCATAAGCAGTTCCTCTGCCTGGAGAGTGTCATCCCGATGGATCGCCCGGATGGTGTGTGCCGAAAGCCGGGTCAGCTGGCGCGCCTGCGTCAGTGCCTGGTCTCGGGCGGCTGTTCGCGCGTCCAGTATCTTCTTTGCATTTTCGATGAGGGTTTCAAACTCCTGCATGCCTAACTCCCTTCGGGGGATTTCGGTGGATGAACCTGCTTGAAAAGGTCCCCTGCCAGTCCGGAATCGCCCGGTAACTGAACTTCGCCGAATGCGGCTTCATAACGCGAAATGTTCTCCGCCAGTGCCCGCAACAGCAACTTGGCACCCACCGGTGCCATCAGGATGCGGCTCAACACCTTGAATTTTGGCTGCGCGGGCAGCATCCGGCTGAAATCAATGATGATCTCAGAAGGTGTGTGGCTGATTCTCGCCAGGTTGGAATATACCGGTTCCAAGTCCTCCGGTGTTTCCATTGGCGGCATATTGGAAACCGGATTTGCATTTTGTTGTGTCATCAGGTTAACCCCTAGAAGGGAATATCTTCAGCCGGCGCTTGTTCCATATCTTCCTCAGCACCAGCCCCTCCGCCGCTTTCGGTCTTCGCTGAGAGGAACTTGACCGTGTTGGCGGTGATTTCATAAGTGGCACGCGGTGTGCCGTCCTGCCCCGTCCATACCCGCGGTCCACCGGATTTATCAGCATTCAGGCGTCCTTCAACCAGCACCAGCTTGCCTTTCTGAAGGTAAGTGTTGCAGGTCTCCGCCAGTTTACCCCAGGCCGAAACCTTGAACCAAACGGTTTCCTTTACGGGTTTGCCGGACTGATCGGTGTAACTGCGGTCAGTAGCCACTGAAAAACTGGTGACTGCCTGTCCGGTGGGGGTGAACCGCATTTCAGGATCCCGCCCAAGTCTGCCAATGATTACCAATTTCTGATACATAATTTCCTCCTGGAACAAAAGTGAATGTAACAAACGCAATTAATATTGTACATTATTTCTATCAATATCGGGCGCTTTCGGGCAAAAGAGGCCTGGCAGCATGATGTTATAATCAAAACCGGAAAAACTATGAAACTCACCCGATCACTTTTTATTGCATTTGGCATAATAACGGCAGTACTGCTGCTCTCAATTTCGCCCGTATTCCAGTCCCCTGCCAGCGCCCAGGTGTATTACTACACCCCTACCGCCGAAGCCAATGGTAATGTCTATTATGTCGTCAAATCCGGAGACACCTGCGATACCATCTCCCTGCTCAACAATGTCCCGCTTGAAACCCTCCGCAGCCTCAATCAGCTTGACCTCGATAAGTGCCGTTTCCTTCAGATCGGACAGAAACTGCTGCTCACCACCGTGCCCACCCCGGTTGTCACCATTGGACCGTCCCCCACCCCCACGTCAATGCTGCCCACACCCGTGCCTATCAAAGGCTTTGGGACCATTTGTGTTTATCTCTATAACGATGTCAATGGCAACGCCATGGCCGAAGAAGATGAGATCACCGATACCGGTCTTGCTGGTGGCGCAATAAGCGTGGCTAGTGTAGCCGGAGATTACAACAAAACCGGAACCAGCATCAGTACCGGTGATGCGGTTTGCTTCAAGGAAGCCCCTGAAGGCGAGTACAACGTTAGCATCGCCATCCCCGATGGCTACAATGCCACAGCCAGCCAGAACTACACAATTTTCCTCAAAGCTGGCGATACTTCGACCATCGATTTCAGCGCACAGGCCAGCTCGAGTCTGAGCACAGCCAGCGGTGAGGGCAGCGGCTCAGTCCTGTTGGCGGTGGTTGGCGGATTATTCATCCTGGGCGCCATCGGTTTGGGTCTTTATGTGCGCTACTTCATGCGTAAAAATCCCTGAAACTAAAAACCAGCCGAACGGCTGGTTTTTTTCTTTATTCGAATCGTTCTTCTTTCCACACATCCGCGCTGTTGTTATAACCTGCCTGCTCCCAGAAACCCGGCTTATCCTCGCGCACGAATTCAAGTCCACGCAGCCACTTGGCACCTTTCCAGAAATAAGGAGTTTTCAGATCGTCCCTTCCAACAATCGCCCCCACAATCCCGCGCAGTGGTGCCCCGTGATCAGGTGTGATCGGCTGCCCGTCAAAATGGGTCGCCATCAGAAAATTATCCGCCAGCGTCACATCAAGCGGCAGGTTGGTTGTGAAACCATATTCAGCGTGCTGCACTACGTATGCTGCTTCGGGGTTAATTTTTATCAATCCTTTATCGACCAGAGTCTTAACTGAAACCCCTTCCCACTCTGTGTCAAACTTGCTCCAGCGCGTTACGCAGTGAATATCCATCACAAGTTTTGTACGCGGCAGCTCGAAAAATTCCTGCCAGGTTAGCACCAGGGGATTCTCTACCTCTCCCCATACTTTGAAATTCCAGGTGGAAGGGTCGAACATAGGCACCGGTCCGTAATGCAGTACCGGAAATTTATTTGTCAATGCCTGCCCGGGGGGTACCCGGCCTTCCCGTTTGAAAGCTTCTTCCTCTGTTTTCCGTCTAAAGAATGTGTCCATAGGTCCTCGTAAAGTTGATTATAACGGATTGTTCTTGCTTTCTGTTTTCACCCCCGGTCATCGGGTAAAATTGTCTGAAGGATAAGCGATGAGTCAGCTTCCTCTTTATTACATCGGCCGTAATGATCGTTTCAGCACCCTATACAAGGTCAGTCTCGACCTCGTCCAGGAGTTCTCGCTGGATACCCTGCTTGAGAAGATCGCCAAGATTGCCCTTGAACAGGTAAATGCTTCTTTTGCAGCTGTTGGCACCCTGGATGAGAGCGGAGCATTGGAGAAATTCGTTCCTGTTGGCATGACCCGTATGGAGATCGAGAAGATCCCCCACCCCCCACAAGGTAAAGGGGTTTTGGGAGAGTTGATGCACTCTCCCGAAAGTATTCGTGTTCGCGAGCTAACCCGAGATTCGCGTCATTCCGGTTTTCCCCCGTTTCACCCAAAAATGAAATCTTTTCTGGGGGTTCCCATTCTCCAGGGGAGCCGCCAGTTGGGTCAGATTTACCTGGGTGACAAGGATGGCGGTGAGGAATTCACCATTGAAGACCAGCGTTTGATCGAAATGCTGGCAGCTTACAGCGCGGTAGCTATCTCAAATGCCCGCCTATATCGCGCCCTCATCATGCGAGACCGTGTCTTAACCCGCCGTAATGAGAACCTGGCGTTGTTGGATCAACTGGCTTCTACCCTGGCAACCAGCACTGACCTGGATACCATTCTTGAAAATGGCTTGAACCAGTTAATGGATTATCTCCGCCTCGAGGTTTCTGAGATCTACCTTCACATTGCTGACAGCCGCATCTTAAGCCGGAAAATTCATCGCGGTGAAACTGTAAAAAGTCTCTGGAAACAGGATCAATACAATCTGGGTGAGGGAACCGTCGGCAGGGTTGCTAAAAGTGGGAATCCGGTGGTCTTAAACATCACTGAAAACGAGTATGCTGATCTAAGTCCCGAGATACGGCAGAAGGGCATCCATCAGATTGCAGTCCTCCCCATGAACGGCCGCCTCGGTGTGGTTGGTGTGCTTTGCGTCGCCACCTGTCATCCCCAGCCCCTCGACGACCTCGAAGTTCAATTCCTCCAGGCCATCGGCTCCTGGGTAGCAACTGCCATTGAGAATGTTCATTTGAACGATACCGGAAAACGCCTGGCTGTTCTTGAGGAACGCGACCGCATCGGTATGGATCTGCATGATGGCATCATCCAGTCCATCTATGGGGTGGGCTTAACCCTCGAACACGCCCGGCTGCTCATTAATGAAAGTCCTGATCAATCGACCGTCCGCATCGAACAGGCGATCAAGGATCTCAACCATACTATCCGCGATATCCGTGCTTATATACTAGACCTGCGTCCGCGCCAATTAAAGGATGAGAATTTACTTGATGGCATCCAACGCCTGGTGACTGAATTCAAGGCGAACACCCTGGTCGATGTTTACCTCAGGGGGTCCGAGAAGGAACTTGAGGAACTCCCCCCGGCTCAGGCGGTGGCACTCTTCCACATCTGTCAGGAAGCGCTTGCGAATATCGCCAAGCATGCCAAAGCCCATCGGGTCGATGTTGTCCTCTGGAAAACCGCAGATCGTACCCTGCTTGAAGTGAAAGACGATGGGCGGGGTTTCGATCTCGATAAGGTAAAAAAATCCATCGGACATGGGCTTACAAACATGGAAACCCGCGCTGCCAACGCCGGCGGTGATGTAGATATCACCTCTGACCCCGGACAGGGCACCAGTGTGATGGCCTGGGTTCCCATCCCTCAAAATGAGCCTCAGGGTTAAAACTCCCGGGGATTTCGTGTAATTTGCATATCCCCCCGCTTTCGGCTACAATCCCCCTATGAGTTGGAACCTGATCGGTCATGACTGGGCAGAAAAGATCCTGCGCCAGCACTTGAAAAACGGCGATGTCCACCATGCCTATCTCTTCACCGGCGCACCGGGTGTTGGAAGACGCAGCCTTGCCCTCGAGTTTGCCAGGGCAGTTAACTGCGCCAACCCGCCCATCCCTGGTGATTATTGCGGTGTATGCAGCATTTGCAGGCACCTGGCTGCCATGCAGCAAGCCGATCTTCATGTTATAGCATCCGAAACAGAAGGGGGAATGATCAAGGTAGACCAGATCCGCGAACTGCAGCGCTCGCTCATCCTCACCCCCTACGAATCCAGGTACCGCATCGCATTATTGCTCAATTTTCACCGTGCCAACGCCAGCGCTCAAAATGCACTATTAAAGACACTTGAAGAAGCTCCACCCAAGGTGATCCTGCTTCTGACCGCGGATTCTGCCGAGAGCCTGCTGCCAACCATTTCATCCCGCTGTGAGATTCTCCGTTTGCGTCCAGTTACCATTGAGACACTTACAGCTGCCCTCAAAGAACAATCTCATCTCCCGCTTGAAAAAGCTGCCCTTTACGCCCATATTGCCAATGGCAGACCCGGCATCGCATTACGCCTTGCCGCTGATCCCAAAACAGACGAGAAACGCATCAATTGGATCGGGCAGTTGCAGGATGTACTGGGGTATTCCATTCAACAGAAACTGCGGCTGTCTGAAAGCATGAACAAGGAAAAGAGCGCTGAACCGCTGGGGGATGTTCTCAAGGTCTGGACTTCGTTCGTCCGCGATATCCTGCTGATGCAGGCTGGCAAACCCGCGGGAATCGTGAACATCGACTATTCTGATGAAATCTCAACCCTGTCAAAAAGGATCGACGGGGAAGTTTTGCTGCGGGTTTTAAAAGAATTGACCAGATCTCTCGAACTGGTTGAGTTGAGCGCCAATCCACGTCTGATGCTCGATAACCTGTTCCTGAATTTGCCTGTTTTGCAGTAACGGCTGCATCAACTGATTGCCTGGTGCAATTTTTTCTCAAGTTTCTGAAATTCGGGTGTATATCGCAATTCCTCGTCACGTGGTCGAAGAAATTCAACCCGCTGGTCAAGCACGATACTGGCTGGGCGCGGGCTGAAAACCACAACCCGGTCAGCAAGCAGCAATGCCTCCGGGATGGAGTGGGTCACCATCACCACTGGTCTTGGCCGCGACTGCCAGAGCTGCAATAATTCACCTGCCATCCGCTCCCGAGTGAGCGCATCGAGTGAGCCGAAGGGTTCGTCCAAGAGCAGCAGGTCCGGATCCGAGATGAACGCGCGTGCAAGTGCAACCCGTTGCGCCATTCCACCAGATAATTCTGACGGCCAGGAATCCTCAAATTTCTCCAGTCCGATCATGTCAACCATATCCTTCACCTTCTGTGAAATAGTCCCGGTTTCTACACCCTGTAATTCAAGCGGAAGAGCAATATTCTGCCATACCGTGCGCCATGGCATCAGATTTGCCTGCTGGAACATCAAACTCAGCTTTGGACTGGGGGTCGTGAATAGGATCGTTCCACTATCGGGCTGGATAAGCCCCGCGATCAATCGCAACAGGCTGGTCTTCCCGCTTCCGGAAGGTCCGAGAATGCACAGAAACTCACCTTTTCTTAGTTGCAAATGGATATCCCGCAGAACTTCCAGTCTCCCCTCGACACTTGTGAAGGAAAGGTTAAGATTATTTATTTCTAGAAACAAATCCCGCGTGGTCATTCCGGGATAAACTCGTTTGTATAACACTTAGCCAGGTCAACAGGTGCAGAAAGCATTCCCATCTTTTCCAGCACACTTTTCATATTTTCCCACCCTGCCGGATCTGAATAACCGGGGCGATTTGCTTTCCACAACTCGATTGAATTCAACAACACCTGCTTTTGTACCGCCTGATCCGCAGATTCAAGGTTTGCCACGTATTTCTTGGCGATCTCATAGGCTTCATCCGAATGGTCGATGGTGTACTGGATGGACTGAATTGTCGCCACTGTCATCGCCTGCACCAATTCCGGGTTTTCTTTCAATACCTTTTCACTGGTGACCAGTCCATTCCCCACCATTTGCATCGCATCAGATACTTTGAGAATATCAACCTCTTCTCCCATGCTTTCCAGCTGCGCTGGCTCATTGGCAATATAGACCACAACCGCATCCTCGCGGTCTGTCAACAGCATTTCCACCTGGTTAAACCCGATCGAGTCCAGGGTTACATCCGCATCGGTTAATCCCCCTGCATACAACAAGGCCATCGCCCCGATATACGAGGCTCCGAACAATCCGGGCAGCCCGATCTTTTTTCCTTTCAGATCCGCAACAGATGTAATTCCGTTTGCTGTTTTTGATACGATGCCCACCGGATACTGTTGATACCAGGCCATGGTATATACCAGGGGCAATCCCTGCGCGCGTCCCAAAACAACCTGCTCACCGGAAAGGATGGCGAATTGCAATTCGCCAGTAGCCAGCAAGACAGCATTATCGTTCTCCATGCTGTAATCAATGCTCACTTCAAGACCGGCATCGTCGTAGAAACCTTTTTCGATCCCTACATACAGCGGAGCAAACTGCACATTGGGGATGTACCCCACCGGTAGCGATATTTGTATCTTGGGTTGTTCCGTAGCTGTTTCAGCTATTGTCGCCGTTGAAGCCAGGGATGGAATTGCCGGATTGTTTGTTTCCGGAGGTCGTAATGTGTTGCAGCCGGTAATTCCAAGTATCAGAAGTCCAATGAGTATCCGTCGAAGTATTTTCATCTATTTCTCCCTAAGTTTCTTATCGCTCTACCTTCCAGCGGGTAGACCTTTTTTCAGCCAACATTGCTGCCCCATATAACACCAGCGCCATCAGGATCAGCGTGAAAACTGCCACAAAAACCAGCGCCGTGTCAAACTGCCCCCGCCCGACATTCACCAGGAACCCTAACCCCATATCCGAGCCGACAAATTCACCAACCACAGCCCCGATGACCGAAAGGGTTGCACCAATACGCAGACCACCAAATAACACGGGTAACGCTGCCGGGATCTCCAGGTAACGCAGTTTCTGCCAGCGGCTAGCCCGCATTGATCGCATCAGGTCGCGCAGGTTCTCGGGTACACCCCTGAAGCCGATCATGGTGTTCACCAGCACCGGGAAGAAAACCGTCAGTGCGCAGATCAGCACCTTAGAAAAAATTCCAGATCCGAACCAGATCACCAACAGTGGCGCAATTGCAATCACGGGGATTGCCTGACTTGCCACCAGGTACGGGGAAAGGATTTTTTCGGTCAGGCGGCTTTTCGCCAGCAGGTACCCCAGTAACATGGCAATGGAACACCCCAGCAATAATCCAAGCAACACCTCAGTTAAGGTGACCAGAGAATGTGACAAAAGCGTTCCATCTGCCAGCACCGCCAGCAGTTTTTTCCACACGCCCTGCGGCGTTGGGAGCAGGAACGCGGGCGTCTTCGTCAGGGAGACTAAAACTTGCCAGGTGAAAACCACCAGAATAATGGAAACAATTACCAACCAGCCGTTATGCCTGGCCAGCCATTCTAGCCCTTTACTTGGAGCAGAACTTCGTTTTCTGGTGTTTTCAGTCTTAAGCGCCAAAAAAAGCCTCGAGGTTTACTCGGGGCATATGAACACGCAAAATTACCGCGGCTTCATCTTCTTTTATCCGGACTTTACCGTCGACCCCGGAATTTCACCGGATCCTGCGCTATCGCGCTCGTGGGTTGTCACCACCGATCGGGAATTGGAACCTTCGTTCCGCACCCTGCCCCGAAGAGGAATATAGAGATAACCAGAGTATAGTCCGGCTAAATTACTCTGTCAAGCATGGTTTTTACTGCCATTATGTGCACTTTCTCTGGTGTTCTTCTCAATATCAATAATTACATTAATCAACTCACCCAACGCAAATGTCAGCAGCCCTGCCACAACTCCCACCATGAGGATAATGATCCCCGCCAAAATGCTGTAAACCAGCACAGCCCCGGGGGATGTGATCGGAAGCCCTAATTGAGCCAGCGCACCATTAGCACCTGAGAATACCAGCGGCACCAGCACGAGGGAGACCACCCCCAATATCATCTCCAGCCCTCCTGCCATCTTGAGCACCAATCCGATCATCTTCAGACCCTGGTATCTTTTTTCCATTTCCGCTCCCGCTATTTTCAAGATGAATCCATTATAGTGCAGTTAAAAGTCAAATGCCCGGGTGAGGGGGGCACCCGAGCATCTGACTTGGTTATTCTAGCATAACTAGTCAAAAAAAATCAAGGTGTTAATTGCAGGACTTTTATATACATGGACTTTCAGTTTTGTTAACCACTCCGGACTTATCGAAGTTAATGCTTGAAAAAGGGTGCTATAAGACTCTATAATTAAGTGATCATTCTGCATATCTGTAGTTGGTGGTAAAGTTCTTATACGGTCCACATATTATTTGCCAGGAACAATACGAGCCGGGAAAATAAAGGGGCATCATGAGCGATGAGGCAAGTAATCCACTATCAGGCAGCGAAGAACTTCTGAATTCCAGCAAGATGTCCGGCAAAGCTGCTCTGGTGATCAATGACCAGGGAAAAGTACTGCTGGCAACTCCCGAATGTAAACAATCCTTTAATATCTCGGAAGGGCAATTCATCCTTTTCGATCTGGATACGCAGGGAATCCGCACCAAGCTCGTCACTGAAGACGACGATACCCCTTCGCCATTGATTCCTTACCTGGAGCTGCACGAGATCCAGCACCAGGGGGAACATTGTTTCGGTTTGATTCTTGATACATCCTCCCCAACGCCCGCTCCCTCCCCAGTGACAGCAGATCATCCACTGGATCTCGAGTATCAGGATCTCCCGGGTGCAGTTTACCATGCCCTGGATGACGAGCACCTGACCATCACCCAGATCACCGGTGGCAGCATTTCTCTGGTTGGTATCGCGCCTGAGGACCTCATTAACAACACCAAGCTTGACTTTGCCTCTCTTGTTCACCCTGAAGACCTCCAGCTCGTCAGGGAGAGCCGGAAAAATGCGCTTAGTGAAAACAGCCTGTATGAGATCATTTATCGCATCCGCCACAACGATGGAGAATACCGCGTCATTGGCGACCAGGGTCGCGCGATCCATTCAGACACCGGGCAATTCCTCTATTTCGAGGGCTGGTTACTGCCAAAACATGAAGAGAGCAAGGTTGAAGAAGAAAAACCTGACACAGAAGCCCGCTACCGTTACCTGATTGAGGTTTCTCCTGATGCCGTGGTATACACGGATGCCAGTGGAACCATAAAATTGGCAAACAAACAGTTTGCCCAGATGCTCGAAATTGACGAAAGCATGGGGCTGGTTGGCACCAATGTGCTTCAGTTCCTCGACCAGAAGAATAATTCTGAACTTGAAAAAGATATGTTTCGGCAGCTTGAGAAAGGTGAAGCCCACAAAGGGAAGTATCTTGCCCGAACCACTAATGGTAGAACTGTTCCCGTTGAGGTCAATATCCGGTCAATAAATCCTCAGAACAACGTTCCGGCCGGATACATTGCAATCATCCGCGATATGAGCGATTGGGAACACACCATCCAATCCTTAAAGACCCGCGAAGCCCAGTATCGGGCGATCGTCGAAGACAACCCCGAATTAATCGTACGGTTTACCCAGGATGGTTCAGTTACCTTTTGTAATCAATCCTATGCCAGTTATTACGGCTTAAAGGTTCGCGATCTTATTGGTAGAAAACTGCTGGATGCGCTGCCCAACCAGGCAAAACCCACCATCCAGATGATTCTCAATTATGTCAGCCCCAATATGGAGCCCACGGTAAAGGACGTCACAAGCGAGGGACCAAATCACGAAACCCGCTGGTATCGCTGGAAAACCCGGGGAATCCTCGATGACAGCGGAAAATTGATCGAGTATCAATCCATTGGTGAAGATATAACTGACGAAAAAAATGCCCGCCAGGCGCATCAGCTCTCAGAGCAAATGATTCGCAGCTTGTTCGAGTCTATCAACCTCCTCGCGATAATGATGGACCCGATCGGCAAGGTAACTTTCGTCAACAGCCATTATCTTGAGGTTACCGGGTGGGATAAACAGCAGGTTCTCGGGGAAAACTGGACAGAGAAATTCGTCCCTCCAGAGGTCGGATTCCAGTTAAAGAAAATCCTGTTTGACGGCATGATCATCGGCCGGATTGCACAACGTAACGACAACATGATCCTCACCCGCACGGGCGAACAACGCTTGATCTCCTGGCACAACACCCTGTTGTTCAACGACCGCCACATCCCCCAGGGTATTGCTTCGATTGGTGAAGATATCACAGAACAATTTTATGCCGAGAAAACCCAGGAAGTGGTTTACAAGATTGCCCAATCCACTATATCGGCATCAAACCTCACCGAGTTGTACACTTCGATCCATAAAGCCCTCCTCATGCTCATGCCCGTGGACAACTTTTCGATCGCGTTATACAACCGTCAGACTGAGCTTCTCTCCTACCCGTATTTCGTTGACCAGTATGATCCTTGCCCCGAGCCTGCCCCCCTCGGCCGCGGGTTGACCGAATATGTATTTCGTAACGGTAGAACGCTATTGGCAAATCCGGAGGTCTTTAACCTGCTTGTGGAAGAGGAAGCCGTTGAATCGGTTGGCACCCCCTGTGTTGACTGGCTGGGTGTCCCTTTGATCATCGATAACGAAGTCATCGGGGTGATGAGTTCGCAAAGCTATACCGAGGGTGTCCGCTTTAAAAAACGCGATGAGCAGATGCTCAACTTTGTGTCCACCCAGGTAGCCATGGCGATCGAGCGCAAACGCTCAGAACAGGCACTGCAGAATAGCCAGCGCCGCAATGAACTTCTGGTCGAAGCCACTACCGATGGTATCGTTCTCGAGACTCTTGATGGACGCATCATCGATTGCAACGAGATTGCCGAAAAAATGTATGGCTACACTCGTGAGGAGCTATTAACTAAAAGGGTCGTTGACCTGGTGGCACCGGATTTTCTGGTCGATAAGCCTGACTATATCGAGTGGGAGATTAAGCATGGCGCCATGGTCTCCGATATCCCCAATCGGCGTAAAGATGGTTCCATTTTCCCTGTGGAAGTCAGCACCCGGCTGGCAACAATTGAAAACCAGACCTTTGCGGTGGCGTATATCCGGGATATTACCGAACGCAAAAAGGCGGAACAAGCCATCGTGGAAAGCGAGGAGAAATTCCGTACCCTTGCTCAAACCGCTGCCGCAGGTATCTTCATTCATAAAGGCGGTCCTTACTTGTATGTCAACCCGAAATGGGTAGAGATTGCTGGGTACACAGAAGAAGAATTATTGCAAAAGGAATTCCTCTCCATTTTCGCCACTGGTTCACATGGGGTCGTAGAAAAACATTTCCAGGATCGGTTGCAAAATGACCGCTCGGTCAAACGCTATGAAGCTGAGATATTAACCAAAACGGGTCAAACCAAATGGGTGGATATCACCACCAGCGGTATTATTTACCAGGAGATGGAAGCCATCATCGGTACCGCCGTCGACATCACCGATCGTAAGCAAAAGGAAAATGAACTCGAGATGGTCGCCAAGATCAGCGAAGCTCTCCGGGTTTCACTAACCAGGGAAGAGATTCGTCCTACCGTCCTGCGCGAGATCATGAACTTCCTGGATGTCGATGGCGCACTCATCAGCACCATCGAAAATGGTGAGGAACCTGAGATTCTTGACCGCGCGCTTGGCTGCTTTGAACAGGCGGATATGAGCCGGCTAAAAGTCAGCGAAGGTTTGACTGGATATATAATCGCCACCGGGAAGACTTATACCAATAATGACGCCCCCAATGATCCACACTTCTCCTTCCCCAAAATGCTGCAGTCTCTTACCTCCTTAGCGGGTGTACCCTTGATCACCAAGGGTGAGACGATTGGCGCATTGTTGATCGGTGCAACTCATGTTCTGACCGAAAATGAGATTCGTTTGCTGAAGACCATCGGCGATATGACCGCCAGTGCAATTCACCGCTCAGACCTTTATGAGCAAACCAGCGCCCAGGCTCGCGAGTTAAAACAGGCATACGATGCCACTCTCGAAGGCTGGGCTCACGCGCTTGAGTTACGGGACAAGGAAACCCAGGGCCATTCGCTACGTATTGCCAACCTGACCCTCAAACTCGCCGGGCGCATGGGGTATAAAGAAACCACGCTTGAAAATGTCCGCCGCGGAGCCCTGCTTCACGACATCGGAAAAATGGGTGTTCCTGACACGATCCTTCTCAAACCTGGCAGTCTCAACGAAGAGGAATGGGCACTCATGCGCAAGCACCCGGAGTATGCCCGCGAAATGCTCATCGCCCTGCCCTATTTCAGCGATGCCATCGATATTCCCTATTGCCATCATGAGTGGTGGGATGGTTCCGGTTACCCTCGTGGGCTTAAAGGGACTGAGATCCCCCTGGCTGCCCGGATATTTGCCATCGTAGATGCCTGGGATGCCTTGATCAGTGATCGTCCTTACCGCAAAGCCTGGTCCAAGCGCGACGCGCTCTCCCACATCATTGATCAATCCGGCAACCATTTTGACCCCGAAGTGGTCAATGCTTTTGTGCAGTTACTAAAAGAAGAAAATTTGTAACGGGGTACCATATAAAAGCCCTCGCGCTTGCGAGGGCTTTTCTTTTTAGCTTTCTTCAATTTCCACTGTGAGCAATTTCACACCCGGGTACTCCGGTGCAGACGGGTTCCTTGCCGGGATCATCATCAGTACATCCAGTCCTTTGATCACCTGCCCGAAGACCGCGTGCTTGTTATCCAGCCACGGCGT
>ERZ1649853.657-NODE-657-length-14098-cov-8.605640_pt1 | contig 14098 bp, 6 predicted proteins | sample MGYA00575353_ERZ1649853 | MGnify/ENA primary metagenome ERZ1649853 (study PRJEB40853, sample SAMN11349654) | freshwater sediment metagenome | isolation source: river sediment | host: Sediment | place: India: Okhla Barrage, New Delhi | collected 2017-02-21 ...
TTGTGTTCGCGAACACCAGCGGGAACGTGTTGGGGAAGATGTGCCGTCTTATTATGCTCAGGTCGGATGCGCCGATCGCCTTCGCCCTCTCGATGTACTGCCTCTCCTTGATCGACAGGACCTGCGCACGGACCATCCTCGCTGTATAGGACCAGCCAGTAAGGCCTATGATTATGATGATCCCAGTGAGGTCAATCTCGCCGAGCAGGGCCGCCACTATGATCATGAGGACCAGCCACGGGATGGAAAGCACGACGTCGTTCATCCTCATCACGACCTCGTCCTTCCAGCCGCCTGCGTATCCGGAGTAAAGGCCGACCGCAGCTCCGAGGAATGACGCGATGAGTGCGGATGTGCCTCCGACTATGATTGACGTCCGGGCCCCATATAGCAGCTCGCCGAGGATGTCGATCCCGAAGTTGTCCGTCCCGAGCGGGTGCTCCTTGGACGGAGGGAGGTAGTCTCCGCCGAACCGGACGGTCTTGACATCGCCTGAAATCATCGGGCCCACTATGGCCATGGCCAGGAAGAACGACAGGATGATGACTCCCACGATCCCCATCGGGTTGTGCAGGAGCTGCTTTACGATCTTCCGCCAGCGGCCTATCGTCAGATGGAACTTCTCCTTCTCTGAGTCGTTGATGAGCGCCTGGCCAGCCATCGACCTGCGGACCAGCCTGAATGCTATCGGCGCCGTGACGCCCACGAGAATCGCGATAAGCAGGAGCTGTACGGCATGTGCTTCCAGCCACGTCGGAGGCCTCTCTACAATGTAGATGTAAGATGAGTCCCACGCCGTCCGGTTCAGGCTGTCCCTGACGGTCAGGTTCACCAATGCGGCTGTCGTGGAGTTTATGAAGAAAGTGGTCGACATCCCGTAGAACACTCTGGTTCTGGACTGGTAGTTCACACTCCACGTGTAGTTGAGGTTCTCGGCCCCTTCGAAGCCCGTCGAGCCGGAGCCGTCAAGAGTGATCGGGTCATTCGGGTACGCAGTGATGTTCGGCCCGGCCTCCGCGACCGGGTCACCTTCCTGGGCGAGCGCGGCTGACGCGCTTGCTGAGAATGGAGCCGAGTGAGTCTCCACCGAGGGCTGCGTGGGAAGGAAGACAAACGCCGTCATGAAGAAGACACAGGCCAATGCTATCGCAGCTGCGGTTCTTCTTGGACTCTTGTTGCTTTTCATCTTTCCACCTCCTACGCTATCTTGATCCTCGGGTCGATGTAAATCAGGACCAGGTCTGCCAGGAAGTTCGCGATGACCACTGCGACCCCGCCTATGACGACTATGAACTGCAGTACTGGGAAGTCCCGCAGCTCGATCGCCAATATGGTCCTGTATCCGATACCTGGATAATTGAACACGACCTCAACCTGGTACGCTCCGCCTATGACAAATGCGATGTCCATCGCGATGAGCGCGATCATCGGGGGCATGCCGTTGGGCAGCGCGTGCCTCTTCAGGACCTGCATGTCGGTCAGGCCTTTCGCGCGTGCAGTGAGGATGTAGTCCTCCGTCATGGTGTCCACCAGGGAACTCCTCATGACCATCGACACTCCGGCTAGCGTGCCGATTGCGAGAGTCATCGCCGGCAAGATCATGTATTTCAGAACGCTCAGGAAGACTGGCCAGCTCCACTCGAAAGTTGCTCCGAACTGGTCAGTATCGTAGTACCCTCCCGGAGGAAGCTGCGGCCACCAGCTCATGCCGAACAGCTCCGGCGTCGAGAAGGTCAGCTGGAGTATCAACGCCAGCCAGAAAACGGGCATACCGTAGAAGAACAAGGATACCGATGTCGCGCTGATGTCGAATGCGCCACCCCGCCTATACGCGGAATATGCGCCGATGGCCATTCCGATTGCGATTGTGAAGATGGTAGATATCCCCACGAGTAGCAGAGTCCAACGTAAGTCCAGCACGATTATCTCAAGTACGGGCCGGCCCCAGTTGTAAGACGTTCCCCAGTCGCCGGTGAAAGTGTTGTACAGGTACCAGCCCAACTGCACTGGAATGCTGTCGTTGAGGTGGAACTTCTCTTTGAGAGCCCATTTCAGGCTCTCATCGAACTTCGGGTTCCTGGGGACTATCTCATTGATCGGGTCACCAGGCATGAAGTGGATCAGTGCGAAGTTCAGAATCATGATGCCGACTATCGTGAGTGCGACGTTCACCAGTCTCCTCGCGATGATTCGTCTGAAAGATCTCTTCGCCATCTTCTGCCCCTCCCTAGACCTTCTTCTCCCGGTCGATCGACTCGGCGAAACTCTTGTCTTGGAGGAGCTTCCACTCGTCCATTGTTAGTCCCTCGTCCTCGAGCTTCCGCCTCTGTCTCGCTGTGCTGATAGCCCAGACCACCAAGACGATCGGTATCAGGAACAACATCCCGAGAGATGTGTAATCCCACCACGACCAGCCCTCAGCAACGTGCTCAAAGAACGTCCTCGTCTCAATCGTCAGTGAATAGGACTTGTCGTGCGTCAGGATGCCAATCTTGTTGTCCGAGTAGTTCAGCGTGATGGTGAAGTTACCTCTCGTGGCATACGAGTGATTGAGCAGTATGGACGCGTTGCCGTTCACGTACTCTGACAAGAAGAAGTGGAGCACTTCGCTCCCATCGCCCCAGTTCAAGAATATCTCGACCTCGTCCATCTCGGGGTCGGTGACCGCGAGCAGGAATTCAATGGTCTCGTTCGGCTCGGCCCACGTGCCTCCTGACATCGGACTCGAGGGCCCGAAGGAGACTATCCTGGGCGGGAGGTTCGTCGAACTCACATTGACTATGGTGAACTTGTAGACCTCATGTCCGACCTTGCCGTCCGTCACAACTACAGTGATATTGAACACGCCCTCGTCTGTGTAGTTACGGCTCTGGAAGGACCTGAACACGGCGGTCCCTCCAGCGGAGGTGTTCACAACGACAGGCGTGCCGTCATCGAAGTCCCAGGTCACCGTGAGCACATCACCGTCTGTGTCGGAGGCGTCGAGCGTGAAGTTGACGATCCTATAGCCTATCGTGGAATTGACAATCGGCGTGTTGGGGTCGACGTTGATGGTGCCCACACTCGGGATGCTATTCACCACGACGTCGACGAATATCGTGTTGGTCCTGTTGTGTGGGTATGTCTGATATGGCAAGAGCGCGTCGCTGACGTACACGTCTATCTGGTGTCGTCCGACCGTCCCAAAGGAGTGTGATATATTCACCCAGACGTTCTGGTTGTCGTCAGTCGCTGGCGTGTTCACGACAGCAGTTCTGTAGACTGCTCCGACCGAATCCTTGAAGATGTAGGTCCACGTCAGAGACTCACCCTCTGGATCCGAGGAGTTCGCGACGACGTATACGACATCCGTGGGGTCCAGCATCGAAGAGCTGGTGCCGTTGAGGTAAATGCTCGGCATCACGGGCAGCCCGTTCACGGGCATTGTGACCTTCACTTGGGTGTTGTCGCTAACCAGATTCCCATTGCCATCATCCAGTGTTATTGTGAGGTTGTAGAACTCGAAATAGGGATACGACGGCCAACCCCTCCCCTGCTCGATTTCCGGCTTGTATATGTGGTTGCCCCTGATCAGTTTGGCGGGGTTTGCCGGGAGAGTCGTGGAGGTGTTATAGGTGCCATCACCCCAGTCCCAAGTGACATTGAGTATGTCGCCGTCGGCGTCAAAGACAATCCCGAAGAAGCTGATGCTGACATTGTAGGTCGCCACAGTCGGGTCCGTCGGATCATCCGTGAACACTGGTGCAGTACCCGTGGCCATGGTCGACACCCACAACTCTGGTTCAACATCACGATCCCCGCCGACGAACAAGCCAAACGCCAGAAGAGACGGAGCAATCAGGAGAGAGGAGAGGACGATTACGACGAGAAGACGAAATGTTGCGCGACTCAATCGCCGGACCGCAGCGCGGCCTGACGAGCGCCATTCATGTGGCCGTTCTGACTCCGCACCCAAAGGAATTCCCCCACTTGCGGAAGCTCCCGAATACGGCTGGACAAACGCCTTAGCCAGCTTGTCGGTAGCCTCAGGTTTGCGCCCAACAACTTTACACTATATATACATAACTCGCGCACGGAAATGCGGAATCGACACCGTGCGACCGATATCGAACTGTCTAACCTGCAGGTTTTCTGGCAACTCGATCAGTTGTCCGATGTCAGTGTCAGGCGGAGTCTGCACTGCGCAGATGCGTGCACTGTGGCGATTTTGGCGCGGCGCGAGGAGGGGGATTTGAACCCCCGAGCTCTTTCGAGCACTGGATATCTGCCCTTTCCCTGTCGGGAATGGATAGCAATCCAGCGCCTTGCCGGTCTGGGCCATCCCCGCTCAAATCTGCTGTATGACTGGCACTCCTTAAAAGTCTGTCGGGGGATGCACCAGATGCGCCCGTGGACACGGCGCGCCCAACAAGGAAGATCAAGAAAACGAATCGAAAAGGTTTCGTGGAAGAGGTTTGTCGGCTCCGCTGTGCGCGGACCCTACTGCTTCCGCCTTCGGATGTACAGCAGAGCACCGAGCATGGCGATCGTCCCGATCACGGGCATCATCAGCGCGGAGAACTCGGGTATCCAGTCTCCCACATGCACGATCATCTCGTCGGTGTCGGTGTTGCCTGCGGCGTCGCTCACGGTCAGCGTGACCGTCACGTCCACGAACGGCGTGTCGAACGTGAACGACGGCGACACACCGTACATGACCATCGGCACGCTGTTCCAAGTGAACGTCCAGGTGTAGTTCGTCACGAGGACATTGTCACTCGATCCAGAGCCGTCGAAAGTCACGAGGTCACCCGCGAGGACGTCCAGGTCAATGCCCGCATTGGCGACCGGCGCTTCGACATCCGCTACTGTGACAGTCGCGGTCGCGGTGCTCGATATGTTGTGACCTGCCAGGTCGAAGCCGTCGTCAGCCCACACCGTGAAGTCGAACATGCCCTCAGATGTGTATATGTGCTGGACCGACGGCCCGAACTCGTAGTCCGTCCCGTCTCCGAAGTCCCACATGTACGCAAGGGCGTCGTTCGGGTCGGCATCGGACGCAACGGCATCGAACGTGTGCGCCTCGCCGACATCCAAGGCCAAATCGACGAGCGGTTCGAGCACCGGGACGGTGTTGATGTACGCGAACGCCGCCTCAGTCTCGTTGTGCCCGCAACCGTCATCCACCCAGACCCGGTAGACGTAATCGTCACCGACAGCGTATGTGTGTGATGCCGAATCAATCGACGTCACGCTGACGCTGCCGTCTCCCCAGATCCATGTGAACTTCAGCGGGTCATCATCGAGGTCGAACACATCAGCCAAGACGTTCACCGGTGTTCCAGGCACCCCGTACACATCCGAGAGGTCTGAAAGCGTCGGCGCGAAGTTCAGCTCGACTGTCATCAATATTGAGCTCGACGTCACGTTGTCGATACCGTCCGAGACGTACAGGTACGCAGTCGGCGCACCGGCAGAACCGTACGATTTCTCCGCCGTGAGGCTGACAGTCTCCCCTTCCGCCGTCGGCCCGAATGACTCCACATAGTACGTCGTGTCACCGAAGGCGATTGTGAACGTCAGCGCGTCACCGTCGCCGTCAGATGCGCTCGCCGAGAAGGTGACGGTCTGTCCCGTGTACGGCGTTGTGTCGTCAACCGTGAACACCGAGATGCTTGGCTTCTTGTTGGCGGACGGGTTGAACACATACACGTTCCCGGAATCAGAGACGTTGTGCCCGGGCAGCCCAGTGAGGTCGTCCGCCCAGACCGTGAGCGTGAACGTCCCCCTGTTGCTGTACGAGTGAGAGGCCGTCGGGACATCTGTCACCGAGATCTCACCATCTCCCCAGTCCCATGTGAACCTCATCGAGTCTTCGGCATCTGTTGCCGTCACCGTGAAGTCGGTCGACTGTTTCAGCGGGATGTCTGCGAAGTCCGGCACCGATACGAAGGGCGCGTTGTTTGCCGCGACGTACACGAGTTCGCTTGCGGTCACGGGCCTCGAGCCCTGCCCGAGGTGGTTGTCCGTCACGGACAAGGTCACCGTGAACGAGCCCTCAACACCGAACTGGTACTCGACGACCTGCCCATCGAGTGAGTGCCCATCGCCGAAGTCCCACGTGTAGTACAGAGTGTCGCCGTTGGGATCCGTCGCGGTCCCCGTGAAGGTCACGTACGTGCCTGCGTCAGGGTTCGTCGGCAAGTAAGTGAAAGACACCCCTGTCGGAGCCTGGTTGCTCATATCGTAGGTCTCAACAACGATCATCGCGGAGGTCGTGAAGTTGTCATCGAACCCGTTCGATGCCCCTGCCTCACGGACCGCCAGCCAGACCTCGTAGACACCGTCGGAGGTGTACGTGTGCGAGGCTGCGCCACTTGCACTCCAGTCGCTCCTGGTGCCGTCGCCCCAGAACCACCTGTAGGCCAACGGAGTTGTAGGATCATCGTCCACTGCGGTCGCGAGGAAGTTCTCGACTACTCCAACTTCGGCGGTCACAACTGACGACGAACCTGTGTAGCTCGTGAACTGCGGGGCATGGTTCTCGTTGGGGTACATCCGCTGCGAGACCCACTGCGCCCAGATGTCTGGTAGCAGCATGTAACTGGTGTTCCAGTCGCCCAGGCTGTCCTCGTTCCAGGTGACAGTGCTGACGCCGTAGTTGTCGTTGCTGTAGGCGATATACTGGTTGCCAAAGTCGTCGTACGCCATCTGCTGCATCGTGTTGAATATATCCTGTCTCGCGACTGGATCCACCGTTACGAGAGACAAGTCGTACAGCGCATCGTAGGTCTCGTTGACCCAATAGACGTCGCTACTGCTGCCAATGGAGTACGATGTCAAGACCTCGAGGATACCCGACGGGTCGGCGAGCACTCCGAAGACCCAGTCCCAGAGCCACAGGTCGTAGTCCGCAGCGTACCATATAGTGTTCATCTCGCTCACGGACTTGATCTCGAGGTTCAACTCGACGCCGATCGCCTCGGCCCAGGTCTTGATCTTCATGGCCCCGTTGTACCAGTCAACGCTCACGTCCAGAGTGTAGAACCTGAACGACAGGGGATCTACGGCCAGGTTGTTCTCGTCAAGCCTGTAGAGGGGACATGTGGTGGAAGTCGCGAGATTACCCGCTCCGTCATAGTCCCAGCCCGCACTTCTCAACAAGTTCCTCGCCCCCACAGGGTCGTAATCGACAGGGTCCGGGATGTCATAGTGACCTGGGTTGGCCGGAGGAATCAGAGAGTCCGCGACCGAGCCGAGGCCCAACATGATGTCGTCTACGAAATCCTGCTTGTCGAGCGACATCGCAATCGCCTTCTTGACCGAAGGGTTCAGCAGTATCTGGCTGTTCGTTCCCGCCATGAACGACCCCTTGAGCTCCGCCCTGAGATCGTCGGACATCTGGTTCAGGTTGAACTCATATACGAAGCCCGCGCTCTGAGAGAACCCTATTACGTTAGAGTATGTGGGCAGAGTGTCCAGATACAGCGATGGAGATACCCTCAACATGCAGTCGATGACGCCGGTGTCGAGGTCCAGCAGGGCGGTATCGGGCGACAGCTCTTCCTTGATGATCCAGGCATCAGTGTGTATCTGCCAGCCCTTGTTCTCAGTCTGGAACCAGGTCGGGTTCCTCCTCAGCTCGACAGAGCCGGTTGTTGGTATCCCTGGGGTGGCGTAGTAGAACGCCCCTGACCCGATCGGAGGGGTGTTGTCGAAGTTGATGAAGTCCTCGCTCTCCCAGTAGTACTTCGGGAGGATCATCGCGCCCAGGTAAGATTCCATTATCGGCGCGTGGGGCTTGTTCAGCTGTATCCACAGATCGTACGGGTCAGTGTACCACATGGATTCGATGACGTCAGGGAAGTACGAGTGCAGTCTGCTGTTCGAGTTGTTCTGCAGTCCCCAGTATGTGAATATTACATCCTCTGCGGTGACCGGATGGCTCTTATCCGTCGGATTGGCCGGGTCGCAGAAGTACGCGTTGTTCGCGAGCTTGAAGTTCCACGTCAGCCCATCCGGCGAGAAGCTCCACGAGTTCGCGAGGTCGCCGATTACCTCGGTGTTCTCATCGTAGCCCAGCAGGTAGCTGTAACAGTAGAAGATCGCAAGTCCTTCGGACACCATCGTGTAGGTGTTCGGGTTCAACGAGTCGATCGTCAGCTCCGACACGCCTAGTTTGAATATCCTGTCCACATCGGTGCCCTGCGCCTCGGCAGAACCAATGGCGCTGAACGGGCTATTGCCGCCGATTATGAACGACGGCGCGCCCAACATGAGGGCGGCTGCCAGAACCGCCACGATGGCGGTCATCCTAGACACAGTACAACTTCTTTCATCCATTTCGATTCCCCCATACTATGTTCTCTTCCATTGTCACGGCATCGGTAGAGTGTGCCGTTGGACAGTGAGCTGCTGAATCCTCGCCAACAACCATATCATCTCCTCCTCAGGCGCGGGTTGGTGACCTCGTCGAGCGCGTGGCCCAGGAGTGTGAAGCCCAGGACGAGGAATACGATGCACAGGCCGGGCGCGACAATCCACCAGTGCAGGCCCGCCTGGAACGCGCTCGCCTCCGAGGCATAGGAAAGCATCGTCCCCCAAGTGACGGTCCCCATAGGACGCATCTTGAGGAAACTCAGCGTTGCCTCGGACAGGATGGAAACCGCCACTGTCAGGATCGTGTTCGCGAAGACCAGAGGGAAGGCGTTAGGTAGAATGTGCCTGCCGATGATGTGCATGTCCCCTGAGCCGATTGCACGGGCGCGCTCGATGTACATCCTCTCCCTCAGGGACATCACCTGCGCCCTCACCAGACGGGCGGTCCCTGACCAGCCGGTGAGCCCGATGATCAGGATGATTGCAGTGAGGCTTATCTCTCCCAGCATCGCGGCCACGAGGATCATCAATACCAGCCATGGGATCGAGAGGATGACATCGTTGATGCGCATGATCACCTCATCCTTCCATCCCCCCACGAACCCCGAGTACAGCCCTATCGTGGCGCCCAGGAACGACGCGATGATCGCGGAGAACACACCCACGATGATTGATATCCTCGCACCGTACAGCAGTTCGCTGAATATGTCGAACCCAAGTGAGGAAGTCCCCATCCAGTGCTCGCTGGATGGTCTCTCGAGCCTCGGGAATGGCCCCTCAGAGGTGGCGTCTATCTTGTAGGGTGCCAGAGTGGGCCCGAGCACTGCGAGCAGGCCGAAGAAGATCAGGATGATGATGCCGATCGCCCCCATCTTGTTCTTCATCACCTGTCTCGTGATCTCAAGGAGTCGCCTGATAAGCAACCTCGACTTCTCGCGGGTGGCCTCCGAAACGAAGGACAGCCGGCCGCTGACCAGCATGTACATGAACACCAGCAGGAAGACTGCAACTCCGATGATGATGAACGCCCACCAGTATTCTGCGAGTATGTTCGTCGGGCGCTCGATGATGGTTATCGTCACGACGTCTGTGTCGTAGTTGCCTTCCTCGTCCGTCACGTTGAGAGTTATGTTGAAAAGACCTGTGAGAGAGGATCTGAACGTGCTGTTCACGGCACCGGTGAGGGTCCTGTTGAGCCCACCGTAGCTGAACGTCCAGGTGTAGTTCACGATGCCGACGTCGTCGGTAGAGCCTGTGCCGTCCAAGGTGATGAAGTCCCCGACATAGACCGTCTGGTCGAGCCCCGCATCTGCGACCGGTGGAAGGCTCTGCGCGTCAACGGATGGGAACAAACTGAAGGCCATGAGTGCGGTGACGAGCAACATCCCGAGCGCCGCCAACCATCTCCCTGAAGTAATGCAACGAGCCATCAGTCACTCCTCACGCGATCTTTATCCTCGGGTCGATGTAGATCAGAACCAGGTCGGCGACAAAGTTGGCTATCACGACGGCGACGCCTCCTACGACGACCACGAACTGAAGGATTGGGAAGTCGAGCTCCCAGATCGCATTCAACGTGGTGTAGCCGATTCCTGGGTAGTTGAAGATGTACTCAACCTGGTACGCCCCTGCGATCACGAAGGCAACGCTCAGCGCGATGAGCGCTATCATCGGCGTCATGCCGTTGGGCATTGCATGCCAGCGTAGCACCTGGAAGTCCGTGAGACCCTTCGCCCTCGCCGTGAGGATGTAGTCCTCAGTCATGACATCCAGCAAGGAGCTTCTCATGACGAGGGACACACCTGCGAGCGAGCCGATGGTCAGGGTTGCCGCCGGCAAGATGAGGTGTTGGAGGACGCTGACTATAATGTCCCATTCCCAGTGAAACTCAGTTCCGTACGTGAATGTGTCGAAGTATCCACCAGTCGGCAGCTGAGGCCACCAGTCCATTCCGAGCGGATAGCTGTTGAAAAGGGTCTGAAGGATGATGGCGAACCAGAAGATGGGCATGCCATAGAAGAACAGAGATATCGCTGTTGAAGACACGTCGAACGCACCTCCGCGACGATACGCCCCGTAAGCGCCGATGGCCATCCCCAGGATCAGGGTGAATATCGTGGAGGTGCCGACGAGCAAGAGGGTCCACCTCAAGTCCTCGGAGATGATGTCGATGACCTGCCTATTGCTCTGCATGTATGACTGGCCCCAGTCTCCAGTCACAGTGTTGTAGAGGTACGTCACGTATCTCTCTGGGAGCGAGGAGTTCAGATCGAACTTGTCTATCAGGTCCTGCTTCACAGCCGGGTCCAGCTTCGGGTCCCTCGGGACCATGTTCAAGATCGGATCGCCCGGCATCGCGTGGATGAGGAGGAAATTGAGAGTGATTATGCCGAAGATTGTGATGATGACATTGATGCTCCTCTTCAGAAGCATCCTCCTGAAGGACCGGCTGGCCATCAGAGTTCCTCCGGACCTTTGGGCCTCATCACATTATCCTCAAGCTGCTTACGGATCGCGTATTCTTCCACGGTCATGCCTTGTCGGTCGAGACGTCCGCGCTTAATCGTGCCAGACAACCCCCAGACACCCAGGAGCACGCAGCCGATGATGAACAGCGAAAGGCTGGTGTAGTCCCACCAGTCCCACACGCGCACGACAATCGAACTCGCCAAGGAGACAGTCACGAACCCCGTCCAGGTCTCGTTGTGGTATCCGTCTCTACCGAAGACATTGTCCGTGAAGTTGATCCAGACATTGTACTTGCCCACGGTAGTGTAAGTGTGGTTTGCGTAACACGTCGCATTACCAGTGGCGTCATACGCGGTTATGTTCGTCCAATACAGCGCGCTGCCGTCGCCGAAGTTCCAGATGATTGTGACTGGGTCGCGCTCAAGGTCGAAAATGACGAGAATGAACTGCACCACCGAGCCGGGCGCTGCATAGCTGCTGTTGGACAACAGAACCTGGAAGTCCTTCACCTCGGGAGCGCTGTTGTTCGACGTGACATTCACGCGCTTGTATCTCAACACTTCGTGGCCCGGTCTGCCGTCGGTGACTATCACGGACACATTGAAGGGTCCCGTGATGTTGAACACATGAAGCTGAATGAAGGTGTAGACCGGCCCCGGACTGCCATACGATGTATTCGTCCGCTGTTCCGAGCCGTCTCCGAAGTCCCAAACGGCGGTGAGCACATCCCCGTCCGCGTCGCTCGCCTGAATCCTGAACGACACGATAGCGGAGTTCGAGTCCTCATCGAAGTACACATCCTGCGGGCTGACCGAGATGTCGGCAAGGACAGACGGAATCCTGTTCGCGATGGAAGAGAATGACAAGGTGCTGATTGTCACATTGTGGGAGTCGAAGTACCCGTCGCGCAGGATGACGAGCGCCTCGATCTCATCCTCCGGTGCGGAGACGTCCGTCAAGTAAAGGGTCACGCTGTAATTGCCAGTCGCAGAAAATGTGTGCGTCAGATTCACGTACAGGACCGTGTTCGGGGCGGTCAGGTCCGTGTGGCAGACCTCGGTTCTGATCAGCTCGGTCCCGTTGCTGAAGAGGAAGGTCCAGATGAGCGGCTCTCCCTCAACATCCCATGCGGTCGCGTTGAAGTAGACGACATCCGAAGGGTCGACCTTCGACGAATCGCCTATAGAGGAAGTCAAAGCCCCCTTAGGGCTGTAGTTGTGTGGAAGTGTGATGTTGATTATGCTCGTTGTGCTGACGTTGGCACCCTTATCGTCCTCCAGGAACAGGACGAGAAGATAGTTGATCCAACCATCGCCGACACCGTAGAGCAGCTCTGGGGAGGGGCTCCAAGCGTGGGTCTGCGTGCATACGACACCCGCGGCCGCCGGACCCGTCTCCTGGATGACATTAGGAGTGCCGTCGCCGAAGTCCCACGTGAGGGTGAGCGCGTCGTTGTCTATGTCATAGACCGTAACCGAGAATTCTGCAGGCACTCCAATGTCTGCCGCATATCCATCAGCCAACGGCGGTGCGAAGTAGGGGACCGAGTTGCCCGGGAGGATAGTGACGGCCTTCACGGAACGCGTCGTCGAGAACCCATCATAGACGACAAGTGCCACCGAGTAAGCCCCACCCGTCAGGTTACCGGGCTCGCTGTACGTGAATTTGGTGACCACCGCCCCAGGGTTCCCCGTGACGTTGATCGAGACGGGGCTGTAGGGGTTCAGCGAGCCGTTCGCAAACGTATAATCATAGTATATAGTGAAGTTCAGCATGGAAGCCATGTCCGAAGATGCGTTCGCAAAGAACGTGATCTCTTCTCCCACCCTCGCAGTCGTCGGGCTGATGACCAATGACTTCGTGATCGCGGCGGTCCGAGCAGTCCTCTCACCTTCGGACGTCTCCGGATCGACAGGAGAGAGAGGTGCAGCGACGAGCTGAGAAAGGAAGAAGGCGACGAGAACGACGGACATAAGAGCCTTGCGGGACCCGCGCTTGAAAAGGTTCCGGTTTGGAGGCTTTGCAGAGAATCCAGTGAATGAATGGTCCTGATTCCCCGCCGCGAACGTCAAGCGTGCTCTCCCCCATGCCCTCGCTTCCCGTCCGCTGCCAGGCCCGCCTTAGCGGCGACCCTGGCATTCAGCTGTCCCGACTCTGCCAACGGACTTACTCTATATAAAAATGACTAGACGATTAAAATTCTTTCAAATTGGATTAAAATCGCGGTCAACGGACGGACATCCTCGCTCATAATCGGCGGTCGATGAATAGTGCAGAAACCCAAGTGCGGCAGATTCCGCATCGCAGAAGCAAGCGCAATCGAAGGATGACAACCCGCGGCGGCTTTCCGACGTGTTCGGCAGTCCGAGGCGAAACGCTCTTATATCACTCAGTCGTAGAGTATAGCAGTAGCTCCGACGGCTGAGCATCGTGCTCGCCCGAATTCAGAGTTCGAAAGCCATATATACGGCATCGGACTTAAGCGGGGCTACCCAAACCTGCGACAGCGGCGATGGTTGGGAGGGAGAGGCGTCAGTCGCCTGCAATCTCATGATCAACCTAACTCCATCTGTCGCAGACATGATGGAGGATCAAGATCCCCGGCGGAGGTCGTGTACTCTTGATTCTGACGTTCGATGATAGAAGGTTACGTGCAAGATCCTGTGGCACGCAATTCGTGCCACCAACGCAGGGTACAGCACAAGTCGGTGAGACTTGAGAACCCTGCCGATTTCGAAAGACACGTCAAATGCGACCGCCAGTAATAGTGAACTAGTGAACGACGACAGATCAATTCCGGTTGATCCTGCCGGCGGGCACCGCTATCGGAATGCGATTAAGGCATGCGAGTCGAGAGGTGCAAGACCTCGGCAGACGGCTGAGTAACACGCGGGTAACCTGCCCTGGAGTGGGGGATAATCTCGGGAAACTGAGGATAATACCCCATAGGTGTGGTGTGCTGGAATGCTTCCACGCTGAAAGCCACGGTGCTCCAGGATGGGCCTGCGGCCTATCAGGCTGTAGTGGGTGTAACGGACCCACTAACCTACGACGGGTAGGGGCGTTGAGAGACGGAGCCCCCAGATGGATTCTGAGACACGAATCCAGGCCCTACGGGGCGCAGCAGCTACGAAAACTGCACAATGTGGGAAACCACGATGCGGGCATTCCGAGTGCCAAGGCTTTGCTTTGGCTGTTCTTTCGCCTAAAAAGCGAGAGAAGTAAGGGCCGGGTAAGACGGGTGCCAGCCGCCGCGGTAATACCCGCGGCC
>ERZ1649853.658-NODE-658-length-14094-cov-5.992592_pt1 | contig 14094 bp, 13 predicted proteins | sample MGYA00575353_ERZ1649853 | MGnify/ENA primary metagenome ERZ1649853 (study PRJEB40853, sample SAMN11349654) | freshwater sediment metagenome | isolation source: river sediment | host: Sediment | place: India: Okhla Barrage, New Delhi | collected 2017-02-21 ...
GACGCCTGCCGCGACATCATCGCCGTTTGTATAGCCTCAGACGCTTCCGGCGTGGTGCGGGCGACGCTTCCAAGCAACCGCGCGCCTTGCTGCCCCAGCACGTCCACGGCCGCAAATTCCGGCTGGCCCTCGCGCGCCGCCGCCTCGGTCGCCGCCGCCACTTCGTCAGCCGTCTTGCCTGTGCTTTCCAGCGCCCGCACAATGGCAGCGCCAGCCCGGCTTTGCGACGGCGCAGAACGCATCGCCGCCACCGGCCCGGCAAGCGCTGCATCCGCCAAATTGCGAGCACCCGTTACGGCCAACGGCGCTGCGCCGCCGATGATGCCGCCGATCGACCCGTATTGCAGCGCCTTCTGCGCGCGATCCTCCATGCCCTCGCCAGAGCCAAAGCCAAACGCCGCGCCCTCGGCAGCGCCCTGCCCGACGCCCTGAATAACGCGCCCTCCCATGCCGAGGCCAGCTTTGCCAAGGCCCAATGCGGAACCGACGCCCATCGATGTCGCCACGGATGCAGGGATCATCCCGCCGTAATATGCGCCGGGGCTTTCATTTTGGCCGCGCCGGATTGCCTCTCGCATCCTAGCAAGTTCGTAATCCGTCCCCGTGCCGCGCGTGGCAGCAAGGATCGGCGCCGTTGCTTCATCGGCAAGGCCGAACGTCGCACCCTGACCGCCGCCCAAAACAAACGCCGCACCGCGCCCGGTCGGAACGTCCGCATTCGGCAGCGTCAAGTCCTCGGCCTGACCAGTTTCCGGGTTGATCGCCACGCCCTTCGGCGCCCACGGTGCGAGGCCCGTTTCCGGGTCATAGGCCGCGCCGCTGGCAATGCCGATCGGCTCTGGTTTCTGCGGCGCGCGGTATTGCTGCAACGCCGCCGCGATCTGCTCTTGCGTCATCCCTTCCGGGAATTCGACAACGCCAACGCCGGGGATTTCCACGTTCATTGGATGGCCTCAATCTGTCCGGTTTGCGGGTTAAATCGGTGCGTTGCCACCGGGGCGGATTGTTGCGGCTGCGGTTGCGCTGTTTCCTGCGGCTTGTAGTAAGTGCCGCCGCGAAGTTCCGCCGCGCGGGCTTTGTTGAACTCAAGACGCTTGCGAGCAAGCTCAATCGCCCGGCGAATGACGATCTCGCGCTCTGCCGGGGTCTTGTCAACTGACGCCTGAATGTCGACCAGGATCTTGCGCTCTCCTTCGGTCGGAGCCGCGCCGAACGTCGCTTTAAGCTGGCCTAGAGCTTGGTTCAAAACCACGTTTTGCAGCTCGGTCGTGGCTTGGCCTTGCCGATCATCGAAAAGCCCGGTCGGGTCATTGCGCGCAAACCAGGATTGTGTTCCGGCAAGCGCGCCAGAACCCGCCATTTCGTTTAGGCTCTTGCCGTTCTCGCCCGGCGCAAGCACAGATTGCAGCATGTCGATGGTTGCGGTGTTTGCCTGCACCAAATCATCCGCCTCGATGATCGCTTTCTTGTCGGTGACGGTGAGCGGCGCTTGATCCTCGCGCGGCATTTTCCCGGTCAGCACGAACGATTGATATGCCGGATCGTCAGGCTTGAGCCCGAATGCCTCGGCCGCGGCTTGCCGCTTGCCGTATTCGTCCGAAACTTGATCCTTCGGCGGCTCATAGATCACCTGCCCGGTAGACGGATCGACGAGACGCCCGCCAACAGCAACAGGGCGCGGCGCGTCCTGCGGGGATTGGTAAATCACGCGGCCTGTCGTCGGATCGACAAGGCTGCCCCCAACTGCAATCGGTTTCGGCGCTTCCTGCGGCTGCATCCGCTGCGCCAGCATCTGCGAAATCACCGCGCGCTGGCTCTCGCCCAAATACGGGTTGTCTGCAAGCTGCGCCATCTGCGACACGTCAGGCTGCGCGCCGCCAAGATAGCGCGCTTCCCGCGCCGCCCGGTGTTGCTCCGCAGGGCGCTCGAAGTGGTTCAAGAACGCCGCCGCTGCCTCACCCGGAGTTTGCGCCTGCGCCAACATTTGCCCGGCCCGTTTCTCCGGTCCTTGCAATTCCTGCATAAGATAATCAAGCTGCACGTTCGGATCTGTCACCGGAACCCCGCGAGCGATGGCGTATTGCTCAAGCGCGGCTTTGCGCGGCCCGTTCCATTGCGCAAGCCCGATAGCGTTACCATTGTCCCCGATGGCACCCGTGTTGAACCCGCTTTCATCGGCAATATTCATAGCCACGCCCTGCGCTTGCGCCGGGGAAAGCCCGCGCTGCACAAGCCCCTGAACCACGGCGTCCGCTCCAATGCGTTGCGGCGCTTTGCCGATCGCCGCCATGGCGTCATCTGCAAGCCCTTGGCTCGGGCCCGGAGCCGCTTGCGGTTGTTGTTGCGGCTGACCGCCCATCAGCGCGCCCGTGATGGCCGAGAATTGCCCCTGCGCATCCTCGCGCGCTTTTGCCTCTTGCGCGCTCAGCTTCTTGTCCCGAATGCGCCCCGCAATGGCTTGGCCGATGGCGGCAAGCCCCTCGCCAAACGTCTGCGGCGTCCGGGTAAGATTGCTTGCGATCAGCGCGTCAACGATCTCGCGCCGCCGTTTCAGCTCCATCGGGTCGCTGACGCCGGTATTGCCGCCGAAGATGAATTGTGGCTGCATCATTTCACCTTGCTGTAATCGACGGCATAAAAGCCGTTCGGCATCGTGATCACCGCTTCAGGGATGACCGGAAGCACTTCCTGCGCCATGACGCCAACCTGAATGCGCTTTTCAGGATCGGCGATATAGCTGAAAGTGTAGATCGGGATGCCGCTTTCCGTCGCGCCGATGCGGTTGATATTTTCCTTGAGGCGAACGTCAGAAATCGCAGCGGCACCGAGGCCAAACAGCCCGCCCCAAGTGTTATTCCAAGCGCCCATGCTGTTTTGGTAGTTTTGCTGCGCTTGGTTGTAGCTCTGGTTGATCAGCCCGGCCGTGTCGGTCGTGGCAATCGTGCTGGGCGAATTCATCGCGAATTGCGGCGTGGCCACCTGCCCCGTGGACAGGAGCGCGTTGATCTCGTTGATCGGCGCCGCCCGCGCCGCCGCGTCCATCTGCATCATTTTCGCGGCCTCGTCAGTTCCGGCCAAGATCGCCCCGAGGCGGGCGTCATCCACCGCGCGGCTGTAATCCGCACTTGCCGCAGAATAGGCCTTAGACCCTAGGCCGATGCCTTGGTTTGCAAGCCTCGCCTCCATGCTGGCACGGTCGCGCTCTTGCTGCGGCGCCATGCGGGCGAGGATAGCCTCCTGCGCCTGCGTCCGGTATCTCTCAGCATCCATCGGCTGATAGTCGGACAGGCCAGAAACGACGTTCTGCGCTTGCTTCGTCACCCCGGAATAGATGCTCTGCATTTCCGGCGAAAGCGAAGTCGTCGCCGTGAATTGCGGCACATCGTAACTTTGCCCGGTGTATGGGTCTCTCCAAGTGTAGGTTCCGGTCTGGTCGTATGTCAGACTTCCGCCCGGCCCGACTTGGGTCACGTTGCCCATCATCGTGTTGGCAATGGCCGTCCCCACGTTTGTCGAAGTTGACGCCGCGGACGTTTCTCTGGGGTCAGTCGGCTCTGGTGCGTCAGGCTTTCCCATTTTTCCCTCGCTTGAATTTGCTTTCCGCCCACGCCTCGCGCGTCAGGACGGAAATTACCTCTGCCTCTTGCGGGGAGCGGAGCGCCGGAATCAGGTATTCAACCGCCCCCAGGCTGCGCCAAATTCTGCGGGTGCGCGCGTTATGCTCTCCGATGCGCGCCACGACGATACGGCAGTTCAACTCGTCAAAAGGATAACCGAAGATGCGCAAAAGTCTAGCGCGTGTTAGCCAATCGCGCCGCGTTGATGCGGCGCTGATCTCAATCACCCCGGCCTCGGGCTGCCAGTTGTGATAAACGATTGCCGCGTCAACTGTTTGGCTATCGTCGTTGATAAAGCCAAGCGCCCGACATGCCCCGAACCCGCGACCGCAACCCGGGATGATCCGCGCGGCAAAATCTGCAAATCTGGCGTCCCATGCGTGGCTCACAGCGTCTCCCCCGCCTCATAGCGCAATTGCAACGCGACGATTTCAGCGCCAGGGGCGGAAATGCCGCTTGATCCGATCACAACCGCCAGCGAAAGCGACGTGCCAAATCCAGTCACCGACACGCGCCCCGTTTGCGTGGTCATTTTGCTACCCCAGACCGCAGATCCCCAGATCGCAGACCCCCATAGCGACACCGTGCCATCCGTTCCGCCGATCGGCGGCGGCAAACTGTCAATGTCGAAATTCCGCAGTGCGGCAATCGCCGGGTAAACTTTCCCGGCCGAGCGGATCGTCCATTGTGCGTGGATGGCGAACTTCTCTGCCATGCTGCCGAATTCTTGGAATTTTGGGACATATACCGCAGAATACGGCGCCCCCATGTCAGACCCTGACGTGTCGCAGCGCGCGATTGATCCGTCTTCTGCACCGAAATATAGGTCATCTCCAAACACGCAGAAAGCCGTCGCAGGCCATCCGCTCACCGTCGCCCATGCCCCTGTCTTGGTGTTTGCCACGATTGCCATGCGCCCGCCCATGGCGCTGGGAACGCCAACCCAAAGCGTCGTCGTGGTTGACCACAGCGCCACCGGAAACGACGATTGACCGAGGGCAACAGCGTCATTCCAGATCGCCTCAATCGGCGCCGTCACAGCCCCAGATTGCAGCGCGGCGCGGTCTTTGCGCATCGCCTCAGACACAGAAACAATGCCGTCCTCGGTCAGAACGACCAAATCACCACCAGCGCGGAACCATCCGTCTTTCGCAAGCGGCTTGCCAATCACATAAGCCCCGATCAGCGACCAAGCGTCCGCGTCGCCTGGGTCTACCCCCTCGTAAACCGCGACCTCACCTTCGGTCGTGATGAATACGATCAGGTCATCCATGCCGGACCCGCTGTCGGTTGACCATGTGCCGCCGAAAAGCAGAGATCCGCCAAGCCTGAAAACCCCGTCGAGCGGGAATTCAACCGCCTCCCCAGCAATGCTGTTGACGGGCAGATACCACGCCGAAAGCGCACCTTTTTCGACGAACCACAGCCGCTTTTTGTGCGACCAGACGAATGACAATGCACAGCTCTGAATGCCGGTGAAGGTCAGCGCGCTGCGCGACGACGACGTGCCATTGATCACCGCGGCCCCCGTATCGCTCGTCACGGCAACGTTGTCACTGAACGGGCCGCCTGTGATGGCCCCGATGATGAATGTTCCCTCCGTCGCACTGGACGGAAGCACGGCCAAAAGCGTGGCGTGGGATGATCCTGCCGTGATGGTCTGCCCGACGATGAACGGCGCAGTTAGGCCGTCATAGCTGACCTGATTTTGCGCCACCGCTCCCATTACGTTCCAATTGGTGCCGTCATAACGAAAACCGCAGTTCTCGCCGTTCACGGCCACGACGAATTGCCCGCCAGCCGTGCCAAATTGCACCGTTGACCATTTTCCGCCGCGCAGGCCGGAAATCGTCGGAATCAACTCGGCGTCAGGGTCAGCCGTCGAAGTTACATCCGTCAGCGTCGTTTCGGTCGCGGCAAAAAACCTCTCTGCCGATCCACTCTGATACGTAAACAGCGTTTGCACCTCGGCGCCAACCGTGGCGTGCTTTTCGCATCCGCCGCGCATTCTGGCCCCTTCGGCGGTCGGAATGAAGTTCTCAAGAACCTCGGCTGCGCGCGGATCTCCGCCAACGACGGAACCAGATTTGACAAGGCCCGCCACAGGGGCAGGCCAGACGAATTCTCGCGCTTTTCGTGTGCGGCGCTGCGCCGATCTGCTGAACATCACGCCCCCGGAATAAAATCTGGCACCGGAACGTCAAACGGTTTGTAGACGTTCCGTTTCCCGAATGAGACAACCCGAGCCGTGCGGCTGTCATTGGAGAATCGCGCCAGCATTGCCTCGTATTCGGCCAGTTTTCCGCCGAAATCCAGCCCTTTGCGCTCACGCCACCGCCACACGATGCCAGCCTCTATAAGGCGGCGCGGCAAGCGGCTGATGTCGTCGCCCGCCGAAAGATCGGCAATTCCCGCCCCGGTCGCGCTTTGCGCCCAGAGCGTTGAGACATATTCGACCGACACTTCCGCGCCAGCCTCAAGGGGCCGGTAAAATTCCATGCTAGATGCGCCGTCAATGCCGGTGACGCGGAAATACCGATCTCCACCCGTGCTGCCGCGATGCACCAGATACGACCAGTCGCCATCATCAGCAACCGGAATGCAGGCATCGTCACGCTCTCGCACGGCGTAGGCCCCTCGCTTTAGCCGCTTGAACGAAGCGGGCAGGGCATACGTTGCCCCGCCGTCGCCCGTAATTGTCGCGGACGCCCCGATTGGCTGGGGCGTCTCGATCCGGCTCAGAATATCGTCAACAGTCTCGCCCATGAAGTCGCGGATTTCCAGCGCGGAAAGGTCTTGGCTCGTCACCCAGTTGGACGGCGACGAAACCGAGCACTGCCGCGCGGCACGGTCGAGGATGTCAACGATCAGCGTCATTCTGCGGCTTCCTCGACCTTGCGCGGGCGGCCCCGGCGCGGCTTGTCCTCGGCCTCGGCTCCCGGTTCTGTGCGTTCCGCCAGCATTTCCAGCATGGCTTCTTGCTGCGCCCGTAGCGTGGCAATCTCTTCCTCAAGCGCAACTTTGCTGCGGCCTTCGAGATAGAGCGCCGCCTGCTTTTTCAGGTCGCGCATGTTCGGGATCGGCGGCCGCGCCAGAATGGCTTCCGTGGCAGCCGCAACGTCTTCAACGGTGCGCATACCTACAGCCCGCAGCGCCTCGGCCTGTTGCTGGCTCAGGGCAGGCCACGCGCCGATCGGCGTGCCGCCCTCGGGGATCGTGTTGCCTTCCTTCCATGCGCGGTAATGCGGTTCGATCTCGGTCCAGTTCGACCGCAACGCGGCCATTTTCAGACCGCCCGCGTCATGTTCAAATTCGTCCGGCGGTATCAGGCGCTTGACGTTTTCCCACGTCGAATGTGTCGCTTGCCCGGTTTCCGTCATTGCGTCCGAGGCGGTAAAATGCACCCAGTCCTCGATGCGCCCATCGGCGCGGATCTCTTGTTTGAAGCCGATTACACGGATCATCCGTCTTTCCTATCGTCCAGAGGGGATAAGGCGGGCCATTGCAGCCCGCCCTGGGTGCTTAGAGCGGGCAGGCCAGAATGATTTTCTTTTCGCTCGCATCGACCGCATAGGCGCAGATCGCGTCAGTCACAGCGGCGGAAACGTCAAGCGTCCCATCCGTCGCGCCAACCGGCGTCAGCGCGTTGCCGTCAGCCCCGGCGGTAAGCGCCGTGGTCAGCGTGGCCGGGCCGGTCACTTGGACCCAGCAATATTCGCCGTCGGCCGGAGCTGACATGAACATGCCAGCCCCGATATAGGCGCTGTCGCTGAGGTCAGAGGTCACCGTGAACGTCGCCGCGCCGGTCTCGGCAAGGTAATACGCCATGTTCCCCGCGACGGCGGCAACGTCGCCGCTGCCGTTGTCGAACTTGACGAATTTGTAGGTTTTGCCGGAACCATCCGCGAAGTTATCGCCTAGGCCAGGAGTGTTCCCGGCCGCAAGTGACGAGTAAGTTTGGGTTAGGTTTGCCCCGATACCGAACATTTTCAGTCCTCCTTACGCGGCGTCGAACAGGCGGCCTTGCAGCGCCCGGTTGGTGCAGACGGCGTTGCCCATCCAGTAGATCGGCACGATCACCGCGTCTTGGTTGACGGGCACTTTCTCGGCATCCGGCGTCCATTGCGCTTCCCGGTGCTGGACCAGATAGAGATAATCCGTGTTCAGGAAGTAAGCGGTTTCGCCGGTCGTGGCGAAGTTCGCGTTGTCGTCGAAGATCACGTCAGCCGACTTGTATTTGTAGGTCGTGAACCCGGCCTTCGACAGGTCCGCGTCGGCATAGCGCTGCTTGTCCTGCTCGCCAACTTCGTAGAGCGAGAAGAAGTCATGCGACATGACGATCAGGTCAGGGCTATCCGTCCCGCGCGTGGTTTGCAGCCACATGCGGTTCATGTCGCCCTTGAACGCGACGGCATTCGCCACCGACGGAGACGCGGCGTTGTTGGTTCCGGTCGCCTCGCGGTATTGGTTGCGCCAGAACGTCCAGGTCGAGCTGTCGATGCCGCCAACTGTGCCTTGCCCGTTCGTCTGGATCAGGTTCTGCAGGCCGTTGATCTGGTTTGTCAGCGAGCCCGACGAATACAGGTCGATTGCAAACTGGTTGGTCGCGGTGCGGATCGCGTTTTCCTTGCGCGACTTGACGAGGTTGATCATCGCTTCCTTCGAGCTGTTCATGCGGAGCTCGGTCCCGCTGGCGGTGACGTGAAGCGCGATCTGCCGATACGGGTATTTCACCGTGGTCAGCACGTCGCTGGCTGACGTGTTCAGCACGTCATAGCCCGCATAGCGCTGATAGGTGCCGTTTTCGGCGTATTCCAGCCGCTCGGCGATCTCGTAACCGCCGCCGACCGTCTTGATCTTGCCCTTGGATTTCATGCGCGCCAGAAGCGCGTTGTGCTTGCTCACGTTGTCGGTGACGCGCTGACCCCAGGTCCGGTCAGTGGTCGTCACCATCTCCGTGAAGATACTCGACGGCGTTGCCATCTGATATTCCTCTTAGCCTCGGTGCTTTTCCCAAATCGCAGCCATCGCCTGTTCCTCGGTCAGTGGCTTTGCTGCGACGGGTTTTGACACCGCGTTGACGGATTTGGCTTTCAACTGCGCCTGCACTCTGGCGGGGTCTTGCGCCACCGGCTGCGGGGTTTCCGCCGCCTGCACCTTCGCCCTTAAAGTCGGAATCGCGTGAATTGCCATGTCGTATGCGGCGTCAAGGATGTCCTGCGCGGAGGCCTTTTCGCCGCTTTGCTGCACGATTGCGATCATCTGAGGCATGATATTCTCAACCTCGCCCCAGTGAGGCTTCGCGGCAGCATATTCCTGCACTATGCGGTCAGTTTCCCGCGTCGTCAAGGTTTGCTCTACTCGGCGATCAATCGCACTCGGGTCTGCAATGCTTTCCAGTTGCGCCCGCAGGCTGCGGATCTCGCGCATCATGTCAACTGCGGGGCTGTCCGACTGCTGCCCGGCCAGCGCCGCGCGCATCCCGTCAATCGCACCGTATTGCTGCGCCACCTGCAACAGCGTGCCAACCGGGTCTTTCGCCATCTGGCCTTGGATGACTGCCATTTTGAACACGTCGCCCGCGATCTGCTGCGGCGTCATGTTGTTCAGCGTCGGGATTTCCTTCGCCGCCTGCACAATCACGTCATAGACCGGCTTGGCGACCTGCGACACCCGGCCAAGGTCGGCCATCTTGCGCGACAACTCGCGATGCGACGAAAGCACGGCTTCGCGCGCGGCTTCCGGCATGTCTCCCCATTTCTCGCGAATCGACGCGGGCAGGTCAGTCGGCGCCTCGATTTTCTCGGGCTCCGGGGCCGGGGCTTCTTCCGCCTCGGCCTCCGGCTCCGCTTCGGCGGCGGTTACTTCTTCCCGCCCCTGCCCTTCTTCTTGCAAGCCATCGGATTTTTCCTTGATACCATCGGCGGCCAGTTTGTCCCAGACCGCGCCCATTGCGTCGTCCTCGGTCGGGGCAGGCGTTTCAATCACGGCTGCGGTTTGTTCGTTCATCAGGCACCTTCCTTGAGCATATGGGTAAGTCCGCGCTTTTCAGCGAAGGCGCGATTTTTCAGCTTTCCACCAGTCGCGCTGGGCAGGTCTCCGGCGTCAATGCAATTGTGCCGGTCAAGATCCGCGCGCTTTGCTCTGCGCCCGCTGATCACCTCGCCCGTGACAGGGGATTGATACGGCTCGATATCCGGCACGATGGCCAGCGGCACAACGGGCACGTAAGGCGCGGCGGGATCGACCATCGGCTCACCCGTGGACTTGTCCACCATGCGACCGGCAGTTTTGCTGTAGACGTATACCGCCATGCGTCACCCGTAAAGCGCGACAATGCCAGTCGCGGCCGTGCCTGTCGCCCAGACCCGATCCACGAACACCGGCAGCGGGAACCCCGCGTTGCCGTAGAGCGTAACAGTGCTGCCGCCGCTCGTCGTGACCTTGATGTTCCCGGACACCAGAGGCACGATCACGGCCGGGATTTTTTCCAGATCATTTGCATCGCTCGGCGTCACGGCAGCGGCAGTCCAGCGCAGGCTTTCAAGCGTTGCGCCGCGATAGTGATTCACATCAGCCATTTGCATAATCCCCTGCAAGTTTGGTCAGCCCGTCGATTTCAGCCTTGCGCTCGTCCAGCACAAGCCGCCCTTGGTCGATCTGCGCTCGCGCCTGAACGCCTTGCGCCTGCGCCATTTTCGCGGCAACGTCCGCCTGCGTCTTGGCATCCTCGCGCGCGTCCGCTTTGGCCTGCGCATCGCGCTGCATCTGGGCATTTTGTGCCTGCATCTGCTGCGCTTGTTGCGCCTGTTGCCCGGCAATCTGCGCCATCTCTTCAATAGCGTCCTCGCCCTGCTTGCCGAGATTGAATTGCCGCGCAAATGCCGCGAACAACTGCGCCACCGGCCCGGCCATCGCAGGCGCGGCCTGCACTACAGGCGTCATGGCCTGGAAGAACGCCCCCGTGCCTTGCAGGAACTCGCCCATCTCACCCTTGCGGCGAGACAGGTCGGCCCGCACGGTGCTGTCGCTCTCAACGTCGATCCGGTAGCCATCGAGCGGCTTGCCAAACATCTGCGCCACGTCCGGCGTGATCTGCATCCCGGTCATGCGTTGCAACGTCTGCGGGCCGAATTTGCTGTTGATGATCTCTGCGCACATCACAAACACGTCGCGGATTGATCGCTCAACCTGCCTCTGCAATTTCCGCACCCGCAGGCCGCCCCATTGCGACTTGATCTCTTGCGCCGTCGCGGTTTCGGACGCTTTGCCCTGCCCGCGCACGATGTCGGAAATTCCGGTGATCTCGTAGATCATGTTTTTGGTGGCTTCGCGGTTGACGTAGAGCTGTTGCAGCACAGCTATAGCCTGCTGGACGGGCCACCACGAAATCGCCTTGTCAATCCCGCCGGTCTGCGCCAGCGCCTCAAGGTTGGAGATCGGCACAAGCGTGTTATCGTCTGCGCCGGACAGGTTTTCCCAGTCCTCGACGTTGCCAGCAATGAAGCCGCGAACCTTCAGGCCCTCGGTGATCGCCGCGATGCGTTTGGTGATCAGGTCCAGCTCGTCGGCAAGCTTGCGATAGATCGAGAACGGCACAACCGGGCGACGGCGGCCGCTGACCGTGATGGGCTGGATCGGGCGAGGCGACGGGAAAAACCCGGTCAGCCCGAGAGGATCGTCAACGATGCTCAGCACCTCGCCTGAGGCCTCAACCACCATGTAAACGCGCTTGCTATCCCTGCACCAGATTTCCCAGATCTGCGTGTCGGCGTCGTCGCTGTCCCCGTCCTGATCTGCGCCACCGGCCGAGAGGATTTCGCGCAACTCCGGGTCGCGAATTTTCTCGACCTGCTCATGCGGCAGGTTGTGGCGATAGGCGACCCACGGAACATCCTCCCAGCGTTTCGCCGGGCCCTCGCAATAGTCGCGCCACGAAACCGCCTCGAACTTGATCCGCTCGTTGACAATGACCGTCTGCGGCGGCGGCTGGATCATCTGCCCCATCGCGTCCATCATCGGCGGCGGCTGCACCTGGTCTTCGTCGGCATCAAACCGCAGGCGCATGACGCCGCGACCGGCTACAAGCGCGTCTTGGATTTGCGCCTCTACCTCGCTATCAAGCGCGCCGTCGTCGATCTGCACCATGATCGCACGCTCGATAATCTGCGCAGCCACGCGGGCTGCCGCCGTCTCAGGCGACGTGTTGCCGGTGCGGAACCGCTCGCGAATTTCAGGAATCGGCGTGGAGTTGTAGATCGCCGGGGCAATCGTTTCGACGTTGCTGTGAAAAATGTTGAAATCGTAAACCTTGTTGTCAGCGACAAGCGTTTCTCCGTCGCCAAGATACGCTTTCTGCGCCACCTCAGCATCGCCGCTCCACTCGGTTTCGTCGCGCTTGGTGGCGTCCTTGATCCGGTCCAGCCATTTTGCGCCGATCCGCTCAAGGTCAGCCTTGGAATACTCTGGCGCGGCCTCGTCAATGTCGTCTTCGGTCATCGTCCCTGCTTTCTCCGCACCATCGCTTTGACGGCATCCCGAACGCTCATGTTCGCGGTCACGGTCCCGTCTGCGTTAGCAACATACACAAGTTCTTTCGGCTTTTCCACCTTCGCCGCGGATGGGACAACATCGCGCCACGCGAGCCCGAGATAGCGCCACGCTGAACCGATATGCTCGGCCCAATCCTTGACGGGCGTTTCGCGGAACGTCTTGCGCTCGTCGTCCCAATCGCGGCGATACGATTTCAACCCATCGATGCCGTGCGCCACCCGTCGCGCCCGCTCGTCGTTGCCATCATGGAACACGGCCGCGTTGATCGCCACGCGCCCAGCCTGCAAACCATCCGCGACGCTCACCTTGACGATCCGCTGAGGCCTGCGGCCCATCGTTCGCAGCGTCTCGATCCGCGTGCGCTTGCTGCCCCACTCGGTGACGAGGATGTCATGCGGCACATAGTCGGTGCCGTTGTATCCGCGCGCGTTGAGCCATGCGCACCATTCTTCCAAATCGTCGCTTTCTGGCAGGTAGAAATCCACGATGCGCAGTTGCGATCCGTCCACCTGAAAGCACCAGATCGGGTTGTTGTGCGCCGCGCCCAAGTCCCACGCGGTATGCACTGGCAACGCAGGATCGATCGGCGCGTCGCGCATCCGCCCCTCGCGCTCGGCCCGCGACATTTCCCCGCCGAAGTATGCGCCGACCATCGCGCCAGCGAAGCTGCACAGATATTCTTGGTCAAACATCGCTTGTCCGAAATCCGCGCCGTAGATCGCCCGGTATTCTTTTAGCGCCTCGTCCAGCTGCTCGGTTGAAAGCGCGCCAGTCGCGTGAACGTTCGACAACTCGGCAAACCATCGCGGGTTTTCGCGCGCCATGTCGAACATCGCCTTGGCGTGGTTGTTGCCGCGAGGCGTCGTGATAAACGCCGCCCAGCCGTTGTTTTCCTCGACCATCGGGCGGATGTAACCCCACGACGAAGGGTTCGCCAGGGCCCATTCGGAAAACACCACGCCAGCCACGCCAGCACCGACGAGGCTGTCATACCGATCCGAACCGATGATCTGCCACGTCGCCCCGTTGCGAAGCCGCAGGAACATCGCCTGTTCGTCTCGGCTGGCCACAATTTCAGGCGGGAATGCCTCGTCGATCCTGCGGCGGCCGGTGTGCGGGTTGACCGCCGTCCACAGCGCTTTGCGGCCTTGCTCGTAGAGCGGCAAGCAATGCCAGTATGACGCCGGACGCTCCATTGCCAGCTGCCGCGTCGATGCGAGGGCGATCTCGTCCTTGCCCCAGCGGCGGTGCGCGATTTCGATCAGCCGCAGTTTCTTGCGCTGCACCCATGTTTGATGGAACTCGCGCTGATACCGCCGGACGCGGAATGTGTATTCAGTCATTCCTCGTAGACGGTTTTGAAAATTACGGGGCCACCATTTGCGCCGGTCATTTCCTTGCGATCAGCAAGCCCGAGATCGCGGGCAATGATGTTCGCGTTCAGCAGATCGGCCGCCGCGCCGGTGAACTTCTGCTCGAAGATTGCCGCCTCGACTCGCGTGATGACCTCAGACAAATCGGGGCGGCTATCGCGCCATTCGTCCCACGTCGATTTCGCAATGTCGAGAAACAGGCACAGCCCGCCGATGGTCATTGCCCGCATCTTCGGAAGGCTGGCGATCGTGACCTTGCCCTCATACGAAAACGCCTTTGCCTCATGCAGCGGGTTGGCTTCGACCCACGCGAAATACTCCAGGCACGCCGCCCAAAGCGCATCAGGGCCCTCAAATTTCGGCTTCGGCCCCGCGCTGGACCGAGCTTCCCAGAACCGATTGCCCGGCAGAAACCGGCCCGTTTCTTGGTCGCGCCCAGATTGGTCCTTGTCAGCCATTCGCCCCTCGTTCGCGTTTGCCAGCCCCACCGGTCGAAAACGGCCATGACCCCGGATGTCTGGCTGCGGGTGATGGGTGGGACTTCGCTCCCG
>ERZ1649853.659-NODE-659-length-14085-cov-5.232929_pt1 | contig 14085 bp, 15 predicted proteins | sample MGYA00575353_ERZ1649853 | MGnify/ENA primary metagenome ERZ1649853 (study PRJEB40853, sample SAMN11349654) | freshwater sediment metagenome | isolation source: river sediment | host: Sediment | place: India: Okhla Barrage, New Delhi | collected 2017-02-21 ...
CGTGTATTTGCCCGGTTTGCCGCTGAGGACGACTTTGATCGACTCAGGGACTTTGAACCAGTTCCCACCTGTTACCATCGCAAACGCGAGGTCAGTTGATCCCATCCCCGTAGAGAATGCGCCGAGTGCTCCGTGAGTACAGGTATGAGAGTCGGCACCGATGATCACATCACCCGGAACAACAAGCCCTTTTTCAGGGAGAAGAGCATGTTCGATCCCCATGTCTTTTTCATCAAAAAAGTTTTTCATTTGGTGTTTTTTAGCGAAATCACGACTGATCCGCGCTTGGTTGGCAGATGCGATATCTTTAGCAGGGATGAAGTGGTCGAGAACGATGGAGAACCCATCAGGATTAGCGAGCGCAGTCGCGCCCGAATCTTCGAATGCTTTGATCGAGATAGGGGTAGTGATGTCGTTTCCGATGACCATATCGATCGGAGAGCGGACGATTTCACCTGCATAGACTGCATGGCCTACGTGTTCGGAGAATATTTTTTCAGTTATAGTTTGACCCATAATAAGTACCTTTGGAAGGGGCTAAATGATGGGGGCGATTATACCATAGCCTCTCTTAGTATTGGGAGGATGGGTTATTGGGGCATATTCTCAAGATTTTCTCATAGAGGATACGTAGAATTTTGAAAATTTAAATTCTAAGGTTTAACATATGAAAAAAATTATCCTTGGCTTATCCTTTTGCAGTATTTCCCTTTTGGCTTCTATCGGTTCATCGGTAAAAGTACCCACGGCTGAGCATCTGAAATATTCTTTCGGGAATCATAAGAAACACCCTGTGCAAAAGCTTGAAAAAGAGCGATATTTGCGTTCATTAGCTCCGTTAAACAATGAAAATATTCAAAAATCATTGGAAGAGAAAGGCTACATTGTTTCAAAAGTAGAGTTGAAAGACGTTGCATCAGAATTGGTATATGAAGTTTATGCCAAATCCAATCCAACACAACAGGTTAAACTATACGTTGACCCTACAAATGCAGCTATTCTTAAACAGGTGAGTGTAGAATGATTATTAAACGTTTTTCACTCCTTCTTATCCCCTTACTTGGGTGGTCGGTTACGTTTCAAGAGTTTTCGGGTCGTGTTTATGAAAATGCGATAGAAAAACTCGAAAACGATGCGGCAATTCAGTCAACGGACTATTCTAAAAATCTCGCACTCTCAGCTGAACCTGTGAATATTGGATTGTCAAGCCGAAAAATTCGTGGAGATGATTCTGTTGATGATGGCTATGAATATGGTTTTATGACAGAATGGACATTTAAAATGCCGCAACTCTCCAATGCTCAATCTGCGGAGTGGGAGATTATCCGAAAAAATCTTTCACATCAAGGGAATATTCTCCGTCGAATGGTTGATATCGATCTCAAACACGAATGGTTGAAATATGAAACCGCATCGGCACGTGTTGCCATTTATAGCGAAAAAGCACAACTCTCCGATAAAGCTTATGAAGCCGGGAAAAAACAACATATTGCTGGCCGAATGTCGAAAATGGAGTTGATGCGATTGGAGAGCGAATCGTTAAAAGCCAAAGAAGATTTGAATAAGGCTCAGATGGAAGCTGAACATGTGCAGCATGTGCTTCGTGAAAAAAGTATGAGTCATGATCCGGTTGTGATTGATGATTTGAAATTCGAGTATATCCGAGATAATGAAATTGTTCATATGGCTATCAATCAATCTCCCGCATTAGAAACAATTCAAATGAAAATCACTCAGATCAATGCTCAGATCAATACCGCACGAGAGTCTCGTTTTGAATCGTTTAGTATTGGGGTAGGTGCAACTCAAGAACCAACACAAAAAAGTATTGATTTCAGTGTGAGTATTCCCATCACGTTACCAAACCGGTATGAAAACACGATTGCCGCTTTGATGAGTGAACGGAGTGCATTGGAACACCAGAAAAAAAATATGCAGACAAAAATACGCTTAGGGGTAGAAGCGTTGAGTGAACACCTTAGTGAGCGGGAAAGTATGATTCGAAAATCGGATGAAACACATAAACAGTATGAATCACTTTTTTCTATGGCTCAAAAGGCATTTGAAGGGGGAATAATCACTCAGTTTGAGTATTTGGCAACGAAGAGGGAATATTATGATGCCCGTTTGCGAAGTATCGATCTTCGTGATGAATATATCGATGAAATGTATGAGTTGGAAAGCAGATTAGGAGTGATAGTACGATGAAAAAATTATGGTTGTTGTGTATAGGTTCTATCACATTATGGGCTCAGATACAGATGAGTGATGTCCAGATAAAAAAAATGGGGATCACAATTGAGGATGTACGTATCATTCGCTCAGATTCAATGGGGCCACTGATTGGAATGGTTGATTACAGCGATAAAGGTGCTAAGAATTACACTGTCGGATCAGAAGCGAGTGTAATTGAACTGCACAAACACAAAGGGGACAGTGTCGTTAAAGGTCAGATTCTTGCCAAAATAGCTTCTTCGGAATTGCTCAGTGCGTTGTATGAAATCAATGATTTGAAAAGCCGATTGAAGATGGCTCAGGAATTTGCCAAAAAAGATGCTCAACTCTATCAAGAAGGTGTTATTGCACTTCGAGAATCGCAAAAAAGTGCTTTGGAAGCCTCTACCTTGCAAACGAAAATTCGTGAACTTGAGGGACGCTTTGTATTTGCGGGCGCTGATATGAAAGTGAGTGAAGGGATGGGTTTTGTCATTCGAGCCAAACAAAGCGGTATTTTGGCTAATATGCCACAACAAGCAGGCGAAAAAATTGAACCGTTTAAACCCTATATGAAGATTGTTTCCGGAAAAAAACTAACAGCGTTTATAAAAATATCTCCAAAACATATCGAATCGGTACGAATCGGTTCAGGTGTGGTTGATGCGCAAGGGAATCTGATCGGAAAAATTACTTCGTTTGCCGGCAGTGTAGATAGCTTAAACAATTCAGCTACTGCTATGGCTGAATTAAATACCGCAAATCCAAAATACCGTGCCGGTGGATCGGGTGAGTTTTATATTACAGCTCCAATGGACGAAAAGTGGGTTCTTCTTCCTCGAAATGCGATAAGCAAATATAAAAAAAGTGATATTTGCTTTGTGAAAACATCTAAAGGATTCGAACCAAAATCGGTAGTGATCAAAAAAATCTATAAAGATCATATGGCTGTAGCTGCCGATGGATTTACACCCACTACAAAGGTGGCAACATCCGGAATCATTACCCTCAAAGGGGCACTTTCGGGGATGGGATTTGAATAATGTTGTCAAAAATCATTGAGTTTTCACTCAAACAACGCCTCATTATTGTTCTGTTGTCCCTATCGTTGTTCGGATACGGTATCTATTCGTTCTTCAAGATACCGATCGATGCTTTTCCAGATATCTCAACGACTCAAGTAAAAATTATTATGAAAGCACCCGGAATGACTCCTGAAGAGGTTGAAAATCGGGTGGTCAAGCCGCTTGAAGCAGAATTACTGGGTTTGGAAAATCAAAAACTTCTTAAAAGTACTTCAAAATACGCCATTGCAGACATCACAATCGATTTTAATGAAGGGACGGATATTTATCGAGCAAGATCTCAAGTGGCTGAAAAGCTCTCTATGATTCTCCCCTCTTTACCAAAAGGGGTAGAAGGGGGAATGGCACCGATTACAACGCCATTGGGTGAAGCGTTTATGTTTACGATTGAAGGACCGGTAAGCGCAAAAGAGAAGCGGGAACTTTTGGATTTTGTCATCCGTCCATCATTGCGCGGGGCCAAGGGGGTAGCGGACGTTAATGCTTTTGGTGGTGAAGTACGCTCCATTGTCGTTATACCAGATCCTCTTGCAATGCGTCATCTTGGTATTCCGATGAGTATGCTTGAGGAGACCCTCTCCAATAATCTGAAAAATGACGGTGCCGGTCGATTGGACTCCCAAGAGGAGAGCTTTTTGGTTAAATTTGAAAGCGGTGTTAAAGATATCGAAGAAATTGCCAATATCACCATCCATTCGCATAACGGTCCAATACGAATCGGAGATTTTTGTGACGTTCGTGAAGATGCACGTACCCGTATGGGATTTGTGACTAAAGATGGTCTCGGTGAGACAACAGAGGGATTGGTTCTGACATTGAAAGGGGCGAATGCCAAAGAAACGATAGAAGAGATCAATAAAAGGATCGAAAAGTTAAAAAATCAGCTCCCTGCCGGAGTTAAAATTGTCCCTTTTTATGATCGTAGTTCATTAATTGAAAAAGCAGTCGGTACCGTATCGAAAGCATTGGTGGAAGCGATTATCCTGGTCGTTGTTTTGCTGTTGCTTTTTTTGGGAGATTTACGTGCGGCGATTGCGGTGAGCGTGATTTTGCCGTTTTCTCTTGCCATTGCTTTTTTAATGATGCGCTATTTTGGATTAAGTGCTAATTTGATGAGTCTTGGCGGGCTTGCAATCGCTATTGGAATGTTAGTAGATTCTGCGGTGGTTGTCGTTGAAAACGTGTTTGCCCGCTTATCCGAAAAAGATTCAAATTTACCAAAACTTCATAAAGTTTATCGTGCGACCAAAGAGGTTTCTACGGCAGTATTTAGCGGAATATTGATTATTGCAGTTGTATTTTTGCCGTTATTGACATTGGAAGGTTTAGAAGGAAAACTGTTTGCACCGGTTGCTTTGACCATCGTATTTGCATTGTTTGGGTCTTTAATCCTCTCATTGACATTGATTCCGGTTGTTTGTTCACTGATTTTAAAGAGTACGGCTCATGAAGAGACTCGATTGGGAGCTTTTTTTAGTAAGCTTTATGCTCCAATGTTACAGTTTGCTCTAACGCGGACACGGACACTGTTTATGACTGCATTTGGATTTTTAATCGTCAGTTTTGCATTATTTGCTTTTGTGGGAAAAAGCTTTATGCCGACACTCGATGAGGGGGATATTATTCTCAGTGTTGAGACACCTCCTTCCATATCTTTGGAAAAATCAAAAGAGCTGAATTTAGCGATACAACGTGCGATTATAGAAAACGTTTCTGAAGTCAAATCGATCGTGGCTCGAACGGGTTCGGATGAATTAGGGCTCGATCCGATGGGGCTGAATCAAACGGATACGTTTATTGCGCTTAAACCTCATGAGGAGTGGGAAGCGGCTGATAAGGATGAGATTAAAAGCAAGATTGAAGATGCATTGAAAGATTTCAGCGGAATCAGTTTTGGGTTTACCCAGCCGATCGAAATGCGCGTTTCGGAGATGTTGACCGGATCACGGGGAGATCTCGCGATAAAAATTTATGGACCTGATATTGATACCTTGAATATACTGAGTCAACGTGTTGCCGATGTACTTGGTGGGATTCAAGGTTCTACGGAAGTGTTTACAACACTCAACGAGGGAGTTAATTATTTAAGTGTACAACCTGATCGCATCGAAACAGCGAAAATCGGTGTAGATACGGCTGAATTGGATCGTTTTTTAAAAATTGCTCTGGATGGGATTGTTGTTGATGAAATCCCGCAAAATAACACTCGTATTCCGGTTTTGATCCGTATGGATGAATCATTTGCAACCGATATTGAAAGATTTAAAGGGTTGGAATTACCTTTGGCAGAAGGGTACTCTGTACCCCTTCAAAGTGTTGCAAAAATAGAATCTTCAGAAGGGGCGCTGAAAGTAGATCGAGAAAATGGAGAACGTTTGAGTGTGGTGCGTTCCAATGTTGAAGGGAGAGATTTGGTCGGATTCGTTGATGAGGCAAAAGAAAAAATTGCTCAGAGTGTTCAATTACCAAAAGGGTATCATATTGTGTATGGGGGACAATTTGAAAATCAGCAGCGCGCGGCTGCTAAATTAATGATGGTGATTCCGATCAGTATCGCGGTTATTTTTTTAATCCTCTTTTTTACGTTCCGTTCGGTCAGTTATACGTTGCTGATTTTACTCAATATCCCTTTTGCGGTAACGGGTGGGATTATTGCATTGTTTGTCAGCGGTGAATATTTATCGGTTCCGGCTTCTGTTGGATTCATCGCACTTTTTGGAATAGCGGTTTTAAACGGGGTTGTTATGGTGAGTTATTTCAATGCGTTGCTTGCAGAGGGACATTCGATTGAGAACGCTGTTTATGAAGGAGCACGAAGACGACTTCGTCCGGTATTAATGACAGCCTTTATTGCAGCTTTGGGATTACTGCCGCTCTTATTTGCTCAGGGGGTTGGGAGTGAGGTTCAAAAACCGCTTGCTATTGTCGTTTTAGGTGGATTGGTAACCTCTACAATATTGACATTATTGATTTTACCGCCTGCTTTTAAAGCGATTTATAAGAAGGAAAAATGATGCTTTTACGAGGAATGGATATTTATTTTGAGATCGCCAATAAAGATATTTTGGTTGATTTATTATTGGAAGAAGGGTATGATGATTTTTATTTTTTCCCTTGTAAACGATACAGTGCCGGAGCTTTTTTAATTAGTGCGGAAGAACAGGTTAGTGCAAGACGCGATTTTGGACTCTTTCGACTTTTTTTACATGAAACAGAAGCAGTTGTCCTTGCTGCAGCTATTAAAAAAGAGTTGAAAGACAAAACTATCAGAATCTTGATAAATGAGCAAAAAGAGTTGTAAATGCGGATTTTGATTGCGGATGACGAAACAGAATTGTTGGGGTTGCTCAAACTTTCGCTATCTCAAAATGGTTGGATTATAGATACCGTTGAAAATGTTGAAGAAGCAAAAGGGTACTTAGATGGATTTACCTACCAAGTTTTTGTTGTAGATCGAACATTTCACGGGAAAGATCGTGTAGAAGAGCTGATTCAGTATTCAAAAAGAAAAAATCCTTCTTGTGCAGTCTTGGTTCTTAGTGCGTTAGCGACTATTGATGACAAAGTAGAAGGATTGGAATTCGGTGCCGATGATTATCTTGAAAAACCGTTTGATATCAAAGAGCTTCGTGCGCGTATTATTGCGTTATCAAGACGTTATGTTCCTACAATTCTCACGTTTGGAGATGTTACTATCGATCCCATTCTTAAAACAGTATCATTGAATGGAAAAGAGATTATTTTGAGTGCGAACGAGCATAAACTCTTTTTTTATCTTTTAGAGAGGGGTAATGTTGTCTCAAGAGAAGAGATAATGGATACGCTTTATGAAAACCCTCAGAACGTGACCTCTAACGCTGTCGATGAACTCATAGGACGAATTAGACGTAAAATCGATCCGCAGATCATTAAAACAGTAAAAACGAGAGGATATATTATTAGTGTTTGAATGGGCATCATCACTCAAATTTAAAATCACTTTTATATTTGCGATGGGGATCGCAATTGCATTTAGTATTAATTGGTATATTGCGACTAAAACGATTCACACTCAAAAAGAGCTTGATGTAGAAAATGTACTGCATCATTTGTTGGTTGAGAGTAAAGATGAATATCTCGATGAATCACTTTCTCCTTCAAGCAATTTATCCTTTTTGTATTCTATTCCTCATATTGAAATGATTTTGAATGATTCCGAAGTAAGCGGGCTGCGTTTAAAAATATCAACCACCCCTTTTGTTAATACTCACGATAGTATTGTTTCCTATGTTCCTATCGCCAATGGTTATTATCTTAACGCTATCAGCGATCATCATAAGATTGATCGTTCGGTCATTAAATATGGTCAAAAACTTTTTTTTCGCTATCTGATTTCGTTGCTCGGAATTTTGATCGTTGTTGTATTTGTATTGCATTATTACATGAAGCCACTTGGAGATTTAGCGGAAAAGATTCGAGTATGGAGTAAAGATGAGCCTTTTGATATTGATCAAAATGAAGCATCTTCAGAGATTAAAGAAGTTGCTCAATCGTTTTCAGCTTTGGTGAAACGACTTGAAATGTATCGTCAAAAAGAGGCTCAACTTTTTAAAGAAGCTGCACACGAGCTAAAAACACCTTTAGCATTGATGCGTTCACGGTTGGATGTGTACGAGCAATCCGATCGGTATGAAAAATCAAAATTTATTGCGGAATTCAGTCGAGATGTGGAGCGTTTGACGACGGAACTAAAAAGTGTTTTATTTTTAGAGAGCTCCGATTTTGAAGAGGAAACAAATATTGACGTTCATAAGATGCTTAAGGAAATTAAAGAAAAAATGGAGATATTGGTTCATCGCAAGGAACTTATTATCGATATTTCCGAAAGTACTTTTATCGTTTCAGCTTCCAAAAAACTGATATACAAAGTATTCGGTGCATTAATTGAAAACGCTATGACTTATGCTGTGGAACGAAGTCATATTCGTATTGGTATCGATTCGGATCTTCGATCCGTTCAAATCACCAATCGAGTTGGAAATGACAAATATCTTTTCAGCTCTAAAATAGGGAGTAAAATACTTGACAGGCTCAGTAAAGAGATAGGATATGACTATGTGATCGAAGAACAACAGGGGACCTATTCGATTGAACTTACATTTCAGTAACTAATACTCGGCTAATACAACTGTTTCATACTGTCACTATCAAAACACAAGGAGACCCCAATGAAAAAGTTAACACTCGTAGCTCTTTTGAGCTTAAATATATTTGCAGCAGATTACACTGCAATGACAATGGAAGAGATGCAAGCGATGCGCGGTACTGTACCGGTAGAAGATAGAGCAGCTTTTCAAGCGGAAATGCAGACCCGTATGCAAGCGTTGAGTCCGGAAGAGCGTCAAGCTGCTACTGCGACAATGCGACAAAGCAAATCAGGTCCGGCTGATGGTACAGGGAGTCAAATGCGTAAAGGCGGAGGTTCTATGGGATCAGGAACGGGCGGCGGTGGCGGTAAACAATTCCGCGGCGGCAGATAAGATATAATAAATTGTCCATTTTTACAAAAGGGACAGTAAAATGAAAATTTTACTTCTAGAAGATGATCATGTTTTGGGTGAAACGATCCAGGAAATGCTTATAGAAGCAGGGCATAATGCTATCTGGGTAAAAGATGGAGATGAAGCTGCAGAGAAAGCATATGAACAATCATTTGATCTTTATGTGCTCGATATTAATGTCCCTGAGCTCAATGGATTCGATCTGCTTGAGGCTCTTCGGGATGCTCAGGATGAGACACCGGCTATTTTCATCAGCGCAATGACCGATATTGCGTCGATGAGCAAAGGGTTTGCCGTAGGAGCCGATGATTATCTTAAAAAACCGTTTTATCCGCAAGAACTTTTATTGCGGATTGAGGCGAAATTCGGTCGTTTACAGCACTCCATACATTATGGAGAGATCGTTTACGACCCTCGCATTAAAACTATCGAAAAGCAAGGTAAAGTACTGAGCTTAGGAGATCTGCAATTTCTCTTTTTTGAGATATTAATCCATAACATCGGTAAAACTGTCCCCAAAGAGCGCTTTTTGGAGGTGATGGAACATCCGAGTGAAAACGGAATGCGCGTTGCTCTCAATAAACTAAAGCAGATCACACAGTGGGATATTCAAAACATTAGAGGGATAGGATACCGTATTGAGAAGAGCTGAAAAAGAATCCTTGCTTAAAAGTTTCAGTGTATTTTTTGTCTCATTAGGGATTTTGAGTGCGATATTACTATATGGCGAATACGTCAAATTGCAACATGACTTGAAAGAATCGATCTCGACAGAGATGCGTTTGTGCAGTTATGATCTTAAATGTACCCAATTTCAATTTGATTTCGCCCCTTTGAAATCTCAAAAGTTATTGTATGAACTTAACGAAACGCCTCAAGAATTTTTTGCTCTTTTCCCCATACCTAAAAACGATACTTATGCTCTCAAACTCTCTTTGAGCCAAGAACACTATCAACAACGCAACGATCATTTGCAAGAGCGAATTGTTACCCATACTCTATGGGCGTTGGTGATTGTTTTCATTGTATCTATTTTGTTTTCACTGTATGCCTTATATCCATTGAGGCGTGCTCTTCGTCTTACCGAAGAGTTTAGCCGCGACATTTTGCACGATCTTAATACGCCTCTCTCTTCATTAAGGCTTAATGTCGGTTTGCTCAAATCTTCACAGGAAAACGAAAAGAAGATTGATCGGATTAACCGCAGCATTGATACGATCGTCTCTTTAGGGGATAATCTTCGAAGTTATCTTGAAGAACATGAAAATGTCAAAGAGCAGATGGATCTTTATTCTTTGCTGCACGAAAAAAAGCAGATCTATGAAAAGCTTTATCCTCATCTGACGTATCACCTGAGTGGAACATCCATGATTGTTAACTCGTATCCCGATGGGATGAAACGAATCTTTGATAATCTACTGAGTAATGCATCCAAATATAATTCAGAGAAGGGAGAAGTGTCAATTCGTCTTTATCCTGAATCGATGAGGGTGATCATTGAAGACACAGGCAGAGGAATCAACCATCCCGAAAAGGTGTTTGATCGTTTTTATAAAGAGCATGAGCGCGGATTGGGAATCGGATTGCATATCGTGAAAAAATTGTGCGATCAGATGAAAATCACGATTCATATTCACAGTACTGTTGGTAAGGGGACAAAAGTCACTCTTGATTATAGAGCGCTAACGCTCGGCTAATACTTGCTGGGTATGCTTTTGTATATGATAAGGAATATTATGAAAAAAAGTCTATGGATTCTACTGTTGGGTTGGATAGTTCAGGTAAATGGTGATGATTCGATTAATGAACAGATTGAAAAAATTCAAAACGCTCCGGCTCAAGAGCGTGTTGAGATGATGAATCGTCTTAAGCTTCAGATTGCTGCGATGAATGAGGTTGAACGCACAGAAGCGTTGAATGCTCTTCAGCGTGGCGGTTCCGGTAAAATGATGCAATTTCGGCATAGTAACACCAGTGATGGGACCGGTGGACAATATCGCTATCGCCTCAATGTGCCGACAAATGGTAGTAATCGTCAGCAAGGACGACAATGAGAGGGATATGGATAGTTTTATTAATGATATTGCCTCAGTTGCATGCGTATAGTGATGCTGATTGGGATGGAGTAGAGGATCGGTTTGATCGATGTCCGCAAACACCTTTGAGTGATCTTGTTAATTTAGAAGGGTGTACGACCCTTAAAACCCAAAGTGCACTGCATTATAGCCTCATAAGCGGTATAGGTTATTCCCAAGTTAACTACGCTTCTCAAGAGAAAGCAGATACGACAAACATATCTTTGGAAGCTAATATTTATTACAACAACTGGCAGCTACAAGGGGTTATTTCACGTTATTCATCCGACACGGGAACTACCAATGAAACGGGAATGGAAGATAGTGTCTTGAATCTTTTGTACCAATGGCCTTTGAGCGAACAGATGACGATTACACCGGGGATCGGCATAATTTTTCCAACCTATAAGAGCGGCTATGAAAACGAATCAACCGATTATAGTGCTATGCTCAGTGTTGAGTATCAGTTTTCTCCGACTATTTACGGATTTGGTGGATATACGTATACGTGGGTAAACGATACAGATACACCGATAGTTAAGTATCAAAATAACAATTCGTTTTATGCCGGTTTAGGGTATGTGGCTAAATCAGGGCAAGAATGGAATTGTCATTACAATTCGAATAAAACGATATATCGTGACAGTGAGTCTTCACGATCAATTGGTATCGGTTTTTTTAGGCAACTAACCCCCCACTGGTTCTTAGATGGAAACTATGATTACGGATTGAGCGATTCGGCGGGTGATCATAGTGTGAATGTTCGGTTAGGGTACTATTTTTAATTCATAATTTTTAGCGTTTTGGAGTTAGTTTGACACTTTTAGGGGTATCGCAACTTTTTACTCCGCACGATTTGCTTTTATCACTATCACACCCTTTTTTTGCACTACCGCACATTTTAGAGGTATCGGCAAATTTCATATGGTGTTGATAGATTCCGATTAGGGTCGGAAATTGTTTTTTTTGCTCATCATTTAAAACGAGATAGATGGTATCGATCAGATCGATTTGCGCTTTGAGTGCTTGTGCATCGGGAGAGTTCAGTGCATAAGCACCCGGATTGAAATTCCCCCCTTGGAACGCTTCGGTAGGGATAGATGGAGTTAATGAACGAACCTCTTTTTTATAAAGATGGATTGCGGTTCGGATATCGCCGTTGTCTCCCATCCCCATCTGATCGAGGGCATAGGTGATCGGTTCGATGAGAGGGAGGGCGGAGCGATTACCGCAATTAGAAGATGGATTACTGCACGCGAATGCAGCTACGGTGAAAAAACTAAGGGCGATAAGTAGAGGTTTCATACAAAACTCCTTATTCAAGATGGGTAAATGATACTCTCGTAAATTATAAGAAAAAGTAAATTATATTTAGTAATATCGTCATTTAATATGTCAACAAAATGTCAAGAGAATACTCATGAGGATTTGACATCTTTGTCCTAACATTTGAACATCAAATATTAGGAGGCAGGTTATGAAATACCTAGCAATCGTAAGTATGTTCTCTATGTCGCTCATGGCGGCATCACCCGAAGTTGTCCAGTATATGAACGAACTTTCCAAAACGGCTAAAACGGAAAATAGCTCTTTTAACGGATTCGATGCAGCTAGAGGTAAAGAGATATTTACCTCGACACACACCGGAAAACAGGGCAAGCCAATGGCATGTACCAGTTGTCATACGACCAATCTCGCAAATAGCGGGAAAAATTCTCTGACCGGAAAAGTAATCGACCCCCTCTCTCCACGCGCAAATCCTCAGCGTCTCACCAGTACCAAAGAGGTGACGAAATGGCTCAAACGCAATTTCATGGATGTGTATGCCCGTGAGGGAACTGCACAAGAAAAAGGTGATGTTCTCGCCTATATTATGAAAAATTAATCTAAAGGATATCCGATGACAAAAGTATTAAACCTAAGTATCGCCGCTCTTTTATTAGCCGGTGGAGTGTATCTGTATGCGGATGACGACGAACGCGAAGAGCATGAACACAAACGTTCTGCTGTTGTCGCAAAACCGATGACCCCGCAAGAAAAATCGAGTGTTGCATTGTATACCAAAGAGTGTGGAGCATGCCATATGGCGTATCAGCCGCAGTTTTTGCCGAAACGTTCATGGGATAAGACGATGAAGACGTTGGATAACCATTTTGGAACCGATGCTTCGCTCGATCCACAGGATCACAAAACCATTCAGGATTATTTGGTATCTCATGCGTCTAAAAACGATCAAATGGTGGATATGAGAGGTGCGGTAGCTCTGCGGATATCCGAGACCCCTTATTTTGTTCGTGAACATAGAGAAGTAACTAAAAAAATGGTAACACAGCCAGAGGTGAAAAGTTTTGCCAACTGTAACGCTTGCCATACTCAAGCAACAAATGGAAGCTACCGTGAACGTGAAATCCGTATCCCCAATTACGGACGCTGGGAAGATTGATAGGCTATAGGAGTCAACTATGAAACGCTTATATGTTTGGACGCTTCCTACGAGGCTGTTTCACTGGCTGCTTGTCGCAGGGATCGTTGCTGCTTGGATTAGCGGTGAAGAAGATCGATGGTTAAATATCCATGCTGTGATCGGGAGTGCTGTCGGTGTATTGGTTCTCTTTCGGATTGTGTGGGGAATAGTGGGACCTAAATATTCCCGTTTCGGTGACTTTAATCTCTCTTTGGATGCATTGAAAGAGTACCTATTATCCCTTTTGAACCCCTCACGTCGATACATCGGGCATAATCCGGCGGCAAGTTATGTGATGATCGCGATGCTCATAACGGTTGTTCTTGCCGTATTCAGTGGTATGCTTGCGTATGGCGTAGCGGAGAACAGAGGGGTATTGGCATTTTTACACTCAGGGCTTTTTCGGGATATGGAGGTATTTGAAGAGATTCACGAGTTTTTCGTCAATCTCTTGTGGGTTTTGATCGCGGCACATGTGGGGGGAGTGTTGGTTGATCGGCTCTTGCACAAAGAGGATCGGACACTCACTTCTATTCTAGACGGACATAAAAATATGGAGGGTGAGAGTGCTACCTTGTCATGGTACCAAAAAATCATTGCCTTTATCGGCATCGGCGGTGCTATCGCATTGCTTATCTATGCCCTGAGTGTGCCGAATAATCCTATTGTTTCGGGGTACAATGAAAAAGTGGATTACGCAAAAATCA
>ERZ1649853.661-NODE-661-length-14080-cov-7.890766_pt1 | contig 14080 bp, 18 predicted proteins | sample MGYA00575353_ERZ1649853 | MGnify/ENA primary metagenome ERZ1649853 (study PRJEB40853, sample SAMN11349654) | freshwater sediment metagenome | isolation source: river sediment | host: Sediment | place: India: Okhla Barrage, New Delhi | collected 2017-02-21 ...
CGTTCAAGTCGGAAGCTATGGTTACTTCGTCGAATTCGAGACCTTTGCAGGAGTGGGCAGAGGCTAGGAATAGAGATTGACGATGCTTGGGGCCGTTCTCGTAGCTACGTGCGTAGTTGTAGGATTTGATGATCTTTGCAGCACCATGTCGAGCAACTAGTTTGAGGGCTTGTACTAACTGGAAGTCGTGAGAGTGTAGATCGGTAAGGTAGGAGAATAGGGAAGGAGGTTTACCTTGATGGATCGGGTTACGGACTTCGTGGTTAAAGTAGTGGTTAATGTCGTCCTGTATGTGGCGATACATAGGATCGTTGATAGAGGAGTTGTGCTTAAAGGTAGTTACTAGGAGGGGTAGCTTGTAGATCTCGGCAGCTTTGCGGACTAGGGAGAATGGAGTACCAGAGGCTTCTAGGTCGATCATGGTAGCTACTAGGGCGGCATTAGTACGGGTGATAATGGCGCGAGTAGAGATCGAGTTGTCGGTGTTGGGTACACCACGGAACGACATAGACTCGTGTAAGTAGTTACGGCAGAAGGATTGAATACGAGAAGCTATAGTGTCCTTCACACGGAACGATTGGGTCATGTTGAAGAAGGTAGCTTCGTCGTGTAGTACTTCGAAGGCGTTGATGGTGTGGTTAAAGGAGTAAATGTTCTGGTGTTGGTCGCCTGTACCAACTTTGATACGGGCTGGTAGTAGGCGGAAGATTTCCAGGGTTACTTCGTTAACGTCACCGATCTCGTCAAGCATAATGAAGTCGAATGGTTCGTAGGTAACTAGCTGGTTGAGTAGGGCTAGGTGGAAGAACTTCAGGTAGAAGTCGTGGGTACATTCGATAGCGCCGGACTCCATTAGGGATAGGTACTTGTTGCACAGCTTGGAGGTGAATTCGGTTACATCGAGGTTGGATGCGAAATCGTCGAAAGTGGTGTAAGAAGAAAGGCAGAATTCACGAATAAGTTCGAGGATTTCTAGCTTGTGCTCGTAGGTAATACCGACTTCCTTCACATCGCGGTAGGTGAAGTTACCCACTCGTAGGTTGTAGGACTTGACTACACCTTGGTAAGCGATAGAGTGGGTAGTACTACAGAGAGTGGATTTGGGGAACTTCTGAGAGGCTTCCATAGCTATGGATTTGTTGTAGGATAGGTACAGGCCACGTTTGTGAGGTAGTGCATTAGCTATGGCTACTAGGAGGGTAGTTTTCCCGCTACCTGCTACCGAATTCACCATAATAGTAGATTCCTTGCTGGTGGCGTTTGCAGGAAGCGAGACTACATAGTCTACGATAGATTGTTGTTCGGTAGTTAGGGGCATAGGAATCCTTATAGTAGTAATTCAGGGTAGTGCTGCTGTACGTAAGCTAGGTCAAAATCGAAGTAGTGGAATAAAGAGCCTTCTACGTAAGCTATGTTCACAAGGGAGTAAAAGCGCACATCGTCAGGACAACAGAAACGGTCGTGGATAAAGTCAACTAGTTTTGCATCGGATAATGCTACTTCGCCAGTAGCGGTAAGTATAGGAAGCAGCTTAAATAGGCCTGGAAGGTCAAAGTAGAAGTGGTCGTAACTAAGAATGCCGTCCTCGGACTCAAATCGTAGTTCTACGAAGTAGGTGTTGCCCCTGTCACGGACTGTAATTTTGTCGCCTAGAATCATACAAATAGCTCCGGTTGATTGGTACGAAGTTGGTTAGCCAGGGGTAGTACGTACTTGAAGTGGTGGTGGACTTTGTCTAGGAGTGATGATAGTTGGTTGATTTGTTCCTCGTAGAACTGCTCAACTAGGAGTAGTTTGGCTGCGTAGGCTTCCTCGTAGGTACTGAAGTAAGGGTTATGATAGTAGTGACCGTCATTACTGCGAGTACTAACGAAGTCGGTTAAGGTAGTGGGGTTTAGTTGTCTACGTTCATACCTACGAGCTACACTAACTACATGCGAAGGAGGTTTGGGTACACCTTTGGACTTGCGTTTGCCGTTCTTGGTGGTGTGTAGGGTTATAGTGGAGCTACTTTGGATTTCATACACGTCGAGAGACTTGTGGTATATGGTAGAGTAGTTGTCGGAAGCACTAGGAGGTAGGACTATAAAGAGGCTCATAGTAGTAGCTCCGGATAGTTAGATTGGATGCATTTAAGGGTGCCGTCGACTACAGCGAAAGAGGCTACTAGGGATTTGGTACGGTCGTTGTCGCGGGTGGTATATAGGTGGACAACGTCAGTAGATAGTTCCTCGGAGTAGGACATGGTTACAGTGCCGCCTAGGTCCCAACCAAAGGCAGAAGCGGTTATACCAGAGGATTTGCCACCGGTACGAGTAGCGGGTCCACGAGAACCCTGGATACGGGAATAGAAATGGCTCATAGTAAGGTCTCCGGATAGTAGGTGTAAACTAAGTACTTGCTGGCGTTGCGTAGCTTGGATTGTGCGCAAGTAGTAGAAAGGTGGTTGTATAGATAAGATAAAGCGTGAGGAATATTGTGAGGGTAGAATACTTCGCATACTCGTTGGTAACGATCGCCCCGTTTAATAACTAGTAGATGAGTAGATAGGGTACGATGGATAAGTAAGGTAACTAGTTCACCAGTATCTAGGGTAGTTATACATTCCTTGTCGGATATAAATTGGATCATATAGCATACTCGGGGTTAGCGTTAAGGAATTCGGTTTCGTTGTCATATAGGATGACAGCGTCAGATCGTGCAATTATGGTATGAATACCAACAGGAAAACCCTCGTAAGAGTAAATGGACATAAATTTAATAGAGCTAGCTATCGTTGCTGGTAAATAATTTACTAGTTTAGCAATTACGTAAAATGGAGCTACAGTAGGTACCGTAGGTAAAGCTATAGGGGTGTAGGTAAATCCTATAATAGAACCGATAGGTATCATAAAAGGCGTTCCGGTTGATGTTCACGTATAAGGGATAGTACCTCCTCGATAGTGATGCCATAGCAGTTATCGCGGAGGTAGTTGTTCACTAAGTCGTCTATAGAGTTGGTTAGTGAATCGGTGATGTTGTAACTACTGGCTTTGGACCAGTAGTTACTAGGGCCTGTAATATTCACAACATCTTCGGAGTAAGGTATAGTGATTGATTGGTCAACTAATGTAGGTACTTGCTGCGTAGAAGTGGTCATAAAAGGCTCCTTAGAATCACTTTTTACCGAACAAGCCTCCTGTAGGTGCTTTGCTGGTAGTTGGTTTAGCTGCAGATTTGTCACCAGATTGGCTACGAGAGGCTTTCCACGCTTCTACACGTTCAGGAGTTAAGCCGTCTTTGTAAGATACAGTAGTAGCGTATTTGGCTTCGGTTTCTGCGTAACGTTTGCCGATATCGGTACCGTTGACGATTTCCTCAGCAGTGGCTTTGTCCGTACGGAATACGTTGCGGATGTTCATAGCTTTGCGGATTTCGCCTTTGTACTCAGAGTACTCTTCTTGGAGGTGAAGGATGATGTCCTTGCCAGAGAATTGTTGGATAACGGCGAAGGTTTGGACTTTGTTGTCCTTGCCAACTGCGTGTTCTTCTTCCTCGATATCGAGTTCGTCACCTTCGTCCATACCTAAGACGATACCTAATTTGTTTAGGAATCTGATACCGATATCGTTTGGTTTGCCATCGTTGTTAACGATAGTTTGGCCATAGATAGTTTGGGTGTTACCGTCGTGGGTGATGTTGAAGTTTAGGGATTGTGATCCGTTCCTGCTAGTAGCGATAGATACGAAGTCGAGAGTTACTGGGTATAAACCAGATTTGCTGATGTAGGTTGATCCAATGATTTCTGCAACAGCGTCGCGTGATTTAGAGATAGAGAATTTCATAGTAGTAATGTCCTTTGGTTATGGTTATAGTTCGTATTCGTTGACAGCAGAATTTACTTCTTCTAGGTGGTTAACGTAGGTACCTAGGTTGAAATCTTCTACTGGCATAGAATCAGGGTTGTCGTCTTGCAAAGTACGAGCAGGGAATTTAGTGCTACGGAAATGCAAGATACGTTTGTTGGATTTGGTTTCGATAAAGATAGATTCGTCCACTACAGAGAGGAACGAGCCTACTTTGGCGAAAGAGCCTTTGCCAACTAGGTTGTATTTGGAAGTTTCGGAATCGTAGATAGCATGGGATAGAATAACTACGTTGATACCAGAAGCGATTAAGGTGTCTTCGATGTAGTTGGTAAAGGCTTTGATTTCCTTGTCCAAGTTGCTGTAGATGTTGAAACCGGTGTACTTGTGGTTACAAGCATCGTACAAAGTATCGAAGATTCGGCTAACAGAGTCGAATACTACTGTTCGTGGGTATTCGCCAAATTTAGCGTTGTATGCTTCGATTTTCTCGGTAACGAAGGAGGTGAGTTCGTCAGAGGTAGAGAAGCTTGAAATGGAAGCATGGGGGTTGCGATAAGGGTATCGCTTGCCGTCGTGAGAAATAACTAGGGATTGTTCCAGTCCTTTGGTTAGGGTGGTTTTACCTGCGTTAGATTCACCGGCGATTAGGAGTTTAACGGCCATAGTGGTTCCTTTTGGTTAAGTGTAGTTGTTGTCGCGCCATTTACCGTTTTGGTAAGACATAGAGAAGGTTCTACGGGCATGGGAACGAACACCGTCCTCGGTACGCTTCAAGGCTTTGGCGATATCGGATGGGTGTAAGCCTTCTAGGATTAAAGAAGATAAAGCACTTTCCTCTTCGCTGCTCCAACGCTTGTTCAGGTTGTGTGCGATTACGATAGTGTCATCTACATCGTCCTGTTGGTCGTCATCTTCGTCAGGTTCCTGGGTGTAAAGCCAATCTAGGTAGATTTGGCACTCCTTGCCCTCTAGAATGATAGCAGGGAATTTACTAGTTAGGATAGATCGTTGGTGAAGAAAGTTGAGGTACTGGACAATGTCCGGTTCGGTGTCTAGGGTTAGCTTCATAGAGGCTCCTTATAGTAGTAGTTCAGGGTAGTGAGGTAAAAGGTGCTTAGGGATTAGTTGTTGGATTATGATGGAATCAAAAGACTTTTTGTCTATCATAAACGATTGGTTGTTGCTAAACAGTAGGTTATATGTACTGTCTCGCCTAGTTACTTGTAGTAGTAAAGAGTTACGACCTAGGTGGTAAGCGTCATTAAACTTAACAGCATTGAAGCGAGGATGTGATACCTGTTTACGGATACCTGCTTGGTAGTTGTTAATCAATGTTTGGTGAAACTTGTTGAACATAACTAGGTCCTAATAAATAACTTGGGCGGTGCTTTGTATAGTGATTTGAGGCGGTAGTCCTGAGCTAGTAGATAGCGGTGTTCAGGGTGCTTGTTCCAATGGTCTACAGAATGGCAAATAAGATCTACTACAGACTCTACGAAGTTCCAGTCATCGTTGGTGATTACGTGATCTACGGTAGTTACTGTGGTAGGATAGTCCTTGAGTGGCTTACCAGTGGTTTCGCTAGTACGGTTTACTTGGTTAGTGGTTATGTAGCAGAGACGAAGGGTGTCGATAGGGATGTTGTTCTGCTTACATAGCCAAGCATAGATAAGTTGCTGGAAGTAGTAGGGTCGAGAGAACTTGTCGGGAGCGTTCAAGGAGTTGGTGGTCTTGTAGTCGACTATAGTGGTACCGTAGATGGAATCGATAGAGCCACCTACACCAATACCAGGGAGTACTTCGTGCCATAGGAATAGTTCGGTTTTCTGGGGCATGTGGTACTGTAGGTAGGTGTCGCGTAAAGCAGACCACATAACGGGATACTGTTCTTCGATAAAGAAATAGTCGATGTCAGAAGGCAGTGAGGCTATGTAGTCGCTAATAGCGTTACGATCTATGGGTTGGTTGTTAGCGAACATCTCTGCACAGTAGTGAACAATAGTACCTAAGTGGGACATAGTGTTACCAGTAAAGGCCGCCTGTTCGCCCATAAGGAACTCACGGTACCATTGAGAGGTAGAATCGAAGAAGCGAGAGGCTTGGGATGGAGAAAGTCGCCAAGCTCCTTCAGGTACGATTCCAGCTCCGTTGTTGTAGGCAAATGGATTCATTGTTGCTCCTTGTAAGAGGCGCCTTTGCATATAGCAAGTTTAGCGGGAGTATCTGCTACAGCAAAACAAGCTGCTTCGGATTGGGATTTAGAATAGTGAGTTACTGCCAAATAGGAAAAGAGTGCGGCAAAGATTATAGCTAGTGAGGTATAAGGATTCATAAATATACTCCAAAGCAGTTGACATAGGCAGTAAAAGGTAGTAGTATAAAACTATTCATGGTAGTTCTCCTTTGAGAGTAGTTCCCCTAGTTCGCTAGGGGTTTTTTATATGAGTAGTTCAGGATAGGTTAATACTAGATGCTTCCGTAAAGTACGAAAGCGATAAGGGCCTTTGATAATAGGTTGATCTAGTAGGTCTTTACTATAGCCGTAAATAAGAAACTTACGGTACGCCCAAAAGTTTCGAGGGTTATGGGAGAGATTGTGCAAAGCATCTCTATAAGTAGGGGCAAAACCAAACATACCAGTTTCTAAGGATACTACTCCGCAGTAGTGACAACTATGTAATGAAAAAGAAATCACTAGTTGGTTCATAAGAGGTACTCCGGATGGGTAGTAATAAAGGTGTCTACGTCAGGGCAGTTGCTCATGAGTAGTTCTATGCTTATCAAGTATTCAGGGGTAAATGGTTCATCTACCCAAATAACACCTTCATAAAAGTCGCTTGGATTAGATACGGCAATATCCTCGATAAGAACTTCATCAATAGTTCTAGGATGTCCTGTAGCAGTTTCTATCTCAACAGGTCGAATTTCGTGGACAAGTACTATGTACCAATCATGGTCGATGGTGTACTTAACTACGTCGAGGGCTTTGGGTTGGTACATAGTGATTCCTGCTATTGAAACATTCTAGTAATCTGTTGTACGAAAGCTGCTTGTCTGTCCATAGGGAAAGGGCTAATCCAGTAATTTTGGATGTTTTCAAATAACTCTAAACAGTATTCTAGGTTAGCTCCTAAGTCCTTGGCATGCATCATAGCTCTAATAACACTACGAGAACCTGTTCCGTTTTCACATTCATATGCGTAAGCAAAAGTACTTAGAGGGTTGTCTAAGAGGGCTTGCTTGGCAGAGTTAGTGATTTTGGTAGGTTCGGACTTTGCTACAGCCTTCTCGTTAGCTGCCATGATGTAGTCACGTACTTCTAGAGGCTGTGCATCTAGGTTGGATAGTACGGGACGATCAGAGTAAGAGAAGAAGATTTGGGACTGCGGTAGAGGGTCTGCCTTGATTGCTAAGTCGTCGGCAATAGCTAGGTAGAAGTGCTTCCAAGCTATAGGGGTTAGTTCTACTACGGAGTCTAGTTCGATCAGTACTCGGAACTTGTAGTCGTTGTTAGGATCACTAGAGAGGGCTACGTGGTGGTTGATGTCCATAAGCATAAAGTGCATCTCGGTAGCAGTAACTACGGAGTCGTCTACGTCTAGGACTAGCCACTTGGTTCCTCCTACGATGTTGTCCTTGCCACGTACACCATTGCGGAATTTGAATGGAGAGTAGGCAAAGTCGCCAGAGAGTAGGTCTGCTAGGTCAGCGAAAGTGGTAGAGCCAATGTCGTAACCGTAAGCGGTAGTGATAGAGATATCGTGCTTGGCTTTAGCGATAAGGTCAGGATCACCAGTAGCTACGGCTTCGTTGAGTTTGCGAATATCGATAGGTTTGTAAGAGATATCGAGTACATCGGTCTTCACGATAGGTTCGAATTGGATACCAGCACCATCACCTATGACAGAGTAGATGCTCTGCTTGTCGTAGCTAGCACATAAGTTAACTAGTTCGAGGAGTTTGGCTTTGGATACGTTAGAGAGGAATCCACGCTTCTTGATATCGTGGACATCTACAACTACTTTGGCTTCGTTACGGACTAGTGTATGGCAATAGTCAGAGAAGCGTTCGTAGTAGGACTTGTTCAAGTCGTGTTCGAATAGATCCATGTCACCGGATAGGAGTTCGCAGAACTGGGTAGCAGCTACGAAGTGATCTAGTTCGATGGTGTCGGACATGTCCAAGATGGCGAAGGCGCCAGCTAGTTTAAGGGCTTTCCATTGTAGGTGGCGACGAATAAGGGCGGAAGTAGATTCGCGGTTCATACACTGCTCTACGTAGTCAGAGTTGTAACGTTGGTAGATGGTATATAGGTCCTCGACTTCGGAAGATACTGTTAAAGGAGTACCGTAGTTAAGGAGTTGGTGCTTGGTGATAGATAAGACACCTTCACGCATAGCAGCTCTAGCTTGGGCGGATTCCTGCTTGAGGTGCTTGTCGAACTCCTTCTGCGCTTGTAGGGGATCGTCGTGGTGCATAAAATCCGGGTTAGGGATTGGGTCGGGTACGTAGCAGAAGAAACTACGGCGAGCTAGCTTGGACATAAAAGCGGTTTGGAAGCGATACTTGACGTTCTCGTCATAGAGCATCACAGGAGAGCCCATTAGGAGAGCGGAAAGGGATTGTCCTTGGATGGCTTCCGAGCGGAACTCTTTGCCCTTGGTGTAGGTAACTTCTTTGACACCTAGGTCGTACAATTCAGCTAGGATGGTGATGTTCTCGATAATGTCCTGGGAGTAGGTCAGGAAGTCACCAAATTCGCCAGTGTAAATTAAGTTGGAGCCTACGTCATGGGGTTTCATGTCGTTGATGAGTTTGATTAGGCCAGGACCAGTAGTTACAGAGGTTTCCACAGGAGGGATTGGATCTAGGTACTTCTTGTAGATTTCGTACTCTTCTGGGAGTTCTTCCTCGGCGTTAGTGGCTCGTTGGATAGCACGTTTGCGAGCTGCTTGCTCTACGTGGCGTTCCATAAGTTCGTAGCCGGGTTCGAAACAGCGGCGAGCTGCTCGGTGAGAGGAGTCCTTACCAGCACCAGAGTCGCATAAGACTACTCCGATGGTGTTGATAGGAACTAGGGTGCCGTCCCATAGTTCAATGTTACGGCGGAATTGGGCAGCAAATAGCATAATGTGGGATACTGCAATAGTGGCCTTCATACGAAGATGTACGTTAGGGTTTACAATAGCACGAACTACTTGCTGGATAGCGGGATGGAGAGTAGGTGTAAGAGCACCTAGTTTATCCAGTTCCGCTTTGGTTAGATCTAGCATGGATTGCATTTAAGTCCTCCTGTAAGCGAGAGTGGAATGAAGATTCACAGTCATCGCAACTAATTAGGTAATCGATACGGTGTAGGTATATAGCTGCTTGGCGGAGGAGTAACAATCCAGTACGGAATTCTGCGATAGTGGCAGAGGAGTACTGATCGTACTCCTGTGGGTTGTTGATGATATGTTCTAGGTTATCGGCAACTTGGTCGATAGTGTACTGAACATAATCAAAGTGTCCTCCGCTCATTTGCGCATGAACCTAGCAGTGCTTTGGGCCATAGATTCTACTAGGTCTAGTAGTTCCTCGGCTTCTGCATCGGTCATAAGTTCCAGTAGGTCCTGCTTGGCTTCAGCACGAGCAGCAGCTACTTCGTCCTCGTAGGTTAGTTCCTCGTCATCGTCGAAGTCGTCATCATCATCAGCATCGAAGTCATCATCGAAGTCCTCGTCATCGTTCCAGACAGGAGTAGATTTGAGTTCTTCAGGGACGTCGATTTCCTTCAGTACTTTGTACTTACAGGCACGACCCTTCATGTTGTTGTAGTCGGATGGGATAGAGATAACGTCAGCAGGGTCGATCTTTAGAATAACGATACGAGTACCTTCTGAGGCTCCGTAGTGTTGTAGGTAGCCCCATGCAGCGAAGTGTAGGCCAGCAGAACAGGTACGGTTAGGGTTCTTCTCTACAGCGAAACGAGGCATTTCCAAGGTTTGGCCTGGAGAGTTGTCCATTGTGCCTGTATAGATATCTAGGTAGTCATCACGGACTTTCTTGTAAGCGAGGAAGTGGCCGTCTTCGGTTAGGGTTAGGCCACAAGCGCTAATAAAGCCGTATAGTTGGTTATGGACGTCCTTGTCAGGGTTAGCAGCTAAGCGGGTTACAAATGCTTGTAATGGGTTGAGGTTACCGCTAGAGCGATGGATGCGCAATACTTCGTGCTGTAGAGTAGAAGGTAATACGAACGGATAGCCGCCAATGTCGATACATACGTTACCTACGTCGTTCTCGTAGAAAGCGGAAGTAGATAAGGCTTTGCGGTATTCACGAACAGGCTGCATAAGGTCCATTAGTTCGTCGTAGCTAGATACGGTACTAGTGGTTAACATAGTAACTACGGTGTCATAGTTAGGATGCTTGTTGTCGATTGAGATAGGTGAACCGTCATTAGAGGTTACAACTACTGCGTTAGGTAGGATTAAGTGTGGGATAAACATGTAGTTACTCCTAGGTAAGGGTTAATGGTGGATTGGATTTCGTCAAGGGCTTCAGGTTGGGCTAGTACCCAACCGAAGAAGTTACAGTCATACTCACGACGTTGTAGAATACGTAGAGGAGTACATTGGTGACTAAAAGAGGGTACGGTTGCTATATGGGCTAGTCCTGCTAGTACGTGTGTGTCGTGGTCCCTTCTGGTCAAAGCTCCTATAATAATAGATCGTAAACCGTAACCTAGAGAATATGCTCTCCAAATTCGATTAAAGACTGCTTGGTAGGACTTTCGAGGTAGAAGCATGCGATAGTACTTCAGTTCAGTAAAACGCGATACAAAGCGATATAGAGCGAATTTGGATAAATCGGCAGGGTTGTCGTAATCTATATTAGGAAGAGACAGTAGTAGAGATAACCTATAGAAGTGAGTTAGCTCTTCTAGGTCGGAAGCTAGGTCCTTGTTGTGGTAACTACCCAATTGGCGATAGTTACCATCGGAAGCTAGTATGGATACTTGCTTGTCAGCAACAAAGGATTGGAAGCGCTTGGTAGTATGTTCACCAGAGCGTAGTTCCTGTAAGACTACTACTGGGGTAGGGCTAAAGTGGAAACTAGGGATACGAGTCCAATCTACGATGTCGGGAGTTGTACTGTACTTGAGGACTACTACAAAGGCGTCGTTACCGTAGTTGGTGGAGTAGAAGTCTACACCTACCGTACCGGAATGGGTGCCTGTAGAGTCGAATAGGACGTTAAAGGTAGTAATGTCGGACTTAGGGGTCTTCGATTTGGGAGTTGTAGCAACTCGAGTACGTTTGGTAACGAATAGTTCCTTGGGTAGTTCGATTGCAAAACCACCAAGAGCGGCTGCTGTACGGTTGTACTCGTCCTCGTTAGGGATAGCGTAGATGTGGGATACGTCGATAGTTTGGTCGTTATAGGTGATGCTAGTAGTACCGGCGTTGTATAGACGAGATAGAGCAGCACCTTCTACGTTAACGATATAAGGAGGTTCGTTAAGACGTAATACGTGATCTACTGCACGAGCTTTGGAGTAGCTAATGTAGAGTTGTTTGACAGTAATATGGTGTAGGTTAACTATACGTAGCCACTTGTCGTTGTCGAATACGTTTCCGGCTTTGCAGAGGCTACCAGTCCCATCTACGTAAAACCAAGGAGATACAGCAAGAGCGTTGTGGATAGCTAGTGCAGTAGTGTCCTTCTCGAAGTTCTCGTAGTACAGACGTTTGTCAATAGAGTGGAAAATTTCCTCGGGTACTTCGTCTAGAATTTTCTGGCGTTCTGCTAAAAGGTTGGTATAGGTAGAGGTGTCTGCGGTAATAAATTGCTGTAGAAGGCTGTAGACTACTTGGGTTTTGGCTTGGATGTCAGCAATTACTTGGGTAGCAGTAGCGTAGAATAAGTCTAGTATAACTTGGGCGTTAGCTGGAGTGTCTTCGATGGTTTCCCGAGAAGGTGATAGTTCCAGGGCTCCTACAGGGGTAATGAATACGAAAGATCGGCTAAATCGGTACTGTCTAAGGGAGTGTAGTACAGTGTGGTAGGTATCACCACCAATAGATTCAATTCGGTCTAGTAAAGAGTCTGGTAGGTTGTAGGAGAAGATGCCGGAGATTACTCTACGTAGGGCACCATACTCGTCAATTAGGTAGCAGTTGTTGTAAGCTACAGGTAGGGAGTTCTGCTGGAATTGGAAGGGGGCAGTAGATCCTAGGGTGATTGTAGGAGGTACTGGTACGTAGATAAATAGGCTACGAGATTCGTAAGCTAGGCGTTCCTGTACGTCCTTGCTGCTGATAGGAATAGTTACTGTAGTACCGTTAGGAGAATCGGTGTAGGATTCGTCAGTGGTGATTAGTTTGGGTACTCCACCATCGATGTAGGCTACGATTGTGGTAGATTGGTTGTCCTTGACAGAGGTTACTGTGAAGGTTTCGGATAATGCGAAACCAGATTTGCTACCAATACCGAAGCCACCGATGGAGTCGTTAGAGGATTGCTTAGAAGACTCGAAGAAGGTGGTATAGAGCTTGGTGAGTTGGGTAACATCCATACCAGTACCATTGTCGGAGATAACTAGGTTAGGTTCGAGTTGGGTAGGTAGTTGGATACGAACAGGATCAGTACTGCCGGCTTCTACGTTGGCATCGTAGGCGTTAGCAAAATACTCACGTAAGACAGCACGTTCCTTGTTGGTGTAAAGGGAAGTGGTGAGGATTTTGAAAGCGTGTGCTGACTGCTTCATGGAGAAAGAGGTAGAAGCAAAACCGGAGTTGTTGGTAGCAGTAGATTCGGTAGTGATGATCATGGTAGTTCCTATATAAATAGTTCGGGGTGGTTTGCTATATGGGAGTTAGCTTCCTGGGTTAGTTTGAGGGCTCTGGTGTAGTAGGATCGAAGGTCTACATCCTTGGGGCGAAACGATACAAGGGAAGGTAGGTAATGTACTAGGTTCTGAGGTAGGTTTTCTTGTAAGTCCTGAGGCAGGTTGTCAGAAATAATTTGTTGCTCTAAATTAGATTTAATTTGGTTTAATACTTTACCTAGATCGGTGTTTAAACTAGTTAATTCCTTTCGTAGATTCTCGATGGCGGTTACTTGGTTGTTATAGTTTACAGTATAACGAACTTGGGATTGTACTCGGGAGGTGTAATTACTCCAAGCTGTGTGTAGTTTGTGTTCAGTAAGGTTCAGCACTACAGTAGGGTCGGCTATAAGTTGTTCATGAAAAGCAGGTAGTGCTCTAGTGCTAATGGTACAATGACCCATACCATCAATATGGATATCTAGTTTGTTGTCCCACTTGTTAACTAGGTGGTGGAATTTACGAGGAGAGTCTGTATTAAATACGTTGTAAGTAGTTTGCTTTATGTCAGCTGCTATGCCACTCCATTCGTAGTATCCCCAACTAGTGTTGAACAATAAGGGAGGAATGTGGGTGTAGTTAATTAGTACACCTACCCGTGCGTACTCTTGGGATAGTACGGAAAGGAATTCGATCAAGCTAGTTGCAGTGTCCCGTGCATGGTAGATGTTGGATTGGATGCTGTACTTGAGGGCGTTAAAGGCAATTACGTCAGGGTTAGATGGGCAATTGTCGATATGGTTGCGGTAGTACTTGGTATCGGACTTGTAGACTTTGTTGCAATGGGGACAAGTAGGCATAGTAGCTCCTAGATAAATAGTTCGGGGTAGTTGTGTACTAGGTCTTCGATGGTGTCGGCTTCTGCTAGTAGTATGTAGTTATCGGATATAGTAGTGTAGTAAGAAGGGGTGAATCCACCACCTAGCTTTACGGTAAAAGGTTCTCGTAAAAGAGCTAAAGGAGTAGAAGTAGTAACTGTACGAAAACCCTTTACAGTATCGAGCAATGCATAAATTCTGGGATAGCTTGGCAAATGCTTCCAACTATCTTCAGCAAAAGTTAATAGTTGATATCTCATAGTAGTAGCTCGGGGTTTTGGTACAATAGGTCTTCGATAGAGTCTGCATCTGCTATGCTGTCATAAACATTAGTAAAAAGTTTCATAGGATAAGTACAAGGCGATTTATTTATAAGTATTTCAGATGCGCTAGTACGTGCAGCTGTACGAGTATGTGTCTGGTTGTCTACTAAACAATATAAGTATTGACCTTGGTGAGAAAAGCCGTATAAAAAATAACGTTTCATAAAAATAGCTCAGGGTAGTCGATGTAAAGGTTGTCTAAGGTGCTTGTAGTAGCAACTA
>ERZ1649853.662-NODE-662-length-14079-cov-7.135839_pt1 | contig 14079 bp, 12 predicted proteins | sample MGYA00575353_ERZ1649853 | MGnify/ENA primary metagenome ERZ1649853 (study PRJEB40853, sample SAMN11349654) | freshwater sediment metagenome | isolation source: river sediment | host: Sediment | place: India: Okhla Barrage, New Delhi | collected 2017-02-21 ...
ATCGACTTCGTCTACGACGCCGCGGGCAGCATCGAGTCCAGCCTCACCGCGAGCTTCACGAAGCTGGTCCTCGACGACGCCGTGTGCGGGGGCGTCAGGAGGATACTGTCCGGGGTGGAGGTCGACGAGGAGTCCCTGGCCGTCGAGGTCATAGAGTCAGCGGGCCCCAGGGCCGCCTTCCTGAGCCACCCCCACACCCTGAGGCACTTCAGGGGCGAGGCGTACGTGCCGCCCCTGTTCTGGCGCGGCTCGCGGTCCGCCTGGACCGACAAGGACATAGTCGAGAAGGCGAGGCGCAGGGTGAGGGCGATCCTCAAGGAGCACCAGGTCGCGGTCCCGCTCGACCCGGAGGTCGACCGCAGGATGGCCGAGTACATCAAGTCCGTGTCGAAGAGGCCGAGGTCCTGAGCCTCAGTACTGGCTCATCTCTGCCTTCATGAACTCCCTCAGGAGGCAGGTGGCGTAGCAGCCCTTGTTGAGCGAGAACTTGAATATGGCGTGGCCCTCGCCGAAGCCGACCTCCAGGTCCCTGTAGGGCGCCAGGAGCTCCCTCCTCGTGCCCTTCGACGAGGCCTCGCCGAGGCCCACGATCTGGAAGTCCATCTTGGATATGCCCTCGCGCGCCACGACCTCCCTCTCGATCTCCCCCATCGGCCCGTCCGCGAAGGCCGACTCGGTCCCGTAGAGGAGGCCGCTCACGAAGGCCTTCCCCTCCCGGGCGTTCCTCCTGGCCTTCTCGAGGTTGTCGGCCGTGACCGGGATCGGGGAGTCGTGGTCCGGCAGTCGGTTCTTGTCGAGCGGGAGCACCAGGTCGCCCACCTCCGGGTCCCTAAGGGACATGCCCCTCCTGAGCCTCTCGCTCAGCATCATGTTGAACATGTACGACTGGTAGGCGTGGACGAACATCATGAGGAGGTTCTGCGGCAGCGTCTTCAGGGCCCCGAGGTAGTCCCCCGGGCTCTCGACGAGGTGCCTGATGAGCGTCCTCTCGAAGGTCAGCTTCATAGGGAACTCCCTCAGGGCGGCCTCGAAGTCCCGCGACCCCTGGAGGCGCCTCCTCGCCTCGGTGACCTCCGAGTCCTCCATGAGCGGGTTCGCCACGTACCTCATGACCGCGCCCTCGAAGTCCCCCCTGGTGAGGTCCTTCCCTATGAGGTGGGTTATGGGCCTCACGGAGCCGAAGCGCTGGACCCCGAAGTAGTTCGGGAAGCCGCCCGCGGCGTCCAGCGCCCGCCTGACCCTCTCGCAGGAGTCCCTGGCGTCGACGGCCGGGTCGGTGTCGGAGACCTTGATGGTGAACCTGTTGCCGATGAGGTCCCCGATCTCTATCATCCTCCGGGCCCTGTAGGCGTCCGTCACCCTCACGTCGGGTATCGTGAGCCCCTGGACGGCCTCCAGCGGGGCGTTGAACGACATCAGCTGGGTGGCGACCGCCCTCCCGTCCTTGGTCCCCGCGAAGCCTATGCGCGACCTGCCGACGTGGAGGTTCGACGCGAGCCTCCTCACCAGCCTGTTGGCCTCCCAGTTCCTGTGCCAGACCTTGGCGACGACGAACTTGCCGTCCGCCGACTCCGGGGGCATGATGGATATCTCGTCGACCACGAAGTCCTCGGGGGCCTTCTTGAGCTTCCCCCCGATGCCTGGGACGCCCTCGGTGAGGAACAGCTCCATGCCGAGGTCGCTCTCGTTCATAGGGGTGTGAAGGGGTTGCGGGATAAAAGAATCCGGGCTCAGCCCAGCTGCTTCTCTATCAGCTGCCGCGCCTCGATGTACTGGTTCACCAGGGACTTGGCCGCCTTCTTCAGGGCCGCCTGGGGCTTGCCGTCGTTCACCCTGACGAGCAGGACCGGCTTGTCCAGCTGCGGGTGCCCGGTGGTGTACCTCGCGTCGGCGACGTTCTTGTCCTGGAGCAGCTCGTGTATCAGAGGGTAGATCAGGGTCTCGTCCGCGTCGAGGATCTCGACCTTGATGCTGTCCTTCTTCTTGTCTACCAGCTTGAACTCCATGGTTACCGGTTTCACTCGTATGGGTAGGTGGTTCATAAAGCTTACTGAGGCCCCGGAGGGCCTCCCGGCACGGTCCAGCGACGCGCTGGCCCTCTCACTTGGCCTTCTTCCGCTTCGCCCCGCCCTTGGCCTTCTTCCCGCCCTTCGCCTTGGCAGGCTTGGCTTTCATGAAGTCCTCGGGCCTCGCTGGGGCGGCTATGACGACCTGCCTGTTCCTGGGGTACATCGTCCCGCACATCCTGCAGACGTCGACCTCGCACCACCGGGCGTCGGATGTCGCTATCAGCTTTATTATGCACGCGCCTCTGCACACGGGGCACTCCTGCGTTGCCATTCTCAGCCCTCCTCGAACTTCCTGCGCATCGTGGTATGAATCCCTTCGGCGATAACCTTTCCGATGCCCTCGACCCGCATCAGCTCCTCGACGGAGGCGTCGGCGACCCCCTTGACGCTGCCGAAGCGCCTCAGGAGCCTCTCCGCGAGCGTGGCGGACACGTTGGGCAGCCCCTGCACCAGGAACATCTGCCTGCTCGCGTGGTCCAGGGTGGTCTGAGTCCCCCTCCCGGCCCTCCCCTTGGCCTCCTCCTGCCTGTGCATCGAGGCGACGGCTGAGGCGGTCTGGGCCGCGTCGTTCGTCGAGAGGACCGTCATCCTGAACTCCGAGAGGAGCGAGCTGAGGTAGTCGTACACGGCTGAGTTGCCCTCCTGCGAGCCCCTCCCCTCCGCCTCCCCCTGCACTATGAGCACGGGGTGGACGTAGGCCTGCTTGAGCTTCGCGAGGGCGGCCATCATCGACCCGTCGTTCACGTCGGAGATGAAGCCCTCCACGGTCCTGAAGGCGACCGCGACCCTCCCGGAGACCACGATGTCCGCCGCCTCCATCTCCTCCTCGCGGAGGGCGTAACCCTCCGCGGCGAGGGCCCCGGCCAGCCCCGAGCGGGCCACCCTTCCCGACACCGCGAGGGCGGGGCCCCCCTTGAACTCCCCCAGGGACTTCTGCCCCTTCTGCTCCGCGGTCTTCTGCGCCAGCTCCTCGCGAGCGTTCGGCGCCTCCGGCGTGAGCATGTCCTCGAGCTGCACCCTCGTGAGCGCCTCCCTGCGCCGCGGCTCCTCGGGGAGCCCCCTCCGGGCGCGCAGCTTCCTCTTGAGGGCGTCGAGCTCCCGGCGCATCTGCATCTCCTTCTTCCTGCTGGACCAGAAGTACGCCTCGTCCTTGGTGTCCCTCGTCACGAACATGACCACTCTCCCGGCCTGCCTCCTGCCGGTCCTGCCCCTCCTCTGGATGGTCCTTATCTCCGACGGGACGGGCTCGTAGAACACCACCAGGTCCGTCGTAGGTATGTCCAGACCCTCCTCGGCTATGGACGTGGCTACGAGCACGTTGTGCTCCCCCGCCCTGAACCGGTCTATGATCTCCTTCTGCTCCCTCTGGTTGAGTCCGACGTCCTCGCCCCTGCTGGACTGGCCCACGAACCTGACGGGCCGGAGGCCCTCGACCGATGCGAGCTTCTGGGTGAGGAGGTCGCACGTGTCCCTGTAGTGCGTGAAGACTATGGCCCTCGAGTCGGGCTTTGTGGCGAACTGGGCCTTCAGTATCGGCACTATCTTCTCGAGCTTCGGGTGCTCCCTCTGCTGGCCGTAGAGGAGCGTGCGGGCCTGCTGGAACCTCGCGTCCTTCACCAGGTCCCTGGACGCCTTCGGCCCCCCCTTCTCCTGGCCCTGCTTGACGAGCTTGTCGAAGTACCCCTCCAGGGCCCCCTTGCCCTGGGTCTGGGCGAGCTCGATCCCGTGGTTGATCTTCATCGCGAGAGAGTTGGCGCTCGCGGCCTGGAAGAGGTGGAAGTTCTTGGTCCCGGCGTCCAGCTTGGCCCTGATGACCCTGCCCGCCTCGAGGAGGTCGCGGGTGGTCGGCGGCTTCTTCGGGTCCAGGTACCCATGCGCCCTGAGCTTCGCGACCTGGTCGTCCAGGATGCGCTGGAGGAGGTAGATCACGCGCCCCATCTCCTCCGGCATGGAGACGCCGATGAACTCCGTCTTGACGTCCTGGGTGTACTTCACGACGTCCTCGTCGAGCTCGGACCTGATCTCGACGTTGGTCATGCCGAGGTTCTCGCACACCTCGGCGATCTTGGAGACGTCGGACCCGGGCGACGCCGTCATGCCCAGGGCCAGTCCTCCCGATTCCGAGAAGCGCTTCCCTATGGACACGTACGCGTAGTCGCCGACGGCCCTGTGGGCCTCGTCGAAGACGACCAGGGAGACGCCCTTGAGCGATATCCTCCCCTCCGCGAGGTCGTTCTCTATGACCTGCGGGGTCGAGACGACCACCCTGCCGGAGCCCCAGAGGTCCTCCCTCTTCGGGGGGCTGACCTCCCCCGTGAACATGACTGGCTCGTATCCGACGAGGTGGTCCCTGAGGAACTTGGAGTGCTGCTCCACGAGGGGCTTCGTGGGAGCCATCAGGAGGACCTTGCCCTCCGTCTTGGCCAGGGTCTCCGCGATGACGATGAGCGCCACGACGGTCTTGCCCATGCCCGTCGGCAGCACGACCAGCGTGGACTCGGTGAGCGCGGCCCTGGCGATGTTGACCTGGTAGTCCCTCTCCTCGACGCTACCTGGCCTTATGAGCTCGTGCTCCACCGACACAGGCCTTCGAGAACTCCACGTGGGTATGAATGTTTCCCATCCGGTGGCACGAATGTAGTTCGCCTAGTGGCAGCCCGCGCAGCTCCCGCCGCACGAGGAGCCCGAGGACTTGACCTTCACCACGACGCCGGGCCCCTGCGGGGTGTCCACGGAGTCTATGACGGCCTCCTTGAGCTCGTCCTCCAGCGCCTTCTCGTAGATGAGGGTGAATCCGTCGACCTTGACCTCGACGTCGCTGTCCTTCTTCTTGTCGAAGCCCATCATGTAGGCCGGGCCGGAGCAGGAGAACCCTGCGAAGAATATCCTGATCGGCTCGTTCTTCTTCTCGTCCGTGAGTATGGCGTTTATCGTCTTGGTGGCCTTCGGCGTGACTGTGACCATGCGTTTAGCCTCGTGTCGAGCTAGGCCACACCTGATATAATTGCTTTTTGCCAGTCGCGGCAGGGGCCTTAAGCGGACGTCCTGGCCTTATATACGGTCCGTCTAGACCTTGACCCGGTCGAACCCCTCGCCGCCCACGGGCTTCGTCGCGTCTATGCCCATCTTGGTGGTGGTCTCGTCCGCGCTAGGGTCGAGGCTGCTGCCCCTGGCCTTCTCTATCATCACGAGGCCCTTGTGCCCCTGGAACCTGGTGGCCACGGCCCACTCGACGTCCCTGTCGTCGAAGACGTCGATGTCGCCGTCCACCACGGTCACGAGCTTCATCGAGGGGTGCGCCCCGAGCGCCGCCATTATGGCGTTGACCGAGTCGCCCTCCTTCTGCTTGGTGATGGAGACCACCCCGTGGAGCCAGCAGCAGCCGCCCTCGGTCAGCCTCACGGCGTGCACCTCGGGGACCGCGGTGCTCACGGCCCTCTGGATGACCGGCTCCCTCGGCATCCCCATCATGAGGAAGTGCTCCTCCCTCCCGGGCAGGATCATCTGGAACACCGGGTCGTCCCGGTGGTATATCCTGTCTATCTCCGCGACGGGCTGGCTCCTGACGGGGTCGACTGTCCCGGTGATGTCCACGAACGGCCCCTCGTCCGCGACGTCCTTGGTCAGCCGCCCCTCGAGCACGTACTCGGCGAACGCTGGGACCAGGAGCCCGTTCCCGATCCTCCTGACGTAGACTGGCTCGTTGAGGCAGAGCTGCCTGAGGGAGCTTGCGACGTCGAGCTCGTTCTTCCCGAACTCGAGGTTCATGGCCGCCGCGAGCATCACCGACGGGCACAGGCCGATCGCCACGGCGATCTTGAGGTCCTTCCCCTGCGAGAGCGCCCTCCTGTGGAGGGCGTGGAGGTGCCTCGGGACGACGCGGACCGCGAACCTCCTGTCGTCCAGGAGCATCATCCTGTGGAACGACATGTTCCTGATCCCGTCGTGCTCGGCTATGACCACGCCGGCCGTCACGAACCTGCCGCCGTCGGTCGGGTAGAACTTCGGTATGGCGGAGGCCCTCAGGTCGAAGTCCGCGAGGACGTTGGCGTCGAACGGGGCGCTGTCGACCTCCTGCGGCTGGGAGGGCGCGTCCATCGCCCTGACCATCTTGAGCGTGAGGTCGGCGGGGGTGGTGCCCATCGCATGGGCGATCCTCTCCCGCGTGGACCACAGGTTGCCCACCGCGTGGTACCCGTCCAGGTCCTCGAACAGCATCGGCCTGGTGGGCTCCTTTAGGAGGTACTTCGTGACCTCGACGTCCCGCGATACCTTGCCCTTGACCACTACCTTGTCGTCGAGACCGGAGAGGATAGCCCTGATGGACAGACCATCACCGCCCGATGCATGAGAGTCACCGTATTTCTATCCTTTCTCGCCGTCCAGACGGCGCAGACTGGCCCCTGCTCAACCTTCTTATACGCATTCGCCAATCGAGTCGCGATGGACATAGAACCCCTGGTCCGCAAGTACGCCCTCCAGAACGCCGTCCAGTACGGCGGGAAGGCCACGCTCGGCTCGGTGCTGGGCAAGGTGATGGCCGAGAACCCTGAGCTGAGGCCCAAGGCAAAGGAGGTCTCCGCGGCGGCCAAGGGGATCGTGGACGAGGTCAACAGGATGTCCCAGGACGCCCAGAGGGCCGCCCTGGAGTCCGTCGCGCCGGAGCTCCTCGTGAAGGAGTCGAGGCAGAGGGAGATGGGCCTCCCGGACCTCAGGAACGTCAAGGGCGAGGTCAGGATGCGGATGGCCCCGAACCCGTCCGGGCCGCTCCACCTGGGCCACAGCAGGATGGCCATACTGAACGACGAGTACGTGAAGCGCTACGGCGGGATCTGCTACAACCGTTTCGAGGACACCGACCCCGCCAGGATAGACCCGTCGGGCTACGACTCGATCCCGAAGGACTTCGAGTGGCTCGGCGTCAGGATCCACAGGACGATCATCCAGAGCGACAGGTTCGAGACCTACTACGACATCGCCCGCAGGCTCCTGGACATGGGCAAGGCGTACGTGTGCACCTGCAGGCCGGACGAGTGGAGGGACCTCAAGAACCACAAGAGGGCCTGCCCCCACAGGGAGCAGCCCGTCGAGGAGCAGCTCCACAGGTGGGACCGGATGTTCGACGGGTCCTTCAAGGCGGAGGAGGCGTCCGTCATGGTGAAGACGGACCTCCAGCATCCGAACCCTGCCATACGCGACTTCGTCGCCCTCAGGATAGACGACACGCCGCACCCCAGGACCGGGACGAGGTACAGGGTGTACCCGCTCATGAACCTGGCAGTGGCGGTGGACGACCACCTCCTCGACCTCACGCACGTCCTGAGGGGGAAGGACCACCTCAACAACACCTACCGTCAGGAGTACCTGTACGACTACTTCGGGTGGAGGAAGCCCGAGTACATCCACTACGGCCGCGTCTCCATCGAGGACGCGCAGCTCTCGACCTCCAAGATGGCGAAGGGCATCAGGGAGGGCCTCTACAAGGGCTGGGACGACCCGCAGCTCGGCACGCTGGGCGCGATGAAGAGGCGGGGCATCAGGCCGGAGGCCATCAGGAGGTACTGGACCGAGGTGGGCATCAAGGAGGTCGACATCGAGTTCTCATGGAAGACCCTCTTCACCTACAACCGCGAGCTCGTGGACGACACCGCGGACAGGTACTTCTTCGTCGCGGACCCGGTCGCGTTCACGATGGACGGCCTCGACGCCGACATCACCGCACGGGCGCCGCTCCACCCCGACCACCCGGAGAAGGGGACGAGGGCGCTGAAGGTCGCCAAGGGCTCGAAGGTGTTCCTGGCCAGGGAGGACCTTGCCGACGGCCCGCAGAGGCTGAGGCTGAAGGACCTGTGCAACGTCGACGTGCGGGGCGACAGGCTGGTCGGCGCCGGCAACGACCTCGCAGTACTGAAGCAGGGCGTCAGGATCGTGCACTGGGCGCCCTCGGACGCCGTCCCGGCCGAGGTCCTGATGACCGACGGCACCGTGAGGACGGGCGTGGCAGAGCCGTCGCTGGCGAACGCGATGGGCAGGGTCGTCCAGCTCGAGCGGTTCGCCTTCGTGCGCGTGGAGCAGGTCAGCCCGTCGATCAGGTGCGTGTTCACCCACAGGTGAGCTAGACGTCCCAGAATGGGACGATGTCGCACGAGAGGCAGGCGTGGCACATGGTCTTGAACCTGAGGGTGGACAGGCCGTGCTCCTCTAGTATCGCCTTCTCCGCAAGGGCCAGCCTCAGCATCCTGTCCGGCGTCACGGGCTCCAGCTTCCCGAGGCTCTCCTCGAGGGCGGATGCGTTCACCTCGTCCCTCCTGAGGGCCCTGAGGGTCGCCACCGCGCCCATGTTCGCCAGGACCCTGGCCCCCTCGAGGACGTTCCCGTCGTCCTCGCCGAGCCCGAAGATGATGTTGGAGCAGACCCTGTTCCTCCCGAAGACCTCGCCCGCGTGGTTGATCGCGTGGAGTATGTGGTCGAGGTCCATGTCGCCGCAGACCTTCTCGAATATGTCCCTGTCGAAGGTCTCGACGTTGAGCTTGATCTCGTCGGCCCCGGCCTCCCTGAGCATGTCCACCTCGTCCGGCCTGGTGGCGTAGGGCTCGACGCCGATGGGCACCTCGGGGAGCTCCGCCCTGACCCTCCTCACCAGGCCGGCCATCCTCCTGACCGTCATGGCGGGCGAGTGCGCAACTGCGCTCGTGAACGCCACGGACTGGAACCCCTCCTTCCGCGAGGCCTCGAGCACCATCCCGACTATCCTGTCGTCCGTGAGGTCCTTCGTCGCGTCCCTGCCGAGCCTCGGCGAGTTGCAGAACTTGCAGTCGTAGACGCATGCGCTCTCGATGTTCACGAATGCCTGATAGGGCGCATGCATCATCGTCGGGACCAGCTCGACGCCTTCGATGAACGGCTCGCCGCGCCTGGTGATGGACGCGCGCCCGCCCTCGGCCACGAGCTCGAACTCGCCGGGGTCCCGTGACACGGCCTTCTTCGCCCTGGTGCCTCCGAACGAGAAGACGACGGATGTGCGCCCGGCCCCGGGGCCGGCCGTCGACCTGCTCGCGGGGAACGGGAGCCTGAACCCCTCGGGGAGCGTCACGTGGCCGCCGGCGAGCAGCTCGGCCTTCAGCCTCGCCGTCCGCGGGCTCACTTTCGCTTCCATACCGCACCGTCTTTGGTGTCGCTCACTTCGATGCCGAGCTCCGCCAGCTTCTTCCTGACCCTGTCGGCGTACGCGAAGTCCTTCTTCGCCCTCGCCGCCGAACGCAGCTGCACCCACTCCTCGACCTTCCCGTCCGAGAGCCCCTCCTTCGCGATAGTCTCAGGGTCGGGGAACTCGCCGACTGACACGTTGTCCCGCACCACCGCGTGCCTCGTCGCTTCCAGGACGTCGAATATCTGGTTGAACCTGCGGAACACGCCGACGACGTTCTCGGCGCCCTTCCTGCTCAGGCGCCCCTCGCCGATGAGCCTGTTGGCCTCCCTGGCGAAGTCGTACATGACGGCGATGGCCTCCCTGCTGGAGAAGTCGTCGTCCATCCTCTCCTCGACCCTCCTCCAGGAGTCGTCGCAGAGCCCCTGCGCATCGTCCGTCCCCTTGGCGCCGTCCAGCGCCGCCAGGGCGGCGTCGTAGGCGTTGTTGAGCTTCTCCAGCGCCCTCTTCGCCTCCTCGAGGGAGGTCTCGTCGTACTCGAGGGGGGCGCTGTAGGTCGCGTTGAGTACGAAGAACCTGACCACCTCGGGCCTGTACCTCGCGAGTATGTCCTGGACGGTGAAGAAGTTCTTCAGGGACTTGGACATCTTCTCCTCGCCGATCGTGAGCATGCCGTTGTGCATCCAGTACCTCACGAACGGGGCGCCGTTGTACGCCTCGGACTGGAGTATCTCGTTCTCGTGGTGCGGGAAGACCAGGTCCGTCCCGCCCCCGTGGATGTCGACGGTCGGCCCGATGTGCTTCAGGCACATCGCGGAGCACTCGATGTGCCAGCCGGGCCTGCCCTTCCCCCAGGGGGAGTCCCAGGCGATCTCGCCGGGCTTCGCCGCCTTCCAGAGCGCGAAGTCCATGGGGTCGCGCTTGTCCTCCCCTGGGTCCACCCTGGCCCCTGCGACCGTCTGGTCCAGGCTCTGGCCCGAGAGCTTCCCGTACTCCGCCGCCTTGCGGACGCTGAAGTAGACCGACCCGTTCGATTCGTAGGCGTACCCCTTCTCCTCCAGCCCCTTGACCATTGCGATTATCTCGGGCATGGTCTCGGAGGCCTTCGGGTAGACATCGGCCCGCCTCACCTTGAGCCTGGCCATGTCCTCCTCGTATGCCTTAATCATGTCCCCGGAGAGCCGCAGCGGGTCGATGCCCATCTCGCTGGCCCGCGCGATGATCTTGTCGTCCACATCGGTGAAGTTGGTGACGTGCCTGACATCGTACCCTCTGTATCTGAGCCAGCGGACGATCAGGTCGAAGTTGATGGCCGACTTGGCGTGGCCCAGGTGTGACCTGTCGTAGACGGTCACTCCGCAGACGTAGATCCCCACCCTGCCCCTGACGAGCGGCTCGAATGGCTCCTTCCGCCTGGTGAGTGAGTTGTGGACCGCGACAGCCATCGTATTCCCTCTCAAATCACGGCTGGGCCTATTAATCCTTCTGGGGTGTGGGGCAGGCCAGCTCCTCGGGCCTGCCAGCGCCCTTCTTCGCCGTGGCGATCTTCTTGGCCGACTCGAGCCCGAGATTCTTCTCGATCATCTCGAGCCTGTACTCCATCTCGGAGAGGCTGTGGCAGAGGTCCACGAAGGCGTTGACGACGGGGTCCGGCAGCTCCTCGTGGTGCAGGTCGATGGATGTCGCGCCCTCCCTCTTGACTATCTTGGCGGGCACGCCCACGACCGTCGAGTTGGGCGGGACCGACTTGACGACGACAGAGCCGGCGCCGACCCTGACGTTGTCGCCTATCACGACCGGCCCCAGTATGGTCGCCCCCGCGCCTATCACCACGTTGTTGCCTATGGTCGGGTGGCGCTTCTTCTTCTCGGTGCTGACGCCCCCGAGCGTGACGCCCTGGTAGACCGAGACGTTGTCGCCGATCTCGGCCGTCTCGCCTATGACCACGCCAGTGGCGTGGTCGATGAAGAACCCCTTGCCAATGGTCGCGCCCGGGTGTATGTCCGCCCCGGTGAGGACCCGTGAGACGTAGTTGAGCGCCCTGGCCGCCTTGAAGTGGCCCTTGAGGTACTGCCTGTGCGAGGCCCTGTAGCACCTGATCGCGTGCAGGCCCGGGCTGAAGAGCATCGCCTCCGCCCTGCTCTTTACAGCGGGGTCCCGCTCCAGGACGATGTCGATGTCCCTCTTCCCAGTCTCGGCCATCGCGGTCAGTCTCCAAACAGGTCAGTGCTCAAATATCTTTCTCCAGAGTCCGGGAAGACCACGACGACGTTCTTGCCTGGCCCCAGCTCCTTCGCAATTGCCAGCGCGGCCCACGCGGCCGCGCCGGACGATATCCCGACGAACATGCCCTCGAGCCTCGCGAGGTCGCGCGCGGTCGTCGCCGCGTCCTCACCGCGGACCCTGACGACGGAGTCGTAGACCTCCGTGTCGAGCGCCTCGGGCACGAAACCCGCGCCGATCCCTTGGATCCTGTGGGGCCCGGGCGACCCCCCGGACAGCACGGGCGACTCGTCAGGCTCCACCGCCACGACCCGGACCTCCGGGAACCTCCTCCTGAGCGCCTGCCCCACGCCGGTCACGGTCCCGCCCGTCCCCACGCCCGCGACGAAGGCGTCCACGCGGTCCATCGCCCTGATGATCTCCCTCGCCGTGGTCTTCCTGTGGGTCCAGGGGTTCGCCCTGTTCCTGAACTGCTGAGGCATGAACGACCCGGGTGTGGAGGCGGCGAGCTCCTCGGCCTTCTCCACGGCCCCCTTCATCCCCGATGGGCCGGGGGTGAGGACCAGCTCCGCCCCGAGTGCCTTGAGGACCCTCCTCCGCTCCACGCTCATCGTCTCGGGCATGGTGAGCACGAGGCGGTACCCCTTCACGGCGCAGACCATGGCCAGGCCGATGCCGGTGTTGCCAGACGTGGGCTCTATGACGACTGTGCCCTCCGCGACCAGCCCCTTCCTCTCGGCAGCCTCGATCATCCCCTTGGCTATCCTGTCCTTCACGGAGCCCATCGGGTTGAACCACTCCAGCTTCGCGTAGACGTCGGCCCCTCCGGGAGGGGCGAGCCTGGAGAGCCGGACGATGGGGGTGTCCCCCACCGCGTCGAGGATGTTCGGGAGCGGCCTCCGTCTAGCCATCGCGCACCGTGAGAGCATATGGCACGAACTTATATAGGTTAGCCGGGGCGCGGGGCGCCATCCGCGGGGCCGACGTACGTAACTGTCCGACGGCCGGGGGAGGGCGGAGTCAGTATCGTCCGGTGCTTCGAGGGTTGCACCACATTTCGAGGTTTGAACCACAATCCTATTAACGCCGTGAACCGGGTTGCGTGCCGGCACGGACGCTTAGGGGGGCGCGACGACGGGTATTGCTGGCTCTCCCCTGGGCGGAGCCGTAGAAGGAATATGGGGGGAGACAACACGCGTAACAAGAAGCTGCTTGTGGGAGCAGTCGCCTTTGTCATGCTGTCCTTGACAGCAGTGCAGGCGACCGCTGAGTACAGCCTGGAAGAGAGCGTGATATACGCCGAGGGCATTGGCTTCGACGGCCTCGAAGTGGTCCCGGACGCGGCATTCCCCGCAACCATTGTGGGGCCCGCCTCCAACGTGATGGTGGACTGGTCTGACGACATCGTGTTCCACCAGTTCCCGGCCGGGCAGAAGGTCAGGACCGAGGTTGTCCTGCACGACATCAACGCTGACGGCACGGTCGGCCCCGCGGTCTACACGATAACCGCGCACCTGCTGATCGCCCCGCTCAACGCTGACGGGACGCTCGGCCCGGCGATATACGAGAGCTGCATCGCAGAGGGTCTCTGGGTCGACGGACCATCGGACGCGTACTCGGCCGAGGTCAACGAGCTGGGCCTCCTGCTCTACGGCTTCAACTGGGACACGAGGGGCCTCGCCGCCGGCACCTACCGCCTCGTCTTCTGGCTCGAGAAGGACGCCAGCTGCCCAGACGTGAACCCGTACAGCGGGCTGCCGATCGTCTACAACCCTGTGCAGATGACCCAGGGAGCGCCGGGCGACACGGACGCCTCCGCCGGGACGATATACGGCATAGTCGGCTACGACCTCGCCAACAACATCTCGTGGCTGGACATCACCCTGCTCGCCAAGAAGTCGGGCAGGAAGTGAGGTAAACCCGAAGGGGGTGCGGGGGCGCGCCGCCCCTGCACCCGATACATTTTCCTCCGCCCGGTTGGCTGCGCGGCGTCGTTCAGGGGTATATGAAGTCAGTACGCCACCGTATCAGCCCGTTATTTCGATGAATGCACCAATACCGATATATCTTCTCCAATCATGACTCGGATTGGCACGGTGGGCATCTCGGGGCGCGGCTTCCCGTGTGCCGGAGCCCATCTGTACGAAGAGATGAGGGGGAGACATGAGAACTAGAGGATTTGTAGCTGGAGCGGTGGCACTCGCCATGCTGGCGCTGTGCTCCGGACAGGCGGCAGCGGAATACCCACTTGGCGTCGACGTGGTGTGCCCCGAGGGGTACTTCGTCGGCGGAGAACCGGTGTTCGACGGCCAGGTGCAGGACGCTGGCACCCTGTTCGTCAGGCCGGCGACCGGAGTGATGCTCGACTGGTCGGACGACATAGTGTACCACCAGTGGACCGCCGGGTCGAAGGTCAGGGTCGAGGTCATCCTGACGGAGCCGGCCACGGGCGCGTACGTCTACACGCTCGCCGCGCACTTCCAGGTCGAACAGCAGCTGGAGGACGGCACCTGGGCCGTGATTTACGGGCCGAGGTCCATCGGCGAGGACCTGTGGGTCGAGGGCCCGGACAGCAGGGACGCCTACAGGGCGGAGATCAACTCGGAGGGCTGGCTGCTCTACGGGTTCAACTGGGACACG
>ERZ1649853.663-NODE-663-length-14048-cov-6.459515_pt1 | contig 14048 bp, 13 predicted proteins | sample MGYA00575353_ERZ1649853 | MGnify/ENA primary metagenome ERZ1649853 (study PRJEB40853, sample SAMN11349654) | freshwater sediment metagenome | isolation source: river sediment | host: Sediment | place: India: Okhla Barrage, New Delhi | collected 2017-02-21 ...
CGTCTACGTGTCCATGTGGGGCAGCACCGAGAAGCTCGTGAACGCGCTCAACAGCGAGCTCGTCGCGAAGGGGGTCATAGTCAACATCGTGGACCTCACCGTCACGGAGATAGGCCACGTCGCGAAGGAGCTCGTCGACACGCCGGTGGTCGTGGTGGGCGCCCCGACGGTCCTCAACATGATGCACCCGGTCGGCGCGTACGCGACCCTCCTGGTCAAGCAGCTGAGGGCCCCGACGAAGTACACGGCGCTCCTGACCTCGCACGGATGGTCCGGCGGCGCGGTGAAGCACGTCCAGGAACTCCTCGGCGGGTCGAAGATAGAGGTGCTCGGCGTCGTCGACCCGAAGGGGCCGCCGAAGCAGGAGCATTTCGACCAGGTCCGCGAGCTGGCCGACAAGATCGAGGAGAAGCTCAAGGCCCTGTGAGACGCGCGAAACCCCTCAAACACCCTTCCCCTCCCTGTTCTCAGGCCAGCGGTCGAAAGGATGATTACGCCCTAGGCCGACTCCTGACCATGGTCTTCCCGAGGGACGTCCTGAACCGGCTGATGTGGACGGAGGGAGAGTCGCTCGCCGAGGCGGTCATCTGGTACGTCCACAGGGGCGCGCCAGGCGACAGCCTGAGGATCGGCGGCGGGGCCATACGCTCCCTCGGGAGGCTGTTCTTCGAGACCGACGAGGCCTGCATCCCCTACCACAGGGTCCTCAGGATAGACTACAGGGGGAGGACCCTCTTCGAGAAGGACGAGAGGGCGAAGGGGCTGCGCTGACACCCCTGGCCGGCGCGGGCGGAAAGGATTAACCCCCACGACGGCCATCCGCCTGCCAGGGTGCCCGGACGGCCTCCGGGCATGAAGATGGTGATGCACATGAAGAGAGTGCTCGTTGCAGTGGCAAGCTTAGCCTTGTGCGCCATGCTGGTCTCCAGCGCAAGCGCCTTCCCGCCGGAGACGTGGCAGGAAGGGGACGAGGTGGCCGTGTTCGGTCACTCGTTCGAGGAGGAATACTGGACCAACGAGTCCATCGATGCCGAGAGCCCCGCGGGGGACAACGTGACCTTCTCGGCCTCGTATGTGAACTACGAGAACGTCTCGGCGTTCCTCCTGGCGCTGAACATGGTGGAGAACGAGAACGGCACGGGGAACGTCCCGTTCCAGCTGTTCGGGATCCACTACTTCACGCCTGAGGGGAACGAGGTGTTCATCGGCGCGGTGTTCGCCTTCCTCATGGCCTTCGACGACACATACAACGGGACCGGCCCCGGCCAGAACGGGCTGCCGGACCCGGGGAACGAGAAGGTCTACTACATCATACCGTTCGGGGTCGCCGCGGCGCTGGACGAGGCGTACCCGCCGGAGGTCGAGGTCCAGGCGGTGGAGAAGCTCGGCGAGGGCCACTACAGGTTCGGCATCCAGTACAGGAACCTATACGCCTTCGTCACGGAGAACTTCCTCGCCAGCGCGATCTTCGCGACGGGCTGGATCGCGAAGTTCAGCGAGCTCACCGTGACGTACGAGGTCACCATGGACCCGGACAGCGGCGAGGTCCGCGCGGAGACGTGGTACACGATAGGCGAGGTCACGGAGCTCTGGCTCATCCTGCTGGGAATACCGATAGAGGCCGACCCGCACAACCTGCCCGAGAACATGGGGCTGAGCGTGGTCCACTTCGTGACGGTCTTCACGTCCAAGTACCAGGGGGCCTCGGGGAACGCGACCGGGAGCGCGATCGACCCTGATATCAACGCCCCCGTGGACGAGGACATCGTCCTGAAGGTCGGCGACGACAGCGAGAGGGCGCTGGAGGTCGGGACCCGCGGCACGTTCGACCTCATAAACGAGACCACCGACTACGTCATCAGGGACGACGAGGACGCGATGAACGCCATCGTGGGCGCGAGGCTGGTCGACCTCGTCCTGGTCGCATGGCAGCTGGGCTTCGCGGCCGGCGCCATGAGCATATTCGCCTACGCCCTGAGCGACTATGTGCAGTCGGTCTACGACGGGCCGCTGGACCTGGCGGAGAGGAGCCTCTCCCCCACGAACGAGGACGGGTTCAACGCCTACCCGCTCTGGTACGCGGTGTCCTTCCCGCAGTGGAACGGCTACAGGGTGGTGCACGACCCCGTGTACACGGCTTACACCAGCTTCGAGGCGCCCTCCGAGGAGGAGGCCGGCGCCAACGCCAGCGGGCTCATCGTGCTGATGATGATCGTCGTGATAGTCGCGGTGGTCGTCGTCGCCTTCGCGATGAGGAGGAGGGGCGCCTAGGCCATTCCCTCCAAACCACTTCCTTCCTTTTCCGATTGCATGCCTGGCAGGCCGCCTCACCGCACGAGGCGGGCCGCCCTCAGGTCGGACACGTACCGGATGACGTCGCCGATGTCCGTGGGTGTGTACTCGGACGACACGAACTCCGTGATCTCGCACAGGTCCCGTTCGCCGTCCATCAGGTTGACGGCCTCGAACATCTTCTTGGGGAACAGGGGGTCCCTCTTCTCGGCGTCGTCGTGCCAGGCGCACCTCCTCTCCCCGAGCACGTCCGGCATCGCCTCGTGGTCGAGGCTCCCCTTGAACAGGCGGACGGGTACGATCCCCTTCGCCCTCTCCTCCGCCTCCGAATGGCCCTTGCGCATGAGGGCCTCGGCGGCGGACGCGTCCACCGCCGAGTCGATGACCCTGTTCAGCCTCTCCAGCTCCCTCGAGCCGTGCTCCGTCACCGCGGCCGCCTGCGCCTCGACGAAGGCGTCGGAGCCGGACTCCGGGTCGAGCCTGCTGAGCGAGCGCACCGCGGCCGCGTCCCTCCTGGCGATGTGGGAGAGCCTCGACCTGTGGTACATGGCGAGCCTCGCCGCAGCTGCCTTGGCGCGGCCATCCTTGGCGGACCTGCGCGCGTCCATGAGTTCCGACGAGGCCTTCTCCACGGCCTCCGAGACCCGCTTCATGCCCTCGGTGGAGCTCAGCACCGCGAGGCGGTGGACCGTCTCCTCGCCCGCGTCGGCGAGGGTGACGGCCGACACGGCGGTGGTCCAGCCGACCCTCCTGAGGCTGTCCTCGCTGACCTTGTCAAGGGTATCGAGGCTGGTGTGGTAGAACATGTCCGGCCACTGCGTCATGGCGACGCAGGGCGCCCCGACGGTCGACTCGCCGAACTCGGTGTGGTCGCTCCCGCCCGAATATGCGGTCTTGTCGAACCTGAAGTTGCTGGACATGCCGAGCTTGACCATCGCGTCGTACTCGGCGTTCGCCTGCTTGATCATGGAGAAGACGAAGTCGTTGAGGTAGGACGGGACAGAGTCCGGGGTGGAGTCCATGATGAGCGTGGACCTGCAGAGCACCTGGTCCTCCCCGACCATGTCCAGGTTGATGCCCGCCTTGAGGCGGGGGTACAGCTCAGGGTGCTTGGAGAGGAAGGCCACCGAGCCGTTCGTCTCGGGCACCCACAGGAACCTTATGGTCCGCTTCGGCCTCGGGATCCTGCCCGCCTTGATGAGAGCGGTTATGGTCCTCGCGACCTCCACCAGCAGCCCGCTGCCCGAGGCGTTGTCGTTCGCGCTCGGCCTGGGGTGGCACAGGTGGGCGACCAGGAACACCTCGTCCTTCGGCGACTCCGACCCGCGTATCGTGGCCGTGAGCACTGAGTAGCTGCCCTTCGAGAGCTCGGCGTCGACCCTCGCGTGGAGCCTCACCCTCTTCCCGCTGGCCAGGTGCTTCCTCAGCTCGTTCCCCTGGCGTTTGCTGAGGGAGAAGCCGAAGGTCGTCTTCCTGGCCTCCTCCGCGGTCGGCCAGATGCCCTGGTACGCGTGGGCGTCCGGGATGTCGGTGCTCTCGCGCACGCCCTGGAACTCGTACGAGAGGCCGTCGGTGACAACGCCGGCCGCGCCCCGCTTCACGACCGCCTGGAGGTGGACCGCCCTGCCCCTGCCCGTCGCGAGGACCAGCTTGCCCCTGACCTTCCTGCCCCGGTAGTCCCCGTCCGAGGTCCCCTTCCCGACGTCGACCAGCTCCGCGGTCACGCCGCCTCTGGGGGTCGCCTTGCTGTAGGTGTGGAGAGACTGGGGGATGTCGGCGAACCTCGCCAGGACCTTCTCCGCGGGCTCGACCATCCTCAGCTCGGCGCCCCTGCAGCTCCATGCCGGGGCGGTCACGTAGGTCCAGTACTTCCTGCGGCCGTCCGAGGGGTAGCGCTCGATCCTGACGTCGTCCATGCCGAACGAGTCGAGGATGCCCTTCAGGTGCTGCGCCGCGGCGTCCATCATCGGGGACGCGTGCACCCTGTGGTAGGCGGTGATGCCTGCGACGTACGACTTCGCGATGGAGCCGGAGAGCTCCTCCTTGACTGCCTTCCCGATGCCCATGGTCAGACCGGCTCTCCGAAGAACCAGCCTGGATAATAACCTTTCACCGGCGCGACATCCTGGCGGCGATCTCCTTGAGCAGCTTCGCGCAGACCGCGTCCGTCATGCCAGGGGTGTCGAAGAGGGGGTTGAACTCGACTATGTCGGCGCCGACCAGCCTGCCCCCGAAGGACTGTATCACGCCCAGGGCCTGGCGGGTAGACAGGCCACCTGGCTGCCTGTGCGACACCCCCGGCGCGAAGGCGGGGTCCAGCCCGTCGACGTCGAACGAGAGATAGACCGGCCCAGAGAACTCCAGCCTGAGGCCGTCCCCGAAGGACCGCATGTCGACCACATCGACTCCGTACCTCTCCGCCTGCTCGCGCTGCGGAGGGGTCATAGAGCGGACGCCGACCTGGACAAGCCGGCCCGCGAGGCCCTCCTCCATGATCCTGGCGAACGGGCAGGCGTGGGAGAGCCTGTTACCCTCGTAGTCGTCGTAGAGGTCGGGGTGGGCGTCGAAGTGGAGTATGTCCAGCTTGCCGTGGACACGCGAGACTGACCTGACGATGGGGTAGGTGACGGAGTGGTCCCCTCCCAGGCACAGCGGCCTGTACCCCTCCGCGAGGAGCCCGTCGAGCCTCCTCTCGATCTCCGCGAACGGATCTTCACCGTGAGCGAACGCCACGTCCCCCGCGTCGTAGACCAGCGACTCGTCGACGAGGGTGAGGTCCTCGCTGTAGAGGTTGGACGCGCGGCTGCGCCACGCGTCCCGGATGAAGGACGGGGCCTTGGCGGACCCCCTCTCGAAGGAGGACTGGTCGTCGAACGGTATCCCCAGCAGGGCTATCGGCGGCGTCATGGTTGTCGACCTACGCCTTCGAAGCTCATTGCGCGCCTATCTATGTTGCCCCTCGGGCGGGGTCCGGGGCTCAAAAGGTATTTCTAGGGAAGGGGCATCCAGGCGGATAGATGGACCTCGGTTGGCTGCCCTTCTCGATCGCGACGATCCTCTTCTACGGACTGGGACAGGTCTTCGTCAAGGAGACCAGGACCCAGCTGTCGTCGGCCAACTATCTGCTCCTCTTCGGGGGCAACCTCGGCGCCATATGGGCGGTCTACTGGGTGCTGTTCCACGGCGACACCTCGTTCGAGGCGTGGCCGTGGGTGCAGGCCGCCGTCGCGGCCGCCCTGTCCGGGGCCGCGTACATCACGTTCTACGAGGCGCTGAAGCACGGGAAGGTGAGCATCGTCGGGACGGTCGCCGGCGCCTACGCCCCCTGGACGATCCTCCTCGCGCTCCTCTTCCTCGGCGAGGAGATGAGCTACGGGGAGGGGGCGGGCGTGGCGCTGGTGGTGGCGGGGATGCTCATGTTCACCTACAGCCCGGGCAACGGGGACGGGAGGAGGACGGAGCTCCTGGGGATAGTCTTCGCCGTCTGCTCGCTGTTCTTCTGGGGCACCTCGGCGACGGTCGCCAAGGGGGCGATCGACGTCATAGGCGACACGAACTTCATCGGCGTGTACGCGGCCGTGTGCCCGGCCATGTGGGCCGTCTACTGGCTCGTGACGACGAAGGGGCGCTTCGAGATGCCCAAGGCAGACCTGAGGATACTGGAGCTCTCGATGCTGTTCCTCACCGCGGGCGGCATAACGATGTACCTCGCATTCGCGAACGGCAACGTCTCCATAGTGTCGCCGATAACCAACCTCTACCCGGTGCTCACGATCGCGGCCGCGAAGGTCAGGCTGAAGGAGAGGCTGAACGTGCGGCAGTACGCCGCCCTGGCCATGCTGATCGTGGCAATCCCGCTCTTCTCCCTCTAGGCGTTCTTGTACCTTCCGTCTGAGAAGACTATCCTGTCGAACACCTGGAGCTCCTGCCTCGACTTGGGGTGCACGAGCTCAGCGACGATCTCGATGTGGTCCTTGAGGGGGCTCTCGGCGACCTTCTTTCCCAGGGTCTCCTGGAGCTGGTAGATGCCAGCGGAGTTGGACATCTTGACGTGGATCTCTATGAGCTTCTCCTTCCCCTTCCGGATCTCGACCGATTCTATCGAGAGCGCGGATATGGAGTGGATGTCGTGCTTGCCGAGGTCGTACGCCAGCCTGCCCCTGCCCTTGGTGATGTCGCACCCGTCCGCGATCACGACAACGGACGCCTCGACCGTGAGCGCGTTCTGGCCCTCGTCGTGGGCGAAGAGAGTGTGGAGTATCTGCTGCATCACGCCGGTCCTCTGCGCGGTGTCCGGGTAGATCTCCGGGAGCAGCCTCTCGAGGATGGACTTGCCGTACATGACGCTGAAGGTCTCGTGCTCGACCCTGTGGACCGCGTTGCCTATGTCGTGGAGGATGCAGCCCGAGAGCACTATGAGGTGGGCGTCGTCCTCGGTCATGCCCAGCCCCTTGACCGAGTCCGGCTCCATCTTGCCGCTCTCGATCAGTATCTTGAGTATCGTGATCCCGTTCGCCGCGACTATCCTCGCGTGGATGGGGCCGTGGTCGTTGTACCCCAGCTTCTTCACCGCGATGAAGTTCGCCAGGTTCAGGAGGGTGTTCAGCTCCTCGTCCGAGCCGAGCAGCTCAAGCATCCTCTTGGCCCTCGGGTAGCCCGCCAGCCCGGCGTCCAGCACCCTGTTCGAGGCCTCCTCCAGGCTCGTGTACGACGAGGGCATCTCCAGGCCGAACAGCAGCCCGTTCTCAGTAGCCTTCTCCGTCATTCTCTCAGACTCCCGCAGCGCGCTCGGACGGCATAATGCGCTCGGGGGATATTGATGCTCGCCCGCTGGGCCTCCCGGCCGGGCATCCATAAATGTACGTCAATCAATCTTTAGTACCCCGAAACCTCTCCAGCGTTCAGCCATGTCTTACACCGACGAGCTCGTCGCCGCGCTCGGCAAGGAGAAGGTGCTGGTCGACCCCGCAGAGAGGTTCGTCTACGGGGCGGACTGGAGCCCCAGGACGCCGGATGAGTTCGTGCCCCCGGACGTCGTGGTCCTCCCCAGGACGACGAGGGACGTCCAGAGGACGATCAAGGTCGCCTACGAGCACGGCGTCCCGGTCACCGCCGGGGGCGGCCTGACGGGGATGCTCGGCGGCGCGGTCCCCATGTACGGCGGCATATACGTCGACACCACCACCATGAACGCCGTGGTCGAGGTGGACCCGAAGAACCAGACCATCAGGGTGCAGGCCGGCGCGACCCTCCAGGAGGTCAACGACGCGGTCCACCCGTACGACCTGTGGCTCCCTCACCAGCCTGAATCCAAGTGGGTCAGCACCGTGGGCTCGGCCATCGCCTGCGACAACGACTCCACCTTCGGGGTGAGGTACGGCAAGATCCTCAACTGCCTCCTGAGCGCGGAGATAGTCACGGGCACCGGGGAGGTGCTCGAGCTGGGCCACAGGAAGGCGCACTTCACATCGTCCGGCTACAAGCTCAAGGACCTCCTCGCGGGGAGCGAGGGGACGCTGGGGGTCATCACCGAGGCCACGCTCAAGCTGGAGCCGCTCCCGGCGACCAGGCGCGTGGACATGCTCGTCTTCCCGAGGCTCGGCGCGGCGGTCGACTACCTCAGCAGGCTCCTGAAGGCGGGCCTGTGCATCGAGGCGGCCCACATCAACTGCAAGCGCAGGCTGAGGTTCTACACCCAGACGTACAAGCAGAAGTACGGGAGGGACCCGGAGATACCCGCCTGGGGCGAGGCGCTCCTCGCGATATCCTTCGCGGGCGACAAGGCGGTCGTCGACTTCCAGAGGGACGAGGCCGTGAGGCTGGCCAAGGAGTTCGAGGCGCAGCTCGTCGAGGAGAGGGAGCTGGTCGAGAGCTGGTGGACCTCGAAGTACACACTCGAGTTCGAGCCGTTCAAGCAGAAGTGGCCCGACTCCCAGACGAAGAAGAAGTTCGGGGCCGCTGACCCGGGGGTGCCGGTCGGCAGGCTCGAGGAGTTCTACCACAAGTTCGTGGAGATAGCGGAGAGGCACAGGCTGGACATCATAGGCATGAACGCCTACCTGGAGCACCCCAACAGCATCGGCTTCTCCCTGTCGTGCGCGGTCTACGTCGACTACAGGGACGCGGACGAGGTCAAGAGGTTCAGGGAGTTCCACGACGAGCTCAGCAAGATGGCCATCGCCTTCGAGGGCACCATGAGCACATTCATGAGCGACACGCACCAGAAGGCGCCCTACCTGGAGCTGGAGCACGGCGCATCCCTCAGGTACATGAGGGAGATCAAGCAGCTCTTCGACCCCAAGGGGATACTGAACCCGGGCAAGAAGTTCCCGAGGGAGGGCTCCGAGTGAACAACACCCTCGAGCAGATGAAGGAGGAGCTCGAGACCTGCTTCGGCACCTCCTGCGGCTTCTGCGAGCGCGGATGCCCCGTCTACCAGACCAGGAAGGTCAAGACCCTGTGCATGAAGGGGAGGAACAGGACCATGCTGGGCCTCCTCCAGGGCAAGTTCGATGTCTCACCCGCCGTCGTCGAGGCGGCCTTCGAGTGCACCCTGTGCGGGAACTGCGACAGGTGGTGCGCCCTCAAGAACACGGAGCACACGAGGGCCTTCAGGGAGTACCTCCTGAAGCACGGCGTCGAGCCGATGAAGGAGCACGCGTCCCTGGCCGCGAGCCTGAAGAACTACGGCAACCCCTGGTTCCAGCCCAGGAGCGCTCGGAACAAGTGGACCAAGGGCCTGAACATCCCGAAGGCCGCGCCGGGCGCGCAGGATGTCCTCTTCTTCGCCGGCTGCACCTCCGCCGTCATGAAGCCGCTGGTGCCCAGCCTGGTCGCCAGCGCCAAGCTCCTCCAGAGGGCGGGCGTCAGGTTCGCCACGATGGGGCAGGACGAGCCGTGCTGCGGCTCGACCCTCCTGCGCGTCGGCCAGACCGAAGGGTACGAGGAGCTCGCCAAGAAGAACGTCGAGAGGTTCGAGGCGCTCGGGGTCAAGAGGATCGTCACCGCCTGCCCCGGCTGCTACACCACGCTCAAGAAGTCGCTCCAGGACCACGGTTCGAAGATCGAGGTCGTGCACATAACCAAGGAGATAGCCGACCTGGTGAGGAGCGGCAGGCTGAAGGTCAAGAGGTCGACTGAGAGGATGACTTACCACGACCCGTGCCACCTGGGAAGGCTCGGGGGCGTCTTCGAGGAGCCCCGGGAGATCCTGAGGGCCATTGCGCCCCTGGCCGAGATGCCCAACCACGGCATGGAGGCGCGGTGCTGCGGCGCCGGTGCTGGACTCCAGTCGGCGTTCCCGAAGCTCTCCAGGGACCTGGCGTCCAAGAGGGTCGATGAGGCGAAGTCCACGGGCGCGACCACGCTGGTCACCTGCTGCCCCTTCTGCGAGACGCAGCTGAGGACGGTCCCCGGGATGAGGGTCGCCGACCTGATGGAGCTCCTGCTGGGCTCCGTCGAGAACGGCGAGAAGTCGGAGGCGAAGCCCCTCAACGGCAAGGCCTGATCGCTTCTTCCGCTCAGACCCGCCTGAGCTCGCGCTCCTTCTCCCGGACGACGTCCCTGGCGACGGTCCATGAGACGAGGAACACGAACGCCACGGCCATCGACAGGCCCGCTGACCAAAGCACCTTCTGCGGCGAGGAGGCATCGGTCATGGCTATGTACAGGTACAACAGCCCGATGCTCACCACCGCGAAGGCCCCGCTGAGCCAGATGGACAGCTTCGATATGCCGGAGACGGTGCCAACCTCTACCATTTCGGCCTCCCGGGGAAAATATCCGCGGCAGCCGTACTTAAGCGTTTACGCGGATTGCCGCCCAGGCAGGAGAGACGCAGGAGCCACAGGAGATGTCGCGGCAACCCTTAACTACCGGGGACCGGCCTATGTATCCACGGTGGAAGATGGCGAAGGTGAATGTAATCGGCATGTTCGGCTCTGTCGTGTCCGTCGCATGCGCCGTGGCATTCTGGGTGGTCGCCCTGATGATGTCCGGGCTCTCTTCCGGCATGACTCAGCTCGAATTCGATGTCCGCGAGCTCATGCTGCCCCTCGCAGCCCTGTACACGCTCGGGGCTTTGCTGGGCCTGGTCAGCCAGTTGGGCGCCTTCCTGCAGCTGCCTAGCCTGGTGATCGCCCTGCCCGTCACATGGTATTTAGGCGGGCCGTGGGAGTTCTACCTGCTCTATCTCGCGGGACTGCTCGGTTCGTCCCTGCTCATCCTCGCGATGTTCTTCGAGTACTCCAGCACGGACAGGGCGTTCAAGACGCCCCCGTTCTCCAGGTTCATGGTCTGGAACGCTGCGCACGCAGGACCACGGGGGAAGCCGCTCACGAAGGGGATGGTCAGGGTCGTCCTGGCCACCTTCGCCGCATGCATGATCACGATCGCCGCCTTCGCAGCCTACTCATGGAGCAGCGGTGTCTCTGACCTACGCATCGAGTTCTACACCGACGGAGCCCACTTCGGGAGCATGAACGTCTCCATCACCATTGACGGGGAGGAGGTCCATACCGCATATCTCGAGTATGACCCGACGGGGTTCTGGCAGCTCTCCGCAGCGACCTCCTGCACAGTATCGGCAGGAACGCATCTCCTCGAGGTCGATGTATGGAACGATTCCGACATAGAACAGGGGAACGTCGACATCCGCAAGGACGTGAGGGTGCTCCCGTTAACGTCCGACTGGGTGCAACTGATTCTCTACGTCGGCATGGTGTAGTCGAGCACGGGCCCGCGCCGGGCCGCCGGCTGCCCGCTCCCTGTCACCTGACCTATCCGCCCTCTCCGTGACTCCGACCCCATGACGGGACGTGCGTTGATGAAGAGATGCGACTGGGATGCCATGTTGCCCCTCCCCTTCACCAGCGGTACGGTCGTGTTGTGGGGTGTGTAGGACCTCGGTGGCGGGCCCGGGGTCAGGCCACCAGCTCGTATGTTATCCGTTCCCGGTCCTTCCCCTTGTTCTCCCTCTTGACGACCTTGATCTGTCCTATCTCCGCCAGCGACCGTACATGGGTCCCGGCGCACGGGCAGACGTCGTATCCGGGCACCCTCACTACCCTCAGCTCCCGGACCGATTTGGGGAGGAGGTCCAGGTTCGCCCTCTGGGAGTCCACGCTCCTCTCCAGCTCGGACCTGTCCTCGGTCGCTATCTCCACCTTAGCGCCGGTGGCGAGGATCTCGTTGGTCCTCGCCTCCAGCTCTGCTATCATCTCGTCCGTGAACTTGATGGGGGCGAAGTCTATCCTCGAGCGGTCGTGGTACAGCTGGTTGCCCACGGTGCGGGCCTTCCAGAGGTCGTAGACGACCCCGGAGACGATATGCTGCGCGGTGTGCATCCGCATGTGCCCGTACCTCTTGTCCCAGTCGACGACGCCCTTGACCCTGTCCGGGACCAGCTCGGGGTTCTGCACGAGGTGGTGCCTCACCCCCTCCTTCTTGGTGACCTCGCGGACGTCGGCCTTCCCCCCGGGCCACTCCAGGCGGCCCGTGTCCGAGGGCTGGCCCCCGCCGAGGGGGTAGAAGGCGGTCCTGTCCAGGACGACGTAGTCGAACCCGCGCTCGACCACTGCCGCCTCGAACTCGCGGATGTAGTTCGACTCGATGTCCTTCATGTAGAGGAGCTCTGTCATCGTCCCCACCTGCCTGCGGGGTGTAAAAGAGGGAAGGGGGTTAAGGGTTTCTGCTCATTCCTTCGGCGCACCGCAGTTCGGGCAGTTGTGCATGAACATCGGGAACTGGACGTTGCAGTTCTTGCACTTCGCCATCGGCTGGTGCTGGTGCTGCGGGTGCTGGGGGTGCTGCGCGGCGGCGGCCGGCTGGGCGGGCTGCGGCGGCGGCACCGGCGGCGGGGCGTACGGCTGTCCCGGCTGCTGCGCCGTGACGGTCCCCGGGGCGTAGGGCTGGTACCCGGCGGGGGCCTGCTGCGCGAGCGCGTCCCCGATCTTCACATAGGTGAGTATCAGGAGTATGGACGGGAGCGCGAAGCCGAAGAACCCTATGATTATCCACACGAGCGAGTCGTTCTTGGCGTCGTGGAACCTGCCCTGGTCTATGGCGTCCATGACCGTCTTCTTCATGAACACCGCGGCGAGGAAGCAGATCAGGAGCGCGAAGAAGCCGAATATGCCGAACGCGATCCTCCCCACCCCTCCGTCGATCACGAACATCGTGACCTCGACTATCGCGATGATGAACCATATCAGAGCAGCGAGCAGGAACATTATCTCCGCCCACCATGCGAACCTCCTCCCGTCGGCGACCTCCCTCGGGAGCCATGGCGGTGTGTTCCCTGACGCGATAAACGTGTTCAACGTGCTGGTCATTTCGAAAACCTCCTTTAGTTCATCCCTTCTGCCGCCGCTGGGGCGACACCTGAAGAATCGCGTTCGGGTTATATATCCTTTCCTGAGCCTGGAGCACGGCCAGTCGTGAGGGCGGGCCAAGCCAGGGGCTCATCCCAGCCGGGCGGCGAGGGAGTCGACCTCGTGGATCGCCAGGAGGACCATGCCCGGGGTCACTGGGAAGGGCATGTTGGCCATGCTGTCGCCGGGGTCGCACGCCTTCTCGGCCGCCTTGGGCAGCTGCGACAGGTCCAGCCTCCCCAGGTCGCCCAGCCTTATCGGCAGGCCCAGCTCCCGGCACCACCTCATGACCCTCTCGACCTCGCCCATGGGCCTCTTCTCGAGGACCATCTGGACGAGAGTGCCGAACGCGACTATCTCCCCGTGCTTCCTCGCGAGGCCCGGGACCACGGTGAGGCCGTTGTGGACCGCGTGGGCCGCCGCGCAGCCGCCCCCGCCGAACCCGAAGCCGCTCTGGAGCTTGATCGCCTCGACGACCGCCTCGACCGCCTCGGTCACCCTCCCGGCCTCGACGTCCTTCTTGGCCTGGGCGCCGTGGGCCATCAGCGTCTGGAAGCACCTGAGGTTGACCTCGAGCGCGGCGTTGGTCGCCTGCTCCTGCCCCTTCCTCGCCCTCATCGCCTCGGCGTAGGCGGGCTTCTCGAACCCGCAGGCGAGGGCGTCGCCCATGCCCTGGACGAGGTACATCGGGGGCGCCCTGGCGACGATGTCGGTGTCGACGAGGACCAGCACGGGCGCCTGGGAGAGGTAGACGTCCTCCAGGAACCTGTGGTCCTCGGAGAACACCACCGCGTCGGCCATCTGGTCGGCGTTCGTGGCGCACTGGGTGGGGACGGTGATCACGGGCAGCTGAAGCTTCTCCGAGACGGCCTTGGCCGTGTCGACGGCCTTCCCCCCGCCGCAGCCTATGATGATGTCCGCCTCGAGGGACTCGACCCTCTCGGCGACCTCGTTGATCTTCGCGTGGGTGCACTCGGTGACGGTGTCGTCGTGGCCCGCGAGCGGCACGCCGGCCTGCAGGAGGCTGGCCTGCACCCTGGCCTTGACGCGGGACCAGCTGGTCCTGCCGCTCACGACGAAGGGCTTCGAACCGTGCTGCCTGACATGGACGCCGAGCTGAGCCAGGACCCCCGGGCCCTGGACGTACCTCGCCGGCATTATGACCTTCCTGGCTCCGCCCTCCGGCAACGTAAACACCTCCCAAAAACGCTCTAGGGACTCCGCTCCATGACTTCCGCCGTATTCAACCTTCCGCCTCCTGGGGGCCCTCGGCCGGTGTGCGTCCGTCGCAAAGTAATATATAGACATCTGGGGATAGTTGCCGCCAGCAGACACGTTGCGAACTGTTCGTTCAGCACGATGCTGGACAGTGGACTAATGAAGTAC
>ERZ1649853.664-NODE-664-length-14041-cov-6.131417_pt1 | contig 14041 bp, 16 predicted proteins | sample MGYA00575353_ERZ1649853 | MGnify/ENA primary metagenome ERZ1649853 (study PRJEB40853, sample SAMN11349654) | freshwater sediment metagenome | isolation source: river sediment | host: Sediment | place: India: Okhla Barrage, New Delhi | collected 2017-02-21 ...
ACGCTAAGCCTCTTTTTCTTTTCTTTTTCATAAGAAAAGAAACAAAAGAAAATCACCCCCCCAACAGAACGCGATACTCCTCTCGGCACTACTGCCTTCGGAGTGGCTCTAGGTGTGTTTAGGGGGCAAAATAATTAGATTATGGATTGATTTCCGCAGGGTGCGGAAAGAGAGAAAGACTATACGAGAACCGCTTCGCGTTTACCCGCTTCGAGATGACCGATAACATATCCGTCGGTTGCTGCTAATACATCCGCTACATCGGCTTCTTTGACAACCAAAATCATCCCCACACCCATGTTGAAGGCACGGAACATTTCATGACGCTCAACATGTTGACCGATGAGTTCGAAGATTGGTAATACACGGATAGACGATTCCGTGATAACGGCGCGTAAACCCTCTGGGAGGACACGCGGGAAGTTTTCAACGATTCCGCCTCCGGTGATGTGTGCTAGTGCTTGGATCTTATCTTTGAGTGCTTTAAAGGTTTTGACGTAGATACGTGTCGGAGTCAAAAGAGTTTCGATGAGCGGTTTTCCCTCGAATTCATCTTCAAATTTCATCCCCATTTTTTCAAACAACACTTTACGTGCTAATGAGAATCCGTTGGAGTGCAAGCCTGAACTCGGCAATGCGATGAGAATATCTCCCGCCGCTACTTTGTTAGAGCGATCGAGTTCACTTTTTTCACCGATACCGACGGCAAATCCTGCCAAGTCGTAATCATCACTATGGTACATCCCCGGCATTTCTGCGGTTTCTCCACCGATAAGGGCACACTCTGCTTGACGGCATCCCTCTGCAATACCGCTGACAACGGCTGTTGCGGCAGTGACATCAAGTTTCCCTGTAGCATAGTAGTCGAGGAAAAACGACGGAGTTCCAAAATTACAGATCAAATCGTTGACGCACATCGCGACCAGATCGATTCCAACGGTATTGTGAATACCCGAATCGATAGCAAGTTTGAGCTTGGTTCCGACACCATCTGTTGCCGCGAGCATAACAGGCTCACGATAGCCGCTAGGGAGTTCAAACGCTCCCGCAAATGAACCGATTCCACCGAGAACACCGGGGATTGCCGTCGATTTTACGAGTGGTTTGATATTTTCGACAAAACTGTTACCTGCATCAATATCGACACCGGCATCTTTATAGCTGATTTGACTCATGAAGTCCCTCATCTGTTGTAATGTGCGAATTATAACAGATGAGTGGTTAGGGGAAATTTAGGAGATTAATCTTTTTGCGGACATTTACCGAAAACTTTTTTGAAAACCCACAATGATGGACAAAAATCGGTAATAGCCCATACGATAACCATGACAATAACCAGTGTTTGGAGAATCATAGCGTATAACATTTGGTTACTCGCAAACAAAAGCATTGCTGCAGTCAAGACGATGGCCATTAAAAAGCGTTGAATTTTTTCAGCACACATAGGTTGCTCCTCAATTTATAGAAATAATTTGTTAAAATTATAGCTAAAGAGGATAGGTTAACCTTTAACCCCTGAGTATAAATGGAATATTCAAACCTTTTTAATCTCCGCGTGTTACAATCGCTGAAAAATTCCCGATTCTAAAGAAAAGAAGCACTTAATGAAAACATTTATAGCCCCTGAAATGATGACACACGTTGCGATGTGTACCCATAAAAATCCCCGTTCTGTCATGGTGTTAACAGATCATGTCCCTCTTTTGAATGAGGAGATGGGACGTTACCGTGATATCGATGTAACCTATGCGGGTACCAACGATCTTCTCGGTGTGTTACGCAATGGTGCCGATAAAAGTATGGATGTGTTACTTTTAGATACGCTCAGTGATGATAGTGCGGTATTCGCTCATGTCAATCGTCTTTTAAAAGATGATGGCTTGATGGTGTGTAAACACCCTGATCTTGATGATGTGGCTGCCAATACAAAACTTATGCAAATTTTAGGGAATTATTTTAAGATCATTATGCCCTATTACAATGGAGCAGGTGAGACATTGCTTTTGTGTTCCAAAGAGTACCATCCGACTGCTGATTTGATTTTGCAGCGCAGTGATTTGCTCGAAGGGCATCAGTTCTATAACTGCGATGTTCACATCGGGGTATTCGCAATGCCGCAATATATCCGCAAAAACTACCTCGGGATTATCCGTAACTAATGGCCTTTGAATATGCGATTGCACTGACGGGAGGGATAGCTACGGGGAAAAGTACGGTTGCATCCCTTTTGGGTCTCAATGGTCTTCGTATTATTGATGCCGATACGATAGCGCACCGTATTTTGGATGAAAACTCTGCGTGGGTTGTCGAACGATTTGGGAATGAGTTTGTTAAAAACGGCAAGGTGGACCGTCCGGCTCTCGGAAAAATCGTTTTTGCCGATCCCGAAACCAAAAAAGAGTTAGAGGTTTTTTTACATCCGAAAATCCGTGCCGCGATAGAAGAACAAAGTGAAAAACAAGACCGCCTCAGATATCCCTATTTGATCGACATCCCCCTCTTTTTTGAAACATCGTCGTATCCGATCAAAAATTCGGTCGTTGTTTATACCCCAAAAGCGTTGCAGTTAGAGCGGTTTATGAAACGCAACGGTTTCTCTGAGGAGGAGTCATTGCGCCGCATAGAGAGCCAGATGGACATCGAGGAGAAAAAAGCGCGTGCGACATGGGTGATCGATAACTCCTCCAACCTCAAACATTTACAACGAGAATGCGAACAGTTTGTCGATACGATTAAATTACTCTATCCTGCACCTAAGGTATAATTTCACAACGTCATTCCCGCGAAGGCGGGAATCCAGCTAAAAGGAAATTTCATGCTCCAAATCGCCAAATATTGCGCCAGCGGCAACGACTTTGTCATTTTTCATGCGTTTAGCGGTGCGGATCGTTCCGGTCTCGCTCAAACCCTATGTGACCGTCAAAACGGTATCGGTGCGGATGGTTTAATCGTTCTGATTCCCCATGAGAGTCACGATTTTGAGTGGGAGTTTTACAATGCTGACGGTTCCACCGCTTCGATGTGCGGAAACGGAAGCCGTGCGTGCGCCCATTATGCCCATCGTTTTGGGTTGGCGGGTGAAAAAATGGAATTTCTAACGGGTGCTGGGGTGATCAAAGCGAGCGTCGAGGGAGATATGGTGCAGAGTGATCTGACCCCTCCAATGGTGATTAACGATGCCATCGTGGAGCATGAGATGCGATGGTGGCTGATCGATACGGGTGTTCCTCATTTGGTGACGTTTGATGCGGATATGGGAAGTTTTAATATCGCGATGGCGAGAGAACTGCGTCACAAATACAATGCCAATGTGAACATTGCCCATGTAGAGAGTAACGGATCGATCCGTGTGCGTACCTACGAGCGCGGTGTCGAAGATGAGACGTTAGCGTGCGGAACAGGGATGGCGGCCTGTTTTTATCGTGCGTCGATTGAAAATGCTGTTGCCGATAATGCACGTGTTTTTCCGAAAAGCGGCGAGACATTGTATTTGGGGTTTGATGAGGGGACGATTACGTTCAAAGGGGAAGTCAAAGGGGTTTTTGAGACCCTTTGGCGAGTTTAAATCCCCGCAATCCAACACATAGAGCTGTTCCGAAGGCAGTAGTGCCGAGAGGAACGTAGCGTTCTTGGATTGCGGTATGATCTTTTGGTACTTTTCTGACTAAACAGAAAAGTACATAGAGAAAATTATAATCCCGCTCTCTCCATAATCTGCGCCTGCGTATCGGCGATGAGAGGTTCGATAATATCATCCATTAATCCCCCCTGCATTATCTCTTCGAGACGATAAAGGGTGAGTGTGATACGGTGATCGGAGATCCGATTTTGAGGGTAGTTATAGGTACGGATACGCGCTGAGCGGTCACCGCTTCCTACCTGCTCTTTACGATCAGACATCTCTTTTTCTTTTGCCTCTTGCATCTGCATATCATAAATGCGCGCTTTGAGGATTTGCATCGCTTTGTCTTTATTTTTATGCTGCGATTTTTGATCTTGGTTCGTGACGACGATTCCCGTCGGGATATGGGTGATTCGCACGGCAGAGTCAGTGGTATTGACACTTTGACCGCCTGAGCCGGATGAGCGCATTACGTCGATTTTGAGATCATTTTCGTTAATGATAACTTCAACATCATCGACTTCGGGCATTACGGCAACAGTAATTGCGGAGGTATGAACACGCCCTTGGGACTCTGTAGCAGGGACACGTTGAACACGATGAACTCCCGCTTCGTATTTGAGACGAGAGTAGACTTGTTCCCCTTTGATAAGGGCAATGATCTCTTTAAATCCACCGGCATCACTCGGACTCGTACTCATCAACTCGATTTTCCACCCCCTGAGATCCGCGTAACGGACGTATGCATTGAACAAATCACCGACGAAAATTGCCGCTTCATCTCCGCCCGTTCCCGCACGAAGCTCGATATAAATGTTACGCTTATCGTTCGGATCGGCAGGGATGAGGAGTTTTCTGATCTCATCTTCAAGCGGTGAAACCATCGGCTCAAGCTCGCGAAGTTCTTCTTTTGCCAATTCACCGAGTTCACTGTCAAATGCGAGAGCTTTGTTCTCTTCAATATCATCAAGGAGTTTTTTGTACTCGGTCGCTTTGGTAACGATCGTTTGGATAGAAGACTGCTCTTTGGAGAGTTCTGTCATCCGTTTGATGTCATTGCCAATATCGGGAGAACTAAGCAGTTCGGTCAATTCGTTGTAACGGTTGATAAAAGGGGTGAGTTTTTCGGATAACATAGGTGCGTCCTAAAAGAGGCGTTTTGAGAAAATAATATTTATAGAAGGAATTTTGCCCTGAGGGCAAAAATTAGGCTGCGATTTTGTTAACAGCGAGGTGAAGACGGCTAACTTTACGAGCAGCAGTCTCTTTTTTCAAGACACCTTTGCTAACATATTTGTGCAAGTTAGCGTTAGCGATAACAAGAGCGGCACGTGCAGCATCTTTGTCTCCTGCTTCAACAGCAGTACGAACCGCTTTAACGATATTTTTAATACGTGTACGGTAAAATCTGTTACGTTCAGTACGTTTTTCCGTTTGACGGATACGTTTCAATGCTGACTTATGGTTTGCCATGGCATTTATCCTTGTCGAGGTTTAATTTAGGGTGAAATATTACCTTAAAGAAAATTAAATTTAAGTTAAAATTTATAGAAATAGAAATAAAAAAGAAAAATTAGTTTTTAAATGGAAGGAATTTTTTATGAAACTTTTTGGAACCGATGGGGTTCGCGGTGAAGCGGGTTCATTTTTAACGGCAGAGTTGGCGATGCGGGTAGCGATGGCGGCGGGTATCTATTTTAGTGAACATGCCCGAACCAAAAAAATATTGCTTGGTAAAGATACCCGAAAAAGTGGCTACATGATCGAAAATGCCATTGTCAGCGGTTTGACAGCGGTAGGATACGATGTCGTCCAAATCGGACCTATGCCTACCCCTGCTATCGCTTTTTTGACTTTGAATATGCGGTGCGATGCGGGGATCATGATCTCGGCGAGCCATAACCCTTTTGAAGACAACGGGATTAAATTTTTCGATGCCCAAGGGAATAAACTCTCCGAAGAGATTGAAGCGCAGATTGAAGCAATTGCACATGATAAAGCACGTCTTGAAGAGGGGCATGTTACCGGTAAAAAAATTGGTGCCGCGAAACGGATCGATGACGTCATCGGTCGCTACATTGTTCAGCTCAAAAACTCTTTCAGCCGTGATTTAACCCTCCAAGGGCTTCGTATTGTGTTAGACACGGCCAACGGTGCGGGGTACAAAGTGGGACCGACCGTCCTCGAAGAGTTGGGTGCCGAAGTGATCGTGTTGCACGATAAACCAAACGGATTTAATATTAATGAGGGGTGCGGAGCACTCCATACGAAAGATTTACGTGAAGCGGTAAAACAGTACCGTGCTGACATCGGGCTAGCGCTTGATGGGGATGCGGATCGTCTTATCGTTGTAGATGAAAAAGGGGACGAGGTTGACGGGGATCAGATCCTCGGAGCGCTTGGATTGTTTTTGCACCGAAACGGCCAGCTCAAAGGGGGTGGAATCGTTTCTACTGTTATGAGTAATCAAGCGTTAGAGGATACGATGTCTGAGAATGGATTGAAACTTTTTCGCTCTAATGTCGGCGACAAATATGTCTTGGAAGTGATGCGTGAAAATGGGATCAACTTCGGCGGTGAACAAAGCGGTCATATTATCTTGCACGATTATGCGAAAACGGGAGACGGTTTAGTGAGTGCGCTTCAGATTTTAGCGCTTCTTCTTACCTCCGGTGAAAAAGCGAGTAAAGTGCTTCGTCCGTTTAAACTTTATCCCCAAAAGCTGGTCAATATCAAAGTAAAAACCAAAAAACCGCTTGATCAAATCAAAGGGCTTAGTGAAGAACTTGAAGCGGTGGAATCACTCCATATGCGCCATTTAATCCGCTACTCAGGGACAGAGAATAAACTGCGTATTCTTTTAGAAGGGAAAGATGCCAAAGTGATGGAGAAGGCAATGGAGAAATTGGTATCGTTTTTTGAGAAGGCATTGAATGCTTAGATCGATAGTTCTTTTATTATTGGTCATGAGCAGTGCTTTGCTCATCGATCAGGCGATAAAAACGATTTTTCTAGAGGGGTTTCGTCTCTATTCTCCCTATATTGATTTGATCTTGGTGTTTAACAAAGGGGTTGCCTTTTCAATGTTCGCTTTTTTAGAGGGTGCATTAAAATGGATTCAGCTCGCGCTGTTGGCTGGGGTTATCGGATATACTCTCTGGCTAAAACGAACTTGCTATCTCATCCCTGTTGGCATTTTGGTGGGTTCAGGGTTTTCCAATGTTGTGGATCGTTTTATTCATGGCGGGGTCGTTGATTATGTCTATTGGCATTACGGATTTGATTTTGCTGTCTTTAATGCGGCGGATGTGATGATCGATTTTGCGGTGCTGTGGCTGTTGATTTTAAACTTTCGCCCACAGAGCTGTAAAAGTTAAGTCACTTTTAACTTCAAGACGGATATAATTTCACCCTTGCATTAACTAGGATGGTCTTATAGCTCAGTTGGTAGAGCACTACCTCGACAAGGTAGTGGTCACAGGTTCGAGTCCTGTTGGGACCACCATTCTTCTTAAATTTTCCCCATTTTTTTATTTTTAATCGTAAAACAATCAACATTTACGTATAATCCGCGATATTTTCTCATACGAGGCCCCCTAATGGATATTATTGCAATCAAGCATGATGATCAAATTATCGATTTACAAACCGCTGGGGCACTTGGAATTACGGGCGAAGAGATTGTTTATGACAACTCTCCCGACTCTCTCGAAGTAATTCGACATTCCTGTGCTCACTTGATGGCCGAGGCGATCAAAGCACTTTATACGGACGCAAAATTCTTCGTCGGACCAACCGTTAAAGAGGGCTTTTATTACGATTTTAAAGTGAACGAAACGATCGGTGAAGAGGATCTCAAAACCATCGAGAAAAAAATGCTCGATATTGCCAAAGGCAAAGAGAAGATTGAGCGTTACGAGATCACCAAAGATGAAGCGCGCGCAAAATTTGCTAACGATCATTTGAAACAAGCGGTTATGGATCGTATCCCGTCCGATATGGTGTCGATCTATAAGCAAGGTGACTTCGAAGATCTTTGCCGTGGACCGCATTTGCCGAGTGTCGGTTTGATCCGCCATTTTAAACTTACCAAAATCTCCGGTGCCTATCTCGGCGGTGATAGTAAAAACGAAATGTTGACCCGTATTTACGGTATTGCATTCGCCGATAAAGAGTCGCTTAAAGCGTATTTGGACCAAATGGCGGAAGCTGAAAAACGGGATCACCGCAAAATCGGTGCCGAAATGAAACTCTTTACGTTTCGCGAAGAGGTGGGTGCGGGATTCCCGATCTGGCTCCCAGCGGGTGCGCGTATGCGTTCACGATTGGAAGGGCTCCTTTTCAAGGCGCACCGTAAGCGTGGCTATGAGCCGGTTCGCGGTCCTGAGATGCTCCGAAGTGATCTCTGGAAAGTATCGGGGCATTATCAAAACTACGGTGAAAATATGTATTTCACCAACATCGATGAACTTGAATTTGGTGTTAAGCCGATGAACTGCGTCGGTCATATTAAAGTGTACGAACACGATTTGCATTCCTACCGTGACCTTCCCCTCAAATATTTCGAATACGGGGTTGTTCACCGCCACGAAATGACGGGAGCGCTTCACGGATTGTTCCGTGTTCGTGAATTTACTCAAGATGATGCCCATATTTTCTGTACAGCGGATCAGATTGAGCAACAAATCATTGAGGTCGTTGATTTCGTTGACAAAATCATGAAAACATTTGAGTTTAACTACAAAATGATGATTTCGACCAAACCGGAAAAAGCGGTCGGAGACGACGCGGTATGGGAAATTTCAACCAACGCTCTGAAAACGGCGATGGATAAAAATAACCTCTCTTACGAGATCGATGAGGGGGGCGGAGCGTTTTACGGTCCTAAAATTGATATCAAGATCACCGATGCGATCGGTCGTGAATGGCAGTGCGGAACCATCCAGCTCGACTTCAATCTCCCTGAGCGGTTTGAGCTTGAATACAACGGCGAAGAGAATGCTAAAATTCAGCCTGTGATGATTCATCGCGCCATTTTAGGTTCGTTTGAGCGATTTGTTGGTATATTGACGGAGCATTACGCTGGGGAATTCCCGATGTTTATCGCTCCGACGCAGGTGGCTATCGTTCCGATCGCCCCTACGCACGAGGCATACGCACGTGAGTTGGCCGATAAATTGATCGATATGGGTGCCGATTTTGAGATTTTCGATAAAAACGAAAGTCTGAATAAACGTATCCGTACAGCGGAAAAAGGGCGCGTTCCTATGATCATCGTTTTGGGCGATGAAGAGGTTGCTAACAAAAGTATTGCGGTGCGCGATCGTCGCTCACGCGAGCAATACAACCTGAGTGAAGAGGATTTCCTCTCCTTGGTTAAACAAAAAATTAATGAGGTACATTTTTGATTAAGAAACAAGACCGAGTCCTGATGAACGAAGATATCAGGGTTCCTGAAGTACGCTGTGTGGTTGATGGCGGTGAAGCGTTAGGTATCATCTCTATCAATGAGGCTATGAACAAAGCAAACGAAATGGGACTCGATTTGGTTCTCATCTCTCCGGATGCAAAACCCCCTGTCGCTAAAATCATGGACTACGGTAAGTTTCATTACCAAGAAGAGAAAAAGAAAAAAGAGGCACGTAAAAAACAAACCAAAGTGGAAGTTAAAGAGATCAAACTTTCGGTTAAAATTGCGGACAATGACATCGGTTATAAAGTAAAACATGCCCGTGAATTTCTAGAAGAGGGTAAACATGTCCATTTCCGCGTATTCTTACGCGGACGCGAGATGGCGCATCCTGAATCGGCTGTAGCGGTTTTGCAGCGTGTATGGCCGATGGTCGAAGATATCGGTATGATGTACAAAGCTCCTGCAATGGAAGGGCGTTATTGCAATATGATGATCCATCCGAAAAAAGACGACAAAAAATAAGTCATTTAATGTGAACGCCAAAGGGATCCATCTCTTTGGCTACGCTTGCCTCTCTCAAGGCAGATTTTCATTCCCCATTCTTCTTGCAATTACAATAATATAGATCAAATAATTTTTATGGTATAATCCGCGTCTCGTTTAGAGAATTTTTGCGAAAGGATCAAGTCGATGCCAAAAATGAAATCGGTTAAAGGGGCGGTAAAACGCTTCAAAGTGAAGAAAAACGGCACCATCAAACGTGGTAGCGCATTCCGCAGCCATATTTTGACAAAACAAGATGCTGGGACTCGACGTAAGCAAAACGCACCAAAAGTGGTTGCTAACGTAGACGTTAAAGCTATCAAAAAGATGATCGTAGACTAATATCTACTTACCCTCCAGCATAACGCTGGGCAAGTCCGCATAGCGGCACCCCGTCATTAAAATTGAAATGAACCGGGTCAAGAAAGGAAAAATATGCCAAGAGTAAAAACTGGTGTCGTAAGACGCAGACGTCATAAAAAAGTATTGAAACTCGCACGTGGTTTCTACAGTGCACGCCACAAACATTTCCGTAAAGCGAAAGAGCAACTCGAACGCTCACTCGTATACGCGTTTCGTGACCGTAAACAGAAAAAACGTGAATTCCGTAAATTGTGGATTATCCGTATCAATGCGGCATGCCGCCTAAACGGAATGAGCTATTCAGTATTCATGAACGGCCTTAAACGTGCCAACATCGAACTTGATCGCAAAATCCTTGCTGACATGGCTATGAACGATGCAGCAGCATTTACTGCCCTCACTGCTCAAGCTAAAGCAGCACTTTAATTCTTCTAAATGCTTTAGGGGTTATTCCCTAAAGCTTCTTCACTTTATATCTTTAAAATCCTACTAAATACAAAAACAACAAACCGTTCAGGGAACGATTTATTGCTCGATACGATACCCTTTGCTCTCTAAACATTTTTGGCACTCTACAGTAATAGGTGCTTTGGACGCTTCGGTAGCTGCTTTGAGATCATAATAGCGACACTCTTGGAAATCGGCTTTGATTCGCTCTTCTGTTTTTCCTTCGGGGCAGATAACGCCATTGAGTGCAATTTGTTTTTCCGCACAACCTGCAATAAAAAGTGCAGCAGCAGTGATTCCTAAAAATAGTACTTTTTTCATCATTAATGTTCCTCTTTGAGTGAATTTTCGAACAAATATCGGTGCTCGGACGGAAGTGTTTGATAGAGCATATTAGCTAACTCGCGTATCTCCCAAAGAGCTGCTTTATCGCTTCGCAGTGAAATAAAGTTTTGCAAACTTCGGGCATTGATCGTCCAGGTAAGTTCTGTCTTATAGCTCTCAGGAAGGCAGTATTTCGCACGATCGTTGCTGATTCCTTCTACAAGTACGGCCCGCAGGTTCTCAAGGGCTCTGATGCTCATTTGATCGACGATCTCAACGCCGGTCATTACTAAGTATTTAGAAGCACGCTCGATCTCCTCAACGCTATAAGGTGCTTCATCTTTGAGCTCTTTGAGGGTATAGCGGGTACTTTTAACGGACAAACTTGCCATGCGGTGACGCGCGAGCTCTTGGAGCAGTGCGCGGCTGATCCCTTCGATATAGAAGTTATACACGAGATGTTCCAGTGTAGAAGCGTGCTTGAATTTATTACCGACACGATCGATAAGATCACGGTCTTTTTCACCGCCGTTATCGCTTTTATCGAAACTTTGCCAGCAGGTGCGGATGGCATCGGAACAGATTACTAAGGGTGTATAATGATGAAGGGTTACTTTCATGGGTAAATCTTTGTTAGAAATTGAGAGAGTATAGCGAAGAAGGGATTAAAAAAGAAACTTTCGTCATTCCCGCGAAGGCGGGAATCCAGCTTTTGTTTAATAGGGATGGATCCCCGGGTCAAGCCCGAGGATGACGGGAGAGTTACATTACGAAAACATGAGGAACAATAAGCGGATATTTTTTCATTTTGCGGTAGATATGTTTGCGTACCACTTGGCGCAGATCATTTTCCAACGCTTTTGGATTCTCAATAAGCCCCGGTTTGAGGTTAATGAGGAAATGCTCTAATACATCTTCCATCTCTTGAGCAAACGCTTTGTCGTGGCGGTCTGCTACGATTCCGAAACTGGTAACAAGCGGTTTGGAGAGGAGACGTGATTCTGCCGCACTCACTTGAGCCACCAGCATAACCATCCCCTCTGATGCCATTTTTTGGCGATCGATAACGATATCATCCTCAATTTGGTGGTTGTTTTGGTTATCGATGTAGGTTTTACCGGTTTTAACGGTTTTTGCTTTACGCATCATTTTCGTGTTGACCTCGATAGAGTCACCATCGCTCATCAAGAGGATATTTCGCTCAGGAACACCACAGCTTACGGCGGTCTCTTTGTGTTTCATGATGTGGTTGTACTCACCATGGACAGGGAGGAAAAATTTAGGGTTGGTGAGGCGGAGCATCAATTTTTGCTCTTCCATACTCGCATGGCCCGATACATGAATATCACGATCATTTGCTACACGGGCACCGGCGCGTTGGAGGTAGTTGAGCATTCCAGAGATAGAACCCTCATTCCCCGGAATCGCACGAGCCGAGAGGACGATCAAATCGGTTGGTTTGATTTTGATGTGGCGGTGTTCGCCGATTGCCATACGGAACAATGCAGAGCTCGGCTCCCCTTGGCTTCCGGTGGTGACGATGAGAACGTCTTTATCACTCATACGGTTTGCCTCTTCGGCATCGATGAAGATATTTTTCGGCAATTTGATGTAATCGTACTGCATACACACTTCGAGATTTCGTTCCATAGATCGTCCGATGACACACACTTTACGGTTGTATTTCATCCCTGCCAAAATCGCTTGATAGACACGGTGGATGTTTGAGCTGAACGTCGACATGATGATACGACCCTCAGATTTTGAGAAGATACGATCAAATCCCGGAGCGACGGTAAGTTCACTCGGTGTCCACTCTTTATTATAAGAGTTGGTTGAATCAGAGAGGAGACAAAGAACCCCTTTTTCCCCATAATGGGCAAGACGGTGCAAGTCGGCTGTGTATCCATCTACTGGAGTGTGATCGATTTTAAAGTCACCTGTGTGGATGATGGTTCCTGCTTTGGTGGTGATTGCCAATGAAGAGGAATCGATGATGGAGTGGGTCATGTGCATCCACTCAATGTCGAAATCGTTGCCGATACGGTAAACTTGACGTTTAACAATCGGGTTAAAATAACGACGGAAATCACGCATGTGGTGCTCATCAAATTTGTTACCGATCATCGCAAGAGGCAATGGTGTTCCATAAATCGGGAACTGCATCTCTTTGAAGAAATACGGGACTCCCCCAATATGGTCTTCGTGAGCATGGGTAATGATGACCGCGACGATTTTTTTACGGATTTCGCGTAAATAGGTGAAATCCGGTACGAGGATATCAACCCCGTGCATCTCTTCATCGGGGAAGCTCATCCCGATATCGATAATGATCGCTTCATTTTCGGTCTCGATAACAGTGATATTACCACCGATTTCTCCGAGTCCTCCAAGAGGGGTAATGCGGACTTTATCGTTGTTATTGAGATCAAGTTTAAAATGAGGGTTGAGACGACTTTTGTGAGCGTCTTGATTTTTCATTACAAAATCGCGTAAGTTCCCATCGATCGGCGCACTCGGTGCTCCACGGCGCCCGCCGCGCCCGCGATCACGACCTGAGCGGTTTGGTTCAGCGTCTGTTGCATTCTCTGAACCCTCCGGTCGGTCCGTTCTTGGAGGGCGGTTGTCTTGACGTGGTGGTCTGTTATCGGTGCGCGGTGGGCGGTTATCTTGACGTGGTGGTCTGTTATCGGTGCGTGGTGGACGATTATCTTGACGTGGCGGGCGATTATCTTCGCGCGGTTCGCTGTGTTGGCGTTCGTTTTGAGATCCTTCGCTTCCTTCGGGACGTGGGTTGTTTCGGCTTCGGAAAGGGCGGCGGTTATTATTTCGGCGCTGGCGATTTTCACCTTGCGGTTGCGCTGCTGATTCTGTTTGTTCATCGGACATAATATTTCCTTGTAGACGCAGTTGTGCGTCATATATGTTTGGTATGCTTAGATGCTCTACAATGCCCTGAAAAGGTTATTTTATAAGGGCGTAGAGCCGGTGAAAGTCAGAGGTATCAAGCTGATGAGGTCGGATGGAGCGCTCCAGTTCAAGCGTTTCAAAGGCTTGAGAGAGGAGTGTTCCATCATAGCGTGAGGAGAGATTTTTGTGAAGGGTCTTACGGGGCTGTGTAAAGGCCGCTCGTAAAAAGTCTTCAAACCCTTCATCGTTACGATTCGCGCGTTTAGAAATGAGCAGTACGCACGAATCGACTTTGGGAGCTGGCTCGAATGCACTTGGCGGGACATGAATCATGATCTCCGCGTCAGCGACACTCTGCGTAATTACGCTGAGCGCTCCAAAAGCTCTCTCTCCGGGTGCGGCAGAGAATTTCTCCGCCA
>ERZ1649853.666-NODE-666-length-13995-cov-6.980918_pt1 | contig 13995 bp, 13 predicted proteins | sample MGYA00575353_ERZ1649853 | MGnify/ENA primary metagenome ERZ1649853 (study PRJEB40853, sample SAMN11349654) | freshwater sediment metagenome | isolation source: river sediment | host: Sediment | place: India: Okhla Barrage, New Delhi | collected 2017-02-21 ...
ACTCCGCCGGCCGAGCCGCTGATCCCCTTTTCGGTAAAAACAGGTGCGGGAAGGGGGCTTCTCTGGCGTAAAATCCTCGAAGCGGTCGAATGACCGGGATAGATGGGTTCCTGATTTTTCCCACGACATTTCCGCCAGGGCATCAGGAGACACCGCCGAAATACCCCGGAATCGCCTGTCGCTTGCATGACCGGATCCGGGGTCTCGGAAATCATGATGCGTCTGCGCAATTTCGAAATCCTATTTGTGAATGGTTGACGGGTCCCGATTCTTGACAATCCGGGATCGATCATGTATGAATCGGGGGCCTTTTGAGCATAGATGATGTAAGTAATGGGAAACGTTGCGGATATGGAAAGCATCCTCCCCAAAAGGGTCAATGGGCTGTTCGGAACACAGCCGCGGTCTGAACAACAGGAGAATCAAAGATCATGACCAAGGCCATTTCACCGTACCTCGAGATGTCGCAGGCGATTGCGGATGCCGGCGGCGAGGCGTTCAAAAAGTGTTACCAGTGCGGGACCTGCACAGGGACGTGCCCGTGGAGCCCGATCACGGATTTCAGCATCCGCAGGCTCATCCGGCTGAGCCAGTTCGGATTTGACGGGATCGAAGAGCTCATGTGGGGTTGCACCACCTGCAAGTTCTGCGTGGACCGGTGTCCTCGAGGGGTGGAGATCATCGACCTGGTCAAGGCCATCCGGAACATGTATGCAGGAGGCGGGATGCTTCCCATGAGCCTGCGATCGTTCGTGGGCAGCCTCTCGGCCAGAGGGAATCCCTGGTCGGGCGACGCCGAAAAGCGCAATGACTGGGGGAAGGATCGATACCCTCTGTATGCCGAGGGGATGGAGTATCTCTACTGGACCTGCTGTACTGTCTGCTTTGATCCGAGGAACACCCTCGTGGCCAAGGCTTCAGCGGAGATCCTCGAGAAGTCGGGTTTGAGCTGGGGACTTCCCGGGACGGATGCCCAGTGTTGCGGGGAAAGCGTCAGGAAAGTCGGCGATTTCGACCTCTTCGAGCGTTTAAAACAAAACAATCTTCGCATTCTTCAAAACAGCACCGGCAAGATTCTGACCATTTCCCCGCATTGTCTGACCACCTTCCGGCAGGAGTACGGGGTCGATTGGAGGGTGATCCATTTCAGCGAACTGCTGACCGACCTCATCCGGTCCGGAAAGATCAACCCGAGCAAAGACCTCGGAGGGATCAGGGTCACCTACCATGACCCCTGTTACCTGGGAAGACACAGCGGTATCTACGATGCCCCGCGGGAGGTCCTGAAGGCCCTTCCGGGCGTCGAACTGGTCGAGATGGAGCGGAACCGCGAGCAGAGCCTGTGCTGCGGCGGCGGCGGCGGAGGACTCTGGATGGAAAGGGCCAAAGGGGAGCGTCTGAGCGATCTCCGGGTCGAGGAAGCCCTCGGCACGGGGGCGACCGTGCTGGCCACCTCCTGTCCATACTGCATCGCGATGCTGGAAGACAGCGTTCGCACCCTGAATGCCGACGACCGGATCAAGGTCAAGGATGTGACGGAGCTTGTCCGCGAGAGCCTTGGGGAATGAAGGCGGGCGGATTCAAGGGGGACCGGGGTGAATCGGAGCCGAAGCCCTGAGGGATCAAAGGAGTCTTTATGAGCAGGATCGGTGTTTTTGTCTGTCACTGTGGTTTGAACATTGCCAAAACGGTTCGGGTCAGCGAACTGGCCGAATTTGCCGGGACATTGCCCGATGTGGTTGTGGCGGCGGACTACAAGTTCATGTGCTCCACGCCGGGGCAGGAGATGATCCAGAATGATATCCGGAAACACAATCTCGACAGGGTCATTGTGGCGGCCTGTTCACCGCTGATGCATGAAAAGACATTCCGCAAGGTCATCGAGAACGCCGGTTTGAACCAGTACCTGCTCTCCATCGTCAATGTCCGCGAGCAGGACGCCTGGGTGACGGAGAACGAGGACGAGGCGACCGCCAAGGCCAAAGCCCTGATCAACGGCGCGGTCTACCGGGCGCGGCTTCTCCAGCCGCTGACGGCCCGCTTTATCGACGTCAACCCGGATGTGATGGTGGTCGGCGGGGGCATCGCGGGCATCCAGGCCGCCCTCGAGCTGGCGGAGACGGGGAAAAAGGTCTATCTCGTCGAGCGGAATTCCACAATCGGCGGCCACATGGCGCAGTTCGACAAGACCTTTCCCACGCTGGACTGTTCGGCGTGCATCCTGACCCCAAAGATGGATGCGGTCCTGCAGAATCCCCGGATCGACCTGATGACCTCCTGCGAGGTCGAAGAGGTGAAGGGTTTTGTCGGAAATTTTGACGTGAAGATCCGCCAGAAAGCCCGTTATGTGGACCACGATAAATGCAACGCCTGCCTCGCCTGCACGGAAAAGTGCCCGGGGAAGGGCGTTTCCGAGTGGGACGAAGGGCTGGTGAAGCGAAAGGCTATTTACATTCCGTTTCCGCAGGCCGTTCCGCAGAAGCCGGTGATCGACCGCGATGCCTGCGTCTACTTCAAGACGGGGAAGTGCCGGCTCTGCGAGAAGGTCTGTCCGCAGGGCGCCATTGCATTCGGGCAGCAGGACACGTTCCGGGAGATCAAGGTGGGGGCGGTGATCCTGGCGACCGGCTACGATCTGATGGATACAAAGCCGCTCCTCCAGTACGGCTACGGACGCCTGCCCGGCGTCTATCACGCGCTGGAGGTCGAAAGACTGTTCAACGCGGCCGGTCCCACGGGCGGCAAGGTCGTCATGCGGGACGGGAAGGAGCCGCAGAGCATCGCCATCCTTCATTGCATCGGGAGCCGCGACAAGAACCATTACGAATACTGCAGCCGGGTCTGTTGCATGTATTCGCTGAAATTCGCCCATCTCCTCAAGGAAAAAACCCATGGGGATGTCTACCAGCTCTACATCGACATGCGGGCGCCCGGAAAGGCCTATGAAGAGTTCTACAACCGGCTTGTGGAAGAGGATGTAAAATTTATCCGGGGAAAGGCGGCGCGGGTCACGGACCAATCGGACAATCCCGATTTCGCGGGGAAACTGATCGTCGAGGTGGACGACACCCTCACGGGCAGTTTCATCAGGATCCCGGTCGATATGGTGGTCCTCTCCCCGGCCATGAAGCCCAGGGCGGACGCCAAGGAGATGGCCCGTCTGTTCAACCTCAGCACCGACAAGTACGGGTTTTTCATGGAGAGACACCCCAAGCTGGCCCCCCTTTCCACCATGACCGAAGGCCTGTTCATCGCCGGCGCCTGTCAGGGCCCCAAGGACATCCCCGACTCCGTAGCGCAGGGGACGGGCGCGGCCGCCGAGGCTTTGACGATCGTTGTCAAGGATCGGATGGAGCTGGAGGCGGCGACGGCCGTCGTGAATCCGTCTGCCTGCTGCGGATGCCAGAATTGCGTTCGGGTGTGCCCCTACGGGGCGCCCGTGTTCAAAACGGACAAGCAGGTATCCGAAATCAACGAAGCGCTCTGCAAGGGATGCGGCCTCTGCGCGGCCAGCTGTCCCGCCTCGGCGATCTATACGCGTCACTTCACCAATGACCAGGTGATGGCCGAAATGGAAGGATTGATGCAATTTTGATCAAAGGAGAACGGAATGGACTTTGAACCCAGGATCATCGGGATTGCCTGCAACTGGTGCACCTATACGGGCGCCGACCTCGCCGGCACGACCCGGCTCAAATATCCCCAGAATGTCAGGACCGTGCGCGTCATGTGTTCCAGCCGGATCAATCCCTCGTTCGTGATCCGGGCTTTTCAGCTCGGGGCCGACGGGGTGCTCGTCGGCGGATGCCACCCGGGCGACTGCCATTACGGAACGGGGAACCTGTATGCCCGCCGAAAACTGGCGATCACGAAAAAGCTGCTCGAGTTTGCCGGCATGGAACCGGGGAGATTCCGGGTGGAATGGATTTCCGCCTCGGAGGGGAACAAATACGCCGAGGTGGTCGAATCGTTCACGAACGATCTCAAGGCGCTGGGACCCCAGACCCGATTCAGGATCGGGAAAGAAAGGGGGGGAGGGCAATGACCGCCATCCAACAGATCGAGGAAAACCTCCGCAGGGAGGCGAAGGGAATGCTGGAGCGAGGCGAGGTCTCCGTCGTTCTCGGTTATGCCCGGGGTCTGGATGAAAAACATCCCCAGCCCTATGCCGCCCACAAGGTGGACGAGGTTGCCGACCTGATCTTTAATGAATACTGCGTCCACAACCTTGCCCGCTATCTCACCCGCTATCCTCCCGGGACGAAGATCGCCGTCGTCGTCAAAGCCGCCGACAGCAGGGCGGTAGTCCAGCTGATCCAGGAGGAGAAGGTCAAGCGGGAGGATCTGAGGCTTCTCGGCATTCCCGTCACCGGGATGAAGGACCCGAAGACCGGGGAAACCATCGACCGGAGGACCACAGGGGCCGTGGTCAATCCCGTTCTGTATGACGTGCTGCTGGGCGAGGAGATCCATGGGGTGCAGACGGGCTCCCCTTACGACGTGCTGACGGAGCTCGAGGCCATGGAGACCCAAGAGCGCTGGGGATACTGGAAAAAGGAGTTCGAGAAATGCATCCGCTGTTTTGCCTGCCGCAAGGCCTGCCCCATGTGCTATTGCGACCCCTGCTTCATGGATGCCTCGCGGCCGCGCTGGGCGGACAAATCGCCGACGGCCGACGGGAGTCTCATGTACCACCTCACCCGGTTTTATCATCTGGCGGGGCGGTGCGTTGATTGCGGGGAGTGTTCCCGGGCCTGCCCGGTGAATATTCCCCTTTATCTGTTCCACAAGAAAATGGCCAAGGAGTGCGAGGCGATGTTTCAGCAGGCCGCGGGGATGAAGTGTGAAGACAAGCCGGTCATGGTGACCTTCGGGGATCAGGATTCGGACGAGATGCTGAAATAAAGCCCGCATCGTTTGGATGCAGGCCGTGAACCGGAGAAAACCGGAGCCGGCGCCGTGGGAAGGAGAAAGTCGTGTTCAAGAAAGTCACCCTCGAAAAGCGGATCGATTTTGTATCGGCGCTGATGGAGAAGGGGCCGCTCTTTGCGCCCGTGAAGGGCGAAAAGGATTTCGAATTTCAGCGGATCACGGATCCTTCCGTCGTGACGCTGGATTTTTACAATACCTCCATGAGCCCCAAGTTTGTCTTTTTCCCGCAGTCGGAGGATTTGATCCGCTACCGGCTGGTCAAAAACGGCGCCGAATCCGCCCCCGTGCCCATTGACACCCCGCCGTCGGTGATCCTCGGGGTAAGGCCCTGCGATGCGAAAAGTTTTGAAATCATGGACAGGCATTTCCTGGGGGCAGGCGTCATTGATCCCTACTGGAAGGAGAGGCGGGACAAAACGACGGTCATCGGCTATCCCTTTGATCCCCGGACGCAGCCCGATCCGGCCGATTTTTACAATGCGCTGGGAATCCGGGCTGCCGATACGGCGGGAAGCGACGTCCTAATGATCCGGCGGGACGGCGATCTTCTGCTGAAAAGCTTGACGGAGAAGGGAAGCGGCCTTTTGACGGATCTGGCGCTGTCGGACGGATCGGCCGACGACGAGCGCGCGTTTGAAGAGATCCTCCGGGAGGGGAACGATCTCAGAAGCCGTTTTCTGGAGATCCAGGATTCGGAAATCGCAGGAAAGTTATCCCGGATCTTTGAAGATAAAGACTTCTGGGAGAAGACAGCGGAAGCCTGCATCGGCTGCGGAATCTGCACGTTCGTCTGCCCCACCTGCTATTGCTTCGACATCTCCGATGAAACCCTCTTCAACGAGGGGATGAGAAAGCGTTTCTGGGATGCCTGCATGTTTACGGATTTTACGCTCGAGGCGAGCGGGCACAATCCGCGGCCGAAAATCTTTCAGAGGTACCGGCAGAAGGTGTGCCACAAGTATGCCTATCATGTGGGAAAGTACGGGTGCATCTCCTGTGTGGGCTGCGGACGCTGCACCCGCGCCTGCCCGGTGAACATCGATATCTTCTCGGTCATCGAAAAGGCATTGAAACGGTGAATGAAATTCCAGTCAGACCCATTTGAGGAGCAATGATGCAGAATCCCTATATCCCCATGCCGGTTGAGGTGGTCAAGATCGTCACGGAGGTGGACAGCAAGGACATCAAAACCTTCCGGTTGGCTTTCGTGAACAAGGAGGACGAAGAGCGGTTTCGGTATCTGCCGGGGCAGTTTGCGGAGCTGTCGATCCTGGGAAAAGGGGAGTGCCCGATCGGCATCGCCTCCTCACCGACCGAGACCGGCTATATCGAATTCACCGTTCAGCGGGCCGGGACGCTGGTCGCGGGCATGGTCACCACGGCGCTTCATGATCTGGATGTGGGCGCCCGTATCGGTGTTCGGGGCCCCCTGGGAAACGCCTGGCCGCTTGAATACCTGGAAGGGAAGGACGTTGTCGTGGTGGGCGGAGGTTTTGCCTTTACGACCCTGCGCTCGCTGATCCATTACATGCTCCACGAGAAGAACCGTTCCCGCTTTGGGGATATCAGCGTGATCTACGGGGCGAGAACACCGGGACTTCTCTGCTATAAGGACGAGCTGACGGCCTGGGAATGCCGTAAGGACCTTCGGATGTTTGTGACCGTGGATAAGGGGGATGACGCCTGGAAGGGGCGGACGGGTTTCGTCCCGGCCGTCTGCCGCGAGGTCGCACCGGGCGCGGACGGTCCGACCTGTTCCGAATTCACGCCGAGCGCCGAGAACGCCGTGGCCGTGATCTGCGGTCCGCCGATCATGATCCGCTACACGCTGCCCGTGTTCTTTGAACTGGGTTTTTCCAAGGAAAACATCATCACCTCCCTGGAAATGAGGATGAAGTGCGGCATCGGCAAGTGCGGCCGGTGCAATGTCGGAGAGAAATACGTCTGCAAGGACGGTCCCATCTTTTCGGTGGCGGAGCTCGACAAGCTGACCCGCGAGTACTGACGCAAGCGGTTTCCCGTCTGCGGATCTCTGCTTCTGAAAGCAACACGGATGAGGCAATGAAACCTTACGAACAGGGCGGTCTGGATGGTTTGTGCGCGATATACAGCATCGTCAATGCCGCACGGATCGTTTCCTCCGTCAGCGACGATGAGGCCAAAAATCTGTTCCAGCGGATCCTGGAGTATCTCGAACAAACCCACGATCTGAGCAGGATGCTGACCGAAGGAATCGGCTTGGTCACCATCGGTGGCATTTTTCGTACGGTGGTGAAAGATTTGATTCCGTATCGCAGCATGCCTTTCAAGACTTTACCCAACACGCCGCTTGACCAATTCTGGAATGAGATGAGTCGCTTTCTCGAAACGGACGGTGAAAGAACCATCCTCATCGGTCTGGGGGGGCCCATGTGGGACCACTGGTCCATTGTCCATGAGATCACGGCCCGGCAGATCCGCTTTTTCGACTCGCACAAGCTCCGTCGTTTCAACCGCAACCGTTGTACGACCACCCGCAGCACATCCCGCCGTCCCCATGTCCTCTGCCCGACCCACACCTACTTCCTGTCTCTCAGGCCGCATTAGGCCATTCAGGATGCATCGTGCCGGATCGGCGTGAACGGGGCAGAAACCCGGCCGAATCAACGGTTCATTTTTGGATTCCATCTGAACTTGACAAACAAGTTAAAGAATACTATGGTCCGTTCCGCTTGAGAAGGTCCTGCTTCTCGCGGAAGATCATGTATAGGGAAGAAGGGAGCCTGGGGGCTCCTTTTTTTGTTCGGATCCGGGCCGTTGACGAATCAGGCCGGATCCCGGACTTCCCCGCAGGAAAACCGGAGCCAAGATTCGTAACGAGGAGAAGAGATCGGTGAACCCAATTATTGAAAAACAGGATTTGTCGGAAAACGTGGTCCGGATGGTCCTTGCGGCCCCGGAAATTGCGCGAAAACGACGCGCCGGCCAGTTCATCATCCTGAAGATCGATGAACCGGGGGAGAGAATTCCGCTGACCATCGTGGATTCGGATGCGGAAGACGGGACGATCACCATCATTTTTCAGGTGGTCGGGAAGACGACAGCGGCGCTCGCCGCTATGAAGGCGGGCGATGAGATCAGCGATGTTCAGGGTCCGCTCGGCAACCCGACGGAGATCGAAAACTTCGGTCATGTCGTCTGCATTGGAGGGGGTGTGGGCGTGGGGGTCGTTTATCCGCTTGCGGCCGCCCTCAAGAAGGCCGGGAACCGGGTGACCTCCATTATCGGGGCGCGGACCCAAAACCTTCTCATCCTCGAAGAGGAAATGAGAAAGGTCAGCGACAGGCTGATTGTCGCGACGGATGACGGCAGCTACGGCTTTCACGGTTTCGTGAGTGCGGTCCTCCAGAACCTGATCGACGCGAAGGAAAGGATCGATCGGGTCTTTGCGATCGGTCCCGTGCCGATGATGCGCGTCCTTTGCGACGTGACGAGGCCGCACGGGATCCCGACGGTTGTTTCCCTCAATCCGGTCATGGTGGACGCGACCGGAATGTGCGGAGCCTGCCGGGTCGCGGTCGCCGGAAAAACAAAATTTACCTGCGTGGACGGCCCCGAGTTCGACGGCCATCAGGTCGATTTTGCCCTTTTGACCAGCCGTCTCAGGATGTATCAGCCCCAGGAAAAACAATCGATGGAAGCCTATAGGTGCAAATGCCATGGAAAATAACGAAATCAAACCCAAGAAGGAAAAAGTTCCCCGACACAAGATGCCCGAGCAGGATCCGAAGATTCGGATCCGCAATTTCAACGAGGTTCCCACGGGTTATACCGAGGAGCTTGCGATCGCCGAGGCGAAGCGCTGCATCCAGTGTAAGAAGCCGGGCTGTATTGCCGGCTGCCCGGTGGATGTGAACATCCCGGGATTTATTGCGCTCATCGCCGAAGGAAAATTCATGGAGGCGGCACTCAAGCTGAAGGAAACCAATGCGCTTCCTGCCGTCTGCGGCCGTGTCTGCCCGCAGGAGGATCAGTGCGAGAAGGTCTGCATCCTCGGGAAAAAGGGGGAGCCGGTCGCGATCGGCCGATTGGAGCGGTTCGCCGCGGATTACGAGCGCCGGTCGGGAAAGGTTGCCGTACCCCCGAGGACGCAGCCCAACGGGAAACGGGTGGCGGTGGTCGGTGCCGGCCCCGCGGGTCTGACGATCGCGGGCGACCTGGTGAAACTCGGCTATGATGTGACGGTCTTCGAGGCCCTGCACAAGGCGGGCGGCGTCCTGGTTTATGGGATCCCGGAATTTCGTCTGCCGAAGGCGATCGTCGAGGCGGAAGTGGACTACCTGAAGAAATTGGGGGTCAAAATCGTCACGAACGCCGTCATCGGCAGGATCCAGACGGTGGACGAGCTCTTTGCCGAGGGATTCGACGCGATGTTCGTCGGTGTCGGCGCCGGTGCACGGGTTTTCATGAACATCCCCGGGGAAAATCTCAGCGGGATCTACTCGGCGAACGAGTATCTGACCCGTTCCAACCTGATGAAGGCATACCGTTTCCCGGAATACGACACCCCGATCGCCCGCGGCAAGAATGTCGCCGTGATCGGCGGCGGCAACGTGGCGATGGACTCGGTCCGGACCGCGCTGCGCCTCGGAGCGGACAACGCAACGATCGTCTACCGCCGGACGGACGTGGAGATGCCCGCCCGGATCGAGGAGGTGCATCACGCAAAGGAAGAGGGGGTTCAGTTCAAGCTCCTGACCAATCCCGTGGAGTACATCGGAAACCAGGAGGGCTGGGTGACGGGCATGCGTTGCCAGCAGATGGAGCTGGGTGAACCGGATGATTCGGGGAGGCGCCGCCCCGTGCCGATCCGGGGGTCGGAGTTTGTGATCCCGGTGGATACGGTGGTGGTCGCCGTCGGAACGATGGCCAACCCGATTGTCCCGGCGACAACGCCCGGATTGGAGACGAACCGCTGGGGCTACATCGTCACGAAGGGAGATTCCGGGGAGACGAGCCGCAAGGGGGTTTACGCGGGCGGGGACATTGTCACCGGCTCGGCCACGGTCATTCTGGCCATGGGCGCCGGGAGGCAGGCGGCGAAGGCGATTCATGGCTACCTGTCCGGCGAATAGCCGGAAGCGAGACTCCTCATGATCCATTGAGACACTCAACCCGGGCGGGAGACGAATTTCGTGTCCCGCCCGTTGCTTTCAGGGGAGAAGGTCATGAGCCATCCGCGGATCGTTCTCAGGAAAGGCCGCGAGGCGGCGCTCCGCCGCGGGCACCCTTGGGTCTTTTCCGGGGCGCTGGCGAGGGTGGAGGGAGAGCCCGTGCCCGGGCAGGTGGTCCTTGCGGTCGATGCCGGGGGGAAACCCCTCGGCCTCGGTTTCTACAACAGGGGCAACATCGCTTTTCGCCTGCTGACCGAAGATACCACGGCGAAAATCGACGGCGGTTTTTGGCGGAGGCGCATCGCACGCGCCGTCTCCCTTCGGCAACAGGTCATTCCGGCGGGAACGGACGCCTATCGGCTGATCAATGCCGAGGGCGACGGGATGCCCGGTCTTGTCTGCGATCGCTATGGCGGGTATCTTGTTTATTCGATCGGAACGGCGGGGATGGAGCAATGGCGAGGAACCCTGACGGATCTGCTGTCCGAACTTCTCGAACCGGCCGGGATTTACGAGCGGAGCGGGGGAAGCTCCCGTTCGCAGGAGGGGCTATCCGAACGGATCGGCCTGGTGGCGGGAGAAATCCCCCCGATGGTGACGATCCTGGAGAACGGATTGCGCTTTGAGGTCGATCTGCTCACCGGACAGAAGACGGGATTTTTCCTCGATCAGCGTGGGAATCGGGAGATGGTCGGTGCTCTCAGCCGGGGAACGACCGTTCTGAATTGCTTCTCCTACACCGGGGCCTTTTCCGTCTATGCCGGCCGAGGCGGGGCCAGGCGGGTCGTCTCCGTCGAGGCCTCGGCGGAGGCGAACCAGATCGCCTGCCGGAACCTCTCCCGAAACGGCCTTTTGGCGGAAAATAATCCCGTCTTGACGGCCAACTGTTTTGAATATCTGCGGGAAACGGAAGAGACTTTCGATCGGATCATTCTCGATCCCCCCGCCTTTGCCAAATCCCGCGGGGACATTGCACGCGCGTTGCGGGGATACCGGGAGATCAATCTTCGCGCGGCAAGGCGCCTGACGGAGGGGGGAATGCTGGCGACGTTTTCCTGCTCCAATCCCATTGACGAGACGATGTTCACGAAAATGGTCCTCGGCGCCGTCCGGGACGCGGGAAAGACGGCGCAACTCCTTTTCACCCTCGGAGCCGGTCCGGACCACCTGGTGAACCTTGCCCATCCGGAGGGACGCTACCTGAAGGGACTTCTCCTCTGCGTCGGTGCGGAATAACCGTTCGGATGCGGCGATCGATTCCGAGCCGAGTTGCGCTTCGAAACCGGGTTTCAGCGCGTCTTCAGGTTGCCTGCAATCCGGTCGTGCAGAAGCTGGGAGGCCAGATTGTTCCCCGACAGGCCCACCCGGATCGAAACGGCCGTGATGCCCCTCTCCACGTACTCGATCTCGATCCGGACCTTTTCGTCCTGGATCATCGCGGTGAAGGTGCCGGTCGCGATTTTCCGTGCCGGTTCGACATCGACCGCATTCATCTCGGTCAGCGTCCTTTCGCATACCGTCCACATCGGATCGAACGGAACGGTATAGGTGGCCCGCAGAAACCCGTCCGTATAGATGAATTCTCCCGAACGGAAGCCCATCGTTTTTGAGCCGACGGTGAGCGCGGTATCGCAACCCATGATCCATAGCAGCGTTAAAATCAGGCAGATCAAACGACAAAAAGTTCTTTTCATATTTCCTCCTCCGACATTCATGATGAAACCGTCAGGTGGTAGCCGGTCTGGACCAGCGCCCAGAGCAGGATGGCCGCCGTGATGAGAACGCTTCCGGTGCCCACAATCCGGTGGAGCGCGGTTTCTGTTTTTTGTTCGTGATATCCGATCCAAAAGGCCAGCAAGAGGCCGGACACGATGCCTCCCCCGTGCGCCCAGTTGTTGATGCCCGGCAGGAAAAGACCGAAAAGCGCCAACCCCAAAACCCATCCCATCGCCTGGCGGTAGATTGCCCCGCCGTAGTACCCGCCGCGGCTCTTTCCATAGTACAGGATGGCGCCGATCAGGCCGCAAATGGAGGCCGAGGCCCCGATGGTGAACGGGATCCCGGCGAAACAGGAAAGTGAAAAACCTGCGACACCCGTCCAGAGGTAGAGAATCATGAAGCGGTGCAGGCCGAACGCGTCGAGGACGAAAGGGGCCAGCTGCCGCAGCGCCATCATGTTGAAGAACAGATGAAGAATTCCCCCGTGGAGGAACGAGGCCGAAACCAGGGTCCACCAGCGGCCGTAGGCGATCGGGAGGGTCCCCGTGGCGCCGATCAGAAAAAGGCTTGCGTCCGAAGGGGAGAGAAAGGTCATCGGATTGGCCGAGAGACCGAGCGCCGACGGATTGATCAAAAGCGAAAAGAGGTAGAAAACGACATTGACGGACAGAATCATCACCGTCGGGTCAAAACGGTCGGTGGCGAAGATTCCGGCCCAATTTCTTTTCCACAAGACGCCCGGTCGGGCCATGCCGCAATAGGGGCAGGAGGGTTCATCCTTGCTGATCAGTTTTCGGCAATTCGGGCAAAGCATCGATTTCTTTTCGATCATGGCTTTGTTCCGTTCAGATAAATCTCATGATCACCGGAATGGCCACAAAGGTTCCGATCGATGTGGTCAGATTGACGATGGCCACCAGCAGCAGCAGGCGCGTGATTTTGTTCCGGAAGAAGCCCCGGACGGAGACGATGTCCTCCTGGAGGGCGAGAAAATCCCTGACCTGGGGCTTTCGGAGAGTCGCCTCGGTGAGACCCGCAATCCACCCGGCGGCGATCAGGGGGTGAAGGGTTGTGATCGGTGCGGATGCGGCAGAGGCAGCGATGGTCAGCGGATGGGCCAGCAGGACCAACGCGCCGAATGCGGCAAAGGAGGCTGTAATCGCCGACCACCAACTGATCATTTTCAGACTGGCCTGGGATCCGGAATAGAAAAAGCCGGCGATGAACAGCCCGACGACCACCAGCGGGAACAGCCAGCCGGCGAATTTTCCCCAGGGACCCTTTTCCGGGATTCGGGTCAGGGGCTCGACATCGATTTCCTCCCCGATATGTTCCAGGATGCCCGGAACATGTCCAGCGCCGACCACGGCCACAATCCGATTTCCCTGCGCATGACCGATGGTGTGCGCAAGGTATAGATCCCGTTCGTCGATCAGCGTCGTTTTCAGACCGGGGAGCTTTTCACCGACGCTCTGCAGCGCCAGCTCAAGGACGTCGCTTTTTTTGAGTTTTTCGATCTCCTCCTCGGTGATTTCCTCGGTGGCGAACAGCGAAGCCAGGACCTCGGGAAGGAACTTCATCCTGCCCCAGAAACCCATCGTCCGCCAGGTCCTCAGCAGCGTAATGCGGATCTCGCGGTCCGCGAGAACAATTTCAGCGCCGATCGCCTCGGCCTGATCGATTGCCCGGAGCATTTCCGCGCCCGGCGTGATGTTGAATTTCCGGGCGATCTTTCGCTGCAGGGAGGCCATGATGAGCTGGGAGAGCAGGAGACTTGTCCGCTTTTCTCGAATCACCTTGACGATGTCGGTCTGCTGCCATTGGTCCCTCTTTCGAATGGCCTCGTATCGGGGCCGGCAGAGCTCGACACAGACCGTGTCCGGCTTTTCCTCTGCGATGACCTGCTCGACGAGATCGGCGCTTTCGCGCGAAACGTGGGCCGTTCCGATCAGGATGATCTCCCGGTTGTCCCGCGTGATTCGGTGAATGTTTTCGTGTTCCAAGGATGATAGGCCCTTTCAGCTTTTCGGGGAGGCCATTAGCAGCATTTGCTCGGTTTGTAAAGGGAAATGGTTTACGGATTTCATGGAAGATGTTAAGAAGATTGAAAAATAAACGGAAGGACCGTTCCGCTTATATGTGCGGATGGCGTTCCGGGGGCGAGGAATCATGGCAGAAGAGTTCAAAACCG
>ERZ1649853.669-NODE-669-length-13989-cov-5.837161_pt1 | contig 13989 bp, 14 predicted proteins | sample MGYA00575353_ERZ1649853 | MGnify/ENA primary metagenome ERZ1649853 (study PRJEB40853, sample SAMN11349654) | freshwater sediment metagenome | isolation source: river sediment | host: Sediment | place: India: Okhla Barrage, New Delhi | collected 2017-02-21 ...
ATCGGCCAGTGCTTCGGGAACGACGTTGCGCAGGTAGTATTCGACGTACTTGCACAAATCCATACTCCCTTGGATTCCGGCTTCTTCTTTAAATTTTTGAATCAGCGTTGAGCGCTCCGAATTGAGAAAGAGGGCTTGATTAAATTCATATCCGAAAAAATTCAAGGCTTCGGTGAATTGGTAGGTGAGTTTTTCTTTGACTTCATTGAAATAACGTAAAAACTCTTCTTTGTGAGCTTCTTCAAACGTTTTGAGCCGGCTTTGGATCTCTTCGAGCTCATGTCGGTGACTTCCGATAATATGGATAGTATCGACTTGCTCTCGGCGTACTTTTTTGAGCTCATTTTCAAACTCATCTTTATTGACAATAGCATCGTTCTCTTGTTTGTACTGCAACTCCATCATTTCTCGTCTGGCAGTGAGGCTTTGTTCTTTGGTGATGAGCATTTGAAGCTCGGCTTTAAGGAGATCGAATTGATGTTTTTGTTCTACGTACTTCTCTTGTACTAGCAAAAAGTTTTTAGTGTAGACTCGTAAAGCTATATTGGTTCGCTGTTCAAATTCACTGTATCGTTCACTGAGATAGCGGATCGTGTTGAATTTGCTGACGAGTTCTTGATTGTAGATGGTGGTATCGATATCTTTAAACATTCCAGCTGCGGAGTAGATGAACTCTTTAAAAACATCGAATCGAAAATCTTCGTCAAAATCAAAACCGATAGCATTAAAATATTTTTTGACAATTTTAATATCATCTTCAAAAAAGTTCATAACTACTTGTTTTTGAGATATGGAAAGAGGTATCATCAATTGGGCTCACTCGCGCGTACTTATGGTTAGGTTATGATATCGTATAATTGCATAAAAAAGGTTTCACGTGTGCGGAGTATTTGGAATTATCGGTGATTACTCTCCTTTGAAAGCACGTGAGGCACTACAGAGTTTGACCCATCGTGGAAGAGATCATTGTGGGATTGTGGAAGGGGAGAAATTCTTTTTAGCCCATCAGCGTCTCTCGATTACCGATGGACATTCTCGTTCTCATCAACCGATGTCTCGCGGACCCATTTTGATTAGTTTTAACGGAGAGATTTATAATCACTTGGCATTGCGCGAACAGCTTAGTCCACACAATTGGGAAACTCTAAGCGATACGGAGATCATTTTAGCGGCCTATGAGAGGTGGGGGATTGAGTGTGTACAGTATTTGGAAGGGATGTTTGCATTTGCCCTTATTGATGGGGAAAAGTGTTATCTCGTCCGGGATCGATTCGGGAAAAAGCCTCTCTTTTATCATCGTTCGAAAGAGGCATTTGTGTTTGCATCAGAGATTAAAGCGATCAAACCGTTTTTATCGTCAGTGCGGATGAATAATGAGGCCCTTCACTCCTGTCTCTCCTTTTTAGCGCCCGCTCCACCACATACTTTTTATGAGGGGATTGAAAAATTAGAGAGCGGCGAGTGGCTTTGCTTTGAAAATGGCAAAATTATCAAACATCGTTATTATAATGTGTTGGATATTCCCTCTTTAGCGGTTACTGATAGAGAAGAAGTATTGAGAACGATTGAAGAAGAGCTTCACCGCTCCATTGCAGTGCGTCTCGATACGGAAGCTCCAATGGCGGCTTTGCTTTCGGGGGGATTGGATAGCGCCATGATTTGTGCCATAGCCGCAGATCAAGGGAAAAAGCTTCCTGTCTTTACTCTCGGGTATAATGAATACGGTGCTTATGATGAACGTGCCAATGCGGCAGTCACGGCAAAGTATTTGGGATTAGAACACACTGAGATAATCATTAGCCAAAACGATTTTGAGGAACATTTGGATGAGTTGTTGAACCATATGGATGAGCCCCTCAATGATCCCGCTGCATTACCTCTGTATGTGCTGATGAAAAAAATTGCTGCAGAGGGATACAAAGTAGTTTTAAGTGGTGAGGGATCGGACGAACTCTTTTTAGGGTATCGGCAATATTTCGAGTATCTTGATATCGAAAAAGCGGCATCCTTGCATCACAAAAATTGGCTCAAAAAATATTTTCACAGCCATTTTTCGATGAACCGGGAATGGGAGTGGTACAAACGGGTATTCGATGAGACCTTGCTCTTTAGAACCTCAGGGGAAAAATTTACCGATTTGCAGCAAAATAAGCTTTTTCGACGCAACGTGCGAGATAATGAATCGCTCCGATTTTTACAAAAATATCGAGGTGAATTTGAGCAAAGTGGATATCGTGATCCGAGTCTATGGTACAGCATGATTGATCTAAAACTCTTTGTCGGAGAGCATTTTCTCACCAAGCTAGATAGGGTTTCGATGGCACATACTCTCGAAGCGCGAACACCGTTTTTGGACCATCGGTTTGTAGAAACTGTACTTACGGTTGATCCGGAACTTCGTATCGGAGAGGGGGAGACGAAAACACTCCTGAAGCAGATTGCTCGAAACTACCTGAGTGATGAGATTATTGATCGCCGTAAAAAAGGGTTCGCCAACCCCTATATGGAATGGCTGATTGCTTCTGGACGTTTAGAGTTGATACGGGAAGTGAATGAAAAAACGGGATTATTTTACCCGGAAGTGATCGAAGAATATCTTGAGTTAGCCCGCAGAGGGAAATTTAAACAGCATGTTTGGGGGCTTTATGTATTGAGTCATTGGATAAAAAGAGAGTTGTTGTAACTCTACTTTTGCTCCATCAACAGTGCCAACTCCAATGTCCCGCTGACGTAGTTTGCAAAAAAGCTCATAATCCCTTCATCTTTTTCATCGAAGTCACCATGATATTTGTTGAGGAGTTGAATGACCCCTATCACCTCTTGGCGAGAATTAAAGATAGGAACAGCGAGGATATTTCGGGTCACAAAACCGCTTTTTTCATCGATTTTGGCTAAAAATCGGCTGTCTTCATAGGGGTTGTTCACCAATTGAGCTGCTTTTTTTTGAACGGTATCGCCGACGATTCCCGAGTCGATTCCGATGGCAATGCGTCCAATTCCATCGCTTAGTTTTGTCCAGAGCATTCCGCCGCTTTTGTCCACGATAAAAATAGAACATCGTTCAGCATTTACAATTGCTTTGGCCTCTTCCGATATCGTTGGTAAAGACTCTTCGATATGGTTTAAAAGAGTAAGCCGTTTACCGAAATCGGCGATTCGTTCATAGATTTTTAAACTCATTCCTTCTCCTTGGAAAGCAATCTTGCTTCATCATCGAAGAGCATGGCCAGTTCGAGATAGCCGCTGATATAGTGGGCAAAAAAGATCATAAATTTAGCATCTTCAGCGGTGAATCCACCAAGCTTGTTAAGGAGTTGGAAAACACCGATTATACGTCGGTTGGAATCAAAAATAGGGATCGAAGCGATATTTTCGGTGACAAAGCCTGTTTTATGGTCGATAGGATGAAAAAAACGGTCATCTTCATAAGGGTTGTTGACTAAAATAGGTTTTCCCTCTTTGAGGGTATGTCCCACGATACCGTCATCTTTATGGACTGTGATTTTTTCAACACCATCCGCTAGCGTAGTCCAAAGCATTTCGATTTTAGGATTGTAGATGAAAATAGAACACCGCTCTGCTCCGCTCACTTTTTTGGCATATTCTGAGATCATCGGAAGCCCTTCACTCAACGTAGGGCGTTTTAAGAGTGATTGTCCGAATTCAGCTAGCGCGCTATAAGAAATAGAAGATATCATATGCTAAACCTTAGATATTTTTGAGAAAAAACAATGGTAGCGATTATATGTTGAAAAGTAAAGAGGTCGGAAATTTTAAATGGGGGAAAACTGCCCCGAAGAGGCAGAAAAAGATTAGAGATTATTCGCTTTTTTGTATTCAATAATCATTGCATACGCTTCGTCTTTAAGCAACAATTTCTCTTTTTTGAGTTTTTCAAGCTCAAGATCGGTCATAGGAATGGTACCTTTTTCAGCTTCGTTGATTTGGTCATCAAGCGCGTTATGGCGATCAAAAATTTTCAAAAAGTGGGCGTTTGCCGCATCATTTTGTTTCATATGGGTGATTACATCGCGGTATTCGTGCAACATAGAGAGTCCTTGCGTGGAAATTTATCGCAATTGTACCACTAGTTAATTTAAAATCCGTGGAAGGGTGATCCCTTCTTGTCCCTGATACTTTCCGCTTTTATCTTTATAAGAGGTTTCGCACATCTCATCTCCTTGTAAAAAGAGCACTTGAGCAATCCCTTCATTGGCGTAAATTTTTGCCGGAAGAGGGGTAGTATTTGAAATTTCGATCGTGATATGACCTTCGAATTCAGGTTCGAATGGGGTAACATTAACGATGATTCCGCAACGTGCATAGGTTGATTTACCCAAACATATCGCTAGAACGTCACGTGGAATTTTAAAATACTCCACCGTGCGTGCGAGTGCAAATGAGTTTGGGGGGACGATACAAACGTCGCCGGTGAAGTCCACAACATTCATATCATCAAAATGTTTCGGGTCGACAACCGTTGAATTTAGATTGGTAAAAATCTTAAATTCATTCGTCACACGGATATCATATCCATACGAACTCAAGCCGTAACTGACGACCCCTACACCCACTTGATCCTCGCAAAATGGGGAGATCATCCCCTCGTTTAATGCCTTTTCTCGTATCCATCCATCACTTTTGAGACCCATCTTCAATCCATTGTTAATTTTATTTGTGGTAGTATAACACATCTATTACCCTACTTTTAGGAGCATTTTCCGATGGATATGAAACAAATTAAAGCCCTTTTGCAAGAGTTTGACGCCAGTACTCTTTCAAAATTAAAAATTACTCAAGACGCTTTTTCGATTGAACTTGAAAAAAATATCGGTGTTGTAGCGGCACCTATGATGGCTGCTCCTGTAGTGGCAGCTCCGGTTGCTGTTGCTGCACCTGTAGCGGTTGAAACCTCTGCCCCTGCTGCAGTGGTTCATACGGGCGATATGATCGTTTCCCCAATGGTTGGGACATTTTATGCTTCTCCTTCCCCGGATTCGGCACCGTTTGTAAAAGTGGGTGACCGTGTGAAAAAAGGGCAAGTTATCGGTATTCTCGAAGCGATGAAAATTATGAATGAACTTGAAGCGGAATTTGACTGTAAGATAGTCAGTGTTCTTGTTTCTGATTCTCAGGCTGTTGAATACGATATGCCACTTTTCGCGGTTGAGAAACTCTAATCATGGCGGAAATTAAACGTATTTTAGTAGCGAATCGGGGCGAAATCGCTCTGCGCGCTATCCGAACGATCAAAGAGATGGGCAAAGAGGCCGTTGCGGTTTACTCCACTGCCGATAAAGATGCTTCGTATTTGAAACTTGCCGATGCGGCGATTTGTATCGGTGCGGCTCCAAGTTCTCAAAGTTACCTCAATATCCCCTCTATTATCGCCGCATGTGAAATTAGCGGATGTGATGCGGTGTTTCCGGGATATGGATTTTTATCTGAAAATCAACATTTTGTAGAGATCTGTACCCACCACGGGATCAAATTTATCGGACCTACTCCCGAAGTTATGGTGATGATGTCCGATAAATCAAAAGCCAAAGATGTAATGATCGCTGCGGGTGTTCCGGTTGTACCGGGTTCTGACGGTGCGATCAAAGATATTGCCGAAGCGAAGGTGCGCGCTAAAGAAGTCGGATATCCGGTAATCCTTAAAGCGGCAGCCGGCGGCGGCGGACGCGGGATGCGTGTTGTTGAAGACGAGAGCTATATCGAAAATGCTTTCTTAGCCGCAGAGGCCGAAGCGATCGGTGCATTCGGTGACGGTACGATTTATATGGAAAAATTCATTAAAAATCCTCGTCATATCGAAGTGCAGGTGATTGCTGACTCTCACGGTAATGTATTGCATATCGGTGAGCGTGACTGTTCGATGCAACGCCGTCACCAAAAACTGATCGAAGAGTCCCCTGCGGTTGCATTGACTCCTGAAATCCGTGCCGAATTGCACGCTTCAGCCGTTCGCGCGACCAAATACATTAAATACGAAGGTGCGGGGACATTTGAATATCTCCTTGATGCTGATAAAAAGTTCTATTTTATGGAGATGAATACCCGTCTTCAGGTCGAACACTGTGTTTCTGAGATGGTAAGCGGTTTGGATTTGATCGAAATGATGATCCGCGTGGCAGAAGGTGAAGCCCTTCCTCCACAGGAGAGCGTTACCCTTACTGGACACTCGATCGAGTGCCGTATTACTGCCGAAGATCCGGTTAAATTCTTGCCGTGTCCTGGAAAAATCACTCAGTGGATCGCTCCGGGCGGACGTAATGTTCGTGTGGACTCTCATGCTCATGGGGGTTATATCGTTCCTCCGACGTACGATTCGATGATCGGCAAATTGATCGTTTACGGAACCGATCGTAACGATGCTATCGCACGTATGCACCGTGCACTCAGTGAGTTTACGATCACAGGGATTAAAACAACGATTCCGTTTCATATGAAAATGATGCAAAATCCCGATTTTATCAACAATAACTTCGATACAAAATACCTCGAAAATTACAACGGCTAATTGCCGCTGTAACTCCATCTAAAAACACCATTATTAAAACTTCTTTTTAGATTTATTCTACTAAACTTTATATCATAGGCTGTAAAGTCGTTTAAAGGGTAGGCATGAATAATCTAAGTATTGCTCAAAAAGTTCATATTCCATTGGTTGCATCGATAGTGATCGGTTTTGTGGTGGTATTGATTAACTATTGGTTCTCAGTTGATCAAATTCGTGAAGATAGTTATGCGACACAAGCCAAAGAGATGGAAACCGTTTTTACCGAAGCATTGGAATCGAAAAACAGTGTCGGCATTACCAATGCGATCAATATAGCTAAAAACAGTACCGTTATTAACGGCTTGATAAGTGGTGATCGTGAGGGGACCCTTAAAAACCTGAAATCGCTCTCTAACGAGTATAAAGAGTATACAAAATTCGGTAACGTTAAAATTCACGTACACGATAAAGATGTCCGCAGTTTTATCCGCGTATGGAAACCGGAAAAATTCGGAGATGATTTGAGCAGCTTTCGAAAAACCATTCTCGAAGTGAAAAAAACACAAAAGCCTTTGGTTGCGATTGAAGTTGGGGTTGGCGGATTAGAAATTCGTGGTATATCTCCCATTATATCGGGTGGAGAATACATTGGGTCGGTTGAGTTTATGCAAGGGCTTAACTCAATTGTCAATGACTTGCAAAAGAATTTTCAGACTGATTTGATTATAGGGCTTGATAACCGTTTTTTAGATCATGCCGATGATCTTAAGAGTGCTCCGAAAATAGGTAAAAATTTTACCCTTGCGGTTAAAGAAGATGTCGTCAATAAAACCTTGTTGAATGAGTTAAACGAAGCTGAGTTTGACCCCAAAGCCGGTTCATTTAGTACGAAAACGTACTACGTAACCCCTATTGCGATCAAAGATTTTTCAGGTGAAAATGTAGCTTATGCCTTTAGTGCAAAAAAATTAGAGACGGTAGAAGCGATTATCAGCCAGTCCGAAGATTCGTTGATGCGTCAAGTGATTATTATGGCGGCATTGGATATTTTGATTCTTGTACTCTTAATTTGGATTGTCCGACGTGCAGTCATTGAGCCGATTGAGAATTTGGATCAGATTGCCGAAGAGTTGGGCCGAGGCGAAGCTGATTTGAGTAAGCGGCTGCAAATTAGTTCAAACGATGAAATCGGAAAAGCGGCAAAAAGTTTTAATACTTTTATAGATAAAGTTCAAGCGATAGCTACGATGGCAGAGCAGCGAGCACAAGAAGCGCAATTGGCAAATCAGGCTTCTGAAGAGCAGGTTTATAAAAATGAGATGTCTCTCTCGTTAGCACGAAAAATGATTCAAGGTTCGATATCAAATGCAGGAAGTTTGCGTACGTCGCTGGAAGGGAATATTCGAAATCTTCACGAGGTAAATGAATTAAATCATGATACCGGAAAAGTGGTGGACGCAGTAAGTCACCAAACGGATGAGATTATGTCGAGTATGTCAAATATTACAGAAATGATTAACGATTCGCGCTCTAATTCCGAGCAACTTAATCATAATGTCAGTGAGATTTCCAATGTTATTACGTTGATTAAAGATATCTCGGATCAAACCAATCTTCTAGCATTGAATGCCGCGATTGAAGCAGCGCGAGCGGGTGAACATGGGAGAGGCTTTGCGGTGGTCGCCGATGAAGTGCGTAAATTGGCAGAACGTACCCAAAAAGCAACCAGTGAAGTAGAAGCCAATATTAGTATATTGAAACAAAACTCCATGGGGATGCTGGAAAATAGTGAGAGAGTAGAGGACCATGCTCAAAATTCAGCAGAAAAGTTGGATCAATTTAAAGTGGTTATGGAAAAATTGATCCAGAACGTTGAGAAAATTAAAGAGGATAATAAGTCGATTAGTTACGAAATTTTTGCCAATATGGCAAAAATAGATCACATGATTTTCAAAAATAATGCCTATGCAGCAGGATTTGAAGGGAAAGCGACACAACAATTTAGCAATCATCATGAGTGTGCGTTAGGGAATTGGTACGAACACGGTGATGGAAAAACTATTTTCTCGTCACACCCATCATACTCAAAAATGCTTGAACCGCATAAAAAAGTGCACGAAGAAGTTCTTAAAGCTATTCAGCTGCTTAATGAAGATCCAATTCAAAATGGGAAAGCGATTACACAATGTTTCCAAAAAGCAGAAGAAGCGAGTGATGAGCTCTTTATGATTTTAAATGAGATGGTTGGATCATAATGATCCAACCGTTTCTTTGATTTATTCAGGCAGTCGTAAAACTTTAATATCTGCACTGAGGCGTAAACGGGTAAAGTAATCGTTTAAAACTTGGTTTCGTTTTTCACCGACAATTGCATTTGAGATTTGAGGACGTACCGATTCGAGGTTTTCGGTGATGACGTTGAGTTTATCACGTACATAAAAGCTCATAAATCCATTTTTGCCATTAGGGATGATAGGGCTGAAATTACCGTTTGGAGTTTTGTTCAGAATTTGTGCAAGCTGAGGATTGATTTTAGCGAAGGGGATCGTTTCATCTTTGGTTTGAATGGCTTCGATATTGTGCATCGGATCCGCGATTTTAGCCGCTAGCGCTTCTTGAGATGAAGAGATGTAGGTTGTTACCTCAAAGCTTTCAGGGCGTGAGAATTCATCCATATGGAGTTGATAATATTCTCCTTCTTCCTCTGCGCTGGGCTGAGACATTTTTGAAAAGGCAATAGCGCTATAGAGCTTTTGTCCTTTTATACTCTCTTCTATTTTGGCTTTTAAATCTTTTTCGCTAAGACCTCGTACGTTTTGCATGGCATTTAAAAACTGCTCTTGAGAGAGGTTGTTTTGAGCTGCCATACGAGCAAGTTCTTCATTGATTTCAGCAGATGAAACGACAATCTTTTTTTCAGATGCTTCTAGCTGCTCAAGCTTTTTACGGATAAGATTGTCGGCACTTTGGTTGGCACTTAAGCCACTTTGTTTCATCTCTTGTTGTACTTCATGGAGGGTAATAGGGGTGTTTTTGACGAGTACCGCTACTCCGCCGATGGGAGCACTCCATAAAAAAGTGGCGAGTAAAGTCGAAAGAGTCAGAGAACGCATTGATGCTCCTATGCAAAAGTTTCCTATTTTACCCGCTTTTAACATAGCCTTAACTAAAATTGCGCAATTGCATCCAATAAAGGATTTTACACATGGTAGTAACCAGATTTGCCCCAAGCCCGACGGGATATTTACACATCGGCGGATTGCGTACCGCTCTTCTTAGTTACCTTTGGGCGCGCCGAAACAACGGGAAATTTCTCCTCCGTATCGAAGATACCGATTTCAGCCGTAATGATGAAGCTGCAGCTCTCGCGATCGTCGAAGCATTTAAATGGGTGGGATTGGAGCATGATGGGACAATCGAATATCAATCAAGCCGTTTGTCAATTTATCAAGAATACGCCCAAAAGCTCCTCGATAGCGGCAAAGCGTATAAATGTTACATGAGCCGCGAAGAGCTCGATGCTTTGCGTGAAGAGCAGATGGCACGCAAAGAGCGGGCAAAATACGATAACCGTTATCGCGATTTTATAGGGACACCTCCAGAGGGCTCAGAAGCAGTAATCCGTATTAAAGCACCGTTAGAAGGGTCGATTACGGTACATGACGGTGTCAAAGGGGATGTTGTTTTCAATGTTGCTGACATTTTGGATGATTTTATCATCGCACGTGCCGACGGGACACCGACCTACAACTTCGTTGTCGCCGTTGATGATGCATTGATGGGAGTCACTGACGTTATCCGTGGAGATGACCACCTCTCCAATACGCCAAAACAAATTGTCGTCTATGACGCGCTCGGGTTTCCGATACCGCGATTTTTCCATGTTCCGATGATCCACAATCATGAGGGGAAAAAGCTCTCCAAACGTGACGGTGCAACCGATGTAATGGCGTACAAAACACTTGGATATACCCCTGAAGCGCTCCTCAATTTCTTGGTTCGTTTGGGATGGAGTCATGGGGATCAAGAGATTTTTTCGATGAAAGAGATGCTCGAATTATTCGATCCAAGCGACATCAACCGCTCAGCATCGGTCTACAACGTCGAGAAATTGGACTGGCTCAATAGCCACTACATCAAAAATACCTCGAATGACAAGCTATGCGAATTGTTGGAGTTTCACGGGGTGATGCTCGTGAGCCATGATAAGCGTGAAATTTTGCTTGATGCGCTGAAAGAGCGCTCCAAAACATTGGTCGAGATGGCAAATCAAATCAATGAGATTTTAGTCCGCCCTGAAGCATTTGATGAAGTGGCACTGAAAAAAGGGTATAAAGAGGAGTCTCCGATGATCCTCAAAACCTTTGCCGAAGCGTTGAAAAACGCTCCCGAACTTCATCTGCCGAGCGACTATCACCATGTGATGGAGCAGGTTGTGGCACAGTTGGAGATCGGTTTTGGAAAAATCGGTCAACCGCTTCGCATCGCACTGATGGGGAAACTCTCCGGTCCGGGATTAGATACCGTGATGGCGATTATCGGGGTTGATGAGACGTTGGCGCGGATTGATGCGCTTTTAAATCACTAATACCTAATCTTTCCGAGAGAGGGATCTAACCCTCTCTTTTTCGCTTCTCTCACAAACCGTTTATATCCTCTCATCTCTTTTACCCCAACTTTATAACTGATAAATTGTAGATAATGGATAATTTGCACAGGGGTAAGGTTGCTTTTGCGGGAAGCTTCCATCAGTATATAATAGGGAATTTTGACCTTTTTGGCCACAAATGCATGGCTGAGACGGCGAAGCTCATCGCTGTTGTGATGGGTGCAGAGCAGGGCAAAGACAAACGGCAACCCAGTTCGCTCATGCCAAAGAGCCCCTAAATCGGTGTGTTCACCTCCACTGTAATAGTAGCGGAGTGCTTTATCTCCGATCAACACTTCCCCGTTAACGTCCAAAATTTGTGTGAGGAGATTGGAGGTTGCCGAATCGACATCCGCTTTGTCGGCATTTGGGAGAGAGAGGACGCTGAGTACTTCATGCTGTGCAACGATACCGACTCCGAAGTGACGGCAGTTTTTGGCAGTGATACTGGAGATAAACGCCGCATCGATCCGATGCATGGCAAACTCGCGGTTGAGGGCTGAGGGGACCCCTTTGTGATAGTGGAGACTTTGGTGAAATTGAGTGCTTCGGGCGTAGCGTTTGATAAAAACATGAAACGGCAAAAGGTTAATAAAATCAATTTTTCCAAAAATCAAACTATCTTCCTCATAAAAATAAAAACCATTATACTAATTGATCCCTGACAAGGGACTGTTAGTTCTCATTCGCTATAATTTATCCAATTTAACTACGGAAATTATTATGGTGACAATCGAATTTTTAGGACCGATCCAAAAGGCTCCGCTAACATTAGAAGTATCATCGTTACGTGATGTCGCTGAAATATTGAAACAAGATGCCCAAATGGCCCAGTGGCTAGAAAACTGTGCTGTGGCGGTGAATGATACACTGGTGACATCTTTGGATACCCAGCTCAAAGACGGAGATAAAGTATCACTTCTTCCTCCGGTATGCGGCGGATGAGTATGTTGGAATTGTATGAGGGGGCATTGAATGTCCCTGAAATCATTACACGCTGGTATGCGGAAGAAGCAGAGTATAACTACGGAGCCTACATCCCTTTTATCGGAACGGTACGCGAAGAGGATGGTATTGAGGGGCTGAGTTTCGATGTGTATGAGCCGATTTTGTCCAGTTGGTTTGACGCATGGCAATCAAAAGCGGAGGCTCTTGGGGCGAAACTCAAAATGGCGCACAGCCGAGGTGATGTACTGGTGCATGAAAGCTCCTATATCGCGGCGGTATTTTCTCCGAAACGGCGTGTTGCATTGGAGACGATAGAGAAATTCGTCGAGGACTTCAAAGCTTCCGCCCCGATATGGAAATATGATTTGCGTAACGGTGAGCGTCTTTATGCCGCGGATCGCTCTACTGCTATTTCGGGTGCAGGCATTTTGGGAGGACAGCAATGATTTCGTATGAAACCTCTCAAAATATGATCTCTCTCCTCAGTATCGGTAATCTCCGAAGCGAGCGAATTTTTCTCTCCTCAGCATTAGGGCGAATTTTATCCGAGGATATCGTGGCTGACGGTGACTATCCTTTACACCCAACTTCGGCAATGGATGGGTATGCGATTCTCCACAGCGATTTTGGAGAATATGACACTCTTGAAATCCTAGGAGACAATCCTGCAGGTGCCGATGAAATTGGCGGTGTGATGAGTGGAGCATGTATTAAGACATTTACTGGTTCTTTGATGCCGCGTGGCTCTGACACCTTGATCCCGATTGAAAATGTTCGTGTCGAGGGTTCTCAAATCCGTATTGAAAAAGCGGTTCCACTTGGTTTTGCGGTGCGTCCGATCGGTGAGAGTTATCGTGAGGGTGAAGTATTGATCCCTAAAGGGACCAAAATCGGATTCGCCGAGATCGGCGTATTGGCGGGGATCAACCGTGTGATGATCCGCGTCGCTCAACGTCCCCGTGTTGCAATCATCGCGACAGGAAGTGAGATTCTCGATGTTGGAGAGAGTTCACGTCATGATGGACAAATTCGAAGTTCTAACAGCTACACCCTCCAAGCACTTGTCGATCAGCTTGGCGGCGAGAGCGTTCAGATGGGGATTGTCGGAGATAATAAACTCGCTATCATGGAGCGTTTTGAAGAGGCGATCAGCTCGTGTGACATCGTGGTAAGTACGGGTGGGGTGAGTGTCGGAGACTATGATTTCGTCAAACATATCGTTCCCTCGCTCGGTGCCGAAGTGATCTTCAAAGGGGTCAACATCAAACCTGGGCAGCACGTCATGGTGGCTCAGAGGGGAGAGAAGTTTATCGTCTCTTTGCCGGGGTTTGCTTACTCTTCGACCGTCACCTTTATCCTCTATGCCTCACCGTTGATCGCTCGGATGTTGGGGGTTGAGAACCCTTATGAGGTGATCGAAGCGACGCTCAAAGTACCGTTTGCCAAACGCTCCAAAAAAAGCGAATTTACCGCATGTAATCTCTCTTTTGAAGAGGGGCGCTACTGGGTTGATTTCGAGGGGAAAAAGAGCGGAAGTTCTGCCATTTTGACGAATTTACTCGGTAATACAGGATTGATGATCTGCGGTGAAGAGGATGGTGATTTGGAAGCAGGAACATTGGTTCGCGTTATCAAGCTATAATTTTTGTCATCCTGAACGTGATTCAGGATCTTAGATTGCGGATCTACCGTAAAGGGCACGAGTAGTCCGCAATGACGGGCTACTTTACAATCTTCGCTTTAATCGCCTCTTCTTCTACCATATCTTTTCTATATTTGACCGCGACGATATTTTCAGTCTCATTAATATACCACTCGGCGATATGCTCATGTTCCAAGCTGTTTAATTTTTCCATATCTACATGATCTACAGGGATATAAAGATGTGAGT
>ERZ1649853.671-NODE-671-length-13964-cov-5.225466_pt1 | contig 13964 bp, 8 predicted proteins | sample MGYA00575353_ERZ1649853 | MGnify/ENA primary metagenome ERZ1649853 (study PRJEB40853, sample SAMN11349654) | freshwater sediment metagenome | isolation source: river sediment | host: Sediment | place: India: Okhla Barrage, New Delhi | collected 2017-02-21 ...
GGAGGTTTTCGGGCATGATGTAAAATCCTTATACACAAAGGACACGAAGTGCACACGAAGGGCACAAAGAGTTAAGATCTTTGTGTTTTCTTTGTGATCTTAGTGTGAACCAGACCCCAACCAAACACAGCCACACCCCAGGGGCCGAATGAGGGTATAATCTTCCCCTGACTTATTTCAATTAAGAAGGCTATCCCTATGACTAAACCGCTTGATTTCCAATCGATGATCCTGGCGCTGCAGCACTTCTGGGCCGAGCAAGGCTGCCTGGTCTGGCAACCATATTACCAGCAGGTGGGCGCAGGCACGCTGAACCCGGCGACGGCGTTGCGCGTGTTGGGCCCCGAGCCGTGGAACGTGGCGTACGTCGAGCCCAGCATCCGCCCGGACGATGGGCGCTACGGCGAGAACCCCAACCGCATGCAAATGCACTACCAGTTCCAGGTAATCCTCAAGCCGGATCCCGGCAACCCGCAGGAAATCTACCTGCGCTCGCTGGAGGCAATTGGCATCGACCCGCGCCAACACGACATCCGTTTTGTAGAAGACAACTGGGAGTCGCCGGCGCTGGGGGCGTGGGGATTGGGCTGGGAAGTGTGGCTGGATGGGCAGGAGATCACCCAATTCACTTATTTCCAGCAGGCAGGCGGCAAGCCGGTTGACCCGGTGGCGGTGGAGATCACCTACGGGCTGGACCGCATCGCCATCACGCTACAGCAGGTGCACGGCTTCACCGAGATACACTGGAATGATGCGCTGACCTGCGGGGATGTCAATTTGCAAGCGGAACAGGAGCAGTGTGTCTATTATTTTGAGCTTGCCGATGTCGAACGGCTAAAACAAATGTACCGCCTGTACGAGCAGGAGGCGGATGCCTGCCTGGCGCAGAACCTGGTGCTGCCGGCGCATGATTACATGCTCAAGTGCTCGCACACCTTCAATGTATTGGATTCGCGCGGGGCGATCGGGCTGACCGAACGGCAGGCGTTCTTCGGGCGGATGCGCGAGATGTCGCGGCGCATCGCCGATGCCTACCTGGAAAAACGCCAGCACCTGGAATATCCTTTCTTGAACGAGTCTGGATCCCAGGTTCACACGATCACCAACATCCCATCTCTCCCCTCCCCCCTCTCCCCTGCTCCCTTCTTATTAGAAATTGGCACCGAGGAGCTGCCAGCCGGCGACCTGGACGCAGCGCTAGAACAGCTTAGAAGCAAGGTGCCAGCCCTGTTGGACGAGCTGCGCCTGAATCACGGCGAGATCAGTGTGATGGGCACGCCCCGCCGCCTGGTGGTGAGCGTGGCGAACCTGGCGGAACGCCAACCCGACCAGCAGCAGATCGTAAAAGGTCCGCCCGCCGAGCGGGCGTATGACAACCTGGGCCAGCCGACCAAAGCTGGCGAGGGTTTCGCACGCAGCAAAGGCGTGCCGGTCAGCGACCTGCGGGTGGCGGAGATCGATGGGGGGCGGTATGTGACGGCAGAGATATTTACCGCCGGTCAGCCAACCCCGGCCGTACTGAGCCAGGCGCTACCCGGATTGATCGGCGCGCTGCGCTTTGACAAATCGATGCGCTGGAACGCCAGCAACGTGCCCTTCTCGCGCCCGGTGCGCTGGCTGTTGGCGCTGTATGGCGAGATCGCCATTCCTTTCACCTTTGCCGGGGTCGCCGCGGGAAACACCACGCGCGGGCTGCGCATTCGCCAGCCTGAACAATTAACCGTGCACAACCCGGCGGAGTATTTCCACCTGGTCGATGCCCAGGGGATCGTGCTGAATAAGCAAAAGCGCATGGCGACCATCCTGGCCCAGGTGCGCGAGCTGGCTGAGGCAGCCGGCGGGCAAGTGCTGCCAGACGATGGGCTGCTTGCGGAGGTAGCGAACCTGGTAGAAGCACCCTCCGGCCTGCGCGGCGCCTTTGATCCCGCCCATTTAAGCCTGCCGCGAGAAGTGCTCATCTCGGTGATGAAGAAGCACCAACGCTACTTCCCGGTCGTCAAGCGCGGCGAGCCAGACCAATTGCTGCCCTATTTCATCACCGTGACCAACAAACCCACCAGCGGTACAGATCCGTTCTTGGGCGGCGAGGTGATCGTGGAGGGCAACGAGCATGTGCTGAGGGCCCGCTTCGCCGATGCAGATTTCTTTGTGCGGGATGATCGCAAGCACAAGCTGGCCGACTTTTTGCCCCGCCTGGGCACGCTGATCTTCCAGACCAAACTGGGCTCGATGCTGGACAAGAGCCACCGGGTGAGCGCCCTGGTGCAAACACTGGCACAACCATTAGGGCTTGAGGCTGAGACTGCCGCGGTGGCGCAACGCGCCGCCGAGCTGTGCAAAGCAGACCTGGCGACGCGCATGGTGATCGAGATGACCGCGCTGCAAGGCATTATTGGGCGCTACTATGCCCTGGCCTCAGGTGAGAGCGAGGCAGTGGCACAGGCAATCTACGAGCACTACCTGCCGCGTTTCGCGGGCGATGCGCTGCCCAAGAGCAAAGCGGGATTGGTGGTCGGGTTGGCCGACCGGTTGGATTCGCTGGCGGCATTGTTCGCCGCGGGGCAGGCGCCGACGGGCGCCAAAGACCCATTCGCCCAACGCAGGGCAGCGCTGGGGCTGGTGCAATCGCTGGTGGCCAACGACGTGGATATCGACCTGCGCCTGGCCCTGGCAGAGGCAGCCAAAACCCTGCCCATCCCGGCCAGCGCGGAAAGCCAGGCAGCCTGCCTGGACTTCATCGTCGAGCGGCTGCGCAACTGGCTGCTGGAGAGCGGCGAACGATTTGACGTGGTTGATGCGGCTGTTGCAGTGCAGGGCGCCAACCCGGCGCGAGCAGCGCAGGCAGTTCGCCAGCTTGCCACCTGGATCGCTCGCCCGGATTGGAACCGCCTCCTGCCAGCGTATGCCCGCTGCGTGCGGATCCTGCGCAGCGCGGGCGGCGCGGTGGCGGATGCCTACCAACCGCTGCCCGGAACTGAACCGGCAGAGACGGAGCTTTACGCTGCGCTGCAAAACGCAGAGATGACTCTGCGCCAGCTTCCCGGCCGGCGCACGCCAGACGACTTCCTGAATGCCTTCTTACCGATGATCCCGGCGGTGGATCGCTTCTTCGCGGCGGTGCTGGTGATGGTGGAAGATGAGGCGGTGCGCCTCAATCGCCTGACGCTGATGAAGCGCATCTCAGCATTGGCGGATGGGGTAGCGGACCTGGCGAGGTTGGAAGGGTTTTAAAACCAGGCGAATAAATTCGCCACTTCTAGAGCGCTAAGCCTGCCGGCGCAGGCTAAAAACCCTCAAGACGGGCGGAGAGAGCCGCGCCGACGATGCCGGCCTCGTTGCCAGCGCGGGCGATGGCAATCGGGGTGCTCAGCTTGAGCAGCGGCAGCCATTTTTCCTGCTTTTTAACCGCCCCGCCGCCAAGAATAATCAGGTCAGGGGAGAAGAGGAACTCCAGGCGGCTGAGGTAGAGGTTGAACCTGGCCGCCCACTTCTTGTAAGATAGCTTCAAGCGCAAGCGGGCGGCATCCGAGGCAATCGACTCGGCGTCTTTGCCTCCCAGCTCGATGTGCCCCAGCTCGGTGTTGGGCACCAACCGCCTATCGACGAACAGCGCACTGCCCAGGCCGGTGCCGATGGTGATCATCAGCACCACACCCTTTTGATCTTTGCCTGCCCCGAACTCCATCTCCGCCAGCCCGGCGGCATCCGCGTCGTTGAGCACGTATACCGGACAGCCGGTCACGGCGGTGAACAGTTTGGAGGCATCGGTATTGATCCACTTGCTATGCACATTGGCAGCGGAAAGCGTTACGCCGCTTCGCACGATGGCGGGAAAGCCGCAGCCGATGGGTCCCTGCCAGGCGAAATGCTTAACCAGCTTGCCGACTACCTCGGCGACAGCCTTGGGCTTGGCGCCTTCGGGGGTGGGCAGGCGGTAACGCTCTTTGGTCAACATGCCGGTATCCAGGTCGACCGGAGCGCCTTTGATGCCGGTACCGCCGATGTCTATGCCGAGAATTTCCATGGATTGCTGCCTCCAGACATTAAGAATCACCAACCGCAATGGGCACAAAGTACAGGAAGAAACCTGAAATCCCTGTGTGCCTGGGATGTACTTTGTGGCTCAGGGTTTCGCTTACGCCTTGCACAGACCAGGGGCCAGCCGCATTGAGCGAAACCCTGCTGAGGGATGATTCTACCATCATCCAGAAGGGTGATATACTCGATGCGGAGCTGACCGATATGTTCCCTGCATCCCCGATTTTCCCCAGGTTTTCCGTATTAGAGGAAGATACGCTGCGCTTCTGGAAAACGCACCATATCTTCGAGAAAGCGGCCGAGCGACGCCAGGGTGGGCTGCCCTACCGGGGCATCCCACAACCCCCTGCACCGGTGCACCCGCCGGTATTAGAGGCCGCGGTCGAATTTGCCGTCCAGGACCTGTATCTACGCTATAAAACCATGCGCGGCTACCAGGTCGCCTGGGCGCTGGGCTGGAATGCCCACGGATTGCACGTGGAGCTGGGCGCGGAAGCGCGGCTGGGGCTGGCCGGCCCCAGCCAGGTAGCCGCCTATGGCATCCACCGCTTTCATGAGCTGTGCCGCCGCTCGGCATTCGACTACCTGGTGGACTGGGAGCGGCTGGCCGAGCGGATCGGAGCCTGGTGCGATTGGGAGCAGGCGCCCGCCAATCTTGCCAATGAGCAGATCGAGGCGTGTTGGGGGGTGTTGAAAACCCTGTGGGAGCGGAAGCTGCTGTACGAGGAGCAGCGCGTCGCACCCTACTGCCCGCGCTGCGCCACGCCGCTGGGCAGCCCGACCGGCAGGCTGCCCGAACGGCTGGCCGAGCAAAGCCAGGTGTGGCTGCGCCTGCCGCTGGTCGAGGACCCGGGTACATCTTTGCTGGTGTGGACCGACCAACCCTGGTCGCTGCCCGGCAACGTGGCAGTGGCTGCCAATCCCGAGACGGAATATGTCATCGTGGAACATGACCTGCCAGAACAAAGCGGGGGCGGCACCGAAAAGCTGATCCTGGCGCGCCAGCGGGTAGAGGCAATCCTGGGCAAGGCTCCCTTCCGCACCTTCGAGCACTTCCGGGGGTCGCGCCTGAAGGGGCTGCGCTACCGCCCGCTGTTCACCTATCTGCTGCCGGATAAGCCCGCTTACCAGGTGGTGCTGTCCGAGATGGTAGGGTTGGAGCCTGGCACCGGGTTGGCGCAAGTCTCCCCGTTCTTTGCTGAACAAGCCCGCCTGATCGCCCAGGCCCACGCCCTGCCGGCGCTGCACACTACGACCGGCGATGGGACTTTTGTCACAGAGATCCGTCCCTGGCGTGGGCTGCCTCTGCGCCAGGCAGCCCCGCGCATCATCCAGGATTTACAGCAGCGCGGCCTGGTCTTACGCTCTGAGACCCACGAGCAGTCGCTGCCAGCCTGCCCGGTGTGCGCCACGCCTCTGCTCGAGTACGCCACGCGGAGCTGGTACCTGAGCAGCACCGCCGAGCGCCACCGCCTGGCATCCCTGGCGCGCAAGATCGATTTTCGCCCTGTGCAGCCGGCCGCGGAGCCTGGCGGGACGCTCTTGACCCCGTCTGATGACTGGATGATCAGCCAGAAACGCAGTTGGGGCGCGCCGCTGCCCATCTGGCATTGCCAGAAATGCAAACAATCCCATGTGATCGGTTCACTGCATGAGCTGGCAGAGCTGGCGCATACGGAGCTGGCGGGCCTGGAGCTGCATGCCCCGATATTGGACACGCTGGAGCTGGCCTGCCCGGATTGCGGCGAGCCGTTACAGCGCGCCCCAGGTATCTTGGACACCTGGTTTGAGCTGGGCTGCATGGCGTTGACCGGGATGGGCAAGGCAGAACCACCCGACCTGGCCTGTGCTGCGGGCCATGAACCGGCAGATTGGCTGATGGCGCTGCACGTACTATCCGGGCTGCTGTACGATCAGCCGGGAAGCCGGCAGGTGCTGTGGCTGCCGCACACCCGGCTGGCGGAACCAGCCAGCCCGCACGATGAACGCCTGACCCCGCTGGCCCTGCTGCGCGAGCATGGCGCGGATGCCTTACGCTGGGCGGTCTATCGCCAGCCAGCCCAAGAGACACTGCAGCTCTCGTCCGAGCTGCTCAACCAGGTGGAGGAAAATATCCTGTATACGGCCTGGTCCTTGGGCGAGCTGCTCAACAGCCGCATCGACCTGCACCTGCTGCGCCGGTCCGCCGTGCAGCAAACGATTGCCGAGGCAGACCTGGCGACCGGCCTGGATACCTGGCTGCACTCGCGCTTACACAGCCTGGTAAGAGATGTGACCACCGCGCTGGAGGCGGCGGAAGCCCAGCTTGCCATCCAGGCGCTGCAGATATTTATCCTGGACGACCTGGCCGGGTGGTATGTGCCGCTGCGCTTGAGCCGGCGACGCCGGAAGGGGCAGCAGGAAACGCCCAGCGAGGCGGAGAGCTACCGGCCCTTGTTCGATACCCTGGTTACGCTCAGCCGCCTGCTGGCTCCGCTGGCACCCTTCCTGGCGGAAGGGTTGTACCAGAACCTGGCGCGTGGCCTGGCCGTGCCGGCCAGTGAATCGGTGCACCTGAGCGATTGGCCTACCTTTGACCCAGGCAGCATCCGGCCCGGCCTGGAGGCCGATATGCAGGCGGTACGCAGATTGGCCCGGCTGGGCCAGGCGGCCCGCCAGCAAGGCCGGCTGCCCCTGCACCAGCCATTGGTAGAAGCAGCCTTTTGCCTGGATGAAGCAGAAGCCGCCAGGGTGCTGGAAGCGTACGCCAGCCTGCTGGAAGAAGATTTGAATGTGCGCAGCGTACGGCGGATGCCACCCGGCGAGCTGGACGAAGCGCTGGCCGACGAACGACGGCGCTGGGTCACCGCCTCGGCCGAGGGCGAGCATGTCGCCCTTACCCGCCGGCTGACCCCCGAGCTGGTCAGCGAGGGGCTGGCGGGGGAATTCTCGCTGCGTGTGCAAGAGCTGCGCCATAAAGCCGGGCTGGCGCCCCAGGAGCACATCCGCATCGTGTATACGGCCACAGCCCGCCTGGCGGAAGCCCTGGAAGAGCACCAGGCAGTGATCTGTGCCGAGACACACGCCCAGGCGCTGCAAGCCTTTAGCCGGTCGACCCAGGCGCGCCAGCCGGATGCAATGAAAGGGCTGTTCACCATCAGCGAGTTCAGCGGTGAGAAAGTCACCTTCGGGATCGAGAAAGTGTAAGAAAACCCATGCAGCCAGCTTATATTCCATATATCCGCAACCTGGTAGGCCACCAGCGCATTTTCATCGCCTTCGTCTCCGTCGTGCTGCGGGATGAAGGGGGACGGGTGCTGCTGCAACGTCGCGGGGACATCGATACCTGGGGGCTGCCGGGAGGCTCACTGGAGATGGGCGAGACGCTGGAGGCTTGCGCCCGCCGCGAGCTGGCCGAGGAAAGCGGGCTGTGCGCGGGAGAGCTTACCCTGGTGGGGGTTTATTCCGAGCCGGCATTCGCATACACTTATCCCAACGGCGATCAGGCGCAGCAGTTCACCATCTGCCTGCAAGGGCAGGTGGCTGGCGGGTCGCTGTACGTCGATGGCGTGGAAACCCGTGAGCTGCGCTTCTATGCCCCACAAGAGCTGCCCGTGCCAGGTATGTTCCCCTGGTATGCCGCCATGCTGCGCGACGCGCTGGGCAGGGGCGGGAAAAATGGATCCCCGGTCTTCGGCTCGCCCGAAAGCCGGGCGCATACCGCGCCGCAAATCGAGGGGATGCGCGCCATCCTGGGCAAAGCGCCGTTCATCGGCGTGGGTGCACTGGGCGTGATCGTTGATTCAAGCGGCCGGTTGCTGATGGGATTGCGTTCAGATGATGGTTTCTGGGATTTTCCTGGGGGGCATTCCAACCTGGGGGAAAATGCCGCCTTCACGGTTGTGCGGGAAACCCGCGAGGAAACCGGCCTGGTGGTGATTCCCGAGCGCCTGATGGGTGTCTTTGCCCCGCCCGAGCCGTGGACTTATCCCAACGGGGACCAGATCTATTCGGTCGCCTGCGTCTTTCGCTGCCGGCAAGATGGGGGGAGGCTGTGCGCGGACCAGGTTGAAACGCTGGGGACAGGCTGGTTCACCCCCGCAGAAGTGCGGGCGATGCCCGCCCACCCAATGATGGAGAGGCTCAAACAGGCCGTGCTGGATTGCATGGCAGGGGGAACATTTTTACTGTAGGGTTTACGAGAGGATGACTCTCCCAGGGCTAGTCGTTATTTGCTCTTGTTTAAATAGAACACTTGTGCTATATTAAGGCGGGAAGCCAAGAGGCAACCCGGCTTTTTTGATTGAGAACCTCGAAAGGAGTACCAATGGGCCCCGATCCGAAGCTGGTTTCAATGGTGATCAAATCTGCGCTGGCGGCCAGCCTGGTGCTGACCGGGCTGTGTCTGCTGCTTACCGGCGCGACTTCACCGGCGGCAGGTGCGGCAGACCCCAGCGCAGACATAAGCATAAACCCACCTGAAGAAGCCCCCATCGACGCTGATCCAGCCGGTGAACAAGGTGACTGTCCATTGAGCAGCGCCTACCCGGAGAAGGTGCAGCAGTGGTGCGAGCTGATCGTGGAGTTCGCCGCGGCGCACGAACTGCCCGCAGAGCTGATCGCGGCGGTGATCCTGCAAGAAAGTGGGGGAAATGCGCTGGCGTATTCATCCAGCGGGGCGGTGGGGTTGATGCAGGTGATGCCGCGCGATGGCCTGGCGGCGCAATTCCAGTGCGTGAATGGGCCGTGTTTCGCCAGCCGGCCCACCATTACCGAGCTGCAGGACCCGGCGTACAACATCGAATATGGCACGCGCATGCTGGCGGGCCTGGTGAGCCGCACCGGGGAGGTGAGGGAGGCGCTCAAGGCTTATGGGCCGATGGATCGGGGGTATTCCTACGCGGATACGGTGCTGGCAATTTATGAGAATTACCGGTAGGATCAAAAAGCATTTACCACAGAGCACACAGAGAGCACGGAGAGAGATTTTATAACAATTTACCGCAGAGAACGCGAAGAGCGCGGAGAAAATTTAAGCATTAAAAACCCAGCCTACTCAGCGATCTCTGCGGTGCATTTAATTATTTCAATGCCAATGGCAAGAAGATATGCTCCAGGGCAATGGATTGGTACGCCTCCAACGCCTGGATGCGACCCCAGCCATATAGATTATTGGGTACGCCAATGCTGTCGCAGTCCATGGAGCTTATGTGTTTGGCTGACTGCTCAATGGCTGTTTCCAAAACATCCACCTGGCCGCGTAAGCTTGGGTTAGCAGAGATGAGCAGCGCGGCCAGTCCGGCAACGTGGGGAGAAGCCATGCTGGTGCCGCTCAATAAAACATACATTCCCCCCTTGTACGAGGAGCGAATAGATACACCCGGAGCGGAGATATCCGGCTTGAGGCGGTTGCTGCCATCCACCGTTACCGGGCCGCGGCTGCTGAAGGAAGCCAGGTTATCGGTGCTATCCGTGGCGCCGACGGTGAAAGACTCGGCATAGATGCCTGCCGGGGCATTCACGGTACTGCACGATGGGCCGCTGTTGCCTGCCGAATGAACGGTCAGAATACCGGCAGCGCGTACATTCTGCACTGCTTCCAGCAGCACGCTTGGGTCGGTGCAGCCTTCGCTCACCGGACAGCTCCAGGAGTTGTTGATCACATGCGGGGCAAGGTCAGGTTGTGGAATGCTGCCATCCACACGGGTGGGGGCAACAAACCACTGGTAGCAGGCAATGTAGGTTTCGGGGGTGCCCACGCCGTTTTTCATATTCCGGCATCCGATCCAGCGGGCTCCAGGAGCCATGCCGATCTGGTTTGTGCCGCCATCATCGCCAACCATGGTGCCCATGGTATGCGTGCCATGCCCATGATCGTCGATAGGCGCCGCTGAATGATCGGACGTTGCGTCAAACCAGTCGTAATCGTGGTCCGCCGAGAGGCCATCCCAGCCGCGATATTGCCGGATCAAAGCGGGATGATCCCACTGGTAGCCAGTATCAGCTCCGCCCACCACCACCCCCTGCCCGGTATAACCCACAGCCCAAACTTGCGGTGCACCCACCAGGGTAAGGTTCGGCTCAATCGCCGCGGTAGAAGCTGGTGCGGCAGTTACAACCTGCAGCGCGTCCAACTTGACCTGCGGATTGCTGTAGATGTGAAGCACATCTGGGCGCTGGGCCAGGGCAGCAATGACGCCCAGGTCGCCGCGCACCCAGATGGCATTGACGATCCAATAGGGGCGGTACTCAGCACCCATTTTTTGGAGGGCTGCGAGCACCGGCGGCTGGCTGCGGTTAGCAACCTCCGTTAGCGCCTGGTACACAAAGCGCCCGCGGGCGGCTTTGCTCGCCAGGTGGGCGGCCGGCGACAGGTCAGCCTGGGCATCCAGCAGGACGAGGAACTCGGTCGGGCCCTGGGCGGCAGTCTCGAGCACCCAGGGATCCACCCTCGACTCCCAGCGGGCAGCCGTGGCTGGGGTGGATGGCGATAAGAGGAGAGAGAAGATGACCAGGATAGAAAGGGCTGAAAGTTTGCGCATGGATGGTCTCCGATCAGGCAATTCGCCTGGATAGGGCTGCAGCGAATAAATTCGCTACTACAAGAACACGAAGCCTGCCTGCGCAGGCTAAAACCTGGCAAGGAGGCGGACTTCCTTCCAAATAAAAGGCAGGGCGACCAGCCCACCGGCTAGCAGCCCCAGCAGCCCCAGGATCAAATTCGGGACGGGAAGGGGCAGGCGAAGCACACCGAAGACGGTCAATGCACCCAACAACGCGGCGGGCAGAGCTCGCCAAAGGGTTTTGGACACTTTTAAAACCCCGGGCATGCGACGGTGGTGCAGCCACCACAGGATGAGCGCTTCTGAGGTGAAAGCCACGGCATTGGCCAGGGCAATGCCCGGCGCACCCAAGGGTCGCGCCAGTATCCAGGCCAACCCGGCAAAAACCAGGGTGGTCAGCCCGGAAAGCAGCATGGGGGTTAATGCATCCTGGCGGGCGTAAAAGCCGCGCGCGGCGATCTCGAGCAGGGCGTGGCCGATGATGCCGATCATGTAGGCGCGGCTGGTCCACACCACCAGGTCGGCACTGGCTGCCTCAAAGCCCAGTAATCCCACCAGCGGACGCAGCCCAACGATCAGGATGGCAGCCACGGGGATGGTCAGCGCCAGGATGACCCGCACCGCCTTGTTGAGCGTATCACGGAAGCCGTCAAAATCGGAGCGGGCGACCAGCTCGGAGATGGTCGGCAGCAGCACGGTGGCGATGGCGGTGCCGATGATCGTCTCGGGCCCCTGCATGAACAGCCAGCCGTAGACCAACGCCGAGACCGAGCCCTCGACCAGCCAGGAGGCGAAATTATCCTGCAAAATGAACACCACCTGGATGAAGCCCACGGTGAGCATGCGCGGGCCGAGCAGGTTCAACACCTGCAGCACACCGGGGTGGCGCAGGTTGATCTTTGCTGTCCAATGGAAGCCGTAGCGCACCAGTCCAGGCACCTGGATGCCCAGGTAGAGCAGGGCGCCCAGGATTCCGCCGTACACCAGGCCGTGGATGCCCAGGCCGAGGGCGGGCAGCTCGAGCGGGCCGAGCCGGTAGCCGGTCTCGGGCGCCAGGATGAGCACGCCGAAGAGCATGCCCAGGTCGAACATGCTGGGTGCCATGGCGGGCAGCAGGAAGTGCTGGTTGGCCTGCAGACCGGCCATCACCAGCCCGCTGACGGAAAAGATCAGGGTGGAGATCAGGTTGAGGCGCATCAGGTCGGCTACCAGGCGCTGCTGCTCCAGGCTGAAGCCAGGGGTGACCACGCTGCGCACCAGCACATCGGCCAGCAAGACAATGACGAGCGACAGCCCGGCGGCGACCAGGAAGACCAGGTTGGCGATGCGCGAGAACAGGTCCCAGGCGGCGGGGCGGCCGTGTTTTTCGAGGGTTTCGGACAGGACGGGGATGAAAGCCAGCGCCAGCGTGCCGCCGGAGACGAGGACGAAGATCAGGTCAGGGATGTTGTTGGCGGCGTTGAAGGCGTCCAACTCGGCACTCAGGCGAAACTGGCGGGCAATGAGCAACTGGCGGACAAAGCCGAGCACCTTTTCCAGGCCGAAGAAGACGGCGACGATCAGTGCTGAACGGGCGAAGCGGGACATGAGGGTAGTATAGCACAGTCCAGGTGCAACGCACTTCAAAAAGTGCATTGCACCTGGATGCCGCTTGTGATACAATCCCGGTCGCCTGGAGGGATGGCCGAGCGGCCTAAGGCGCTTGTCTTGAAAACAAGTATGGAGCAATCCATCGTGGGTTCGAACCCCACTCCCTCCGCAGAGCGTAAATCTCGCGGCTCTCGATCGTTTGATAAGCGGTTGCTAAAGTCCCGAATTTACGCCAAACGTTGTCCCGAGATCGCTCAGTGTCCGCTGGGCGATCTCAACGTTTAAGCGCTTAACCTTCATTGTACGTACTCCTCGATGGTTGTCAAGGCATTGTGAGACACTGGAATGGCGATCTGGAGGCTCGCGGGCGTTTGTCCCACGATTACCCCTATCTCACCATCCTTCTCTTCCGCACCAGGCTCGATGATCCAATAGCGTCCCCCTGCCTCGGAGCGGAGATTGTCCATCAGCCGGAAGAGGATATCATAATCCGGGTTGACCTTGACCCACAGCAGGCGCTTTACCCCCACATCACAGCCAGCTTCCTGGATCATGGTGCGCACCAACAGCTTACGCTCTTCACGGGTTGCCCAATCCCAGCTATCATGCAGGTTCAACAGCGTGCGCGCTGCCCGGTCAATGGCAGCTTCAGGGATGCGGTTGAGTAGCTCGAGCTTTTCCTTCAGCGTGTTGACCTTCTGCCAGTACTGGTATTCTTCCCCCTCGTACAGACCGCGCTCATAGTTGTCGCGCATCAAACGCAGTATACCGCGAATTTCCTTGCGCTCCGTTTCTGGGTCGGGCCCGTCGTTGACTTCATGCAGCAATTGGCGGACATCTTTTTCCCAGGTGGGGATCAAGCGGAGGGATTTGATCAAGGCGCCCATTTGCCCTTCCAGCTCATGAGCATGGATACCCTGGCTGGAGTAGGGGCAGTCATCATAGCCCCGCATGCGGGATTCCTCACGGTAATAAGCCGGTGAGGTTCCCATGGATTGGACGCGCAAGCGACGCCCACAGTAAGCGCAGACTGCCAGACCCTGCAACAGGTAAACCCGGGAGGCTTTCTGTTCGGTTTTAACAACTGACCTCCGGCTGGCACGCACAGCCTGGCAGCGATCCCACAATTCCTGGTCGATGATTGGCTCGTGCCGACCATCAGAGAGCTGGGGTTTGGTAGCCCGGACGCTCACGCCCTTCGGACGCACCGTCATCCCACGGTAGCGGATCTTACCCACATAATAGGGGTTGGTCAGCATTTCCCGCACCGTATCCTTGCCAAATCCGCGGTTGTTCGAGGTGCGGTGACCCTGGCTGTTCAGCCAGGAGGCGATGTGGAAATCGGAGTATAAGCCGGTGGTATAGCGCTCAAACATCTCAACCACCACCGGGGCTTTCTCCGGGTCTGGGACGCCTACTTTGCGGTTGCCCTGTTCCACGCTGATGTATCCCCAGGGCACCTTGGCATTGTGATAGCCCTGCAGCGAACGTTCCAGCTTGCCCTTGTTCGTCTCTTTTGACAAGTTGGGTAGGAAAGTGGCGAGTTGCTGCCGATAACAACCAGCAGTACTTTTCCACAGACCCCCCGCCGAACCGGACGTGACCCTTTCGGATCATCCGGCTCTCCAGAACTAATGCTTCAGATGCGTTGTGGTTGTGCATTGTGTATCTCATGATGACACGTTGCACAGACTACCAGTGTTCTTCGACGCATTTCGATCATTCTCTTCACCCAGCTTGGTTTCTCCAGGTCGCGCCACTTCCGCTTGACATCCACCAATCTACGTACGTGGT
>ERZ1649853.672-NODE-672-length-13951-cov-6.669617_pt1 | contig 13951 bp, 10 predicted proteins | sample MGYA00575353_ERZ1649853 | MGnify/ENA primary metagenome ERZ1649853 (study PRJEB40853, sample SAMN11349654) | freshwater sediment metagenome | isolation source: river sediment | host: Sediment | place: India: Okhla Barrage, New Delhi | collected 2017-02-21 ...
TTTTTTCGAACGGATCAGATCGAGAAGTTTTTCGGTCGATGTAATGTCATCCATAAAGTGCCACGGCAGATCCCTTTTTTATCATCGGCCCGAGAAGCTCGATCGCGGATATTCGCGATTCGGTTACCGAATATAACAGCTTTTATTTTTTAATCAAATCATTTCCGATTTCAACAAGTCCCGCAAAGGGGGGCAGGGTCGATCGCCGGAGGCACGCAAAGGGAAAGGAAAGCTACATTCTGGATTCGCCGAAGATTCGCCACCCCCCCTGTCCCTTTTTCAGATAGAAGAGTTTTCGGGTATCGCTTTTGAAGTTGCTGGAGCGGTATCGCTGCACAAAACGGATGATGGCGATCTCTCCGTTTTTCTCCTGGAGAAGCAGGATGGCCGGGTGTTCCACCTTCACGTCGATGAATTTTTTTCCGACATTGACCCTTTCCTTCTGCCGTTTGAAGGCCTGGTAATTCATCCCGTCGCTGTTGACGAAGTCCGGGGCGTAATGGGCCATGAACGGTTCCGTTTTTCCGGTTTCCCAGGCTTTGGCCCAGGAGGCCATGAATGCGGTCAACTCATCGGAAATCTTCCGTTGATCGGGGATCTTTGCCGTTCGGAGCCGGTTGACGATGACCATGGGGGTGCCGCCCGCGGGAATGAGGCCCGTCAATTCCTTCAGCACGTCGTTGCCGACCGCGATGCAGCCTTTGGTGTTCTGCAGTTCCGGATCTCCGAGATTCTTTTCCGGCAGATGGCCGTGCAGCCAGATTCCGGTTCCGTCCTTTTTGTCCCTGCGGTCCAGGAAGTTGGGGTAATTGAGCACAAAGGCGCCGTGGCCGTATTTCGCATGAAGGCTTTTCCCGGGAATGTAGCGCATCGTGAAATAGTTGCCGACCGGGGTCGCCAAATCCCCAGCCTTCTTCTTGTCGAGACCGTTGGCGCCGACAATACAGGGATAGCTTTTTACGAGCCTCACCCGATTGTCGCCGAAGCGGAAGAGGTGAAGCGCCCTGGAGTCCTTCTCGCAGGCGAGCAGATATTCATTGGCATTCGCCAGGATGAACGGATAGGCCGTCTCATCCGCCGCCATGGCGAATCCGGCCGGCGTGATCGGCGGGGGCTGCTTTTCCGGTGTTGCCGCTGCGGGAGGCTTCGCCGCCGGTGTCACGGCGGGGATGGTTTCAGGCGTCCGTGCGGGCGCCGCGGGCGCCTGCGGCGGTTGCTCCGGGGAGGCGGGTTTCGAAGCGGTCTCAACCGCGGGCGGCCGGGCCGGTTTTTCCTCCGGGAGCCTTTCGGGAGCGGTTTCAACGACGGGCGGCAAAAGTTCGCTTACATGGCTTTGCGTCTCGGCCACCATCGTCAGGGCCTTTTTCGTGTCTCCCTGGGCCAGCGAAATCCGAATCTGGTCCAATTTTCTCTGTGTTTCCTGAAACCCTGTCAGGGTCAGGTCGCGCTGTCTGCGGTTTTCCAGATAAAGGCAGGATACGATGATGATGGCCAACAGCAGCAGCACGTTGAGCGCAATGAGCCCGATGAATACGGGATCATGGAAATAACCCCTGTCCTTTTTCAGATATGAAGGATATGGCTGGTTCATGAAATGGCCGACGGATGTTCCCGCACACGTTTAAATTTTGGAAAGCACTATGATGATTTTTGAGTTTTGTCAAGGAGTTCAATGTGAACGTCCGTTGGAGAGGGGCGTTCGGACACGCCCGAGCGGTGATGCCAATAGTTTTGTATTGACGCCAAGAGCATCTTTCTTGACTGGGCAATGGGGCTGTGCTAAGTTTCCCCAAAATTCGGCAATCCACGGGATTCCGACACTGCAAATCATGAAGAAACTATCCCATCTCGATGAAAAAGGCCGGGCGCGGATGGTGGATGTCACGGCCAAGTCACCCACCCTCCGCAGGGCGGTTGTCCGCGGAACCGTCCGGATGCGTCCGGAAACCGCGGCGCTGATCCAGGAGGGGGGGATTCCCAAGGGGGATGTCTTTGCCGTTGCCCGGATCGCGGGGATCATGGCGGCGAAGAAAACCGGGGATCTGATCCCGATGTGCCACCCCCTTGAACTGACGGGGATCGAGATTCTCTTTTCCTGCGACACCGCTGCAGGCGAAGTTTCCATCGAGGCAACGGTCCAGACGATCGGCAGAACGGGTGTCGAGATGGAGGCCATGACGGCCGTCAGCGCGGCTGCGCTCACGATTTACGACATGTGCAAGGCGGTGGACCGGGAGATCGTCATCACGGATATTCGACTGATGAGCAAGGAGGGCGGCAAGAGCGGCGCCTTCGTCCGGCGGGAACGGCGGGGAAAATCATTACGTTAAAGGCGGGCCGGGCCCGTCGGGGGAAGAGATGTCGAAGCGCGTCCATACGATCAGAAAGGCTTTTCTCATTCCCCTCGGCATCGATACCGTTCTCCTCTGCAGCCTCTTCGTCCTGTCCCTGCTGTCGGGTTCCACAACGGAACGGCTTGTTTTCGCGATTTTTTTCTTTCCCTCGCTTTATCTCTTTCTCGAATGTATTTTCCGACGGGTCACGGTCGATGAGGAAGGGCTGGTCATCCGAAGGCTCTGGAGAGAAAAGAAGGCCCCCTGGGGGAGCATCACCCATGTCGGAGGCCTCAGCCTTCACAAAAAGACCTACATTCTGCTGACAACCCTCAAGGGCTTTCTCATCGTTTCAAACGCGTATGACGATTTCCCAGGGCTGGCGGCTGAGATCGTTTCGAAGGTGGATGCCGCAAGGGTGGAGGAGGAGGTTCATCAGTTCACGGGTCACCCCCCGTCCGGAATGGCCCATATCGCAATGGCATGGGTTGCGGCCGTGTTCATGGTCGGCATCCTGGTGATCAAGATCATCTCTTTCACGGCATGATGACACGGGCCCGGACGAAGGGCCGTCATGAAAGGAGTCCGCTGGTTCATGGCACCGAAAAAGCATCTATCCATCCCGCGTGCGGCCGCGAAGGAGGGCCGGTCCACTCCGGCGGCGGTTTCGGAGGAGATCCTGGAAAAGAAATTGGAGGACATTACCACCATCCTCTCCAAGGTGGGGACGGAGAAGAACCGGATTTACGAGGAAGTGATCTCCATGGTGGACAGATGCCTCGTTCGGATTGCCCTCCGGCGCTCCAATCATGTGAAAAGCGCCGCCGCGACCTACCTGGGAATCAACCGCAACACCTTCCAGAAAAAAGCGGCCGATTGCCCCATCGACCCCGATCCAGAGTAAATGAAAACGGCAAAAAATGCGCAGGAGAATGGCGTGTCGATGAAACCTCCGGGACCGGTGGAAAGGCTTCTGGCCAGGGGTGTCAAGATCCCCAATCCCTTCTGCGTCGATATCGGCGAAGAGGTCGATCCCGAACGCGTTTCGACGAGCGGGGTGGTTTTATACGCGGGGACCAAGATCTCCGGCCCAAAAAACACTGATCTCTTCGGGGGTCAAACTGGGCGGCGAAGCGCCGGTCACGGTGGCGGACTGCCGGCTCGGCCGGGATGTCGAGCTCAAGGGGGGATTTTTCAAATCCTCCGTGTTCCTGGATCGGGCGAATATGGGATCCGGCGCCCAGATTCGGGAGGGGTGCCTCCTCGAGGAAGAGGCGAACGGCAGCCACACCGTGGGACTGAAACAGACCATCCTCTTTCCGTTCGTCACGCTGGGCAGCCTGATCAACTTCTGCGACGCCTTGATCTCCGGGGGGACCAGCCGCAGGGATCACAGCGAGGTGGGGAGCTCCTACATCCATTTCAACTACACCCCCACCCAGGACAAGGCGACCGCGTCGCTTCTGGGGGACGTTCCCCGCGGCGTGATGCTCCGGGAGCCCCCGATTTTTCTCGGAGGACAGGGCGGATTGGTGGGGCCGGCCCGAATCGGTTTCGGAACGGTGATCGCGGCGGGGGAGATTTGGCGGGAGGATTGCCCCGAGGGAGGCAAACTGCTCCGGGGGGCGAAAGAACCTTCCTCCGTGAAGGATTTTCATCCCGGGCTCTACGGCGACATCCGGCGGCGGGTGACCAACAATGTCCTCTATCTGGCGAATCTGAAGGCGCTGAGGCAGTGGTATCTCCATGTTCGCTTTTCGTTTCCCGGAGATCCCGAGATGGGGGACGCGCTGCGGAAAGGGGCCGTGGAGATCCTGGATGCGGCGCTGGCGGAGCGCCTGACCCGGTTCAAGGCCCTGGCGGACAAGATGCCGGGATCGATCGAAATCGGCGGGAAATTTCTGCCGGCGGAACATCGCGAGGCGATTCTCCGTCCGCAGCGGGAATTCCGGGAGCGGTGGCCTGAGCTGGAGGCCTGCCTGACCGATCGCCGGGAAGAAGCGGCCGGCCGGAGGGAGCGGGACGAATTCCTTCCGAAGCTGTCTGCCGTTCGGACGGCTCAGGGGGATGATTATATCCGCGTGATCCGTTCGCTCGAACCTGAGGTCTCCGCACTCGGGACGCAATGGCTCCAACAGGCGGTCGATTCCGTGGCGCAGGGTGCATGGGCCTGTGTTCCCGCGTGTCGTTTGTAAAGCGGAACGGGACGGCCCTCGGATTCGTTCCCGTTTGCCGCCGGAGCGCGTCGGTTGATGAAAGTAGGAATGAAAGACGTTACAGATTTGTCTCTTTTATGACCGCACAGCAGAAAAATGTTCCGCCGCGCCGCCGTCCCATCGGTGCGCCGCTATCCCATTTTCCAACATTCCGAAGGGTTGGGACGGTCTCCTTTCACGGCACGGTACTTGCTTTTTCCAACGGGAGGCCCTGATGCTGAAAATGCCATGTTGAGACGCTGCCGCAGGATCGTTCATTTTCTTGTCCATTGCACACTCCATGTCGGGCGCGACCCGCAAAAGGTCGAGCCGCCGGCGCTGATCCTGCTCCCCTCTCTTCCCGCAACCCTTTTTTGCGGCCTTGCCGGCATTCTGACACTGCGCATTCCCGGCCGAGTCCCGCAAACCTCACGGCCAACCCCTCAAAACGACATCTCTTCCCTTTTCAGGCAGGCGGCGGAACGCGGCCTGTCGGCGATTCTGCGCGGCACGGGAACGGATGCGAAACCCTTCTCCGTTGAAGCGTATCTGGGCGGGACGCCGTTCCAGCAGTAGATGGAGCGGGAACTCCTCAGCATGAAGGGGGAGGAAGCCTTTGCGGGGATTTTCTACGATGAGGGAGAAGTCCGCCGCCTGGCCCTTCTTTCCGAAGAAATGAAGTCATTTCTCGCGGACGAGGAGGCGATTCTGGAGGCGCAGGCCTGGCGCATCCCGACGGCCGATCTGGAGACCATCAACCGTGGCCTGGAACTGATCCGGGACATGATCTGGTGGCTGGATCGGGACATCCTGGAAAATGTCGGCAAGATCCGCCTCCTCGCGGGCGCGGACCGCAGTGCGGATGTGGCAAGGGAGGCCCTGCCGAAATACCGGAAACTCAACTTTCTCCTGAACGGCCTGGATCGCCTGGAGGTCCGGGGCCGGGATTCGGCGGGGATACAGATCTCCTTTGTTGCGGAGGATGCCGGTAGCCTTGCCCGGGTTATGACCGGCCTCCGGGAAAGGGGGTTCGGCGAAGAGTTGAAACGGCGGATGTCGCCGGGGGATCTCGCGGACGGGTCGATCGCCCTTTCTCCGCCGGCGGCCCTCTCTTTCACATACAAGACCGCGGAGATCATCGGGGAACTGGGCCGCAATGTGCGTGAACTGAGAAAGAAGATTGCCGGCGACGGCATCTTCCATGCGCTGGCGGACCTCCCGGTGAAGTTCGAGACCGCCCTGACCCACACCCGCTGGGCGTCGGTCGGTTCGATCACGGAGGAAAACTGCCATCCCATCGGCAACTTCACATTTTCGCCCGTCAAGGCCGCAAACGGGGTGACGGAGAAATTCTATCCCGCCTATGGGAAGGGTTCCTGGAGCATGCATGTGGTCCTCAACGGGGATATCGACAACTACGCGGCGCTGCGGGAGGATCTCGAGACGGAGGGGGTGTCGATCGCGCCGGAGGTCACGACGGATACGAAGATCATCCCGCTCCGGATTGAAAAGTACCTGTTCGCGGGGAAGGAGATGACGGAGGCCTTCCGGCTGGCCGTGAACGATTTTGAAGGCTCCCATGCGATCGCCATGACCAGCAATGCCGAACCGGGAAGGATCTTCCTCGCGCTGAAGGGGAGCGGCCAGGCCATTTACATCGGGATCACCCCCGACCGGTACCTTTTCTCCTCGGAGCTCTACGGCCTGGTGGAGGAGACGCCCTTTTTCGTCAAGATGGACGGCGAGAAGGCTTCCGACCCCGAGAAACCGGAAGCCCGGGGGCAGATTGCCGTTCTGGATCAGGACTCCGCCGGCGGGGCGGCCGGCATTCGGATGCTCCGCTACGACGGGACCCCCCTTCCGGTCGGTGAAGACGCGGTCATGCGGGCGGAGATGACGACGCGGGACATCGACCGCGGCGCCTATCCCCACTATTTTCTGAAGGAGATCACCGAGTCGGTCCTTTCCGTCCGGAAGACCCTCCGCGGCAAATACCGGATCGAGCGGCAGGGGGGCGTCGGGAAGGCCGTCTTCAATCTCGGCCCGGATGTCGTGCCGGAAGGAATTCGGGAAGCCCTTCGCGGCAGGAGGATCCGGCGGATCGTCCTGATCGGCCACGGGACGGCGGCCGTGGCCGGAAGCGCCGTGGCCGACGCGATGGAGCGCTGCCTTTCGGGAAGCGGAATCCGGATCGAGGCCCGGGTCGCCTCGGAACTGAGCGGCTTCTTCCCGGAGCGTGAACTCGGCGATACGCTGGTCATTCCGATCACCCAATCGGGGACGACGGCGGACACCAACCGCGCCGTGGCGATGGCCGTGGAGCATGGGGCGAAGACGATCGCGATCGTCAACCGCCGTCAGTCCGACATCACGACCCGGGTGGACGGCGTTTTGTACACCTCCGACGGCCGGGACATCGAGATGGCCGTCGCCTCCACCAAGGCCTTCTATTCCCAGATCGTGGCCGGGCATCTGCTGGCCCTCGACCTGGCTTCGCTTCTCTCGACATTGTCCGATGAGCGGATCACGGAGGAGCTCCGCCTGCTGGAACTTGCGCCGGAATTGATGGGAATGGTCCTCGCGCGAAAGGGGCAGATCCGCGACGCCGCGGAACGGCTGGTGAGGGGAAAGCGCTACTGGGCGGTCGTGGGGAGCGGGCCGAACAAGGCGGCAGCCGATGAGATCCGGATCAAGCTGAGCGAGCTCTGCTACCAGACCATCTCGTCCGATGTGGTGGAAAACAAGAAACATATCGATCTCTCCGCCGAGCCGCTGATCCTGGTTTGCGCCGCGGGGAGCCCGGAAGCCGTCATGGGGGACATCGTCAAGGATGTGGCGATCTTCAAGGCCCACAAGTCGAGCGTGGTCGTCTTTGCCGACGAAACGGAGGGGCGGTTCGATGCGGTGGCCGACGCCGTGATCCCGATCCCGCCCGGACCGCAGCCGCTTCCGGTCATTCTGAACACGGTGGCGGGCCATCTCTTCGGCTATTACGCGGCATGCAGCATCGATGCGGATGCGCTGTTCCTGCGGGCCTTCAAGAGCCGCCTCGATCTGCTGATGGTGGATCACGCGCGGAAAAAACTCTCCGTCGATGAAAGCCTTGCCGACGGACGCCTGCGCCGATTGGTGAACGAATTCACGGACCAGCTCCAGCGGCGCAAGAGCCGGGGCGCCTTTGTGCAAAACGGCGTGGGGACGATCTCCGATTTGCTGCTGCTTCTGAAATATGCGGCCGGAAAACTGCCGATCGACGACTTTCGGCACGATTTTCCCGGGGAATCGGCGGCCTCGCCCATCGACCTGCTCGATGCCACGCTCGGACACGCCGTGGACGAGCTTTCCCGCCCGATCGACGCCATCCGTCACCAGGCGAAAACGGTGACGGTGGGGACCACCCGGAAAGAGGCGCCGCCCAGCGGTCTCCTCTTCGACTTGCTGACGGAGAACGCCTTCACGGTGAAATCCCTGCTCGGCACGAATGTCCTCGCCCTTCGACGGCTGCAGAAGGCGGTGTCCGCGGTGAACGGATATACCCTCTATGCGGTGAATCATCTCAATGCCGATGGAAAACCGGGGAACGATGCGACGATTGCGATTCTCAAACGCAGCGGCGTCTCCGTCGGGATGCCTTCGCGGGCGGACAAATCCAATCTGCTGATGGGGACCAAGAAGGGGATCGTGGCCTCCGGTCGGGTCTACGTGGGGCAGGGAAAATCGGACGGCGCCCCTGTTGTGATCCTTCCCGTTCTCGGGGCGAGGGAGAGGGTCGAACATCTGCTGCTGGCCCATGTGGCCTTCAACGAGTCGCTTTCCGTCCCGGAACGGAAGGGGCTCCTGGGCGAGCGGGTGGAGGATATCCGGAATCTCATCCAGGAATACAACCTGGCGTGGGATGATCGCTGTCTCGGGCAGGTTCCGCTGGCCGTTCTTCTCGGAGAACCGGTGGAGGTGATCGCGGGATGGATTCGCCGGAATCTCGATCTGCGGGCTCCCATGGATACGGATTCGGGGTCGGAGCGGCGGTCGGGAATCGGCGACCGATGATTTCGGGGCGTGTTGTTGGATCGAAGGAAGCGGGTTGTCCGGACCGTCTCCGGAGGCGGAACCGGGGCAGGGCCTTTTCAGGCGACTGCAGGGGGTGACGATGAAGACAAAATTCATTTTTGTGACGGGAGGGGTGCTCTCGTCGCTCGGCAAGGGGCTGGCGGCGGCGTCCATTGCGGCCGTTCTCGAATGCCGCGGCCTCCGGGTGACCAACCAGAAGCTGGACCCCTACATCAATGTCGATCCGGGGACGATGAGCCCCTTTCAGCACGGGGAGGTTTTCGTGACCGACGACGGGGCGGAGACGGACCTCGATCTCGGCCATTACGAACGCTTCACCGGCACACGGATGGGCAAAAAGAACAACCTCACGACCGGGCAGGTCTATTTCTCGGTCATCTCCAAGGAGCGGCGGGGGGACTATCTGGGCAAGACCGTTCAGGTCATTCCGCACATTACGAACGAGATCAAGGAGTACATCCGTAAAACGGCGGAGGGGTTCGACGTGGCGATCGTGGAGATCGGCGGGACCGTGGGCGACATCGAGAGCCTGCCGTTTCTCGAGGCCATCCGTCAGTTCCGCAACGAGGCCGGTCGGGAGAACGCCATCTTCATCCATTTGACCTGGGTTCCCTTCATCAAGACGGCGGGCGAGGTGAAGACGAAACCGACGCAGCACAGCGTCAAGGCCCTTCGGGAGATCGGCATCCAGCCGGACATCCTTCTGTGCCGGACGGAGGATTTTCTCTCCGAGGCGATCAAAGCGAAGATTTCCCTCTTCTGCAACGTTGAAGTGGCGTCCGTGTTTACCGCAAAGGATGTGGGTTGCATCTATGAGGTTCCTCTGATCTTTCATCGGGAAGGTCTGGATCAGAAGATCGTCGATCTGCTGAACATCTGGACCGGCCGGCCCCACCTCGATGCGTGGGAAAACGTGGTCGACCGGTTCCTCCGTCCCGCCCATGACGTGACGGTCGCGATTGTGGGGAAATATGTGAACCTGACCGACTCCTACAAGAGCCTCAACGAGGCGCTTTACCACGGCGGGATCGCCAATGACTGCCGTGTCCATCTGTGTTACGCCGATTCCGAGAGGATCGAAAAAGAGGGGCTGGGCGCCCTTCTGGACGACGCCGACGGCATCCTCGTCCCCGGCGGGTTCGGCAACCGGGGGATCGAGGGGATGATCACCGCCGTCGAGTGGGCCCGGACACGGCGGGTGCCGTTCTTCGGAATCTGCCTGGGGATGCAGATGGCCGTTGTGGAATACGCGAGGAATGTCTGCGGCCTGAAACGGGCAAACAGTTCCGAGTTCGATGCGGACACCCCCTACCCCGTGATCGACCTGCTTCCCGAGCAGAAGCAGGTCACCGAGAAGGGGGCGTCGATGCGTCTGGGCGCCTACCCCTGCCTCCTTGAAAAAGATTCGTTCGCCTGCGCGGCTTACGGGGAGGCACAGATCAGCGAGCGGCACCGCCATCGGTATGAATTCAACAACGAGTTTAAAAAAGTCATGGTGGAGAAGGGGCTCAGGATCACCGGCATCTCCCCGGACGGACGTCTTGCGGAGATTGTCGAGATCGGCAGCCACCCGTGGTTCCTGGGCTGCCAGTTCCATCCCGAGTTCAAGTCTCGCCCGACGAAACCCCACCCGCTGTTCATCCATTTCATCCGTGCGGCCCTGGCGGGGAAAAGGAAAGGGTAGTGAAGTTGGAGAGGTGCCATGACCGGAAAAGCCCTGTTTGACGATTGGCCGGAACGCTACGACCGCTGGTTCGAGACCCCGGTGGGGAAGGCGGTCCTGCATTATGAGAGCGAACTCATCCTGTCGCTGCTCCGGCCCGGGAAAGGGGAGAGGATTCTCGACGCCGGAAGCGGAACGGGGATCTTCACACGGCAATTCCTTGCCCGCGGGGCGGAAGTGGTCGGTGTGGACATTTCGCCGGCCATGCTGAGGCACGCGAAGAAAAAGAGTCGACCGGACGGGGATCCCCGCAACGGAGGAGAAACGCAGCCTGCGGTCTCCGGGGGGCCGGAGATGCCCTTTGCAGCCGTGGCGGCCGACATGGTCTCCCTGCCGTTTGCCGGCGGGTCTTTCGCCAAGACCGTTTCGGTGGCGGCGCTGGAGTTCATCGCGGATGAAAAGAGGGCTGTCGCGGAACTGTTTCGCGTGACCAGGTCGGGTGGGGAGGTCGTCGTGGCGACGCTCAACAGCCTGAGCCCCTGGGCGGTCCGGCGGGGCGCGGAGGCAAGGCGGGATCCGGAGTCGATCTTCAACCGCGCCTTCTTCCGTTCGCCCGCGCAGCTCCTCGCGGCGGCGCCGGTTCCCGGCATCGTCCGCACCGTGATCCACTTCGACAAGGGGGACGATCCTGCGACGTTCGATCGGAGCGAACGGGAGGGGAAGGGGAGCGAGACAGGAGCGTTCGTGGCTGCCCGCTGGCAAAAGAAATGAAGGCGAATCTTGAGAATGTGACCATTGTGCTGAAAGGGCCGAAATTCCCCGGGAACGTCGGTTCGGCGGCGCGATGCGCCATGAACATGGGCATCGAAAAGATGATCGTCGTCGGGAACCGAAACCTCGACGATGAGGCGGTCCGGCAGATGGCGACCCATGTGGCGAAGCGGATCGTCGAAGGGATTCGTCATTTCGACACCCTCGACGAGGCGCTGGCCGATTTCACATGGGTCGTCGGGACGACGGCCCGGCACGGATCGGGGCGGGGGCCCGCCGTCTTCCCGCGCCGGATGGCGGAGATTCTGGCCGGACTGTCGCAGAAAAACGGGATTGCGCTGCTCTTCGGTCCCGAAGACACGGGACTGACGAATGACGATCTCCGGTTCTGTCAGACCGTGGTCACGATCCCCACCGTCGGGTTCAAGTCGCTGAACCTTTCGCATGCGGTCATGGTGATCTGCTACGAGCTTCTGCTCGCGCGGATGGAAGGGGAGGCGAAGATCCAGCCGAAGCTCGCCTCCTCCCGGGAGCTGGAGGGGATGTACGCCCAGCTCAAGGAGACCCTGCTGGCGATCGGGTTTCTGCTGCCGGACAATCCCGACTACTGGATGATGCACCTCCGCCGCCTTTTCTCCCGCACGACGCTGCAGGCCCGGGAGGTCAAGATTCTCCGGGGAATCTGCCGGCAGATCGAGTGGTACGGCGACCACAAACCGCGCAAATCTTCTTGACTTTCCTCCCCGGGGTTCGTATGTAACGACCCTGAACATCGGGTTCGGGGCAGAGAGCTCTTTTCGCCGAAGCGCGAGATTTTTCAAAGGCTTCGCGGATGCAGGGGGCTTCGAAGAACGTCCCGTCAGAAACGGAGAATCGGACGTGAAGACATTTTCTTTTACGGGCGCCAAAAAAATCGTTTTCGGAAACGGCAGTTTCGCGGCTCTGGCGGAGCACCTGGCGGAGCTGAAGGTCCGCCGGCCGCTGGTCGTCCTCGACGGGAATCTGGCGGCGTCGGGCTTCGGCGAAAAGGCGGCCGCCGCGCTGGAAAAGGCGAATATCGGGCATGTTCTTTACGACAAGTCGGTGCCGGAACCGCCGCTGGAATTGGCGGACGAGGGGGCGAAGCTGGCCCTCGGGAAGAAATGCGACGGCGTCGTCGGCATCGGCGGCGGCAGCGCGATGGACCTGGCCAAGGCGATCGCGGTGCTGGCGGCGAACCGGGGAAAGGCCGAAGATTACCTCGGACTCAACAGGATCCCCGGTCCGGGTCTGCCGAAGGTCATGGTTCCGACCACCGCCGGAACGGGAAGCGAAGTGACCTTCACCGCCGTCTTCATCCGGAAGAAGCTCAAGAAGAAGGAAGGGATGAACAGCCCCTACCTCTATCCGGAGCTGGCGCTGCTCGATCCGGAGCTGACGCGGTCGCTCCCGCCGCATGCGACGGCGACGACGGGGATAGACGCGCTCTGCCACGCGATCGAGTCCTACACCTCGGTCAATGCGTCACCGATGAGCGAGATGGTCTCGCTGGAGGCGATCGGGTTGATCTCCGACAACCTGCGGACGGCGGTGCACGACGGCGCAAACCTCGAGGCCAGGGAGGCGATGCTGCTGGGCAGCCTTTACGCGGGTCTCGGTCTGGCCAACGCCGGCGTGACGGCGGTCCACTCGCTCTCCTATCCGCTGGGCGGGAAATACGGCGTTTCCCACGGCCTGGCCAACACGATCATGCTTCCGCGCGTGATGGCCTTCAATCTCCCGGGAGCCCGGGAAAAATTCGTCGATATTGCGGAGGCCATGGGGGAGAAGGTCGACGATCTGCCGATCCGGGAGGCGGCCTACCTGGCCGTGGCGGCGGTGGAATCGCTGATCGAGGACTGCGGGGTTCTCACGACGCTCGAGGAGCTCGAGATCCCGGAAAAGGATTTTCCCGCGCTGGCGAAGGCGGCGATGACGGTTGCCCGCCCGCTGGCCAACAATCCATGCCGAATGACGCTCGAAGACATGGTCGAGATCTATCAGGAATGTTATTCGTAAAAACATGAAACGGGAAAATGGGGACAGGATGCTGCATCCTGTCCCCATTTTCCGGCACGGAGTGATCATAAGGAGGTTAAGGCTATGGCCGGTTCGGAACTGCTCGGGAAGGAAGAATTGAAGGAACTCTCCGTTCTCTTCAAGACGGGGATCCTGGCCCGCTATTCGCTGGATCAGGAACGCAAGGGGATCTGGAAGGTCAGGGATTTCGAGAGGGCCTTCGCCAAATACTTCGGTTCCGCCCATGCCCTCGGGGTGAGCTCGGGCACCTGCGCCCTCAAGGTCGCCCTCACGGCCCTCGACGTGGGCCCCGGCGACGAGGTGATCTGTCCGGCCTTCACGTTTATGGCCACCTACGAGGCGGTCCTCGAGGTCGGCGGAATGCCGGTCATGGCGGATATCGACGACACCCTGAACCTCGACCCCGAAGATATCCCGAACAAGATCACGCCCCGGACAAAGGCAATCATCCCCGTCAACATGTGCGGGGCCCCGCCGCGGATGGACAAAATCATGAAGGTGGCCAGGAAGCACAAGCTCCTCGTTCTCGAGGACAATGCCCAGGCCTGCGGGGCGAGCATCCGCGGGAAATATACCGGCACCTTCGGCCAGATGGGGATCTTCAGCTTCGACCACTACAAGACGATCACCACCGGTGAAGGGGGGATGATCCTGACGGACGATCCGGACCTCTACCACCGCGCCGAATGGTATCACGACCATGGGCACGACCACCTCTCCACGGTCAGCCGCGCCCTCGACGGCCGGTCGATCCTTGGCTTCAACTACCGGATGAGCGAGCTGCAGGGGGCCATCGGACTCGTTCAGCTCAAAAAACTCAACCGGGTTCTGGCGGCCCAGCGGAAGAACAAGGCCGCAATCGA
>ERZ1649853.675-NODE-675-length-13881-cov-5.963547_pt1 | contig 13881 bp, 8 predicted proteins | sample MGYA00575353_ERZ1649853 | MGnify/ENA primary metagenome ERZ1649853 (study PRJEB40853, sample SAMN11349654) | freshwater sediment metagenome | isolation source: river sediment | host: Sediment | place: India: Okhla Barrage, New Delhi | collected 2017-02-21 ...
GTTGGTCCAGCTGATCCAGACCCGCTCGCCGTTGCGCCGCATGCCTTCGTTCTCCGTGACGAAGTACCCCTCCGGGTGTTTGACCAGGTCCCTGGTCTGGGCCTTCATGTCCTTTCCGGCGGAGTCGACCGGCGGGGCGATGGTGCCCACGACGTGGCGGCCGATGATCTCGGCCTCCTTGAAACCGTAGAACTCCTCGGCGAACCGGTTGAAGAAGGTCACCCGCCCCCTGGTATCCAGCTCCATGATGATGCTGTTGGCATTCTCCACCAGCTCGCGGTACTTGGACTCGCTCTCCTGCAGCCTCTTCTGGGCCTGCTGCCGCTGGCGGACCTCGTCGATGAGCAGCCGGTTGGCCTCCTTGAGCTCGGCGGTACGCTGTTCCACCCGGGCCTCCAGCTCCGCGTGGGCCCGGAGGATCTGCTCTTCCATCTCCTTGCGCTGAGTGATGTCGAACTGGGCCCCCACCAGCCGCGAGGGCTTCATTTCCTGTCCCCACGAGAGCACCATGCGCCCGTGGCTGGCCACCCAGCGCCACTCCCCCGACTTCCCCCGGAGCCGCATCTCGATCTCGTGGTGATCGGTGCGATTGCTTCGGTACTGATCGATGATGCGCGCCATGGCCTGCCTTTCATCCGGGTGCCACAGGGACTCAAAGGACTCGTAGGTGGCCGGGAACTCGCCGGGATAGTACCCCAGCATGGTGTAGAAGCGGTCGCTGAAGTGCATCTCCCCGGTGATCATGTTCCAGTCGAACATGCCGGCGCTGGCCGCCTCCAGGGCCAGCGACAGCCTTTCCTCGCTGTGGCGCAGCTCCGCCTCCGCCTTCTGGCGCTCGGTGATGTCCTCTACCAGGCCCAGGAAGCCGACGCCGGGTCGCTCACCTGCACGGCCCAGCGGCGTCAGGATCAGGCGTATATGGGCTATCCCCGACCGGCCAACCTGGTACTGGCCCAGTTCCCTGGCCCAGTCCAGGTCGATGGGGGCCTCGGCGACGATGGCCCTTCCGGCCCGCAGCTTCTCCTTCGCCCCGTCGGTGATGTAGGGGTCATCAAAGAGGGACACGCTCTTGATGGACTGCCGGTCGGCGAGTCCAAATATCACGGTGCACGCCTCGTTCACGTCGGTGGCCTTGCCGTCGGCGTCATACACGATGGCCCCGATCGGGGACTTCTCGAAGATGATGCGGAACCGGTCTTCGCTGAGGCGCCGGGCCTCTTCGGCCTCCTTGCGCTCGGTAATGTCGGCGAACAGGGCCAGTACCGCCAGGCTGCCCTCCCAGAGGATCAGGGCGGCGTTGAGCTGCACCCACCGGGTGTCGCCAGCCCTGTCCCGGACCCGGAACTCGAGCCTGCTGGGGATGTCCTCCTCCTGGGTGCGGTAGAAGGCGTTCATGACCATTTCGCGGTCGTCGGGGTGCACCAGCTCCAGGAAGGGTTTGCGCCGAAGCTCGGCCGAGGTGTACCCGGAGACCGCGTCGAGTTTGGGATTCCCGAACACGATCAACCCGTTTTGGAGCACCGTGACCGCCTCATTGGCATTATCCACCAGCATGCGGTTTCTCTCCTCCGAGGCCCGCAGAGTCTCTTCTGCCCTGCGTCGCTCCGAGATGTCCCGGCATGCCCCCTGCAACCCGGCGAAGCGTCCTCCGCCGTCGCGGAAGACGTTGACCGCAGCCTCCATCCAGAGTATCGAGCCGTCCCGGCGCACCATCTCCACTTCCAGCACGCGCTCCTTTGCGCTTCCCGGCGCCCGCTCCTCCTCCGCCCGGCAGCCGTCGTGCACCTGGTTCATGAGAGCCACCGAGGTAGGCGTGAGCAGCCTGTCCAGGGGTCCATCCAGGACATCCTCGACGGCATATCCCATCAGCCTGCTGACAGAGGGGCTGACGTAGGTGACCTTGAGGCCGGTGTCGGTGGTCCAGATGATGTCCGTGGCGTTCGCGGCCAGCAAGCGATAGCGCCGCTCGCTTTCCCTCAGGGCCTTCTGGGTTCTGCGGCGCTCGTCGATATCGCGCGAGACCCCGTGGACCGCGATGAGGGTTCCGGACGCATCACGCAGGCCGCTGACCACCACATCCATCCATACGGTGGAGCCATCCTTGCGGAGGTACTCCGCCTCGAACCTTGCGGTCCGCTGGGGATCGGCGTCCGGGTCCTGCTCCAGGACCAGTTGCTCCTCCAGGAGGCGTCTGGCCAGGGCGAAGGACTCCGGGGTCACCTGCAGCTCGGCCGACAGCCCCACGAGCTCCTCGGGCGCATAGCCGAACAGCTTCTCCGCCGACGGACTCAGGTAGGTGAGGCGGTAGTCCATGTCCATGGTCCAGATGACATCGTTCATCTTCTCTGTCAGGAGACGGTACTTCTCCTCGCTGGCCCGCAGGGACTGCTCGGCCTCCTTGCGCTCGGTGATGATGTCCATGAGGCACAGGGTGGCCGGCTGGCCCTCCCAGGGGACCAGGGTCACGTTCACCTCCGTCCAGCCGATCTCACCGGCCTTGTTCACGAACCGGAACTGGTAGGTGTCGGGCACGTCGTGGCCCGAGAGCCTCCTGACGTAGTAGTCTGCCAGCCTCGCACGGTCTTCGGGGTAGACGAAATCCAGGAACGAGGGTGCCTTGAGGAACTCCTCCGGCGAGTACCCCGAGACCTGGACGAATTTGTGGTTGCCAAAGCGGATGCGCCCGTCCTGCAGAACGGCGATGGCCTCCGTGGCGTTGTCCACCAGGAGGCGGTACTGCTCTTCCCTCTCCTGCAGCTTGACCTCGGCCTCCTTGGCGGCGGTGGCATCCAGCAGCGAGAGCAGCATGGCCGGCTGGCTCTCATACTCGAACTGCGTGGCCATACCGGTGACCCAGATCAGGCGGCCGTCCGCCGTGATGGCCCGGATGGTGGCCACCCTGTCCCATGAGGGGTCCTGCATCACCTGGACGATCTCCCTGGCCACCGACTCCCGGTCTTCCGGCCGTACATGGGCCATGCTGTCGATCCCGACCATGTCCGCGGCGGACTTGAACCCGAACATCCGGGCCAGGGAACGGTTGGCCAGAACCACCCTGCCCGTTCCGGAATCTATCACCTCCATACCCAGCAGCGTGTGCTCGAAGAGGTCGCGGTACTTGGCCTCGCTGGCCGCCAGGGCCTCCTGGGCCTGGCGGCGCTCGGTGATGTCCGTCAACAGGGCCAGCACGGCCGGCCTGCCCTGCCAGCCGATGTGCACGGCGTTAATCTCCGCCCATATGGTCCGGCCCTCCCTGTCCAGCAGCCTGGCGGGATAGACGCTGGGGACATCCTGGCCTTTGATCCTTTTCAGGTAGTATCCCCTGACCGTCTCCCGCTCATCGGGATGCAGGAGGTCGAGGAAGGGACTGGCCACCAGCTCGTCCATGGCGTATCCGGTCATCTCCGCCAGCTTGGGGTTGGCGAAGGCCACCAGCTCATCCTGGACCACGATGGTCCCCTGGTTGGCATTGTCCACCAGCAGGCGGTACTTCTCCTCCGACTCATGCAGCCTGTCCTCCATCTCCTTGGCGGCGGTAGTGTCCACCACGCACACGAGCATGGAGAGCCGGCCTTCGTGTTCGAACTCGGTGGCCGAACCGGTGACCCATATGGTGCGGCCGTCCCGGGTCCCCGTCTTCATGGTGAGGCCTTCCTGTTTTCCGGAATAGACGCCGCCCCGGGCCATCATCCGGGCCGCCCGCTTCCGTTCCTCCGGGGAAGCGTATTGGAGGAGGTCGACGCCGACCATGTCGGCCGCCGGGCCGAAGCCGTAGATCCTGGCCATGGCGCCGTTGGCCAGCACGACCTTGCCCGTCGCCACGTCCACCACCGCCGTTCCCATCATCGTCTGATCGAAGAGGTTCCGGTACTTGGCCTCGCTCTCCGCCAGCGCCCGCTCGGTCATCACCCTCTCGCTGACATCATTGATCATGGCCAGGTTGGCCGTCCGGCCGTCCCACTCCAGCAGGGTGGCGCTCATCTCCGCCCAGCCCGTGCTCCCGTCCCCTCGGAGGAACCGGAACTGGTACCTCCCAGGGGGGCTCTCTCCCCTCTGCCGGCGGACGTAGTTGTCTACGGCCATCTGCCGGTCATCGGGGTGGGTGAAATCCAGGAAGGACCGGTTGAGCATCTCCTCGGCGGTGCAGCCGGCCACCGCCGCCAGCCGGGGGTTGACGTACTTCATCACGCCGTCCTGAAGAACGGCAATACCCTCGTTGGCATGCTCCACCAGGCGGCGGTACCTCTCTTCCGAGGCCCGCAGAGTCTCCTCTGCCTGTTTTCTCTCGGTAATGTCGATGAGGGAGGCCTGCACGGCCACCGCCCCCTCATACTGGACCAGAGCAGAGGCCATCTCGATCCAGACCACCTGGCCGTCCCGGCGCACGCCGCGGTACTGGAGGCGCGGCTCTACCTCCGCACCGCTCAGGCGGTCCCGGTAGTGCTTCAGGAGCATTTCCCGGTCTTCGGGGTGGATCAGCCCCGCGTACTGGTTCGCCGTCATGGCCTCGATTTCCTGGCTGGCATACCCGAGCATCCGGGCGAGGGCTGAGTTGCAGTAGAGGATGCGGAGCGGCTGGCCTTGGGCCAGCACCAGCCCCTGTATCGATTCCTCGGCCAGGGCCCGGTACTTGGCCTCGCTCTCCTCCAGCGCTTCCTGGGCTTGCTTCTGCCGGCTGATGTCGCGGGCAACGCCGTGGATGCCGGTGAGGGTCCCGCTGGCGTCGCGCAGGCCGCTGATGTGCTGCTCCATGGAGACCGTGGACCCGTCCCTGCGGTAGTAGTCCAGCTCGATCCGCAGCGTCTGCTCCGGGTCAGCCCGGCCATGGCGCTCCATTTCGAGGTGCTTCTGGAGCACCTCGTGGGCCCGGGCCAGGGAATCGGGGGTGAGCTGCTCGGAGAGATCTCTTTTGAGATGCTCTTCCGGGGTGAAGCCGAGAGCCCTCTCCACTGAAGGACTGACATAGGTTAGGTTGAGATCGAGATCGGCTGTCCAGATGACGTCGTTGGTCTTCTCGATCAGCAGCCGGTACTTCTCTTCGGATGCCTTGAGGGCCAGCTCGGTGTTCCGGCGGTCGTCCACCTGGGTCAGCAGAACCAGGGTAGCCGGGCGGCCGTCCCAGTCCAGCAGAGTGGCGCGGACCTCGATCCAGTGGACGCCGCCATCGGTGTCGAGGAACCGGAGCTGGTACCTGCGGGGGGCTTCCTCCCCCTTCTGGCGCCTGGTGTAATGGTCGAGTACCATCTGGTGATCGTCGGGGTGCACCGCGTCCAGGAACGGTCTGCCCATCATATCGTCGCTGGTGGCCCGGATGGAGGGCCCGCCCCGGAACCTGGCCAGCTTGATGAGCCCGTCCTGGATGACTACCACCCCCTCGTTGATGTTGTCCTGAATGGCCCGACTGATCTTGTCTGATGTCCGAAGGGCCGCCTCTGCCTGCCTCTGGGCGGTGATGTCGGAGGTGAGAATGGCCAGCCTGTCGCCGACCCGGAAGGCCCGCGTCACCACCTGGACCTCCCCGCCGCCCGGCAGGGCCACCGATTCCTCGGCGGCGAACCTCTCCCCCGTCTTCATCACCCGGCGATAGTGGCCGCAGCGCTCCGTGTCCCGAACCAGTCCGGCCAGGTTCTTCCCGACAACGTCCTCCCGGCGGAGCCCCGGGCCGAAGTAGCGCAGGGCGTCCTCGTCGACGTCGATCACGGTGAGCTGCGCGTCACAGATAGTGAAGGCATCGGAGTCGGAACCGGCCGGCCTCCCGGAGGGCTCCCGGTCCTCCCGGGGCGCTGCCCTGCCCTGGCCGCCGTGGGCCATGGCGGCCCTGAGTGCCTCGTTCTCCCGTTCCAGCTCGGCGATGCGTTCGTGGTACTGAAGCAAAGCGGTGCGCTTCCCCTTCTTGGTCATGACGTACTCTCCAGTCGTGGGCGGTGAATTATGAAAAGATGCCGCGGCTGAACAGGATTCTACCACGGGTGGCAAGTCGTGGCGTCTGCTGGAGGGGGTGTCCGGACAGTCTGCGGAGTCATGCGGGCAGGCGCAGATGGTGGGCAGTACAGGATTTGAACCTGTGGCCTTCTGTGTGTAAGACAGACGCTCTAAACCGCTGAGCTAACCGCCCACTGGCGCGCCTGGGGGGGCTCGAACCCACGACCTTAGCCTCCGCAGGGCTACGCTCTAATCCAACTGAGCTACAGGCGCCTGTTGCTTGGTGCCGAGGGTGGGAGTTGAACCCACATGTCCTTTCGAACACTACGCCCTGAACGTAGCGCGTCTGCCATTCCGCCACCTCGGCCCGCCGGGTGGCCAGGGCCCGTCCCTGGCCGTGCACACTCAGGGCAGCCTCTATTCTATCAATTATGCCCGACGTTGCCAATCGGAAGGGGGTCAATGGTGGGCAGTACAGGATTTGAACCTGTGACCTCCTGCGTGTGAAGCAGGCGCTCTAACCACTGAGCCAACCGCCCGTGGAACGTTTCTATTCTAGCTTCAAGGGCGGCCGTTGTAAACCGGAGTGAGGTGGGAGCGATAAGTCTCGGGTGACCTCTCCAGCGTTCTATGTTCCCTCAAATGCGAGGCCTGGCGACCTCTCGACTCACGACCCGAGCGAATGCAGTTGGATTGTCACCCTATCCCTTTGCTCGGCGAACATAGAATCACTCTGGTTCGATCACCCGAGAAGGATTCTATTGTATCAGACCGGGAGAGAACGTCAAGGAACTCCGGTCCAACCGCCGCCGGTTGGAGGCAATCCAGGCGGAAGAAGATGCCGCAGGCGCACGTGGGATCTACTCCCAGCTCCCGTTTTGACGGCCCATCAACTGCGACAGCCGTTCCGCGGGGAGGGTGCCCGGTCTCCGCGGCCGGCATGTCTGGGCCGTGGTGCGGGCTACCGGCTACTGGCTGTAGTTCACTTTCCGGGACTCCACAGGGTCCATCTTCCAGATCTTCTGTATGGTGGAGTCCACGTAGTAGTCCACGATCATCCCGCACTCAACGCACGTGGCCGTGATCCGCCCGGAATAGCCCGTGCTCGTGGTGCCCAGAATCAAGCCGGCATTGGTGGCGTAGCAGTTGGGGCAGGTGCCAATGATATGCAGGCTCTCTGATCCGCATGATATCCAGTGTACGTTAGCTGCCATAAGATCCGGCCCTCCTTACGTGGTTGTACCGTCAGCCATGGGGGGCGGCCCGGCTTGTCGCCGGGCGCCAATCGTTTATAGCACAACAGGCCCCGGCGAGCCAAGCGGGGCGGACGGATGCGGCGGCCACCGCTCGTGACCATTTTGTGACTCCGGTGCGTCTGCCTGAGACACACCGGAAAAGCCTCTGTACTACCTTCGGTGTTAGAGGCCGATCGCGCCACAGCCGGTGACGGTGACGTCACGGGGTAGGAGGCATTCATGCAGAATTCGACCACGGATACGGGCCTGTTCACCCTTTTTGGGATGACTCCCAGGGGCCGAGAGTGGCTGATGGCCCATGTCTCCAGCCGGCTGGGTGTGGCCCCGGCGGTCATCTCCTATCCGAACGGGGACTCCGGCTTCTACTACACCACTCACGCAGGAATCCAGGACACCGAGGAGTCCGCCTTCCTCAAGCTGGGGTTCCTCCGCTCGCCGGACGGGGCGCCGCTCCACATCGATGCCGGCATGGAACGGAGGCTCACTCCCCACGACTTCCAGAACGGCTCCGTCTCCGGAAACGGCTACCTGGTCAGGTTCCACAGGCGCGAGCCCCGCTTCACCATCTTCATGACATTCCTGGCTACCTCCCAGGTGTACTACATGCCCTGGGAGGGCGGGGTCCTGTGCAGCACCGACCTGCGCGTCCTGCTGCGGCTGGCCGATGGTGTCGTGCCCAACGAGGCCGCGGTCCCCCTGCATCTTATGTTCCGAATACTCCCCGGCCCCATGACCTACTTCAAGGACGTGTCCCGCATGTTCCCCGGCGAGATCATCACCTGGCATGACAACGCCCTGGAGGTGAGGCGCTCGCGCGACATGTACGGTCCGGCGGAGAAGCCGGCCTATGATCACCTGGACAGCACCGTCTACGAGGAGTACTTCCAGAAGCTCTCTGCCATCATGGGCTCATACGTGCGGGAGATCGAGCGAAGGAAGGGCCGGGTGGCCAACACGCTTTCGGGCGGGGTGGACTCCTCGCTCATTCAGCTGCTGATCCGGCAGCAGGCGCCGGGGGACGAGGCCGGCTCGTCCTTCAGCTTCACCTTCGAGGCCAGGGGCTTCCAGTTCGAGATCAACTACGCCAGGCAGGCCAGCGAGCGGCTGGGCACCAGGCACACGTTTGTGGAGGTGCCGAACGGGGGCTACCCGGACCTCCTGGTGAGGACCATTGAGACCCTGGCGCAGCCCATGATCATCGCCGAGAACGACCCCGGCCACCTGGTCGTGGCCGAGCACCTGGCTGCCAACGATCCCGCCCGGCACTATGTCTTCGCCGGTCAGGGGGCCGACGTGCTGCAGGGGGAGGACGTGGAGGAGTGCGTCGCCAACCTGGACACGCTCCACTATGCCTTCGGAGAGTCGTGGAGGCTGTTCGGGACCCCCATCTTCAGGAAGAAGCTGGGAGGGCTGCTGGACGTTTCCCGGTACCTCTTCATGGCCAGCACCTACCGGTGCCTGCGCACGCCTCCGGACCTCTTCGATCCGCTCAACAGGGTGGCCGTGCCGTACACCAGCTTTGAGACCCTGCGCCACTTCCTGGGTGATGAAGCCGTCCTGCGCTGCCTGGAGTACCGGCAGGGCCTGGCCGAAGAGGCCCTGACCAGCCACACGCTGGTGGAGCACCTGCACGACATCGACATGGTTACCCAGGGTTACGGCCCGGCCACCGCCTTCGAGTCCCTCTTCGCCGCTTCCAATCAGGTGCTGATACCGTTCTACTTCGACCAGGATGTGGTGCGGCTGGCCAAGAGCGTCTCTCCGGAGGCCAGGTACAGGCAAGGCCACGAGGTGAAGCCGATTCCGAAGGGTATACTCCGGCTCAAGTCACTGGACGAGATCGTCCATCAGCGGAAGGGGTCCTCGGGGTTCTGGAGGGACTTCCAGTCCTGGATGATGACCGGTATGCTGAGGGATATGGTCCACTCCATTGACCGGCCCGGCTTCATCAGCCAGAAGGACTTCAATGCCCTGGTGGACAACAAGTTCCCCTACGGTTACGACCTGGTCTGGCCCCTGCTGACCTACGACATCTTCCAGAAGCACGTTGCCAGACAGTACTCCCCGAGGAGTGCGCCACCGGCCTGGCACCCGGGAGACCGGGTGGTACCGCCCTCCACCGGCGCCGGATCGGATGCCAGCCCCGGGACTACCCAGGCCCGCTGATCCGGGTCTCCTGTTGGCCAACCGGCCCGCCGTGCGGGAGCATCGGCCGCTGCCGGCGCGGCCCGCACGTGGTACCATGTAACTGGATTCAGTGAACTGCGGCTATTGCCGGCTGACAAGGAGACTGCGTGAGCGAGAGATCTGACTACAGCGGAGAATTCGAAGCGGGGTTGGCCTACCGGGACTTCTCCAAAGACGTCCTGTTGAAGGCCCTGAAAGCCTACGCCAACTACATCAGGAAGCTGGACGGGATCTGGTATCTGGCCGTGAAGGACCGCGCGGACGACGACCTGGCCCTGGCCTGCGACATGGCGGTCTGGGACCAGATGGAGGTCCACGACGTGCAGATGACCTGCGATCTCTTCAATGCCCGGAGCGGTGACGTGACCGCCATGTTCAAGTCCCTGCAGATGAGCCCCCATTCCTGGAACCTGGAGCATCATTTCGAGCTGCTGAGCCCGAAGCGCGGCATATGGACGGTGACCCGCTGCCCCTCACTCCTGGCCTTGGAGAGGGAGGGACAGGGCAGGGAGCGCCGCATCTGCCAGATCCAGGAAGCCAAGAACTACTCGTTGAGAGCGCGGACGGTCAACCCGAAGATGAAGGCCATCCCGCTGAAGGTGCCGCCCAGGCGGAGCGGCGAGGAGGTGCACTGCCAGTGGGAATTCCGGATCGAGGACTAACCGGCAAGGGCCGGCCAGGAGCGGGAACCGTGCCAGACCTGGAGTTTCTCTTCCATCCCAGATCGATTGCCATCGTGGGGGCGCCGAGCGACCCCGCCAACCTGGCCGGGGGCTCTGTCTTTGTACACGCTCTGCTGGAGTCGGGCTACAAGGGCGGAATCTATCCCGTCAACCCCAGGGCGTGTCAGATCATGGGCCTGGACTGCTACCCCGACGTAGGGAGCGTGCCGGGCCCGGTGGACCACGTGATCTGCTGCATTCCGGCTTCCGGCGTGCCGCGGCTGATAGGGGAATGCTCTGCCAAAGGGGTCAGGAGCATGTCCATGTTCACCGCGGGCTACAGCGAGGCCGACGGGCACGATTACGAAACGGAGAGGCGACTGGCTCTCCTGGCCCGAGAAGCCGGCATCCGGCTTCTCGGGCCGAACTGCATGGGCATACACTGCCCCAGCACCGGTCTGTCATACCAGCCGGGCCACAGCCAGGAGGCGGGCCCGGTCGGTGTTCTGTGCCAGAGCGGAGGCAACTCGAATGTCCTCAAGTTCATGGGGGATGATCGGGGCATAAGGTTCAGCAAGGTCATCAGCTATGGGAATGCGGCTGACATCAACGAGGCCGACCTGCTGGAGTACTTCGCCGGGGACCCGGACACCAGGGTCATCGCCGCCTACATCGAGGGGACGCGGAGCGGGCCCAGGTTCTTCAAGGCCCTGGCCGGGGCTGCGGCCGCCAAGCCGGTCATCGTGCTCAAGGCCGGCCTGACGGAGGCCGGCCAGAGGGCCGCCAGGTCCCACACCGGTTCCCTGGGGAGTCCGGCCGACATCTGGAACGGGCTCTGCCGGCAGGCGGGGGCCATGCAGGCCCACAGCCTGGACCACATGCTGGACCTGGTGGAAACGGCGCTCTACATGAAGCCGCCGCCGGGAACACGGGCCGGCATCATTGGCTGGGGTGGTGGCGCCAGCGTCCTGGGCACGGACACCTGCGAGCGGCTGGGGCTCTCCGTACCCCAGTTCTCCCTCCGGCTCAAGGAGGAGCTGGCGGGATTCCGCCTGGCCCCGGGGGCCAGCGTGGGCAACCCGGTGGACTCACCGGTGATCACCATGCCGTCGCAGTTGGTCAATGCCATGAGCGTGATTGCCGGCAGCGGTGAGGTCGACCTGCTCCTGGTGCAGATGCCGCTGGACGTCTCCCACGCCCTGCAACGCCCGTCCGTCTGGGAGGCCACCGGTGAGGCCGTCCTGCAGGGCCAGGAGCGACTGGGGGGCGTGCCGCTGGCCATCGTGCGGCCCCACACCGCCCATCCGGACAGCATGGCGCACTTCAATGCCTTCCGCCAGCGCTGCGCCGCGGCGGGCGTTCCCCTGTATCCGGCCTTCAGCCAGGCCGCCAGCGCCATCAGCGCCTTCGCCTGGTACCACCGGTGGCGAACCGGGAGGCTCTTCCCAACATGAAGACGGTAATCGTGCTGGCCATGCACGGCATACCCCCCAACGACTACCCCCGGGCGGAGCTGGCGGAGTTCTTCAGGCTGCATTCAGTCGTGGAAGGCGCCGGACCCGTCGGCCGCGAGGTCCAGGACCGGTACGCCGTGCTGCACCGGAAGATGAGGGACTGGCCGCGCAACCAGGACAACGACCCCTTCGCTGCCGGCCAGGTCGCCCGCTTCCTGACCGAGCAGATAGCCCGGTTCTCCTGAGATGGCGGTCTAGCGCTTCTGCTTCCTGGCGACCACGACGGCGGCCTCGTGCTCCGGTGTCTCCTCCCTCTTCTGGTTCTCCACGGTGACCATGATGCGCATGATCCCACGGCCCTCCGGGTGTTCTCTAGCGTGTTTCTAACAGGCGGGGTATTGACGAGGGAACCACCGGACAATACCATATAGAATTAGCAGTCGAAGGCCAAGAGTGCTAATGTCGCGAGTCAACCAGGGCCGAGACCAGTGACAAATGAGGAGGTGTTGACATGGTTATGCAGCGGTGGGACCCATTCAGAGACGTAAGGCAGATGGAGGACATGATGAACCGGTTCTGGAGAGGCAGTCCGGGCTATCGGGATGGGAATGAAGACTGGAACATACTGCTGGATGTGATCCAGAAGAAGGACGACATTGTGGTGAAGGCCTCAGTTCCGGGGGTCAAGCCGGAAGGCATCCGGGTCACCGTGGAAGACAATGTCCTGACCCTGAGGGCAGAGAGGAAGCCCGAGACCGAAAGTCCCGACGTTACCTACCTGCTGCAGGAGCGGCCCACGGGTTCGTTCTACCGGGCGCTGCGCCTTCCCGACACGGTGGACACCGGCAAGATAGAGAGTGAATATGAAAACGGCGTCCTCACGGTGACCCTGCCGAAGGCAGAGGAGAAGAAGAAGCAGCAGATCGAGATCAGGGTCAAGCCTTCCGAAAGCAAGAAGTAGGTTGGCCGGTGCCTCTTGAGCAGGCGGCCACACGGACGGCGGGGCCAGACGAGACTGGAACGCTGGAGGGCGGGCATCTCCGCCCGCCCCTCCACTTTGTGCCCGGCCAATCAAGCGCTGGAAGTCAACAGGCGTCTCTCCGGCGCGGGCCAACTGGCTTCTTCCTCGACCGGTCCATCAGGTGACGTATTGCCAGGATGGGGTGCCGGCGAAGCATCAGAGGCCCGGAGTAGCGCATGACGGTCTTGATCCTGCCTCTCGTGGCGGGCGTGTAGCAGTGGACCGGGCACCTGGCGCAGGTCGTCTTGCCTTCCTGGAACGGGCATTCCTCGAGACGCTTGCTGGCGTAGGCCAGAAGCTCACCGCACTCAGCGCATAGGGCGTTGCTTCCATGCTGGTCGCGGCAGTAGATGTCTATCATGGCCGCGACGGTCTTCTTCTCCCTGGCTATCCTGGGATGCTTCTCTCTCATGGCCTGACCATTCTACAGCCAGGACCGGTCGTTGTGCCTCCCGCCGAAAGCCAATACACTCAGGCTGTGAGTCCTCCCGGTGAATCAAGCCCGAGTCGAGGAAGGAGTCCACGATGTTGAAGTCGGTAGAGCTGATCAGGCGCAGGCCCGGCCTGTCGCGAGAGGAGTTCAGGAGATACTGCCCGGCCCTGCCGTGACCCGGCCGGGCAACAAAAAAGAGTCCGCTTGAGTGCTCAAATCGGCTCATTTGTTTGTCTCTAGTACCTGTAACCGTTGAGCGGAAACCCGTGGACTCTGTTTATCGCCTATTCAGTTGTCAATGGCCTATTATACCACACCGGCGCCGTCGCGGGCGAAGGCTGTCACTTTGCCTTCTCGTCTGAAGCCTTGACTGCCGGCCGCCTGGAGTGCGCCCAGGCGAGCAAGGCCGCGCCCAGTCCCATGCACACCGCGTGGAACGCGAAGGCGCCCCAGAGGTCGTTGACGCCGGTGAATCCATCCTTCCGGGAGAAGACCCCTCCCACGATGGCCACGGCTCATATCATGCCTATGAGCAGGAGCAGGCCGCCGCTCACCCGCAGAAGCGTCTTCTTCATCGCCAACCTCCGCGCCAGTCACTCATTCCATCGTTGTCCGGGGCTGTCATCCCAGGGCCTTGAGGCACAGCCATACGGCCAGCACGGCAAACACTCCGTGGAAGAGATACCCCGGCAGCATCTTGGGGTCTGACCCTGACATCTTACCGCGGAACACGCCCGCCATCATGGAGAAAATTCAGACGGCGCCTACAAGCCAGGCCAGAAACGCGCCAATCCACCAACCCATGAAGCCCCCCTTCTGCCAAGAGACTCGCCAGCGTGGAAGTGCCGGAGCCGAACAACGGAGACCTGGTAGCAGGGAGTGGATTTGAACCACTGACCAAGGGCTTATGAGTCCCCTGCTCTACCTCTGAGCTACCCTGCCACAC
>ERZ1649853.677-NODE-677-length-13873-cov-6.720582_pt1 | contig 13873 bp, 15 predicted proteins | sample MGYA00575353_ERZ1649853 | MGnify/ENA primary metagenome ERZ1649853 (study PRJEB40853, sample SAMN11349654) | freshwater sediment metagenome | isolation source: river sediment | host: Sediment | place: India: Okhla Barrage, New Delhi | collected 2017-02-21 ...
AAAATGGGACTTGCCAGTTTGGCAATTTTTTTGGTCAAAACTTGCCAATTTGGCAACTTTTAGGGGATTCTTCAGCTATGCGAAGGTGAGATAGGCACCACGAAGGACGCAAAGAGGGCAGGATTGTAGATACGGCAGTGCGCACCGTTGGCTGGCTTGAAGTGATTGATAGTTCTGGGCGGTTCTTGAACTGCCCCTACTTGTCTTGGGAGCCCATGAACTCGGGGGCGGTGGCGGAGCCGGGGGCGCTGATGCCCTCACGCTTGAAGATCTTGCCGAGGGTCATCAACAGTATTTTAATATCCAGCCAGAAGGTGCGGTGGTCGACATACCAAACATCGAGGGCGAATTTCTCCTCCCAGGATAAGGCATTGCGCCCGTTGACCTGCGCCCAGCCGGTGATGCCGGGGAGGACGTGGTGTCGGCGCGCCTGTTCGGGGGTATAGCGGTCAAGATACTGGACGAGGAGGGGGCGCGGACCGACCAGGCTCATCTGGCCTTTGAGGACGTTGAAGAGCTCAGGGAGCTCATCAAGGCTGGAGGAGCGCAGGAAACGCCCGAAGCGGGTGAGACGCTGCTCATCCGGGAGCAGGTTACCGCTGGCATCGCGCAGGGTGCGCATGGTACGGAATTTGTAAAGGCGGAAAATCTTTCCGTTTAATCCGGGGCGCGCCTGGGAGAAGATGACTGGGAGCCCGAGAAAAAGGATTACGAGTAGCGATAGGACAACCAGGACTGGTGAGAGGATGACCAATGCAAGCAAACTGACAAGGAAATCGAAGATCCTTTTTGAAAACGGGACAGGTGATTGGCGGGCAGAGGTCATATAATAATTCTACCTGTATTTGCGATGATGTTAATCTTACTGGTAATCCGGAGAAAATGATGAAAACAGGCATCGACCATTTTGGAATCCTTGCACCTTTTTATGAAAAATTCATCGCGCCAAAATTCCCCGAAAAACTGGCTGAACTGGCAGAGCTCGAACCCGGGGGAAGCCTGCTGGATATTGGAGGGGGAACCGGGAGGGTGGCAAACTTCCTGACCGGAAAAACAGGCTGGATACTGATCGCTGACGAATCACTGGGGATGCTGAAGGAAGCCCGGAAAAAGGATGCACTGGAGACCGTGTGCGTAAATTCCGAGAATTTGCCGCTGCAAGGAGAGAGTTTCGACCGGATCATCATGGTGGACGCGCTGCACCATGTGCAAAATCAAGGGGAAACTGCTAAGGAATTGTGGAGACTGGTCAAGCCCGGGGGGAGGATCATCATTGAAGAGCCGGATATCCGTAAATTTGCAATAAAAATGGTGGCTGTGTTTGAAAAAATGGCTTTGATGCGAAGTCATTTTCTTAACGCCAGACAGATCGAAGGCTTGTTCGAGGGAAAAGGGGCAGAAATCCGCAGCGAGGCGGAGGGGCATACGGTGTGGGTGGTGATCGAGAAACGTAAGGCGTAATCAGTTATAATCACTCCATCATTTCTACGGGAGCAAATCACTATGCACATCATCATTGAATACTGCGCGGTTTGACACTACACCCAGGAAGCTGCCGGTCTGGCAGCGGAATTGCTGGACGCCTTCGAGGCGGGCATCAAGGAACTCAAGCTGATCCCCTCCTCGGGAGGAGCGTTTGAGGTGACGGTGAACGGCAGGAAGTTGTATTCCAAGTTCGAGAACGGGAGACACCCGCAACCGGGCGAAGTGAAAGCCCTGGTGCAGAAATTCGTCGAGGAAGGGTAACATGGCAGGAAAAAAAGGACGGGTATTCTCAGGAGCACGCCCGACAGGGCGGCAGCACATCGGCAACTATTTCGGCGCGATCAGCAACTATGTGAAACTACAGGAAGACTACGAGTGTGTGTACTGCATCGTGGACCTGCACGCGCTGACGACGCTGGAAACGACCAAAGAACTGCGCCAGAACACGCTGGAAATGGCGTGGGACTGGCTGGCTTCAGGAATGGACCCGCAAAAGTCGATCATCTTCGTGCAATCACTGGTGCCGCAGGTGACCGAACTGCACACGATCCTTTCGATGGTGGCACCGCTGGGGAAACTGACGGATCTGCCGACCTTCAAGGAAAAGGTACGCGAGAACCCGCACAACGTGAATTACGGACTGGTGGGATACCCGGTGCTGATGTCGGCGGACATCCTGCTGTACAAAGCCACAGTGGTACCGGTGGGGGTGGACCAATCCTCGCATGTGGAATTTGCGCGGGAAATGGTGCGCTCGTTCAACTACCGTTACAACACCACCGCGCTAGTGGAACCGCAGGCAAAATTCACCGAGTTTCCCAAAGTGATGGGAATCGACGGTGTGAACAAGATGAGCAAGAGCCTGAACAATGACATTGAGATCGCAGCAACAGCAGAGGAAACCAACGCGCGGGTGATGCAGATGGTGACCGACCCGGCACGGCAGCGACGCAGCGACCCGGGGAACCCGGATGTGTGCAACGTCTTCTCGATGCACAAGATGTTCACCCCCAAGGAAAAGGTGGAAGAAATCAACGTGGAATGCCGCAAAGCGGGCATCGGCTGCGTGGATTGCAAGAAACTGATGGCACAGAATCTGAACGCATATTTTGCACCGATCCGTGAAAAGCGGGAAAAACTGGCAAGCGATACTAACGGCACCTGGGAAATGCTGCGCGACGGGGCAAAACGCGCCTCGGAAATCGCAGAAGCCACGATGGCGGAAGTTCGAAGGGCAATCGACCTGCCGCAACATTAAAAATCAAACGCCTGGAAACAGGCGTTTTTCCTAAGGAGAGCCATGCGCGCAATACTCCAGAGAGTGAATAACAGCCAGGTGACCGTGGACGGTAAGACGATCGCGGAGATCGGCAAGGGGATGCTGATCCTGCTGGGAATCGGACCGGAAGATGACGATGCCAAATGCGCGGCGATGGCAAAGAAACTGGCGCAGCTGCGCATCTTCGAGGATGACCAGGGCAAGATGAACCTGTCGCTGCTGGATATGGGAGGAGCAGCGCTGGTGGTGAGCCAGTTCACCCTGTTCGCGGACACGCGCAAAGGAAACCGCCCTTCGTTCGTGGGGGCAGGAGCGCCGGATAAGGCGGCACCGCTGGTGGAGGTGTTCGCGGATGAGCTGCGCAAGTTCAACATCCCGACGCAAACGGGGGAGTTCGCGGCGCACATGCTGGTGAACCTGCAGAACGACGGACCGGTTACGATCTGGATGGAGATGTAGGGGAAAGCAACTGCCAGAGGAGGGCATCCAATTGCACGGCGGACGCACCTGAGCGAAGAGCGATCTCACCCTGTGCGAGGGAGAAGACGCCGCTGCCGGCAATGAGGGGAATGCCGCAATTTCTGAAAGCCTGTAATTTTTCAAGCAACTGGGGGAAAAGCGAAGGTCCGTAGAGACGTCCGCTGATATGGCTATCTACGTGGGCAAGGACACCACGCGGAGCGGAGAGGACGATCCCTGCAACCGTGTAGAGCCGGAAGAGATCGAGCCAGGCAGACCAGGGGGAGAGGAAGGGAACGCTGACATAAACGGGAAGCTCGCCGAGGGCAGACTGCAGCAGCTCTTCGATGAAGGCGGGTTCAGCATCTGCGGGGAGCCTGAGCTCGATGGCGCCGATATTTTCAAGACCTTCGAGAGCGCGCACCATCTGCGCACATTCATATCCGCTGCGGGGGAGGAGGTGCGGCCAGACCGGGACTTTGAGATCAGCCCACTTGCGGGCAAACTGCTTGAGCGTTCGGGAAAAGCCGTCGTTGGGAGCGCCGGTGTGGAGAAGGAATCCGCCGGGGAATTCGAGCAGGGAACGGTCACGGGCAGGGGGGCGCGGCAGCCAGCTGATGACGGGGGTGACAAAGGCACCGAGGCGGTGAGCAAGCAAGCTTTCAGTTGGTGGAGTGAAACCGAGAAAACCGGAGGCGTTCAACCAGCCGGAAAGGGTGCCGGGAAGAGGAAGAGCGTCAGTCACCCTGCAACTCCTTGAGAGGGAAGATGGGACCGTCCTTGCAGGCGAGCCTGAACCCTTTGCGAGTCTCAAGCGCACAGACCCCGCAGCGGGAGCTGCCGCACACAAGGGGGGCGTCGATGAAGACCTCGACCTTTGAGCGGTCAGCCGGTTTGATGTGCAGAGCGTTGAGGGTTTCACCAGCCTGATGAAGAGGGACAGCGACCGCACAAGCGTCCGACCATTCCATTGCCGCGGGCAAATCGGAGCGCTTTAAAATCTCAATCTGAGGCGGAAGGGCAAGGGAGAGGCTGTCTGACACCCAGACGACATCCGCAGCGCGCTGCAAGGCATGCAAAGCAAGCAGGAAGAGGCGCGGCTCGAGGGAAAGGTGAGCTGCACAAAGGAGCAGCCGGCGGGAGCTGAGAGAGAGGGAAAAGCCATTGCCGAAGGGTCCCTGCATGAGCACATCCATCCCCGGGTGCCAGTCTACGGGAAGTTTTCCGCAAAGCAGGAATTGATCGGGAAACTCTGCAAAAGGATAGACCGGGATAGGAATGACCTGGGCGGAAGAGGGAGCAAAAGCGCGGAAGTATTGCCCGGGAGTGACTTGAATGGATGGCAAAGCGGCGAGCGTGATCGCCTGTTCCGTGCCGGCGGGAGAGATTTCCCTGATCGTTGTTGTGTACGTCTTCACGGATTAATTATAGCCAAAGGAAGAGAACAAAATGTGGGTCTTAAAAAGAAACGTTAATACATCGTTAACCAACTTTGGAATGAAAAAACCGTATACTATTATGGGAAACTATGTGAAAGCTATTCGAGAGACCAATAAAGGAGAAGAATGAACATCGCCAGTATGTTGAAAGCAGTTTCCGGTATCATCTGGTTCATCCTCATCGCGATCATCGCGCTGGTGGTGATCCAGGCAGCCCGCAAAACCCCAATGAAAAAAGGAAAAACCCTGATCATCACTTTCCTGGTGATCGCAGTGGTGCTGACCACTGTCAGTTCCGGACTGGTTTTCATCAACCCTGAAGAACGGGGCGTGGTGATTAGCGCAGTGGCACCAGACGGCTACCGTAAGCAAGCGCTGCAGCCGGGGCTGAGCTGGATCATCCCGTTTGCCGAGACGGTGAAGGTGTACCCGATATCGCGGCAGACCTACACGATGTCGATCGCGCCGACCGAAGGAAACACCGGATATGATGATTCGATCGCAGCGAGGACGCTGGACGGGCAGGAGATCTATGTGGATGCCTCGGTGATCTTCTCGATTGACCCGACAAAAGTGGTGAATGTGCATATTTTGTGGCAGGACCGCTATGTGGACCTGATCCGGGCACAATCTCGCGGCATCATCCGGGACGCGGTTTCACAATACCGGGTGGAAGAAGTGGTGAGCACCAAGCGTTTTGATCTGGTGCAAAGGATCACGGATGAAATGCGGAAAAAGGTTGAGGAAAATGGATTGATCCTGGATGACTTTGTGCTGCGGAACATCGCCTTCTCACCTGAGTATGCGGCTTCGGTAGAACAGAAGCAGATCGCCGAACAGCAGGCTCAGCAGGCGAAGTTCGTGATCGAGCAGAAGAAGAACGAAGCTGAACAGGCACGCGAAGTTGCCAAAGGTTTAGCGGATGCCGCGGTGACCAAGGCACAAGGTGAAGCGGACGCACGGATCATCCAGGCAGAAGCGGAAGCCAAAGCGCTGCAGTTGATCGCGGATGTGATCAAACAGAACCCGGCTATTTTGACCTACCAGTACATTACCAAGCTATCACCCAATGTGGAGGTAATGCTGGTACCGAGCGAATCACCGTTCCTGTTCACGATACCGGGGTTGACCAACACCCCGACCGGACAATAACCAGAAAAAAACAACTGCAATTGCATCACCAGAGGCGACCCACCGGCCGCCTCTACTTTTTCTGCAGGACGGTATAATTTAAGGATGGACACGATGGAAAAAAAGCCATCCGGAAAAGAAATCCGGCTGACCAGCCTCTCCAACTGCGCGGGTTGAGCATCCAAACTGAGCGCTGACGCGCTGACGCAGGTACTGCGTCCGTTGGGAGAGCTTTATGAGCCGCAGAATTACCCTGATCTGCTGGTTGGATTAGCCACGCCTGATGATGCCGCCGTGTGGCGGCTGGATGAGGAGCGGGGGTTGGTGCTGACCACGGACTTCTTCACGCCGGTGGTGGATGATCCGCTGGATTATGGACGAATTGCAGCGGCGAACAGCCTATCGGATATCTATGCAATGGGGGGAGAACCCTTTTTGGCATTGAATATCGCCGCGCTGCCGCCGGACCTGGATGTTGAGGTATTGGCGAAGATCCTGCGAGGCGGGGCGGAAGTGGCGAAGATGGCGGGGGTGGTGATCGCCGGCGGGCACACGGTTCAGGACAAGGAACCCAAGTATGGGCTGGCGGCAGCCGGGTTCGTCCAACTAGAGGAGATGTTCACCAAGGGCGGTGCGAAGGTTGGGGACTTACTTTACCTCACCAAGCCATTAGGATTTGGAACCATTACCACAGCATTGAAACAGGAGAAGGCAGATCCGAAAGACCTGGCAGCGGCGGTGAAATGGATGGTGAAGTTGAACAAGGATGCCAGCCTGGCGGGACGGAAATCCGGGGTGAGAGGGGCAACGGATATAACGGGGTACTCGTTCATCGGGCACGCAGCGGAGATGGCGGATGCCAGCCAGACGGGACTGCAATTCCAATTAGCACGGATCCCGATCCTGACAGAAGCCAGGAAATATGCCGAGGGGATGATCTTCCCAGGCGGGGCGTATGACAACCGGCACCATTATGAGGGACGGGTTAAATTCGAGTGCGAGATCAGCGAGTCTCAGCGGATGCTGCTCTTCGACCCGCAAACGAGCGGGGGGCTGCTGCTGGCGGTACCAGAGAATAAAGTGCAGGTGTTCGAAGAGGAAGCCCGCAGGCTTGGACAGGCGGCCTGGCAGGTGGGGCGCGTGTTAGCGGGCAACGGAATCACCATAATCCAGTAAATTTCAAATGCATAATGAATCGCCATTTTTCCCGCGAGGGTAAAAAGGGTAAAATACAGCCATGCCACTGACCGAACATATCCAGGGAATCCTCGCGACGCTGCCGACCAAGCCGGGGTGTTACATCATGAGGAATGGCGCGGGGAATGTCATTTACGTGGGGAAGGCGATCAACCTGCGCAACCGGGTGAGGTCCTACTTCCAGGAGCGGGCAGACCAGGAACGGAAGGTAATCAAGCTGGTGCAGCAGATCGAAGACCTGGAATGGATCGTGGTGGGATCGGAACTGGAAGCGCTGATCCTGGAAATGAACCTGATCAAGGAACACCGACCGCGCTTCAACGTGCGGTTGAAGGATGATAAGCGGTATCCGTATATCAAGGTGAATTTAAGCCAGTTATTCCCCAAGGTGACGGTGACGCGGCAGATGGTGAAGGATGGCTCCAGGTATTTCGGACCGTATACGAGCGTGTGGGCGGTGCATCAGACGCTGGACCTACTGCGAAGAATCTTCCCGTACCTGACCTGCGACCGGGAGATCACCGGGAAGGACGCCCGTCCATGCCTGTATTACGATATCAAACTCTGCGCGGGTCCCTGCATCGGTGCGATCGACCAGGCAGGATACCGGCAACTGATCGAAGATTTATGCGCGTTCCTGGACGGGCACACCGACCCGATTGTAAGCCGGATTCAGTCCGAAATGACGGCTGCCGCGGAAGCCCTTAATTTTGAAAAAGCCGCGGTACTGCGTGACCAGTTGAACTCCATTGAACGAGTAGTGGAGAAGCAAAAAGTGATCTCGAGCGACCAGAGCGATTCAGATGTGCTGGCGCTGGCGCGGGCGGATGGCGAAGCGTGCGTGCAGATCTTTTTTATCCGCAACGGCAAGTTGATGGGACGAGAATACTTTGTGCTGGAAGGCACCGAAGAGATCCCGGACGCGGATGTGATCGGTGAATTTCTCAAACAATTCTACAGCGAGGCAGCGGTGATCCCCGATAAGGTACTACTGCCGAATGAAGTGGAAGAAGCGCTGATCATCAATCAGTGGCTCAACACCCGGCGGGGCGGGCAGAAGGTGGAACTGCTGGTGCCCAAAACCGGATCCAATTCCGAGCTGGTGGCTATGGCTGCCGAAAACGCGGTGGAGACTCTGCAGGCGTTGAAAACCCAATGGGAAGCGGATAAGAATAAGCAGACAGAAGCGCTGGCAGAACTGCAAAAAGCACTGCGCCTGCCGGAACCGCCCAACCGGATCGAGTGTTATGACATTTCGAACACGCAGGGAATGGCTTCGGTGGGGAGCATGGTGGTTTTTGAGCAGGGAACCCCCAGCCGAGGGATGTACCGGCATTTCAATATTAAGAGCGTGACGGGACCGGATGATTTTTCGAGCATGGAAGAAGTGCTGACCCGGCGCTTCAAGCGCTGGCAAAGCACGCAGGAATCCCAGCAAGTGGGAGCCAAGCCGGATGCCTCATTTTCCGTGCTGCCAGACCTGCTGATCGTGGACGGCGGCAAAGGTCAACTGGGCAGGGCAGTGAAAGTACTGGAAGCCTTTGATCTCACGGAGAGGGTGCCGGTGATGGGGTTGGCCAAACAGCAGGAAGAAATCTTCCGTCCGGGCACAGAGGAATCGATCATGCTGCCGAGACATTCGCAGGGACTTTACCTGATCCAGCGAGTGCGGGATGAGGCACACCGTTTTGCCATCACGGCACACCGCAAAGCACGCGGCAAGGTGGGCATCGCATCGCGGCTGGATGCCATCCAGGGGATCGGACCCAAGCGACGGAAGGCGCTGCTGGAAAAGTTCGGAGATATCGAGGGAATCAAACAGGCGAGCATTGACGCCTTAATGGAAGTTCCCGGAATTACAGAAGAGATCGCTCAGGGATTGAAGAGCGGACTGGAATAACAAAACCGGGATCTCATGAGATCCCGGTTTTTTCTCTTAAGGTCCTGTTACTACAGGCAGCCCCGCCTGGATCCAGGCGTTCATACCACCGGAGACACTGGTGACCTGGGTCACACCGGCGTCCTTGAGGATATCGCGCCCGTCAGCGCTGCGGTTGCCCGAGCGGCAGATGACAAGAACGATCTTATCGGTGGGAACTTCGGAAGCACGGGCGGCGAGCTGTCCGAGGGGGATGAGCACCGCGCCATCCACGTGCCCGGCTTCCCATTCAGAAGGCTCGCGCACATCCAGCAGGAAAGCGCCGGCAGCGAAAAGGTCAGCAGCCTGGGTGACGCTGACTGTGCTGGAAATCTGGGCAGGTTTGGTTTCAGCTGGTAGCAGTTTTATGGTCAGAAAGACCATCAAGGCAACAACAACTATTGCAATAATATAAACCAATAAGGATCTACGCATTTTTTCTCTCCATTCGTTAATGGCAGAATTCTACACTAAAAATGGAATTTATGACCAGTATTGATCAGCCAGGGTTTCGATGCCTTCGATGAGGGAGCTGGCGATTCCAGGTTCGATAATGGAGTGACCTGCGTCCGGGATGATGTTGAGACGGCAATTGGCGAGGCGTCGGGAGAGTTCAAGGGCGGCAACCACAGGACAAATGATATCGTAGCGACCCTGGGCGATCCATACAGGGATATGCCTGACAGGTTCAAGGTGGTCCAACAGGTAGGAATCGGAGGGGAAAAATAACCTGTTGATCATGTAATGGCATTCGATGCGGGCAAAGGCGATGATGTTATCGTCCTCTTCCTCTTTGGGCGGGCGGGGAATGAGGCGGATGATGGAATTCTCCCAGGTGCACCAAGCGCGGGCGTATTCCAGGCGGGTGGCATAATTGGCGGAAGTGAGGCGACTGTAATAGGCGGACACAAGGTCACCGCGTTCAGATAGGGGAATGGGAGCTAAAAACCTTTCCCATTCTTCAGGATAGATCCTTGAAGCGCCATCCCGGTACATCCAATCCAGTTCACTTTGAGCGCCAAGGAAGATGCCGCGCAGTACGAGACCGGCAGCGCGCTCAGGGTGACGGATGGCGTAGGTGAGGGCAAGGGTGCTGCCCCAGGAACCGCCAAAGACGAACCAGCGTTCTATTCCAAGGTGGCGGCGCAGGCGTTCGATATCCTCCGTCACGTGCCAGGTGTCATTCTCGGCAAGTTCACCCAACGGAAAACTTTTGGGCGCACCACGCTGTGAGAAGAGGATGGTGCGAAAACGCTGCGGGTCAAAGAAAGTGCGGAAGGCTGGCTGAGCGCCAACGCCCGGACCGCCGTGAAGAAAGACCACCGGGATGCCATCCGGATTGCCGACTTCTTCGTAATAAAGGGAGTGGATCGGGGAAACCGGCAGGATGCCGGTAAAATTCGGTTCTATTGCAGGAAAACGATCACGCATAAAGAACTCTCCTTTTATATATATAATTATAGGATGGACTTTACGCAATTGTTTGACAAGTGCACTTTTGCTGAATAAAATGATATTATCAAATGACGTGAGGGAATAACCTTGAAAAAGTGGGCAGATAAATTCGTCATTGGCTTGACAGGCAACATTGGAACGGGCAAAAGCGTAGTCAGGCGCATGCTCGAGCACCTGGGGGCATATGGAATCGATGCGGATGCGCTTTCACACCGGGCGATGGCCAAAGGCGCACCTGCCTATGAGCCCATCGTTGAGGCCTTCGGGCGATATGTGCTGGACAAGGACGGCGAAATTGACAGGGCAAAAATTGCCCGACTGGTATTCGCTGATACTGACGCTCTGGCACAATTGGAGGGGATCATCCATCCCCTTGTGGAGCAGGCAGTTGACCTGATCGTAAAACGGTCCACCCAAAAAGTGGTGGTGATTGAAGCCATAAAGCTGCTGGAATCCAAGCTGGCGGATTATTGCGACAACATCTGGGTGGTGTATTCACCTCCGGAGATCCAGTTACACAGGCTAACAAACCTGCGAGGAATGCACGAAAAAGACGCGCGGCAACGCATCAGTTCGCAGATCCCGCAGGAAAACCGGCTGGCAAGAGCGTCAGTGGTGATCAAGAACGTATCCACGTTTGAAGACACCTGGCGGCAGGTTACCACTGCCTGGCAGCGGCATGTTCCGGTAGGCGAAGCGGTGAATATCCCGGCGTCACAACCGGTGCGATTATCGCTGGGAGAAGTGAACGTGGTACGCGCCAACCCGCGGCAGGCGGATGAAATAAAGGATGTATTCAACAACCTTGGCGGCACCGGAAGAGAGTCGACACGCGAGGAGATCATGGCGGCATTCGGTGAGAAAGCCTTCATGTTGCTGCAGGTCGAGAAAACCCCGATGGGACTGCTGGGCTGGCAGGTGGAAAACCTGGTGTCGCGCACAATCGACATTCTGCTTGACCCTGCACTGCCGCCGGCACAATATTTGCCGATCATGATCCGCGAGATGGAACGGGCTGCCAATAACCTGCAATGTGAGATATCGCTGATCTTCGCGCCGCAAAACCTGGCGATGCACGATGCGCTATGGAACTCGCTGGGGTATGAACTGCGCACTCCGGACCAGCTTAACTCGAGAGCCTGGCAGGAAGCTGCCCAGGAATCTCAAAGCACGAATACAAAGATGTTCTTCAAGCAGTTGAGGCTTGACCGCATCCTGCGGCCAATCTAAATAACAGGAACGGAAAAACAATAGTTTTTTATGTCTGAACTCCTGAACGAGATCGGGTATTTATTCCAACGGCTCACCTGGTTGAGTGTGCTTGACCTGCTGCTGGTGACGCTGGTGGTATATGCAGTGCTGCTTCTCCTTCGGGATACCCAGGTGATGGTGCTGCTACGCGGTGTGATCATCATCATTGTGCTGCTGGCGTTGTTGTTTACGCTGATCGATCTGCCCGCATTCTCCTGGCTGCTTACCTCCATCGTACCGGCGCTGTTGTTTGCGATCCCGGTCATTTTTGCACCGGAAATCCGCCGCGGTCTGGAAAAACTGGGCCGGGCAGGCTCGACGCATGGACTGGTGCGTAAATCGGCGACCCAACTTCAATCTCTTGAGCAAACTATCCACTCGATCGTGACAGCGTGCGCGCGGCTCTCAGCACGGGAACATGGCGCGTTGATCATCCTGCAGCGGGGAGAGAGCCTGGAGGATTTTGCCCGAACGGGCGTTCGGTTGAATGCCTCGGTGACCCCGGAGTTGCTGCTGCAAATCTTTTACCCCAATACCCCACTGCATGACGGGGCGGTAATTATTAACAACAACATGATCATCGCGGGAGCGTGCGTGATGCCCCTTTCAGCCAGCGGTATTCTGACGCGCTCACCGGAACGCCAGATGGGCTTGCGGCACAGGGCGGCACTGGGCACCAGTGAGGCAACTGACGCCATCGCGGTTGTCGTTTCAGAGGAAAGCGGGTCGATCTCGATCGCGCATAACGGGCGCATGATCCGCAGGCTGGATAGTGAGCGCCTGGAAAACATCCTGCTGGCGTTTTACCGCCCGAATGAACGCGAAAAGCAGCAGGGGCTGCTAAAACTGATCTATAACCGGATCACCGGCAAGGACCAGGTACAACAATGATAGAGCGACTGCGCACATTTTCGAAGACACTGCCGAGCCTGCTGACAGCTTTTCTGCTGGCAGTGGCGGTTTGGGTGATGGCGGTGAATTCTTCAGACCCATCAGTGGAGAAAGTTTATCCCAACAAGGTTCCGATCGAAGTGATCGGTCAATCGCCAGATATGGTGATCAATACCACGCTCGCTGAAAATATCTCGATCACCTTGCGCGCTCCGAACTCGATCTGGGATAAGCTGCTGCTGGAAAAAGCGCCGGTACGGGCTTTCATCGATCTGGCAGGGATGGGAGTGGGAGCTCACACGGTTCCGGTGCAGATCCAAATCGGCACAAAGCCGGTGGAGATCATCTCGTATAATCCACGTTCGGTCACCCTTGAAATCGAACCGTTGAAGACCGAGGAAATGGATGTACGGGTAATCTACCAGGGAAGCCTGCCGGTAGGGTTCCAGGCGGAAGAACCGGTATTGTCGCAGACAAAGGTGACGATAAGCGGCGCGGAGTCCAGTGTCAAAAGCGTGTTTGAGGTGCGGGCATTGGTGAAGCTGACCGACGTGAAAGCGAGCATTCACCAATCAATCCAACTGCTGGCTGTCAATGCCAACGGTCAGGTGGTCAGCGGGGTCAGCATTTCGCCTGATAAAGTGGATTACAACCAGGCGGTCGCAGAACGCGGTGGCTACCGGAATGTGGTGGTTAAGGTAGTTACCACCGGGCTGGTACCAACGGGTTACAAGCTCAGCAATCTCAGCGTATTTCCACCGACGATAACAGTTTTTTCCACTGACCCTGCGCTGGTGGATAATTTGCCCGGGTTTGTTGAAACACTGCCGATCGACCTCAGCGGGAAGAACTCGGACTTTGAACAAAGGATAGCCCTTGATCTGCCTTTCGGCGTACAGGCGATCGAATCGGACCAGGTTCAGGTAACTGTAGGAATCACCCCGGTGGAAAGCAGCATCACGCTTGAAGACATCCTGGTGGAAGCGACCGGGCTGCCTACCGACAAGACCGCAGTAATCGAACCAGCAAAGGTGAACGTGGTGATCTCCGGTCCAGTGATCGTACTGCAGGCGCTTAAAGCTTCGGATGTGCGGGTCTTGCTGGATCTGACGGGAATGGGAACAGGCAAATTCACAGTGGAACCAGCGGTGACGCTGAACATCCCCGGATTGACAATCTCAAGCCTTACCCCGACCACCTTTGTGATCAATATCAAATAGCTGGAATATCTCAATCCCGGAGAAAATCCGGTTGTGGGGTAAAATTGGTCAGACTGGAAAAATGGATGACTAAACCTGTAGTAGCGCTTGTGGGCCGGCCGAATGTCGGCAAAAGCACCTTGTTCAACCGATTATGCGGAGAAATGAC
>ERZ1649853.679-NODE-679-length-13839-cov-5.421721_pt1 | contig 13839 bp, 17 predicted proteins | sample MGYA00575353_ERZ1649853 | MGnify/ENA primary metagenome ERZ1649853 (study PRJEB40853, sample SAMN11349654) | freshwater sediment metagenome | isolation source: river sediment | host: Sediment | place: India: Okhla Barrage, New Delhi | collected 2017-02-21 ...
GCGGAGCCCCGACCCGTAGAGGAGCGCGGCCATCAGCTTCGGCGTCCCCGAACGCAATATCCTTTTGATGTCTGATGGCGACTGCATCGAGGTAAGCCCGAAAATGATGCGCAAGGCCAAAACGGTCAAAACTGGAAAAACCTACATCGACAACCAGAACAACCATCAGATCGAAGACGATATCGTCATCGACCGCCAGAAAATGGCAAGCGAGGGGATGGTTATGCTGGTGGCCCAAGTCAGTGCCGCCGAATCACGCCTCCTCTCCAAACCGTTGGTTACGAGCTTTGGCCTCGTCGCCGACCGCCACGACAAAGCGTTTGCCGCGGAGATGGAAGACGTCCTCGAACACTTCCTCCTCAACATGAAGCCGGGGCTCATCGAGAACCCCAAAGCGCTCGAAAACGACCTGCGCCAGGTGGTACGCAAACACATCTACCGCAAGATGAAAAAATACCCTCTGATCGTTCCGCACGTATTCGTGATGTAAGGTGTGCATTCGCACGCCTTAATCTTTTTTTCGCTATACTCCTTCAAATTTCAAGACAATCCCCTCAGGTAAAGACGCGCCATGAAAGTCACCCTTCATCATCATACCCCGCTTGTCATCTGTTCTGATGCCATTCGAACCTGCTGGCAGAGTTTCGACAAAAGTGACAACGGAGGCGAAAAAGACCGCGAGCTGATCGACCGGGTCGGGAACAAGTTCAAACACGCCTCGACACTGGAGCATCTCGTCTACAATTTCTATATCGAAGGGATCAGCCGTGCGCTGTTGCAGGAGCTTGCCCGCCACCGGATGGCAAGCCTCAGCGTCAAAAGTACCCGCTACACCCTCAAAGAGCTGAAAGACGAAGAATCCTTTTCCATCGACCACAAAGAAAGAGCCGCAAAATATCTGGTCATGACGGGCGTCGATATCGTCGATGAAATGAGCATCCGCGCCCTCGAAAATCTCCGGATCGTCCTGGTCCAGGGAATCAGCAACGACCGCGCCAAATACTGCCTCCCCGAAAGCTATAAAACCGAACTGACCTGGACAATCAACGCCCGGAGCCTCCAGAATTTCATCGCGCTGCGCAGCGACAAGGCAGCCCTTTGGGAGATCCGCGAACTGGCACGCGCCGTATACGCGGCGCTCCCCGAAGAGCATCACTATCTGTTCGAAAATTCACTCAAAGAGGAACACTGATATGACCAAAGGGATCTTTATCGCTGCTGCAGCCGCCGCAATGCTGGGAAGCGGCTGCGCCCAAAAGCAGCTCGTGATCAACGGAATGATCTGTCCCGCCAACGTCAACGAGGAACGGATCCGTGCCGATTTCGCCGAATGCCGTGTGTATGACCTCGAAGCGGCAACAAAAGCCTCACGTGCACCGCTCTCGATCGAATGCCAGAAATGCCTGGAAAGCAAAGGGTACAAAGTTGAACAGTAAATCCGTTCTTTGAACGGTCTGTTGTGTTATAGGGATTTGTGAGTACTTACGAAGAAGAGAGAAGTTCTGCCTCCTGAAAGGAGGCAAGCTTCAGTGCCATAACGGCGAGCGTCAGCTTTAGGGGCTTTGCTCCTGAAGCGTTTTAAAGAATTAAAGTGCTGCTTTGGCCTGAGCGGTCAGGGCAGTGAATGCCGCTGCATCGTTCATTGCCATATCAGCAAGGATTTTGCGATCCAGTTCGATGTTGGCACGTTTAAGGCCGTTCATGAAATTGGAGTAGTTCATACCGTTCAGACGGCATGCTGCATTGATACGGATAATCCACAGTTTGCGGAATTCGCGTTTTTTCTGCTTACGGTCACGGAACGCGTATACGAGTGAACGCTCGAGCTGCTCTTTCGCTTTGCGGAAATGTTTGTGACGTGCGCTGTAGAAACCACGTGCAAGTTTCAGAACTTTCTTATGACGTCTGCGTCTTACGACACCTGTTTTTACTCTTGGCATTTTTTTCCTTTCTTGACCCGGTGCATTTCAGTTTTAATGACGGGGTGCCGCTTTGCGGACTTGCCCAGCATATGCTGGAGGGTTTTTTCGTGGGCTGTTTAGCCTACGATCATCTTTTTGATGGCTTTCTCATCGACTTTAGCAACCACTTTTGGTGTGTTTTGCTTGCGACGAGTCGCTGCATCTTGTTTTGTCAAAATGTGGCTGCGGAATGCTGTACCACGTTTGATGCTGCCGTTTTTCTTCACTTTGAAGCGTTTTACCGCCCCTTTAACCGATTTCATTTTTGGCATCGACTTGATCCTTTCGCAAAAATTCTCTAAAAGAGGGGCGAATTATACCATAAAAAAGTTGTTTGATTTATTTTTACATTCAGGAATGGAGAAAACATCGTACAAGGGAGGGGATGCAGCGGGGCGTCCCCTCTGCGAAGAGACGGGCTTAATGCTTTTTGTCGTCTTTTTTCGGATGGATCATCATGTTGCAGTAGCGTCCTTCCATTGCCGGGGCTTTATACATCATTCCGATGTCCTCAACCATTGGCCAGACGCGCTGCAATACGGCAACCGCCGCTTCGGGATGAGCCATCTCACGGCCCCGCAGGAATACCCGGAAATGGACATGTTTTCCCTCTTCGAGGAATTCTCGCGCATGTTTTACCTTGTACCCGATGTCGTTGTCGGCAATTTTAACCGAAAGCTTGATCTCTTTGATCTCTACTTTTGTCTGCTTTTTGCGCGCCTCTTTTTTCTTTTTCTCTTCTTGGTAATGAAACTTGCCGTAGTCCATGATTTTTGCGACGGGTGGCTTTGCATCGGGAGAGATAAGGACCAGGTCCAGCCCCATGTCGTTTGCTTTGTCCATCGCTACCTGAAGGGGAACGACACCTAATGCTTCGCCACCGTCGATGACGCAGCGTACTTCAGGGACCCTGATGTCGTCGTTCATCAGGACTCGGTCTTTTTTATTACTCAAAAATGTACCTCATTAATTTTTTCTTTGACCAGAGCGAGAAATGCTTCTTCGCTCAGGTTGTACTGTTCGCGCTTGCGCCGGTCGCGCACCGCAACACTTTTACCGTTCACCTCTTCATCGCCCAGTACGATGATCATCGGAACGCGCCCTTTTTCGGCCGTACGGATCCGCTTGTTAAGACTATCGTTTTTGTTGAAAATCTCGTAATCGGCTCCAAGATCCATCAGTTTATCGCCCAGCTCACGCGCATACGCTTCGTGAGTTGGGGCGATCGGGACGATCGCTACCTGTGTCGGTGCGATAAACATCGGGAACTCCCCAGCATAATGCTCTGTCAATATACCAATAAATCGCTCAAATGAACCTAAAATCGCGCGGTGGATCATGACCGGCTGGATTTTTGCGTTCTCTTCGCCGTTGTATTCAAGCTCAAAGCGCTCCGGGAGGTTGAAGTCAAGCTGCACCGTACCGCACTGCCATTCGCGGCCGATCGCGTCCAGGATCTTGATGTCGATCTTGGGTCCGTAGAACGCTCCCCCCCCTTCGTCGATATCGTATTTGAGATCGTGCTTGTCGAGCGCCGTTTTTAGCGCTGCGGTCGAGATTTCCCATACCTCATCGTCCCCGACCGCCTTTTCGGGCTTGGTAGAGATCATCATCTTGTACTCAAATCCGAACGATTTCATGATTCCGTCGATGAAGTCGACAATTTCGATGATCTGTTCTTCGATCTGCTCAGCGGTGCAGAAGATATGGGCGTCATCCTGGGTAAACTCGCGGACGCGGAACAGCCCGTGAAGCGCACCCGTCATCTCGTGGCGGTGAACGACCCCGTATTCGAAATATTTGAGCGGCAGATCGCGGTACGAGTGGAGGTCGTGTTCGTAGACCTTGATGTGGCCGACGCAGTTCATTGGCTTGACCCCGAATTCGAGTTCGTCGATGTGAGTGAAGTACATGTTTTCGCCATAGTTCTGGTAGTGGCCGCTCACTTTCCACAGATCGCTGCGCAGCATCTCGGGTCCGCGCACCGGCTCATATCCCCGTTTCCGGTGGGCTTTGAACAGCAGCTGCTCGAGGCGCGAGCGCATCCGCGCCCCGGCGGGGAGCCAGATCGGGAATCCCGCACCGACCTCTTCGCGGAACGTAAAGAGTTTCATCTCGGCACCGATTTTGCGGTGGTCCCTTTTTTCGGCTTCGGCCATCATCTCCAAATACGCCTTGAGCGATTCCTTGTCGGCGAACGCAATGCCGTAGATCCGGGTCAGCATCTCGTTTTTGCTGTCACCGCCCAGATAGGCACCGGCAATTTTGGTCAGCTTGAAATTGCGCAGCATCCCGACGCTGGGAAGGTGCGGCCCGCGGCAGAGGTCTTCAAATTCCCCTTGCTTGTAGATCGAAACCGTTTCGGAAGGGATGCGATCCATTACCGCCTGCTTGAGGTGATCCCCGGCGAATTTCGCTCTCGCTTCCTCTTTGGTGATCTCGTAACGTGTGATCGCCTCTTTTTTCTTGACAATCTCGAGCATCTTCTTCTCGATCGCTTTGAGATCCTCTTCCCCGATGTGCTCATTCACTTTAAAGTCGTAATAAAACCCCTCTTTGACGACAGGTCCTACATAAAATTTTGCATCAGTGTAGAGGGACTTGACCGCTTCGGCCATCAGGTGGGCGCACGAGTGGCGGATCACCTCGAGGGCATCGGGCGAGTTGCCATACTCGATCCCCTCACCCGTAATCCCCAGCGCTCCGGCCGTTTGCAAATCGAATATCTGGTCGTTGTGCTTGATCGCAATAATGTCCATAGGGGTATCCCTTGTTGTGAAAAATAACGCGGATTATACGGGATTGTTGATTGGATTGAGTTTAAACGATCGTAAAATGGAGTGTTTTTTGGGAAAATTAAGAAAAGAATGGTGGCCACAACAGGACTTGAACCTGTGACCACTACCATGTCAAGGTAGTGCTCTACCAACTGAGCTATGCGACCATTTAAGAGACCGCAATTATAGCGGTCCGGAGGTTAAAAGAGTCTTAATTTTTGCAGTAACGGGTGCGATAATTCAGGATCAGGAGCCAAACGACGGCGAAATCGATCATCACATCCGCGAAATTAAAGACGGCGAAATCGAATCCGCAGTGCCAGTAGACGTAGTCAACGACCCCTCCATGAACAAACCGGTCAAACACGTTGGAGGCTCCCGCCCCGACCATGATTCCGACCGGAAGAATATAGCAGTTCTTTCGGAGCCAGAACGTATACCCGACAACCCCGATCAACAAAACGATCTGGATCCATTTGAGGGACTCTTCCAGAAACGCAAACATCGAAAAAGCGACCCCCCGATTGTACACCAAAATCAGGTCGACACACTCGCCGTAGTGGCGAAAGCCCTCAATGAACAGCCACTTGAAGATCTGATCCGCCAGGAAAATACCCAATCCGGCCAGCACAAAAATGATTATCGCTCTGGAAAAATTAAGCATTGAGCGCTTTCTCGAAAAAACTCACCAGCCGGTCCATCGCTTTTTCCATCGCTTTGGAATCTTTCCCTTCCAGTAATATACGCAACTTGTGCTCCGTTCCCGAATAACGGATCAGATGGCGCATGTGCAGAGCTTCGACTGCTTCGAGTTCGGCTGCCAGGCCATCAATCTGATCGAGCGGTTTTTTCGTCTTGACCTTGATGTTGACCAGCTTCTGGGGGTACAGCGCAAACGGGCGAAGCACTTTGCTCGCCTTCTCACCCGAAGTAAGAAGAAGTGCAAGGATCTGCAGTGCGCTGACCAGCCCGTCGCCCGTTTTGGCGTAATCGTGCATGACGATATGGCCGCTTTGCTCCCCGCCGAAATTGATTCCGTGCTCCCGCATCACCTCCAGAACGTACTTGTCCCCGACATTGGAGCGGAACAGTTTCAGCCCGGCCGCTTCCATCGCATCCTGGAGTGCCTGGTTACTCATGACGGTAGCGACGATGCCGTCCCCCTTGAGCGCGCCGCTGCGGTGCAAAAACAGTCCCAGCGCCCCCAGGATCTGGTCACCGTCGACCTCGTCCCCCTTTTCGTCCACGACGATCAGGCGGTCGGCATCCCCGTCCAGGGCGAGGCCGATGTCGGCGCGGTACTGCTTGACCGCTTCGCGCAGGTCTTTCGTATGGAGTGCCCCGCACCCTTCGTTGATATTGAAGCCATTAGGCTTGTCGTGCAGGACGATCACCTCGGCCCCGAGCTCCTCAAGGACGGTCGGCCCCACTTTGTACCCGGCCCCGTTGGCGGTATCGAGGACGATCCGCAGCCCCTGCAGGGTCAGATCGCGGCAGAACGAATTTTTGAGCTGGACGATGTAACGGCCGATGACGTCGTCGATCCGTTTGGCACTTCCGATCTGTTTTCCGGTCACATGCCCCTCTTCCAGACGCTGCTGGTCTTGGGCGATCGCTTCGATACGGGCCTCGATCTCTTCGGAGAGTTTGTTACCGTGGGCGTCGAAAAATTTGATCCCGTTGTCTTCGTAGGGATTATGGCTCGCCGAAATCATGATCCCCGCATCGCACCGCATGTTTTCGGTCAGAAACGCGATAGCCGGGGTCGGCATCGGACCGATCTGCACGACGTCGTACCCCACGGCCGTCAAACCGCTGACGATCGCATTCTCAATCATATAACCGCTGCGACGGGTATCTTTTCCGACCAGGATTTTTTTCGTCCGGGCAGACCCCAGAAAATAAATCCCCGCCGCCATCGCTACGCGCATCGCGAGTTCTGCCGTCAAAAATGACCCTGCTTCTCCCCGTACCCCATCGGTTCCAAAAAGTTTCATTATTTTTTTCTTCCTTTTATTTGATGTTACTCATTAAAACGAATTCATCCGTTTTAATGGCAAGGACTAAAGTCCTTTGCAATCCCCTAAAGCTACAAAAACTACAGTTTTTGAGAATATTTTAGAAGTATCTATAAATTATTAAAAAATTATTAGTATAAATTATTACTAAAACTTTTTTATGTCAAAACCTATAAATTTTAACTTAAATTTTATTATCTTTAAGGTAGTATTCTACCCTAAAAAAAATTCGACAAGGATAAATGCCATGGCAAACCATAAGTCAGCATTGAAACGTATCCGTCAGACCGAAAAGCGCACTGAGCGTAACCGGTTCTACCGCACACGTATTAAAAACATCGTTAAAGCAGTTCGCACTGCCGTAGAAGCAGGCAACAAAGAAGAGGCAAAAGCCGCTCTTATGATCGCTAACGCCAACCTTCACAAATATGTTAGCAAAGGTGTCTTGAAAAAAGAGACTGCCGCTCGCAAAGTCAGCCGCCTCCACCTCGCCGTTAACAAACTGGCGTAATCACCTTTTTGCTTTGCCTCTTTTGAGGCAACCCATCCCCTTTCTGGACTATCACCATGTTAGCCGACAAACTCACCCCTTTTATCAACCGTTACAATGAAATTACCGAACTGCTCAGTTCCCCCGATATCGGCAATGACATCAAGCGGATGACCGAACTCTCCAAAGAACAGTCCTCCCTGCAGCCGATTTTTACCAAAGCGACCGAATACAAAAAACTCCTGGCCGACATCGAGGAGAACAAAGGGCTTGTTTTTGACACCGAACTCGGCGAACTGGCCAAGGAGGAACTCAAATCGCTCGAACCGCGGGTCGAGCCGCTCGAAGAGGAAATCAAAAAGCTCCTGATCCCCGCCGATCCCAACGACAAACGGAACATCTATATCGAACTGCGTGCCGGAACCGGGGGAGACGAGGCGGCGCTGTTCGTCGGCGACCTGTTCAACGCCTATGTCCGTTATGCCGACCTCAAAGGGTGGAAGATCGAGCTGATGAGCACCAGCCCCTCCGAAGCAGGGGGATACAAAGAGATCATCGCCCTGATCAAAGGGGAGCAGGTCTACTCGCGGCTCAAATACGAGGCGGGGACCCACCGCGTGCAGCGGGTTCCCGCAACCGAATCGCAGGGGCGCGTCCACACCTCAGCCATCACCGTCGCCGTAATGCCTGAAGTCGATGACGTCGAAATCGTCATCAACGAAAACGATCTGAAAATCGACGTCATGCGCTCGAGCGGATCGGGGGGGCAGAGCGTCAACACGACCGATTCGGCGGTGCGGATTACCCACATTCCCAGCGGTATCGTCGTCACCAATCAGGATGAAAAATCGCAGCATAAAAACAAAGACAAAGCGATGAAAATCCTCAAAGCGCGTCTGTACGAAATGCAGATCGAAGAGGCCAAAGAAAAAGAGATGGCCGATCGCAAAGAGCAGGTCGGAACCGGGGACCGCTCGGCGCGTATCCGAACCTACAACTATCCGCAGAACCGGATCTCGGATCACCGGATCAATCTGACCCTCTACCGCCTCGACGAGATCATGCAGGGGGGGCTGATGGATGACATCATCGAGCCGCTGATTGCCGATGCGCAGGCGAAGCTGATGGAGCAGAACGGCTTATAAGACTTTCTTTGTCCTTTTCTTTTTAAAAAAGAAAAGAACGAAAAGAAAAGCGCCCCCGCAACAAGTCGCTTAACCGGCCGCTCCGCACTGCTGCTGCGCGGCCTGGCTCTGGGTGTGTTGCGAGGATAGAGGCTGTTTTATGCGAATGATTTTCGCGGAACGCGAAAAGAGATAAAATCAAAAAATCCCCGCGATCCAACACCAAGAGCCGTGTGCGATGCAATAGTGCAAAGAGTCACGCGAGCGTTCTTGGATCGCGGTATGCTCTTTTGGTACTTTTCTGGCTAAACAGAAAAGTACAGAAGCTCAATATCTCCAGAGCGTCTCAAACACCCCTTTGACTTCCCCCTTGAACGTGATGGTCCCCTCTTCAAGCCCCAGATGAAGCGTTTCACCGCTTTTGGGGAACACCTGCGTCCGATCGTTCACCAGCCCCTCGCGGTTGGCGCGGTAAAACGACGCCGCCATCCCTGTCCCGCACGCAAGGGTCTCGTCCTCGACCCCCCGCTCGTATGTGCGGACGCGGAGCGTTCCGTCGGGGTTGCGCGCCGCGATGTTGACGTTGGCGTTGTATTTGTGGCGCAGCCCGCGTGCCAGTTCAATGTTGAAATCCTCAATGTCCGCATCAAATGTGATCAGATGGGGAACCCCTGTGTCAATGAGCCACCATTTCATCCCCGCTTCATCGATCTCCCGATCGAGAATATTCGGCGGAGTAAGGTCGCTTTGCACCATCTCCCCCTCTACCTGCGCCCGGATCACCCCGGCTCCCGTCAGAAACGCCATGGATGCGGGAGCCAGGCCGAAGCGGTGGGCGTAGTGGGCGCACGCGCGGCTGCCGTTGCCGCACATCGAGGCGGTGGAACCGTCGGCATTGTAGAATTCCCACTCGAAATCGAGACTTTCATGCGGCACAAGGACGATCAGGCCATCCGCCCCGATCCCGTTCTGGCGGTCGCAGAGGGTGCGGGCGAGTTCGGACCGGTCGGCTTTCTCGAATGCGTGGAAGATGACGAAATCGTTGCCGCTGGCGCAGTATTTGGCGATTTGAAGCATGAGGGAATCCTTTGAAATGATTACCCTAATTATACCTTAGGCGGGGGGTAGAGCGCCTTGATCGTGTCGACGAATTTTTCGCATTCGCGCTGAAGGTGTTTGAGATTGAGCGAGTTGTCGATGACCCACGTCGCGCGGGCTTTTTTCTCCTCGATGTCCATCTGGCTCCCGATGCGGCGCAGCGACTCCTCCTCCGAAAAACCGTTACGCTTCATAAACCGTTCGAGCTGAAGTTGTTTGGGGGTATAGACGACGACGGAGTGTCGGATTGGATACGACTGCGTCTCAAAAAAAAGGGGGATGTCGATCAGGTAGGGATACCCCAGGCGGTCTTGTTTCTCGCTCTCTTCTTCAATGGCAGCGCGGATTTTCGGATGCAAAAACGCTTCGAGCTCTTTTTTCGCCTCGGGATCGGCAAAAATCTTTTTCCCCAGTGCGGGGCGATCGACTTTTCCCCCTTTGACGTATTCGCTCCCGAAATGGTCGGCAACCCACGCGCCGTTTTCATCGAGAATCCGGTGAGAAATCGTATCGGCATCGATGATCCGCAGGCCGTTCAGCCCCAGAAGGGACGCGACGGTGCTTTTCCCCGTCGCAATCCCGCCGGTCAGAGCGATGGCGTATTTAAAAGCCATTAATTGCGGATGATACCGAGGTAATTTTTACGGATGTATTGCGGCATCGCAAACGCGGCGGTGTGGATATCGCAGTTGTAGTACTGCTGCCCTTCCAAAAGATCGCTGCGCTGGAGGATCAGATCGGCGGTCGGATGGTACTCTTTGGAACACAGCAGCAGCGTCGAACCGTCTCCGACATGATAGGGCATGATGATCTTAAAATAGTTCCCCAGAATCTGCATCAGTTTCGTATTCGCTGACGTATCCTCGAGATCCGGATGGCGAAGAACGCACAATCCGTCCTCTTTGAGCGCGCGGTTCACATGGGCCAAAACAGCGCTGTCCTCGCTCGTAGCATCGATCATGATGACATCCACACTCTTGTCGGCAACACCGCGAAATGCGTTCAGCAGATCGCCCGAGGAGACAACCGTTGTCTCAAGTCCCCGGTAGCGGGAGAGTTCGCCGTTCAGCGCCTCGGCATTGCCGCTCGCAAGGAGAACCGAGCGGGGGTCTTTATGGGTACACATCGGCACGTGCACCATCATTTCAGGGAAAAAGAACGTTTTCATGAATTTCGGTTTCTCTTCTTTGCAGAATTTTTGAGCGATTGTAACACGCAGAGATTAAAAGGCATTGAATAATCGCCTTATCCTTCCGCATTAAAGGTTATGGCGTAGCAATTCGCTATAATTTTGGAAAAAACGGAGGTTCCTTTATAATGTGTGCCGAAAAAATTCAACGCTTTCTGATGGCCATCGTCCTCACCATCGCAATGGTTCTGTTCACAACCGGGCATGTGCAGCTTGGGGTTATCGTACAGACGCTGGTCATCGTCATGGTCATCGTATGGGCACTGGCCGATTTTTGCCCCTCTCTGTGGGTCTTCAAAAAACTCTTCGGCAGCTGTGAAAAAAAAAGATTAAACCTTCCCAATCTCCCCCGCACCCCCCTAAAGCCACCCCCATCTTCCGGATGGGGGAGAAATAACTGATCTTTGGCGCGCTTTTCGAAAAAAGGGCGTAAGGTCAGTTACGTTATAATCTCCTCACTATTTCAGGTGAGGGATTTTTAATGAGCCAAATCAGCTACAAAGATGCCGGTGTCGATATCGATGCGGGCAACAGCTTCGTCGAAAATATCAAGCCGCTGGTCAAATCGACCGCGGTCCCGGGTGTACTCGGAGGGATCGGTTCGTTTGCCGGAGCATTTGAGCTTCCAACAGGGTACCGTGAGCCCGTCATGCTGGCGGCAACGGACGGCGTCGGGACCAAGCTCAAACTCGCGATTGATTCGGGAATCCACAGCACGGTAGGGATCGATCTGGTCGCAATGTGCGTCAACGACCTCATCTGCAACTTCGGAACCCCTTCGTTCTTCCTGGACTATTACGCTACCGGCAAGCTGGACGTCGCGGCTGCTACCGCCGTTGTCGGTGGGATCGCCGAAGGGTGCCGGCAGGCCGAATGCGCCCTCATCGGCGGCGAAACGGCGGAGATGCCCGGAATGTACCACAGCGATGACTACGACCTCGCCGGGTTTGCCGTCGGGATCGGAGAAAAAAGCGAACTGGACCGTACCGATAAAGTCGCAGCCGGAGACGTTCTCATCGCCCTCCCAAGCTCGGGACTCCATTCCAACGGCTTCTCGCTCGCGCGAAAAGTATTGCTGGAAAAAATGGGGATGAAATTCGAGGACGATTTCAACGGAAAACCCCTGATCGAAACCCTCCTCACCCCGACGCGGATCTACGTCAAAACCTTCAAGGCGCTGAAAGAGAAGATCCAGGCCCTCGCCCACATCACCGGGGGCGGCATCGTCGAAAACCTTCCCCGCGTCCTCCCTGAGGGGCTCCGCGCCGTGATCGACGAATCCTCGATCCGCATATTGCCGATTTTCGAACTGATCGGACAGCACGTGGAGCGCGCCGAAATGTTCCGTGCCTTTAACATGGGAGTCGGAATGATCCTCGTCGTCAGAGCCGAAAACGTCGATCATGTCCTCGCCAACACCGACGGCTATGTCATCGGCCGCCTCGAAGCGGGCAAACGCGAAGCGGTTTTGATCTAATCTTCTCCTCCCCCCCTTTTTTTCCGGGCGGGACCTTTTTTCTCTCCGTTTCACGATTTCGTAGTATACTGTCTCTCACATACCCTTTTGCAGGAGACCGTTGTGAACGCCAAAATCGTCATCGCTTCAGTACTTGCCGCTATCGCGGCGATCCAGTTTGTCCCCTACGGCAAAGATCACACCAATCCCCCCGTCATGAGCGAACCGCAATGGGATTCGCCGCGGACGAAAGAGCTGTTTGGGCGCGCCTGTGCCGACTGCCACTCGCATGAAACGAAGTACCCCTGGTACAGTAACATTGCCCCGGTCTCATGGCTGGTGGAGCATGACATCGACGAGGGGCGTGAACATTTCAATGTCTCGGCACTCGGGATACAGCCGGAAAACGAAACCGAGGACGCGGCCAAAGAGGTGCGCGAAGGGGAGATGCCGATGTGGATCTACACCCTCACCCATCCCGAAGAGCGCCTCAGCGACGGCGAAAAACAGGAGCTGATCCGGGGGTTGGAAAAAACATTCGGAAAAGAAGAAGGGGAGGAATAAGGGCTCCGGTGGGAGCCCCTGAGAGCTACTTTTGAAGCAGATCGGCTCGCGGAAACGTAAAGGTAGACTGCCGCTCGACAACGACTTTCTCTTTGGCGTCGATCGCATACGCACGGATCGTGATCGGTATTACCGTATCTTTCCGGTCATCATTGACGAGCATCTCGTCGGTATAGAGAACCACGACTTTTTTCTTGACGACGCCCGGTTTGACCTTGAACGGTTTTTCGGGCTGATCGATTTTGATCTTCCCTTCCATCCCGGCCGGGGCGATGATGTCAAAATAGTACTCATGGTCTTCGTTGAGGGTGTTCTGCAGCAGGAACGTATAGGCGTTGTCCACCCGCGTTTTTCCCTCTTCGGTCTCATTGATTGCATACAGACGGTTTTCCTTGTTGATGTTGAGAAGCATATACTCTTTTTTGCTTCCCATCATCGCCAGGACGATGCTGACCACCACAAGAACCGCAATGTATCCGAGAATTTTCGGACGGAAAAAGTTCGTTTTCCCCTGCTGGAAAAGGGTCTCTTTTTCGCTCGACCACTCGACCAGGCTCGGTTTGCCCAGTTTCCCCATCACTTCGGTACACGCATCGACGCACTCCAGACAGTTGATGCACTCCAGCTGAAGCCCTTTTCGGATATCGATATGGGTCGGACAGACCGTCACGCAGCTCTCGCACGTCGTACACTCGGCGCTCGGATTGACGCTCAAAAGGTCTTTTTGCTTCGTAAACACTTTTGTTTTGGCGTCGTCGTAAATTTCCCCCCCGCGGTTGGGATTGTAGATCGCCATGACGGTATCTTCATCGTACAGAACCGACTGGATCCGTGAATAGGGGCAGACATAGACGCAGAAATTCTCTTTCAGAAAGACCACGTCGTAAACCAAAAATCCGACCGTCACGAGAATCGTTCCGACTAAAACCGGATGTTCGGAGGGATTCTGAATGTAGGCGAAAAAATCCTCCGGAGGGACAAAGTACCACATCAGATCGGCGGCTGCGATAAACGCCAGGCCTGTCCAGATCAACACAGCGACGACCCGCTTGAGCTTGTTTTCAACTTTGGAATAATCAGGCTCCTGCTGCTTGTTTTTGATCCGCTTGCGCAACCCGAGGAGCTTTGTTTCGATCAGGGCGCGGTAGACGACGCGAAAAAT
>ERZ1649853.680-NODE-680-length-13802-cov-6.893213_pt1 | contig 13802 bp, 10 predicted proteins | sample MGYA00575353_ERZ1649853 | MGnify/ENA primary metagenome ERZ1649853 (study PRJEB40853, sample SAMN11349654) | freshwater sediment metagenome | isolation source: river sediment | host: Sediment | place: India: Okhla Barrage, New Delhi | collected 2017-02-21 ...
GGGACCCCCTCCAAGAGGGGGGGAGGGGCGGCGGCAAACCGCCCCTCCCGATGGGTTCCCGTTTGTGAAAGGATCCCAACGCTATTTCTTCTTCGTATATCCCAGATCGTCGAGGATCTCCTTGTAGGTCTTGAACTCCGATTCCCAGAACTTGCCGTATTCCTCCGGCCCCTTCCAGCCCGGCCGGATCGTGAGCAGGGACTTCGTGGCGATTTCGCTGTAGGCGGGATCCGCCGTCGCCTTCTTCAAGACATCGGCCAGCCAGTTGACGATCTCGGGAGAGGTCCCCTGCTTCACCGCCAGACCGCGCCAGCGGGCCATCGTGATGTCATAGCCCAGTTCCTTGGCCGTGGGGACATTGGGCCACTTGTCGAGGCGCTTCTCCATGAAGACGACCAGCGGCCGGAGCTTCCCGGATTCGATCAACGGCATGATCACGCCCGGCTCCTCGTGGAGGACGTCGAGATGGCCGCCCAGCACCGCCGCATGGGACTCCGGCGCCTTGTCGAACGGGACGTATTTCACCTTGATCCCCGCCTTCTTGGCGAAGAGCATGATGATGATCTCGTCGGGGCTCATCGGCGTCGTCCCGGTGAACTGGAGCTTGCCGGGGTTCGCCTTGGCGAAGGCGATCACGTCCTGGATCGTCTTGTGGGGGCTCTCCGCCCGGACGTAGAAGGTGCTGATGTCGAGCTGCACGTTGGCCAGCGGCATGAACTTCCTGTAGTCCTCGCGCCCCATGACCGTGTTGATCAACTGCTCGGGGCTGAAATTGTAGATCGTGTAGCCGTCGGCCGGCTGGGAAAGGACGTAGTTGGAGGCCTTGACCCCCGCCGCGCCGGTCAGGTTCGTCACGTTGACATTCACGCCGATGTCCTTGCGGGCGGCGCTGAAAAGGCTCCGGACGAAGATGTCGCTGCCGCCGCCGGCGCCGTACTGGACAACCGCCTCGATCGGCCGCGTCGGATAATCCTTCGGTTTGGCCGCCGTCCATCCGACGGCAACGAAAGAGAGACACAAAATCGCCGCCAATGCCATGATATACATCTGTCGCTTTTTCATAAATACCCCCTTCATGATTGTCTGCATAATCCTTGTTTCAACACCATTTCCCGGGCCACCCTGACTCGGGGAGCCCTGCCGCACCGCTGGTTCGTTTTTCCCCTCTTCCCCTTTTTTCTTGAAACCGCCTGTTCCCGCAGACATCCGGGAACCGTCCTCCCTCGGGGTCCTTCAGGAGGCTGTCAGATAGTCCATTGCCGCCTGGACGCCGCCCTTCCGGTGGGGAATGTTCGCCAGGGCGAAGCCCATTTCAACCCCGCCGAGCGTCCCGATCAGCGACAGGTCGTTGAAATCCCCCAAATGGCCGATCCGAAACACGCGGTCCTTGAGAAGCCCAAGACCGCTCCCCAAAGACATGTTGAACTTCTCGAGAACCTCTTTCCGATAGGCGTCGGCCCCCTTTTCGCCCGGCATCAGCACCGTCGTGAGAATCGGGCTGTACTCCGCGGGATTGAGGCAGAGGTTTTCGAGCCCCCAGACCTTCAAGGCCCGTCGCGTCGCCTCGCCGTGGCGTCGGTGACGGGCGTAAACCTCTTCCAGCCCCTCCTCCTCCAAAATACTCAGCGACTCCCGCAGGCCGTAGAGCAGGTTCGTCGCCGGCGAGCTCGGGAAGAAGCCCGTCTTGTTGGAGGCAAGCTGCTCCTCCCAGGACCAGTAGGATTTGGGAAGGCGGGCCTTCTTGGAGACGGCCAGCGCCTTGTCGCTGACGGCGTTGAAGCCCAGCCCCGGCGGGAGCATCAACCCCTTCTGGGAACATCCGACGGTGACGTCCACCCCCCACTCGTCGTGACGGAAATCGACGGAACCGAGAGAGGAGATGGTATCGACCATGAAAAGGGCCGGATGGCCGGTCCGATCGATGGCCTTGCGGATCTCGGCAATCCGGCTCAGGCAGCCCGTCGAGGTCTCGTTGTGGACCACATTCACCGATTTGATGCTGTGCCCGCGATCCTCGGCGAGTTTCGCTTCCACCACGTCGGGATCGACGCCGTGCCGCCAGTCGCCAGGAACGAAATCCACCTCCAACCCCAAACGGAGCGCCATGTTCTTCCATAGGGTGGCAAAATGCCCCGTCTCGAACATCAGGACCTTGTCGCCCGGGGACAGGGTGTTGACCAGGCCGGCCTCCCAGGCGCCCGTCCCCGAAGAGGCAAAGATGATGACCGGATTTTTCGTCTTGAAGACCCGCCGGCAGCCGGCAAAACAGGTCTCGGCCAGCGCCTTGAACTCGGGCCCCCGGTGGTCGATGGTCGGTTTGGCCATGGCCCTGAGAACGCGCTCCGGCACATTGGTCGGCCCGGGAATCTGGAGAAAATGACGACCGCTTTGATTTGGCATGACACCCCCTACCTTTGCTTCCCGTATTCACGAGAGGTTTTCTTGTTTTGGGCCGTAAATGCTATCATACGGATATCCATTGGGGAAGCCCCTTTTTCACAGGACCATCCCACCGCACCTTTCCGCTGCCGTCGCAGCCGGAAAAAGGGGCGTTCCCCGACTCCCGCAGGCGGTTACAGCGGGATGTTGTTGTGTTTCTTCTCCAACCGCTTCTTCGCCTTGTTCTGCAAGGCCTCCAGGAGGGCGATCACCTTCCTTCGGGTTTCGCGGGGAACGATGATCTCATCGATGATGCCCAGCGTGGCCGCGAAATACGGGTTGTTGAACTGCTCCTCATAGGCCCCCGCCAGCTCCGCCCGCTTCACCGCGGGATCCGGGGCCTCCGCAATCTCGCGACGGTAGATGATGTTGCAGGCCCCCTCGGCGCCCATGACGGCGATTTCGGCGGAGGGCCAGGCCATCACATAGTCGGCGCCGACATCCTTGGAGCACATGGCGTTGTACCCGCCGCCGTAAGACTTGCGCGTCACCACATTGATCAGCGGCACCGTCGCCTCGGAGTAAGCATGGAGCAGCTTGGCCCCGTGCCGGATCACGCCGCTCCACTCCTGCTGCGTGCCCGGCATGAAGCCGGGGACATCGGTAAAGGTCAGGATCGGAATGTTGAAGGCGTCGCAGAAACGGACGAACCGGGCCGATTTGTCGGCGGAGTTCACGTCGAGAACGCCGGCGAAGAAGCGGGGGTTGTTGGCGATGATGCCGACGGGCCGCCCCATGATCCGGATGAAGCCCACGACCATGTTTTTGGCCCAGTGCTCATGGACCTCGAAGAAATCGTGGCTGTCGGCCACGGAGGCGATCACCTTCTTGATGTCGTAGCTGCGGTTCGCCTGGTCGGGAATGATCGTGTCCAGCTCCGGACATTCCCGCTCCGCGCTGTCCTCGCAGGGAATCACGGGCAGGGGGCTGTGGCAACTGTCCGGGAGATAGGAGAGCAGAACCTTGACCTGACGGATGCAATCCTCGTCGTTTTCAGCCACGAAGTGGCAGACCCCGCTTTTGGCGGCGTGCGCCATGGCGCCGCCGAGCTCCTCGTGGCTGACCTCCTCGGCGATCACCGCCTTCACCACGTCCGGACCGGTCAGGTACATGTAGCTTTTGTTCTTCACCATGAAGACGAAGTCGTTGAGCGCCGGGGAATAGACGGCGCCGCCCGCCGTGGGTCCCATGATGGCGGAGATCTGGGGGATATAGCCGGAGGCGATGGTGTTGCGGAAGAAGATCCCCGAATAGCCCTGCAGGGCGGTGATCCCCTCCTGGATTCGGGCCCCCCCGGAATCGTTCAGGGCAATGAAGGGCCTGCGCGCATCGGCGGCCATCTCCATGACCTTCCAGATCTTTTTGGCGTGCATCTCCCCGAGGCTTCCGCCGGCGCTGGTGAAATCCTGGGCGGCGGCAAAGACAATCCGGCCGGTGACGCGGCCGTAACCGGTGACGACGCCGTCGGCGTTGATCTCCTTGTCGCCGAGGCCGAAGAGGGTGGAGCGGTGCTTGACGAAGATCTGCGTCTCCTGGAAGGTCCCCTCATCGAAGAGGAGGGCGATCCGTTCCCGGGCGGTGAGCTTGCCCTGGGCGCGCTGTTTCGCGATCATCTTCTCGCCCCCCATCGTCATGAGGCGGCTGCTCCGCTTTTTCAATTCGTCGATCTTGCCGGACGTCGTCTTTTCCATAACTCCCCCTGTTCTTCTCCTGATTGATTCACCCTCCCCGCCCGAAGCGGGGAAAATTCGTTTGTTCGAAGTCGGCTTCTCCGGATCGCCCTACTCGGGTCGGTTCATCGCCCGTCGGCACCGATCCATGATGGCAAGAGCCGCAAAAGGCTCCTCGATCATTGGAAAGGTCGGTATTCCGCGGGGCTCCAGGGCCGCCTTGTACTCATCCATCGCCCCCTTGTCGCCGCTGAAGGTGACCAGGATCGGCTTGTGCGGATACTTTTTGGCCAGCTCGACGATGAAGCCCGGATCGGGCACCCCGGTCTCCGGCGTCAGCATCATCACCGGCACCACGGCGTTCACCGCGGGATCCTGGAGGACGATCTCCATCCCGTCCCGATAGGCGGCTTCCACCCCCACCGAAAGGGCCGCGGGCCAGATGTCCACGGGATTGCGCATCCGGATGTAAGGCGGGCTGATGTCCTGGAGCCTTTTCACGTTCTTGGGCTCCATCGGGGGGATGTGCAGCCCCAGCCGCTCGCAGTAATCGGAGAGCACGGCCAGCATGGCCCCGGAGGGGGCGAGAAAACTGACGCCGTTTCCGGCGGGCAGCGGCATCATCGAGAGGGCCTTGCCGGCCCGAACGAGGTTGCTGTAATCGGAGATCCGGACGACACCGGCCTGGCGGAGCATGCCGTCCACGATCCGGTCCGGCGAGGCCATGGCGGCCGTGTGGGCGACCGCCGCCTGACGGCCCGACTCCGTAGCGCCGCTCTTTAGCAGAACGATGGGTTTCTTGCGGGTCACCTCCCGCGCCACCTCCAGAAAACGGTGCGGACGCTTGAAGCTCTCGATGTAGACCAGGATCGCGGCCGTTTCCGGATCCTGCGCCAGGTATTCGATCGCATCCGTTTCATCCAGTCCGACCTTATTCCCCAAACCCACCACCCGGGCAACGCCGAAATGCTCGCCGGTCAGGATGTACTTCAGGGTATGGGTGCCGAAATTGCCCGTCTGGGCAACGTAGGAAACCCGACCCCGGCGAATCTTTCCCTGGGGGAAAAAGGTGGAGGTAAAGCCCTGGGGGGTCGACGTATGGCCCGACGTGTTCGGCCCCAGCACCTGGAGTCCCCTCTCCCGGATCAAGCTCTCGAGCTCTCTCTGGATCTTTGCTCCGGCCTCGTCGACCTCGGCAAAGCCGCCGGAGGAGAGGACGAAATGGCGAATCCCCTGGTCGGCGCATTCGCGCATCGCCTGGGCCGTGACCGCCGCGGGCAGGATAATCACCGCCACGTCGATGTCCCGCGGCAGCGCGGCGATGGAGGAGCAGACGTCGATCCCCAGGATCTCTCCCCCCTTGGGATTGACGGGGTACACCTTGCCCGAATAACCGTTTGCCTGAATGTTCTTGATCACCTCATGGCCCGGCTTTCCGGGCACGCCCGAAGCGCCGATGATGGCCACGCTCGAAGGTTCGAAAAATGGTACCAGTTTATGTCTCATCACATCTCTCCCAGCAGAGTCTCTTCGGGAAGCATCCCGGAATCATGAATGGACGGCCGCCGTTTTCCGGAGCGCCACGAGGGCGTCCACCGCCACCGGAGAACCGTCGGCACGGATCTTGATCGGATTCATATCGATCTCCCGGACGTTGCCGCACTCGCAGCCGATCTTCCCCAGCGCCACGATGATCCGGGCCAGGGCCTCCCTGTCGACGGCCGGCTGCCCGCGAAAAGGCTTCAGAACCTTGGCCATCCGGATGTCGTCCATCATCATCAGGGCTTCCGATGTCGTGACCGGGGCCACGCGGAAGACCACATCATCGATCAGTTCGGTGAAGATTCCGCCCAGACCGAACATCACGCAGGGGCCGAACTGGACATCCCGGGTGAGGCCGCAGACCAGTTCCCGGTCCCCCTTGACCATCTCCTGGACCAGCAGGGCCTCGCAGCCGGGAATCGCCAGCAGGCGTCGCGCCTCGTCGCGAACCTCGGCCTCCGACTTCAGGTTCAGGGCGATGGCCCCGACCTCCGTCTTGTGCTGGAGCTTTTCCCCGGCCGCCTTGAGCACCACCGGATATCCGATCTCCCGGGCCGCTTTCAGGGCCCCTGCTTCATCGGGGACCAGGGTCTCCCGGCTGACGGGCACCCCGAAACCCGCCAGAAAACGTTTCGCCTCGTGTTCGTTCAAGGCCGATTTCCCCGATTTCACCGCGTCATCAATCAGATTCATTGGAGAGTTCTTCCCTTTCTTCTGTAGGTCGTCCTGAAAATCAAATCCCGTTTGGCCGCGCTGTCATCACCGCGTCTCCGGCAGCACTGTCGCGATCGCGCCTCAGATGGCGCCCTTTTCCTTCATCCGGGCGATCTCGTCGGCACCGAAGCCCAAGCGGGTCAGGACCTCCTCGTTGTGGGCGCCCAGCAGCGGCGCCGGGTGATATTCCTGCGTCGTTTCGGACATCATGAGCGGATTGCCCAGAACCTTGATCCTCCCGGCCTTGGGATGATCCACCTCGACCACCATGCGATTCCCGATCAGTTTCGGATCTTCAAAAATCTCCGCAACAGTGCGGATCTTGCCCGTGGGGATCCCCACCTTCAAGAGCTGCTCGCACCACTCGGCCGTCGTCTTGGTCTCGAAGACGGGAGCGAGGATGGCATTGAGCTGATCGCGGTTGGCCACCCGATCCTTGTTCGTCAGGAAGCGGGGGTCTTCCTTGAGGTGGGGCAGACCCAGTTGGTCGCAGAGCGTGAGCCAGAGGCCGTTGTTCCCGCAGGCGATGTTGACATAGCCGTCCGCCGACTTGAAAAGCCGGTAGGGAGCCCAGCTCGGATGCTTGTTCCCCAGGCGCCGCGAGTTTTCGCCGATGCCCACGTACTTGCTGCCCGGCAGTTGCATCAGCGACACCATGGCGTGGAGCATCGCGATGTCCACGTACTGGCCGCGACCGGTCGTGACCCTCTGGAAAAGCGCATAAAGGATCCCCTGAACGGCGTAGAGGGCGCTGATCAGGTCCGAGATGGGGATCGCCACCTTCATGGGCTCGCCGTCCGGCTCTCCGGTGATGGACATCAGCCCGCACTCCCCCTGGATGATCGGGTCATAGGAGCCGATCTTTTCGGCGCTGCCGTATCCGGAAATCGAACAGTAGATCAGGCGGGGATTCCGGGCCGCGACGGCCTCGTAGCTGAAACCCAGCTTGTCGCACACGCCCGGCCGGAAATTTTCGATGAAGACGTCGGCCCGGTCGATGAGCCGCCAGAGCACCTCCTTGCCCTCGGGGCTTTTCAGATCCAGCGTGATGCTCTTCTTGTTGCAGTTCATCTCGATGAACCAGGTGCTCTCGCCGTTGAGAAAAGGCGGCGCCGTTCGCGTATCGTCCCCTTTGCCGGGCGCTTCGACCTTGATCACTTCGGCCCCCATCTGTCCCAACTGCAGCGTGCAGGTCGGCCCGGCCACCACACGGGTCAGATCAATCACTTTGATTCCGGTCAACGGCAACATGGTCTTTAATCCTTTCCTGTTTTGGTTTTTTTCGTCTCGAGGGCATCCGCCATGGACTGACGGATATGGATCCGCATGACCCGTTCGCACAGGTCGGGCTCCCTCATTTTCAGCGCCGACAGAAGCTGTCGGTGGCCCTCGATGGTCCTTCGGCCCGCATCGAGATACTGGAGCGTATCCTTTCGATAGCGAAGAACATATTTCCTCATATTCACGATCAAACTGTGGAAACGGCGTTTGTCGGCAATCATCTCGTGCAGCGCATCGTGGAACCGGGTGTTCCAATGAAAGACCTCGTCGAGCCTTCCCCTCTGCAGGGCTTCGTCGGACTCGTCGACCATCTCCTCGAGCGACCGGATCTGTTCGTCGGTAATTCGTTCGCAGATCATGCTCAGGGCGTACCCTTCCAGGACCATCCGGAGATGGAACAATTCCTCCATCTCCTCCCGGGAATCATGGGGGATGCAGAACCCTCGAGACTCCAGGGGTTCGATCAGTCCGTCCTGTTCCAGTTTGTGGAGAGCTTCCCTCACCGGAGTCCGGCTCACCCCCAATTTCTCGGCAAGATGCTCTTCCGCAAGGCGTTCGCCGGGGCGGAACCGCCCGGCAAAAATTTCAGCCTTCAATTGCTCGTAGGTTTTCTCGCGAACGGATCTACCGTCTTTCTGTGGCTTTTGGGATGGCTCAGCAATCATCATTGTATCCAAAAATGCCGTTTTGGAAAACTTTAGAGGTTGCTTATAATAGTGAAAAAGATTTGTCAAACAATTTTTTATAAAAAATTCTTCAATCATTTTAGGCATAATTCATAAAAGAGCTCGACACCCCATTTCCGACGCGCGTCCCCACCATCATCGGTGAAAAATCATTATTGGATACAAAAAGGGGTTTGAATCCCGTCGTGACTTGTGTTAGAAAGCAAATGCATCTAATCTATTTTATGACAGAAGAGCACCCATTCAGATTCAACTCAGGAGGGACAATCATGCGTTCCGACAGGATGAAAAAAGGGCTGGAAAGGACGCCGCACCGTTCGCTGTTCAAGGCGCTGGGGCTGACGGACCGGGAAATCGAACAGCCGATGATCGGCATCGCCAATTCCGCCAACGAGGTGATTCCGGGCCATCTGCATCTGCACCAGGTTTCCGAGGCGGTCAAGGCCGGCGTCCGGATGGCGGGCGGAACGCCGCTGGAGTTCTTCACGATCGGCGTTTGCGACGGCATCGTCATGGGCCACGAAGGGATGAAGTACTCGCTGAGTTCGCGCGAACTCATCGCCGATTCCGTCGAATCAATGGCAATGGCCTATCCTTTCGACGGTCTCGTTCTGATTCCCAACTGCGACAAGATCATCCCGGGGATGCTGATGGCCGCGGCGCGTTTGAACATCCCGGCGATCGTCATCAGCGGCGGTCCGATGCTCTCCGGCGAGTTCCAGCACAAGAAGACGGATCTGATCAAGGTGTTCGAATACGTCGGCCGGACCAAGGTCGGAACGATGACGATGGAAGAGCTCCGGGAGGCGGAAGATTGCGCCTGTCCCGGTGTCGGGTCCTGTGCGGGAATGTTCACGGCCAATACGATGAACTGTCTCACCGAAGCGCTGGGAATGGGGCTCCCGGGGAACGGAACGATTCCCGCCGTTTGGGCGGAACGGATCCGGTTGGCCAAGGAAGCCGGGCTGCAGATCATGGAACTGGTGAAAAGAGATCTCACGCCCTCCGACATCCTGACGACTGCGGCTTTCGAAAACGCACTCCGGGTCGATCTGGCCTTCGGCGGCTCGACGAACACTGCGCTCCACCTGCCGGCGATCGCCGGGGAAATGGGCATCCCACTGAACCTCCGGACCTTCAATGACTTCAGCGACAGGACCCCACACCTCTGCTCCATGGCGCCGGGCGGCCCCCACGACCTTCATCAGCTCCATCTGGCGGGCGGCATCCAGGCCCTCATGCAGGAACTCTCCCGCGGCGGCATGATCCGGACGGATGCGCTGACCGCCACCGGAAAGAGCGTCGGCGAAAACCTGAAGGGCCGAAAAGTCCTCGACCCCGAAATCATCCACCCGCTGGAGACACCCTACCACGCGACCGGCGGACTGGCGGTCCTGTTTGGAAACCTCGCCCCGGAGGGAGGCGTCGTCAAACGTTCCGCCGTGGACGACACGATGCTCCGACACACCGGTCCGGCCCGCGTCTTCGATGCGGAGGAGCCGGCCATGCAGGCGATCCTGGACGGAAAAATCAGCAAGGGCGATGTGGTCGTCATCCGTTACGAGGGACCGAAGGGCGGCCCGGGGATGCGGGAGATGCTCTCGCCGACCTCGGCGATCGCCGGGATCGGCCGGGACCGGGACGTCGCCCTGCTGACCGACGGCCGCTTCTCCGGCGGCACCCGGGGCGCAGCGATCGGCCATATCTCCCCGGAGGCGGCCGAGGGCGGCCCCATCGCCGTGATCCGGGAAGGCGACCGGATCGAAATCAACATCCCCGAAAAAAAGCTGAACCTGCTCCTCTCCGACGAAGAGCTGAAAGCGCGCCTCGCCCGGTGGAAGCCGGTGAAACGGGAGCTGAAGGGATATTTGAAGCGCTACGCTGCGCTGGTCCGCTCCGCACACACCGGGGCGACCTTCGAGCAGTGACAGGACTTCCATCCCGGCTGTCCCGCTGCGCGGAGAAAACAGGCTTCGAGGCTACCGGTACGGGTTCCCCTTCGGACAACAGGAGGGAATGCAATGATCGACTATATGAAGCGACATGAACGCCACATCCGGGAAATGCTCGAAAAAAATCTCGGTCCGGCGGCGTTCCGAGATCTTCTCGAAGATCATGACCGGCAAATACAGTGGATGCAGCATGAAAGGCTGGCCCATCTGGTCACGCTGCTGTTTGTCTGCCTGTTTGCCCTGCTGTCTCTGGGATACACCCTTGCATACCCGGCCGTTCCCTGTTTCATTCTTTCCGGGCTGCTGATCATTTTGTCGGCAGCGTATGTGATCCACTATTACCGGCTCGAAAACGGGGTCCAGAAATGGTACCGGCTCTCCAATGAAATCCGGAATAAATTCTGTGATCGCCGATCCGCGGATTCCGGCTCCCGCCTCTGACGGCGGGAGGGAAAACGGAGAGCCCCTCCCCCGGGATCCATTTTTCATCCGCGAAACGATCCGGACCGATTCCCCGACATCAGATGTAGAGCGCCTCGATCCTGTCCCTGTACTTCTCCAGAACCACGCGCCTTTTGAGTTTCAGGGTCTGGGTCAGCATCCCGTTCTCGGAGGTGAACCCCTCCGTCAGATAGAGAAACTTTTTCGGGATTTCGTATCCGCCGAAGCGGCCCCGTAGAACCTTTAGGATCTCCCCGGTAATCATTGCCTGGATATCGGCATTTTCAATGAGCTGCCGGATATCGCCGGAGATCCCGTTCTTTTCCGCATGCCGCTCGACCATCAGGAAATCGGGCACAACCAGGGCGATCGTGAAGGGACGATTCTCGCCGAAGATCAGCACGTTCTGCACCCAGGGCACCAGCGATATCTCCTCCTCCAGCGCGGCGGGAAAGACGAACTTGCCGTTCTCCAGCTTGAACTGCTCCTTGATCCGTCCGGTGATGTAGAGGTAGCCGTCCGCATCGAGACGCCCCCGGTCCCCCGTTCGGATGCCGCCATCCGGTGTCATCACCTCCCGCGTTTTGTCGGGCTTGTTGTGATACCCCTTCATCACGTTCGGGCCGTAGACGACGATCTCCCCGTCCGCAGCCCCTTCCTCGACCGCCGAGGAATCGATCACGATCCGCACATTTTCGATTGCGCGGCCGACGCTTCCCAGGCGATAGGCGAAGGAGGCGTTCATTGCGACGGCGGGAGAGGTTTCGGTCATCCCGTAGCAGTCATAGATCGGAATTCCGACATCGAAGAAGAAATGGGCGATCTCCACGTTCATCGCGGCGCTTCCGCTCATCGCCCCCTTGAGCCGGCCGCCCATCTTCTGCCGGATCTTCGCAAAGACGACCTTGTCGGCGATCTTGAATTTGAGTTCCGTGAGAAGATCGCTCCGGCCGGCCGCCTTCAGCTCCCGCCGTCTCTTGCCCGCCTCGACGCCCATCACGAAAAGCTTCCGGGCGATCCCGCCCTCCTCGTTCATCTTCTCCCAGAGGCCGTTGTAGATCCGGTTGAAAACACGGGGGACGGCGATCAGCCAGGTGGGCCGGACCAGGGCCATGTCCTGGACAACCGTTTTGACATTTTCGATGAAACCGATCGACCCGCCCAGATACATCATGGCGTTGAGCTCCGCCGTCTGTCCGTAGGAGTGGGCCCACGGAAGAATGGAAAGGCTCACGTCTTCCTCCGTGAGCTCGGGATACATGCTGACCCCCGCCATGGAATTGCTCGTGCAGTTTTTATGCGAAAGGAGGACCCCTTTCGGCTCTCCGGTCGTCCCGGACGTGTAAATCAGACCGGCGATCTCGTCGGGCCCCGGATGGATGGCCTTCACCGGATGAAGACGGCCCGTCTCCTCCAGCGCTGCCATGCTCCCCGGCCCGGTCCCCTCCACCAGAACCAGGTGCGCCAGGTTCGGTATTTTCTGCGGAAAATCGGATACCTTCTGCAGAATCTCCGGTTTGGAGACGAACAAAACCTTGATCGCGCTGTCGGCGACGATGTACTCCCAGATCCGGGGAAGTTCCGATTCGTACATCGGAACGAAACGGCCGCCGAGGCCGTAGGTGGCATAGGCGGCAATCGCCCATTCCGTCCGGTTGTTCGCGATGATCCCGACCGCGTCGCCCCGGCCGACCCCCAGGCCCGCCAGGCCGGCGCGAAGCTCGTCCACCCGCCGGCCGAACTGCCGGTAGGTCAGCCATTCATACACGCCCTGAGCATTTTTCGTTCCGAACAGCGGGCGGTCCGGACGTCGCGCCAGGCTGTTCTCCAGAAATTCGACCAGATTGTCCGGTTTATCCACTGCTGCCATCGTCGCTCCTCCTCTGCAAGAAATGGTATCGTTTCATCAATTTGCATCCTCTCCCGTGAACTCCCTCGGATCAGCGCGACAGAGCCGAAGCCGCCTCTCCGGCGACATAGCCGGTGGAGAAGGCCGCCTGGAGGTTGAAGCCCCCGGTGTCGGCATCAATATCCATCACCTCTCCGCAGAAGTAGAGCCCTGGAATCAGGCGTGAGCCCATCGTTCTGGGATCGATCTCGCGGAGTGAAACCCCGCCCGCCGTGACCATCGCCGAGGTCATCGGCAGGGATCCCCGAATGTTGAATCGGAGCGACTTCAGAAAACCGAGAAGCCGCTCCCGCTCCCCGGCGCTGATCTGATGACCCGGCCGCTCCGCGGGAATACCGGTCATCTCGATACAGGGGTCGACCATCTTGCGCGGCAGAAGTCCGGCCAAGAGGTTGCGGAACCCCCGCTTACCGAACGTATCGAAATCCCGCTGGAGACGGACGCGGAGCATCTCCTCCGTCAGGGCCGGCTTCAGGTCGATGGAAACGCTGACCGGGCCTTCCTCAAGCGCGTCCACCACGGCCAGGCTCATCAGCAACGTGATCGGACCTCCGATTCCGAAATGGGTGAAAAGCATCTCCCCCATCCGGCTCTCGATGACCTGGCCCCTTTTCCGTCGTTTCTGCAGACCCCGGCCGTCATCCTCGCGCGGAATCCGGCCGGAATCGATCGTCTCTGCCGCTCCGCGAAAGGCCGTGAGCCGAACGTTCCTGAGGCTCACCCCCTGCATGGATTTCGCCCGTTCGGTTTCCATGACCGCCAGCGGCACAAGGGCGGGCCGGAGTTTTGTCACGGCGTGGCCCAGAAGAGCCGCGATCCTGTAACCGTCTCCGGACGATCCGGTCGCCGGCCAGGTGGCGCCGCCGGTTGCCAACACGACGGCACGGGCGGGGACAAATCCCTCTTGCGTATGCACCCCCGCGACGCGGCCGCCACGGACGGCAACGCCTTTGACGGCGACGCCGGTGCGGAGTTCGACGCCATGCTTCCGAAGATGCCGCTGGAAGGCCTTCACCACGTCCGCCGCATCATCGGAAACGGGAAAGATCCGTCCGCCGCGTTCCGTCTTGGTTTCCACACCATACCTTTTCAGGAACGCGATGAGATCCTCCCGGAAGAACCGGTGAAAGGCGCCGTGCAGGAATCGGCCGTTCGGCCCATACATGGA
>ERZ1649853.682-NODE-682-length-13776-cov-5.794767_pt1 | contig 13776 bp, 7 predicted proteins | sample MGYA00575353_ERZ1649853 | MGnify/ENA primary metagenome ERZ1649853 (study PRJEB40853, sample SAMN11349654) | freshwater sediment metagenome | isolation source: river sediment | host: Sediment | place: India: Okhla Barrage, New Delhi | collected 2017-02-21 ...
CTGACAATTTCATCTGTCGAGGGTTTAATCTCACTTGGTGTTTCGGGGATTGCCTGAGGCTCGACCATCACAGGTTCTGGCGGAATTGCCTCTTCGACTGCTGGTGTAACCTCAGCAGCGACATCAGTTGGTACAGCTTCAGATTCTGGTTCTGGGAAAGTTAGCGAGCTTAGTTTTTCTTGAATTTCCTGCAAATGTTTGGGACCAATACCATCCAGGGCAAGCACAGAATCTGCGTCTAATTTCAATTGCAGCATAAGATCGCCCACAGTCTGATAACCGACCTCGGACAGAAGATTATAAATTCGCTCAGGGAATTGTAAGTCTTCCAACGTGATCTCAAATGCTTTGGCGGGAATCGCAGCTCGTGTTGCTTTACGCCGCTCGTCCTCGATGCGTTTCTCAGCACTACGACGATTAATTAAACCGCGCTCAACCCGATCAACAAATTGAGCAATTATTTGATATTCTTCTGGTGTCACTGGACGGCCTTCGGACTTTTTCGCCAGCACTGCCTCTACGCGTGGTACAGTTTCCGCCTCTGCATCAGCCATATATGCAAGCTCGACATCCGATTGCAGCCGATGCAAAGTATCGGCAGCAGCCTCGAGTAGGCTCTTGATATCAATGCGCCAGGAAGTTAGTTTGGCCGCCAAACGAGCGTTTTGACCATCTCTACCAATTGCCAGGCTAAGCTGGTCTTCCATTACAACAACTGTTGCTGTCTTAGCACCTTTAGCATGTTCGTTAAGATAAACGCCAGTAACCCTTGCCGGACTGAGCGCCTTGGCGATATATGCCGCAGGATCTGTGTCGTATTCAATGACGTCAATCTTTTCGTCATTCAATTCGCGCACAATAGCCTGAATGCGCACACCTCGAATCCCTACACATGCGCCTACTGGGTCAACAGCCGGTTGTAAAGCTGCTACAGCAACCTTCGAACGCTGACCTGGCTCACGGGCAATCGAGCGGATCTCCACTAAACCGTGATATATTTCTGGAACCTCATTCTCTAAAAGGCGGCGGAGAAAATTACGATGAGAACGCGACAATATAATTTGTGGACCTCGAGGTGTTTGCTTGACTTCAAGCAACAAAGTTTGGACGCGATCATGGACGCGAAAACGCTCACCTGGTATCTGCTGGTTGCGAGGTAAATTTCCCTCCGCTTTCATATCGAGTCCCAACGTAGCGCCTTGCGGGGTCACAGCCTGGACAACACCGCTAACGATCTCGCCAACCTGCTTTGCATAATGTTTTAATTGGGAATCGCGCTCTGCCTCTCGAATGCGTTGTTGTATGACTTGCCGTGCAGTTTGCGCAGCAACGCGCCCAAAATCTTTGGGTGTGGATTCGACAACGATCATCCCCCCCATTTCGATAGAGGGGTCGATCTTGCGCGCCACATCCAGAGGTACTTCAGTGCGTTCATCTTGAACATCGTCCACAACTTCTTTTTCTGCGTAAACGGTCACTTTGCCCGTCTCAGAATCAATTTTAGCTTCCACATGTTGAGCGCTGGAAGCATTTACTGCACGACGGTAAGCAGATACCATCGCCGCCTCTAAAGCTTCCAACACCACATCCTTGGGCAAGCCTTTTTCTTCTAATACCTCATTGAATGCCAGAACAAACTCGTTTTTCATGCGTCCTTCATACTCCGCAACTCACTTAAATCGTGTAAAGGCTTTATACGCAAGAAAAGTGGGGGTTGCCCACTTTTCCTCACCACAATAAAATCACCCTTTACAACAATAGAATTTTAGCATGAAAGTAACCTAGATGCAAGGCTTTTTCTGTGGTCAAAATAAATACGCTGGAACTGCAGGAGAAAAATGAGAATTAATGAATATTAAAGCGAAACATTGTAAAATTATACAGATATGATTAAACATATTAAACCACTACTTCATCCTCTCTCGGGGGATGGTCACATCCCGGACATCTTATTGGAAACAACCATACGATTTGGGATCATTCTACATGTCTTCGCGAGTATATTGTTCCTCATCCTGACGCCTTCTATAAAGTTTATTAATAATCTCATCACAGTCTGCAGCATCTTGCTTGTATACCTATGCACATATTGGCTGCATCGTAAAGGACACAATAGATTCAGCGCCATTTTTCTTATTAGTACTTCAGCAATTATTATTACTTTTTCAGGACTAATCTCTCAAGATTTTCTTAGCATTTTAATAAACGGGTATATCGTATTAACCATAATGGCTTCACTATTGCTCGGAAAGCGGGCAAGCTATGTAGCTTCAGTGTCTAGCATTAGTGCCATTATTGTGATCATTCTGCTCCATGAAACCGGCTTTGTACCAATAAAACTAGCGGCCATCGACTTATTACCTGCCTGGCTTTTGTCGATAACATTTCTAATCTGGGCTATCTTCCTAGTTTTTATGATAAACCGTGAAAAACAATCGGCAATATTCCGCGCAAGCCAGAATGAATATGAGCTAATTACAAGCCTTACAGAATTGCGGACAGCGCGCAGTGCGCTAGAGAAATATGCCCACGATATGGAACGTCGTGTAATACAGCTGCAAGTTGCTGCAGAAATTGCTCGTGATGCAACGATTTTGCTGGAAGTAGATGAGTTGCTTGAACGAGCAGTGAATCTGGTCAAGGATCGCTTCGGCTTCTACCATGCTGGCATCTTCATGGTGGATGACCGGCGTGAATATGCCGCCCTTAAGGCAGCCACCGGAGAAGCCGGCAGAGCCCTGATCGAGGCAGGACACAAACTCAAAATTGGAGAAGTCGGTATCGTTGGCTTCGTGACAGGTACTGGACAGCCCCGCATCGCCCTGGATGTTGGCAGTGATGCCGCATACTTCCGTAATCCCAATCTGCCAGAAACACACTCCGAGATAACCCTGCCTTTAAAAACCGGTGAGGATGTAATCGGTGCTCTCGATGTTCAAAGCAGAGAGTCGAATGCGTTTGACGATGACGATATCATTATTCTGCAAACCATGGCAGATCAATTGGCCGTTGCCATAGCGAATGCCCGATTGTTCGAAGCGACGCATCGCCAGGTAAAAGAGTTGGCAGCCATTCACTCTATTGCTACAGCGGGCGTCGAGGCAAGGAGTGAAGATGAATTAATCGAACGCGCGACTCAGATGATTGCCGAGGTTTTTTTCCCCGATAATTTTGGTGTTCTTTTACTCGACGAGAATACTGGCCTCTTATTTCACCACCTCTCATATCGAGAAAAAATTCCAACCGAACATAATCCTATCCCGATTGGCGAGGGTATCGTTGGACTGACAATAAAGCATAGAGCTCCGTGCCGTATTTCAGATGTGAGTAAAGATGAATCGTATCTGTGCGTCGATCATCTTACTCAGTCAGAATTATGTGTTCCGATCAAAGTTAATGAGCGAATATTAGGTGTGGTCAATGCAGAAAGTCGTCAGTTAGCATATTTCACCGCCGACGACGAGAGACTTCTCTCGACTTTTGCCGGGCAACTTGGATTGGCTATCGAAAAGATCCGTCTACTTGATTCGGAGCGTCGACGCGTGGCAGAGCTCGAAGCTCTAAGACTAGCGAGCTTGCATCTGAATACAAATCTAAAAATCAACACGGTCCTTGAGGTCCTACTTGACCAATCAATCCATATAAGTGCAGCAGATACAGCCCACTTATTTTTTTATGATGGCGAGAAACTTACCTTTGGATATGCATCCTGGGCTGAGGGCTATCCCAAAGAATTGCATGATGTACCCCACCCAAATGGGCTCACTTATCGGGTTGCGCGGAGCGGAAAGCCAATCATTGTAACAAATGCACTTACTCACCCGATTTTTGCAGATCATGCATGGAATGGCGCCGTTGTAGGTATGCCCATCTTCAGTGGGAGTAGGATCTTAGGTGTTATGAATCTCGCCTACCATGGGGGACCGCACAAATTTGACGAACACGAGTTGCGCGCTCTTTCGATGTTAGCAGACCAGGCAGCAATCGCAATCGTCAATGCCAATATGTACACTGAGGCAGAAAACCGAGCACGTCAACTTTCAGAGGCTTTATTACAACGTCAAGAACTTGATAGATTAAAAAATGAATTCATACAAAATGTTTCACATGAATTACGAACACCTTTAGCCATTGTTCATGGATATACTGATTTACTTAAAACCGGCGAACTAGGACTCCTTAATGAAGAACAGCTCGATGCGGTAAATACATTATCCCGCCGTATTCAATTTTTGAGCGAGCTTGTGGATGATCTGGTTGTGATCTTAGAGGCAGAAAGTCGTAAGATAGTCCGCGAGTTGATTCCACTGAATGAGGTCATATTGGGATCTGTGCACGATTTCCAAACTGCTGCCCAGCAAGCCGGGATCAAATTAGAAGCAGTTTTACCTGAAGATATTATCTTCATCGAGGGGAATTATACTCATCTTAACCGGCTGATGGATAACTTAATCGGAAACGCTATCAAATTCACCCCCCCAGAGGGTTCGGTTACGGTTTCCCTGAATTATGATGAAAACGAGAGCACAATTAGGGTCAGCGATACGGGAATTGGAATTCCAGCCGAAAAAATTGAGCATATATTCGAACGTTTCTACCAGGTAGATGGAAGCACGAAACGACGGTTCGGCGGGATCGGGTTGGGCTTGGCGCTGGTCAAGGAAATCGTTAATGCTCACGGCGGAAAAATCAGCGTAGAAAGTCAACTGGGAAAAGGCAGTATTTTTATCCTGAGATTTCCGTTGCCTCAATAAAATACTATATTCTCCATATCTGGTGTGCCTGTTTGAGCATTCTTCGCCATAGGGTGCTCTCTGGATAAGGAGCAAAGCCCAGTGAGTCCTTATCCTCTTTACCGAGCAATGCAGCCACTAAAGAACGGCTACAAGAAGCCCCCGCATCTAGGTTATATCCTCCTTCTAAAAACAGGGCTAATCTACCCCTCGAATAACTGTCGGCAAAAGAAATAAGACGCTTGATTAAGCTCTGATAACCAGATGCACTAAGCAATAAATGCCCTAATGGATCACTCCAATGCGCGTCAAAACCATAACTTACCAGTACCATTTCCGGGCAGTATTCTTCCAGAAGTGGCACAATCATCTCGTCCATAGTAGTCAAAAAAGCAGTGTCGCCTGACATGGGGGGAAGTGGAAATTTTGCATTTCTGCCCTCACCTTCTCCTTCCCCAATCTCATCAATTGCTCCACTACCCGGATACAAAGGTGATTGATGCACTGAAATAAAAAACACATCCCCTCTGCGCCAGAAAATGTCTTGCGTACCATTTCCATGATGCAAATCCAAGTCTACCACCGCTAACCGCTTGGCATTATACATTTGCAACAGGTACTCTGCTGCAAGCGCAACATTGTTTAACAAACAAAATCCCATCCCCTGCCCCCGCATGGCATGATGTCCTGGAGGGCGAGTTAATGCAAAACCATACCTGGCTTGTCTTTCCCAAACAGCCTGTGCCACTGCCATGGCTCCTCCTGCGGCTGAGTGAGCCAACTTCCACGAAGCCTGTGTAAGATAAGTGTCCGCGTCCAAATGACCGCCGCGTCTGCATGATAATTCCAATAGATTAAGATACTCCGGAGAATGTATATTGATTAGGACATTATCAGGTACAGCCAGGGCAGGTAATTTTGGATAAGCGTCCCACCAACCGCTCTGCTGTAAGGCTATGCGAATAACCTCTACCCTTTCAGGCCTCTCAGGGTGACCCGTCTCATAATGCACTGCATGCCCTTCGGGGTAAAAGTAAATAATGTCCTTCATCGATTCGAGAAACTAGTTCTACCCTTTACGCCTCGTATTAAAAATTTTGCGCAAATTATTCCAGGCACGCTGGACGCGTCCAACTTGATCTGGATCGACAACGTGCTGGGTATAACGAGCCTCGATGAATGCCTCGGTCATCGATTCGATATCTGCTTCAGCTCCAGCGAGGTTGGGCTCTAGCGTTTCTGCATAATTTCTAGGCGTTTGCCATGGCTGGCGGGGTATGCCCGTCTCACCACTGCGCCTGACGAGGGCATGGTAATAAAATAATATCTTCTGGCGTGGCTCCAAACGGTTCACGTGAAGATACCCACCCACGTTCCGACCGGTCTCTTTTTGCAAAGACGAAAGCACTCGTCGAAATCCTTCTGCGACAGTCCGCGGTATTAAACGCACTCCGCTGCGTGTCTTACTGATCACCCAGCGCCAGGCCTTCACCAACCAGCTAAGACCGGGCAGCCGGCGTAGTTTCTGCAACAGTTCTTTATTTTGGCGAAAATATGCATAGAATGCATATCCAATCACCAGTAATAATATTCCCCAAAACAATATTGACTTTAGAACTTCTAACCATGGCATTGGGCTTGTGACGATTACCGGAGGCATTTCGGGAAATACTTGTTCCGGAATTTTCATCTGTGGTGAATCAGCCTTGGAAATGCCAATCAAATTCATTACCCAGCCAAAAATGAAGGAAATGATTAGGATAACCGTCATGACAAATGTATAGATTAAGCCGAATAAAAAACTGAACAAATAACCCAGGGTTGGTAGGAAGCCCAAAGTGTAATTCGTGGGAAGCATGAATGCCAACAACGAAAGGACGAACAAAAAGCCGACACTATAAGCTATCCAATTCCGCGCCAACCCATCCACCACCGGAATATGTTCCCAGGCCCAGGCAGCCCGGCGAGTGGCCAATTGTGTCAGGCTAAGTAGTACAAATCCTAATAGAAAATATGCCAAAACATGGATATAGCTTTGTTTAGAAAGCCTCAGACCACTGGATATGGTTGCGTAATCTAAGCGAGAAAGAGTCGAGACGATCACCAACCCAATGCCCAAAGAAAACACCTTATTTACCAAATGTCCTTGTGTCATTGACCGATTACTCACGACTATGTCCAGGCTAGATGCTTGCAATATATCCACATCTCCCTCTAAATCGAATAAATCATCCACGAAAGATAACGCCAGAGTCCAAACGGTGGCTATAATCATGATACCCAGGATATATTCGGCGTCAAAAAAGTTCTCAATAAAATTTGCCTGCCAATGCGGGAGATCAACGATAAGTTTTTCAAATCCATTCCAGATATAGGTGGCTAATTTCAAGATCACCAATATCACAACCCACTCTACAGCCCGGTAGACAAGAGGGTTCGTTTCTAGTTCCAAAGCATGATGCATCTTTCGCTGACTATAGATGCCTATAATTGCCACGAATAAACAAAAATATGGGAGATATGTCATCTCCCTATCGGGTAGTAATCGTGATGCAACATCCCTGGCAGCTATTCCCAGGCAAAATAGCATGGCAGACACAAGGAAGTAGCTAACCAATGACGACACCTTCTCGTTCAATCTATATGGATCAATCAATCGACGCATCCTGGGAATCCATCCTTACTGTCGCCAGAGATCTAAGTCCAACTCGTTACGAAAGTGGTAGACGGGGAACCCGAATTTCTGACCACGTGCCCTTGCATCTCCAATATCAGGAGTTTGCCCAATCAGAATTAGCACAACGTTGAATCCGGACTGTCGCAGCCGAAAAATATGATCAAACAACGCATTATCTGCATGCCCGGTGATCAAGATCAATGTTGTTCCCCACGTCAAGTGAAGGGAGGCATCCCTGAGCAGGCTGATAAATTGTCCATTTTGGCAAGGTTGTACGCGCGCCAAGATGTCCAAAATCCGCATCAGGTGACCACGACCTTTACGCGGTGCCAAGGGGTTAAATGGCTGATTTTCTGTCAGGGGGTCAAGGCCATTGGTAATTAACCCGATCGTTTGCTTTTTAGCCACCATCCAATTTGCCAACGAAGCAGCAACAACGATTGCCAATTCTACAGCATCGATGCGTGCAGTTCGACTCAACTCCTCTTCGTTCAAGTTCAAAAAGATCGCAGTCGTCAATGCCATTGAGGGTTCAAATTGCTTTACTTGTAAATGCCCGGTCGCAGCCGTTGCTTTCCAATCTACCCGTCGCAATGAATCACCAGTCTTATATTCACGCTTTCCCATCGTGCGTGAGGGGTCTTCAAAAACAGGTTGGTGATGCCGCAATGTGCCCATTGGAGAATGGGATGGCATTTTCAGGTCAGTCAGATTGATAATTCGTGGGTACACTGTCAGGTGATCAACGCCACCTTCAGTCCGTTGCTCACCTCCTATTCCAAACAGATCGCCTGTAGATGCGAACAAAGGGCCTACCGTATAGTAACCTCGCTTGCGAGCTTTCATGATGTAATCGAAATGTGCGAGCCCGCGCGGTCCCAAACTAATCACCTGCTTTAATGGATTTGCTGGCGCTATTTCGGTAGGCACGCTTTCCTGCAAACGCAACCATAAAATTGGCAGCAGGCTCGAGTTTGCCAAATCGATTTGCACTGGAATATCCTCACCGCAAAAAACACGCTCTGGGAAACGCCGAACATAACGAACGCCTCCGATCGAGCGAGCGCTCCATAGCCGGGCAAACAGATAAATCCCTGTAAGCAGATATAGAACTTTAAAAACAAAATCATCCGCAAAGATGGCTGCAATTACAAACAACCCGATGATTATGAATGGGAAATCTTTCACTAAATGCTCTGATCTAGCAATGATCTAAGATCATGAAACCGATTTCAGGTATGAATGCCACCAAGCTCGAGCGGCACGCTCTTCAGCACCTCATCCAGCACAGCCCGTCCAGACCGCCCGCGCAGCTCGGCTTCAGGCTTAAGTATCAACCTGTGGGAGAGTGTAGCCGGAACTAGGTATTGAATATCGTCCGGCAAGACATGATCACGACCACGCAACGCGGCAAGCGCCTGGGCTGTTTTATACAATGCCAGGCTCGCTCGTGGACTGGCACCTAACACCAAATCTGCATGCTTACGCGTGGCAGCTACCAGGCGAACGATATAGTCCTGCAGCGTTTCATCCACATGGACATCCCATACTTGTCGTTGATAGACCAATAAATCGCTTCCATCTACAACTTGCCTGATCTGGGTGATCGGATGCTCCCTGCGCAAATTAACCAGTATCTGCTTTTCATCAAGATTGGATGGATAGCCAACCGATAGACGCATTAAGAAACGGTCTAATTGCGCTTCAGGTAATGGGAATGTTCCTTCATACTCAATGGGATTCTGTGTTGCGAGCACTAGAAAGGGTCGTGGCAAGGCACGCGTTACGCCATCCACGGTGACTTGTTGCTCCTGCATCGCTTCCAATAATGCGGATTGGGTGCGTGGTGTGGCGCGATTGATCTCGTCTACCAGCATGATATTCACAAAAATCGGCCCGGGGCGGAAATCAAACTGCCCGTTCTGCTGGTTGAAGACCGACACGCCGGTCACGTCATTGGGTAGCAGATCAGGAGTGCATTGCAAACGCCGGAAGTCTCCACCCAGGCTGGTAGCCATCGCTCGAGCCAACATCGTCTTGCCGACTCCTGGAACATCTTCAATCAGCACATGCCCTTCGCATAAGAGAGCAATCATTAAAAGCTCAATCGTTTCATGCTTGCCAACGATCACCTGCTCGACATTATCGATTACTTTTTTTACGAATTCTTGGAGTTCCATCGTCATTGTGCTTCCATCCATGAACTTATGGTTGCTAGAGCTAAGGGGTGGAACAGATTACCGGTAAATTATGATAACCAAAAACAATAACGGGCGAGTTTGCAATTTGCATGACCTCCCCGGTCACCTCTACGCACAATCCTTCTTTGGCGGGCAGCCATACCAAATCATAAGAAACCCAAAACATGGCTCCCTCTTGGTTGCTGAAGGCAATCAAAAATCCTGAAGTGCGTTCTTCGAAGTTTAAGATCACACCGCGCACGCACAATGTTTTGCCCACATCCTCCAGGGTAATTGTGAGCACATCCACGCAGTCCGAAGACGGGGTTTCCGACGGCAACACTTCACTGGTAGGTGTATCCTGGATAACTGAGGCAGTCGCAGAGGGCAAGGGTAGTGAGATTCGCGTGGGCGTATGCACGACACGGACTGTGTTGGTTGGCACCGCGGCCACTTCGGTGCTTATGACTGGGGTTGGCGTTGCAGGCAGGACAGTTTTTGGTTGGTTTATAATACCCGATAACACCTGTTCAAGAGCAGGTCGTCCAGGCCCAGCATATAAAAACCAACCGAGGGCGAGTAAGATGATAAAACCGAGGACTGCTAAAAGCTTTCGGGGGTTAAATTTCGAGAACCTCGCCGCTTCGACATCCGGTGAGATTGCGCTTGACGGCAGCATCTCCGCTCGCAATGAAACAGACAGGTCGTTGTTTGGTGAATTCGGGGCAGCGGCATGACGATCCGCAGAAGGCTCAAGACGCTCCTCCAAATTCGAATCGATACTGGATGAATCAGCCTTGTTTTTTTTACGAAATAGTTTCATAAGCATTCCTGCCCCCGGGAGATGACTTCTTTACGCAAGCAAGTATAGCATGAAAAAATAAAAAAATCAGGCTGCGCAGTGCGCAGCCTGATTTTTTAGAACGAATTGCGATAGTTATGGAGTTGCCTTGAAGTTAAGAGGCAGCACGTAGAAGTAGCCTTGCTCAACAAACACGTCAGCCGTGAACATGACCACGCCGCATTCGTTGAACGCCCACAACGTTACCGTGTAGGTGCCTTCGGCTGCGTAGACATGCACAGGGCTCATTTCCGTGCTGGTGATTCCATCACCGAAGTCCCACAGATAGCTATCAGCGTTCACCGAAGCATTGGTGAAGGTGGCCTCAAGCCAGTAGGTCTCGAAGGTGAAGGAAGCTTCAGGTTTCGGCAGAACCGTGATCGGTTGAGCGAACTCGGTGCAGCCAATCCGGTTGCAAGCCTCGAGGGTGACGGTGTACACACCTGCATCTGCGAAAGCGTGGAGCGGGCTTTCCTCGGTGCTGGTGGTGCCATCGCCAAAGTCCCACAAGTAGTCCGTAATCGGCGGGACGCCTAGTTCGGTTGTGTTGGTGAAGACCGTGTCCGCATCCTCACAAGTTTCAGCAGGTGCTGCGAAGTTGGCCTCTGGGACCAGGTACTCATCGACCACATGCATGATCACAGGGGTTGCTGTAGCCGAATTCACTGGATCATTGCTGTTGGTGAACAGTGTCATCGCATAGTCGCCGAGGGGCAGTGGTACAGTTTCGCTGATCGACGATAAGTAGATACCCACATTGAATCCAGTCTCACCCGGTACAGTTCCAGAAACAGGCTCTGCCCAGAACCACGGGAAGTCGATGTTGCCGACCATGATCTCGGCCGGAGGATTGATCGCCTCGTCACAGGTATAACCCGTCGGAGCGTATCCATCACTCGAGCAGGGATTATGCGGTGCACTACCGTAGCCATCACCGGTCCAGAACCAGGAAACGTTAGCAACTGCGCCCGGACCTGAGGTCACGTCGATACAGTAGTCTGCCACACAATGGTCAGTGGGAGATTGATAGCGTGGATGGTAGATGTCAATTTCGTTTGCACCATCGCCGTAGTACCAGGAGAAATCACTGAAGGAACCGCCACCGTCACAGGCAGGTGTGCCAACAACATAGGCATCATTCACTGTCCAGTTATCAGGGAAGCGTTGCCACAGGTCGTAGACGTATTCCCAGTCGTTCGTGAAGGATTCGGTATGGAAGCAGAAAGTCTGCGGTGTGCCGGGGATGTAGAACTCGTCACCACCCAGCGTAGGATCGAACACCACGAACGAGCCGCTCAAGGAGTCGATGCCACCGCCAGCACCCATGGGTGGAACCTCGAACAGTGTGAATTCCAGGTCCTGTGCACCTTTGTTGGTGATGTCAAATCCACCAGGGAAGGTGTAGACTTCTGTGTCATACAGCACCCAGTCTTCGATCACAGCCGGAGCAGTTTCCAGGCATGGCCGGTCAGGCACAAGGTTGACATCCAGCATGGTTTCTTCACCCGCTACAATCGTCACCTCGGCCTCGAAGGTCACATATCCGTCCAGAATGAACTCTACGGTATACATACCTTCCACCAACCAGGCGGTGTACTTACCCAGGTCGCCACTGAAGGTTTGTGTGATTGGGTCGCCGTCCAGGATATGCACTTGGACTTCCTCGAGAGGATCGCCAAGGCAGTTATCGAAGATCGCGCCTGTCAGCTTGCCCATATCATCCGCCGGGATGACGGTCATGGTGACAGGTACCTTGACTGAGCTGTTGACTGGATCGTCGCTCTTAACCGTCAGCGTGGCATAGTACTCACCAGGCTGGGTAACGCCTGCCGAGTCCATGGTCACATTGACCGTCTGCAGACCGGTATCCGCCGGGACAGTGCCGGTGATGATATCCTCGCTCAGCCAGGGCACGTCAGCCGCGCCGCCAGTGGCGATTGCCAGGCTGTCAACCTCGGCTCCGCCAGTGAACCCGCCGATCAGCAGGCTGGCGCCGTTCGAAGTATCGATCACGCGCAACTCACCTTGTGAGGTGTAGGCTGCCCACCACAGGATGCCGGTTTCCTCATCGAAGTCCATACCCTGGGCGTAGTTAGCGCTCACACCCAGTGAACAATGACGGTGCCAGCACCCGTACCGGGATCGATCTGCACCAGGTTGTCGTTGACGATATCCACACCGAACATATCACCTTCAGCATTGATAGCAATATCAATGATGGCAGGTGCATTGGTGATCTCGCCAACTTCAGTAGTGGCGCCCGTGCCGATGTCAATCGTGTACAGAGTCGAGCGACTGATATTGGTTGTAGAGCCATACATCGTTCCATCCGCAGAGCCGGTCAAACCGGTCCAGGTTTCGCCAGATCGAGGCGTGGATGGGCCGATCGTGGTGACTGCGCCAGAGGCTGTATCGACTGAATACAGTGTGTTGGTGCCATAGTCGATCACATACAGTGTGCTGAAGTCACCGCCGATGAAGTCGCCCGCAAAGTACTGACTGCTAGGAATGTTCGCAATCACATTCCATGTTCCAGGTACTTCAAGATCGGGGAACTGGACCAGGTTATATCCCGGATAGACATCCATGGCAAACGCTTCGGGACCAGCCATCGGCCAGTTCAAAGCAGCCGGCTTCTCACCCGTCAGCTCGACCTTCGGAGCCGGTCCTACAGAGACCGGGCGGGTATCCTCAGGCAGCGTGCCTTCGAAGCGCTCGATCGCCGGCATCCAACCCTTGTCAACTTCCTTCAATTCGAAGTTCAGGTCGGCTGCGCCGGTGTTGGAAATCGTCATTTCCTGGGTAGAGTTGTCACCCCATTGCAGCTCAGCACTCAGGCTGTCCGGAGCAACGCCCACGCAAGGATAGTTCCAGCGCAGAGCGAAGTCCACCTGTTGCGGCTCGTCGGGATCGACCATCACATCTTCAACCAGGCCGTCGACGTGCTCGGGGAAGGACACGGAGACATCCACCGGGCTCTCGCTCTCGTCCAACCACCACTGGTAGTCGCCGTTCTCATCCGTTGTGGCGCTATAGACCGCACCGGTGTTGGTTTCCAGGTAGACGATTGCCTCGACCAGCGGGTATGGATCCGCATCGCAGTAGCCCTGGCTGGAGACGTTACCAAAGATCTTGCCCCAGGTATCCGGTGCATTGACCGTCATCGCCACGGGGATATCCTTGTTAGGATCACCCTTGATCTTGAGGGTCGCCAGGTAATCACCAGGCTGGGTGACGCCCGCTTCGTAGGTTGCGGTGAAGAGCATGGTCACATCTAAGGTGCCAGGTTCAGCGCCAGCAGCCGGTACAGTACCGGCAAGCGGGTCTTGTCCGAACCATGGTACT
>ERZ1649853.683-NODE-683-length-13771-cov-5.074803_pt1 | contig 13771 bp, 12 predicted proteins | sample MGYA00575353_ERZ1649853 | MGnify/ENA primary metagenome ERZ1649853 (study PRJEB40853, sample SAMN11349654) | freshwater sediment metagenome | isolation source: river sediment | host: Sediment | place: India: Okhla Barrage, New Delhi | collected 2017-02-21 ...
CAATGCTCCGATAATTGCCTCGAATGTATCGCAAAGCAGTCCAGATCTCTCGTTACCCCCAGCCTGAGCTTCCCCCCGCCCAAGCCGCATAGCCTTTCCCACGCCGATCATGCGGGCCAGTAAAGCAAGTTGTTCTGTATGGACTAGAGCAGAACGCATACGGGTTAAGTCGCCTTCCGGCATTTCAGGATAACGATTATATAACCAGGCTCCCACGATAAAATCCAGGACTGCATCCCCCAGAAATTCAAGACGCTCGTTGTCTTCAATAGCCTCAGGGTGTTCATTTAAGTACGATCTATGAGTGAGCGCCCTGCTTAGCAGAAGTAAATTAGTGAAATATGGAAAGACCCTGCGCGCAAATTGTTCAGGTGTTTCGTATTCCGATTCCAGTATTGATCCTATCAAGGACCCCTCCCGGAATAATGAAAGCGCCAACCACCCAAAAGAGTAGTTCGAGTTTACACTATTCCTTTTTGAAATTGAGTGATTTATACCCTGAACCGGTAATAACTGCAACGGTTGTAGAGTATTTTGAGAGATTGACCTTTCTTACCCCTGCCCATACCAGCGCTGAAGTTGGTTCACAATAAACACCCATTCCAGCAAGGTCTTTGGAGGCAGAAATCAGTTCCTTTTCCCCTATCGATACAATCTGTCCTTTTCCATGTTTTATTCGAGTTAATATTGCTTTGCCCCGGCTGGGTGAAACTACCTTAACCCCTTCTGCACTTGTTTCTCCTGCAATACAATCCTGAATAGTAATCAGATTATTTTCAAACGCATTACTTAATGGGGCACAAGCTTCAGATTGAATACCAAGATAATAGGGTTGTCTCCTTATGGTGCCGGAGATTTCAAGTGTTTCAAATCCTCGCATGATTCCATATAGCAACGCGCCATGTCCAACGGGTGCAATTACGACTTCAGGTTCAATTCCCAGCTGGTCAACCATCTCATAAGCAATAGTAGCGATTCCTGGCAATCCAAACGGCATATATGCATGACTTGCGTAAACTGATCCCCCCATTGCCTCAACCAGAACAGCTTTGGCAGCTTCTGACCTTGCCCCTGCGATGCGAACCAGTTCAGCACCAAATACTTCTATTTGCGTTCTTTTCGGACCCGAGGCACTTTCGGGAACATAGACCCTTGATCGAATCCCTCCTCTGGCACAATATGCAGCAAAAGAAGCGCCGGCATTGCCCGATGAGTCTTCAATGGCATATGACACCCCTCTTGCTTTTAAATGACTGACTAACACTGTGGATCCTCGATCTTTATAGGATCCGGTTGGGTTTAAGGATTCCATTTTCAACCAAATTCTTTTATCTTCAAATAGTATGGAAAGTAGTGGTGTATTTCCTTCACATAGACTCACAAACGGAGTATTTGGCTCTAAACCAAGGCTATTTCGAAACTTCCATAGGCTTTGATCTTTACTTTTTTCGTTTCTATACAAAGGAAACTCGATGAAATCATAGGTTCCACCGCAATCACACTTGAAGGGATTGCAATCTATCGGATATTTGCTTCCACAATTCGTGCAGGCGACTAGGGACATTTATTTCTCAAGATTATGTGATTATCGTCATTATACTTTGATGGGAAATATAAATCCATCATCAGGTTCCTTTCTGCTATAATAACCGCGTGGATTTTCAGATAGCAGGGCATCAAACCGATTCTTACCAGGTCAGTACGGATGTGTATTCCGGACCACTTGATCTATTGCTCCAACTCATCGAAAAAGCAGAATTGGATATCACCAGGCTCGCGCTTGCCCAGGTTACTGACCAATACCTTGAATACTTACATCACCTCGAAAACCAGGATGCTTCTGAGGTGTCTGCTTTTTTGGTAATTGCTGCGCGGTTGGTTCAGATAAAATCCTCAGCGTTACTTCCCCGACCAGTATTTCCCGGTATTCAGTTGGAAGAAGACCCTGGCGAGGCACTGGCAAGACAATTGATCCTTTATAAGCGGTTTAAGGAGCTCTCCCATTTTCTCGAAGAACAGGACGTGAAGAATAGAAGGACTTACTTGCGACTCGATACCTCTCCGAGAACACAGTTTGCTACAAAACTCGATTTGGAAGATCTGACGATCGCGGATATTGTCACAGCAGCCAGGGAGATTTTTGGTGATCCAAACAATCTAGCACCATTGAGTGAGGTGGTCACTTTCCCTAGGGTAACTATCAGAGAAAAAATCTCCTCAATCCTCGAATACCTTCGTAAGGGCGGAGGACTATCTTTTGGTCAATTGTTTGAAAATAGTAAAACAAGGGTAGAGATTGTCGTTACATTCCTGGCATTACTAGAACTGGTAAAGCGCCACATGGTTGGAGCTTCACAAAACTCCCTTTTCGGGGATATTCTCCTTGTCCCCGAGGGAGACCTCGTCAACCTCGAAGATCAGGATTTGGAATTCGTTGAGTAATTTGATTCTAGGGATTCTCTATTCGTTTTGGTTGTAAGGTAGTTTATTTGCCATCCAAACGACCATCAGACAAATAGTATCATCAGACTCAGAGGAATCAGGAGTATTCTCGCGATACGCTTTAATAAAGGTGTCAAATGTATCCCCTGTAGGCCAATCGACCCTAAATCCGGGTGACAATGAGCGGTCGGCTTCCATTGGTAAGGGTTTCCAATCCTTCTTATCCAGGATCTGCCAAATATCACTCCGTAAGATTAGGTGCAACTGGCTCCATAAATTAATAATCAAAGATGCAAAATCGGCAGACCTTTCAAAGAGAGAGGTACTGTGGCGTATCTTTACTGCCAAAGGAGCCTGGCTGCTGTTACGAAAACCGGCAATCTGGACACCTTTCGAAAACAGTCTATTGATTTGGAGCGACTGCTCCTTATTCACTTTTTCGAGATTTTGAAAAACCTCGTGCAAAATAGTCAAACGGAAATCATCCCGCATAAATTCATTTACAGCATGAAAAGGTAAGAATTGTGCTTTCTTATTGTCTGACAATGGGTCCTCGATGGTTATTTCGAAATGGGTGACACTCTATTGCTCAATTCATCCAGCTCTCGAATTTCCCCCTCACTCAATCTCCACCCGGTTGCACCGGCATTCTCAGCAGCTTGTTTGGCATTTTTTGCCCCGGGAATTGGAAGAGCACCTTTACATATTACCCAGTTTATAGCAACCTGAGAAGCTGTTTTCCCATCATGATCCTGCCCGATCCGTTTTAACAATTTTATCAAAGGCTGAATTTTTAGTAATAAGTCGCGAGAGTATTGACTTGCACGAGCACCTTTTGGGGGGGTTTCCGGGGTATATTTACCGCTTAATACTCCCATAGCAAGCGGGCTATAGGCAATGACTTTTATATTGTTGGCTTGACAGTATTGAAGTAGACCATTCTTTTCAATCCGGCGTTCCAACAAGTGATACTCAACCTGGTTGGAAGCAAGCTGTAGGTTTTCCTTTTTTAACGCTTCCGCAGATCGGTTCGTCTTCTCCAAATCATAATTTGAAACCCCGATTGCTCTAATCAAACCTTTGCTATGAACTTCAGCCATTTGCTCTATCCAATGTTCAACCGGATATGGGGGTATTGGCCAGTGAATTTGATATAGGTCTACTTTGGGCAAACATAGCCTTTCAAGACTTCTCTCCAATGCCCGCTGCAAGGCATGTTTTCCAAAACGCCATGGAAAAGGCATAATTTTCGTTGCAATTCTAACCGAGGCAGTGGTCTCAGGTATTAATCTGCCCAAAAACGACTCAGACTTTCCCTGTCCGTACACCTCTGCAGTATCGAAAAATACAACATTGTTTCTAATTGACTCATGATAAGCCTGGATGACATCATCTTCCTTATACTTATTTCCATACCCCCAAACGAAACGGTCCCCCCATGCCCAGGTACCAATCCCAATTTCGATATTTGAGAAAACTACATTGTAATTATCAGCGGACACGCTCATTGAATCTCCATTGTTGCAAATTTAATAAATGGTTCTGTTCCAAATGTAATGAGTTATAATTTTACAACAAACTCGAAAACATCAGGGAATTCATACGGAGGGAATCTACATGGTAGAACATCTCGAATTTGCCAATAACTACGAAGACCTGAGTACTAACCAGGGATATCAATTTGAATTCAAATGCAATCGGTGTGAATCCGGTTATCGAACAAAATTCAAACCCTCCATCACTGGGAAAGTGGCTGGAGCACTTGAGACCGCCAGTTCATTGTTTGGCGGTTTTATGAGTCGGGCTGCTAATTTTGGTGAACAGGTTCGATCAGCTGGATGGGAAAAAGCTCACGATGAGGCATTCGTAGAAGCAGCGAATGAAGTGAAACCGTATTTCATTCAATGTCCCCGTTGCAACGAGTGGGTTTGCCGCCAGAAATGCTGGAATGTTAAAAAAGGATTGTGTAAATCTTGTGCCCCTGATTTGGGTGTCGAAATGGCAGCAGCCCAGGCATCAAAATCAGTTGAAGAGGTTTGGGCACATGCAGCCATGGCTGAAGAGGATAAAAAACTTGGAACTGAGTATTGGAGAGAAGGTATTTCAGCCACGTGTCCCAACTGCGAAAAACCGCTCGCAACCAACGCAAAATTCTGCCCTGAGTGTGGTGCCAGCCTGAAGCCAAAAGAAAATTGTCCCAAGTGTGGAGCAAAATTATTGCCAAATGCTAAATTCTGCGCTGAGTGCGGAGAAAAAACATAGGTACTTTTTTGTCCAACCTTTGAACTACTCACCAGTGCCATGCCAGAAGAGATCACTCCTATACGACAACAGTACCTGGATATAAAAAAGAAATATCCGGGTACGATCGTTTTTTTTAGGTTAGGTGATTTCTATGAAACTTTTGATGAAGATGCCGAAATAACCTCAAGAGAATTGGATATTGTCCTGACCTCACGCGGGGCATATAAGGGCAAAAGGATACCGATGGCTGGTATTCCTTACCATGCGGTTGAGAATTACCTTTCCCGTCTGATCGAAAAAGGGTATCACGTTGCCATTTGTGAACAACTGGGAGACCAACCAACAAAAGGAATCTTTCCACGAGATGTAGTCCGTGTTATTACTCCGGGTACCATTTATGAGCCAGCCTTATTAAGAACAGACCACAACAATTTTCTCTCTGCAATAACCATCGAGCCAAATCGGGCGGGAATCGCATATGTTGACATCTCAACAGGTGAGTTTCAAGCAACAGAGATTGATTCTGATAACCCAATCGTTGAATTAAAGGCAGAAATCGCTAGGATTAACCCAACAGAAATCCTTTTGCCTGAATCATTTGGGTTTACTGAAAATACCTATAAAAACCTCACTCGTCTTCCAGATTGGCGGTTCGAAACAGGACGAAGCATAGAAGTAATTAAGAAAATAATGGAAGTCTCCACTCTGGATGGCTTTGGGTTGCAGGGAAAACCTCTCGCAACCCAGGCTGCCGCGGTTATTCTTCAATATCTTCAGGATACTCATTCATCAGCATTGAAACTCCTGACAAGTATCACCTCTTACTCGACCAGTGAGTTCATGACCCTTGATTCAGCTACGCGCAGGAATTTAGAGCTGACCGAGACCATACGCAAAGGTGAAGTTCAGGGGTCTCTGTTATCGATAATGGACAAGACCATTACGCCGATGGGCCATAGGCTTGTGCGACAGTGGGTCAGCAAACCTCTATTGAATGTGAAACAAATTACAGAGAGGCAACAGGCTGTTGCTTTCTTTGTCGTAAACGGTGTCACCCGCATGGAGTTTCGTGAGCAATTAGACCACCTCGGCGATCTTGAACGGCTGGCTAACAGGGTTGCTTCAGGGAATGCTATTCCTCGCGATCTTGTCGCGCTTCGTGACTTTACTGGAAAACTTCCGGAAATTCGGGAAGCCCTCCCGGGTGAAGAATCCTCGATTGCTGCAGTGCTGGAACATTTCCACCTTTGTACTGAAACCAATGCAATTCTTGGCAAATCCATCGCTGATGAGCCTCCGGCGACATTGCAGAATACTGGTGTCATTCGCAAAGGTTATTCTGAAGAACTTGATAATACTATTGAAATGTCCAGGCACGCCCGCGAATGGATTTCAAACCTTGAAGCTCTCGAACGTGAAAGAACAGGCATTAAATCTCTAAAAGTTGGTTTTAATAAAGTTTTTGGGTATTACATTGAAATAACCCACTCGAATACTCAGCAAGCACCTGCAGAATATATTCGTAAACAAACTTTAGTGAACGCAGAACGGTACATTACCCCCGAAATGAAAGAATATGAAGCACTTGTTTTGAATGCAGAAGAACGCATTCGGGAAATTGAAGTTCGTTTATTTAAAGAAATTTGCGCTGCGCTCCAACCTCAAGTCCCTGTAATAATTGCGACAGCACATTGTATTGCGGAATTAGATACCCTAGCTGGGTTTGCCGAAGTTGCAGCATTATCAAACTACTCCAGACCAGAATTAACTGAAGATTTTTCACTTGCTATTGAGGAAGGCCGCCATCCGGTTGTCGAAACCACACTTAATATGGAACGCTTTGTACCAAATGACTACGTCCTTGAAGAAAATGAAATCGTCCGGATTATCACTGGTCCTAATATGAGTGGTAAATCCACCTTTCTGCGCCAGGTAGCATTAATCGTATTGATGGCGCAAACCGGCTCATTTGTACCCGCAAAAAATGCGCGGATTGGACTGGTTGATCGAATTTTCACTCGTATCGGTGCCCAGGATGAGATCCATGCTGGACAATCTACATTCATGGTTGAGATGATCGAAGCTGCAAATATCCTTAACCATGCAACTCCGAGGAGTTTGATCATCCTGGATGAGATCGGTCGGGGAACCTCAACATATGATGGACTATCGATTGCATGGTCAGTTGTAGAGTATATTCATAATCATCCCCGGTTGAGATCTCGAACGCTGTTTGCCACCCATTACCACGAGCTGACAAAATTGGCCAACTTACTACCAGGGGTTCGTAATTTTAACGTCGCTGTAACAGAGACTGGAGATCATGTTGTTTTCCTGCACAAGATTGTTCCGGGAGGTGCAGATCGATCGTACGGAATACATGTCGCTCAACTAGCTGGCATCCCCCGCCCCGTGATCTCCCGTGCCAGTGAGATCCTGCAACAACTTGAGCAATCTTCTGGGTCCGCAGTCAAGATTGAAACTTCAGAAGTTCAGCAAATGGTCCTTTTCCCAGAAACCAACCCACTCATCGAAGAGTTAGGAAAGATTGATCTGAATACCCTTTCGCCTATTGAAGCTTTGAATTTCCTATACGAGTGGCAACAAAAATATAAGAAATGATGGGTGTAATCCTTTTTTCACCAGATTAATTTATCTTCTCCATAGGTTCTATAATTTCACCAGTCCAGGGTGACAACTTAAGTTTTACTTCCTCATTAGAAATTGAAAGTGGAGTCGGGGATAAAAGCGTTTTCACTACCTCAGTATGTTCGAATCCGCATTTTAACAAGTTCAATGTGATTTCAATTGGTGTATTTCCTAGATTCATTACAACGAGAATAACTTTATCCTCTTCTAAACGGGAATAAGCCAAGCTTTGCTCTGACCCACAGTTGACGAATTTCAGATTCCCCCGGCGGAAGGCACCGATATCGTGCCGAAGCCAGATCAGTTTACGCACCCACTGCCTCAAAGATGTATTCCATACGTTCTCGTCCCAAGGAAAAGTCTTCCTGCAATCGGGATCCGATCCCCCCGTTAGTCCAATTTCGTCACCATAGTAAATCGACGGAGCTCCGGGATATGTGAATAAGAAAAGCAACGCTAGTTTCAGTTTTTGCAGATCACCCTTAAACATCGTTAATATTCGTTCCGTATCATGGCTGCCTAATAAATTAAGCATTGCACGCGAATTTTCTATTGGATATTTCTGCAGTGTTTTCTCGATTCCAGCAGTAAACTCCTGAATATGGATTTTTTGTAGAAGTAGATCAATAAGCAAAGTTCGAACAGGGTAATTCATTAAACCATCAAAATGGTCTTCGCCCACCCAACGAGGATTGCCATCCCAAATTTCGCCCAATAGATAAGCATCATTGTTGGTGTTTTTTACAACTCTTCTGAACTCATACCAGAATCCATCGTCGTCGATTTCATTTGGAACATCCAAACGCCATCCATCAAATCCCTGTTCGATCCAATAACGTGCAACATCCAATATGTATTTCCGAACAGCAGGTTCATTTGTGTTGAATTTTGGAAGACTCTTATATTTCCACCAACCCGAGTAGGTGGTCGCATCTCCTGGTGAGTAGGCATCGATAGGAAACTTATGAATATGAAACCAATTTACATAGGCGGAGGAAGACTGGTTTTCAAGAATGTCGTTAAAAGCAAAAAATCCGCGTCCACAGTGATTAAAGACCCCATCGAGAATAACTCGAATGTTATTCCTATGTGCGACATCCAGCATTGTTAGCAATTCAGATTGGGTGCCCAATTTTGGATCAACTTTATAGTAATCTACCGTGTTATATCGGTGGTTCGATGGACTCAAAAATATTGGATTCAAATAAATCGCGTTGATCCCCAGATCGGTAAGGTAATACATGCGATCGATAATACCTCGCAAGTCTCCCCCGGCAAATCCATAATTTGTTGGTGGCGCACCCCAGGGTTGAATATTTACCGGATCATTGTTTCTACTCCCGTTATAAAACCGATCCGGGAAGATCTGGTAAAAAATACTATCCTGAACCCATCGAGGTACTGTCATTGGATTTCCTCTATTCTCGTCCATAACTTTTCTGGTTTACTAAAAAAAGTTGCTCTATCAATGGAACCATCGGTAAGTTGTGTAAGGACTTTGGTAAGTACCATATTCACTGGTGTATTTACGCCTTGGGTATTCCCATACTTGACGATTGCACCGTTAAGGAAATCAACCTCGCTTTTTCCCCGTCCAGAGTGTAAGTCAATGTGCAGAGAGGGCATTTTGCTGCCCCGTGCCTTTGATAATGGAATTCCGACCATGAACCGCCCGAGATCTTCTGGGAGACGGGTTATCGCCTTGACCAATAACTTAACAGGAGTGCCCGGAAGATTGACGATTTTCAAACCCATTTTTTCCATCACAGCAACAGCTTCCTGTAACTGCATTACCTCAATCTGATAGGAGATTGGGTTTCTCAACACTTCTGCTGGACCCCAGTTTAAGATTGCGCTCGTTGCATTTACCTGAAGGTTAGTCAGGAGCTTGGACCATTTCATACTATCCCGATTGGCATATCCTCTGGCTTGTAAACCTGCCTTATTGAACCAGTATATCAACGGCTCTGATAAAGGAGTCTCATCTTCAATGGCTACACCGCGTAATCTTTCTACCTGTACTTCTCCAAGTCCGATTCTCCTGACTGCGGTTGTAATTGAAGCTCCGATAACAGAGCCCGATCCAAATTTGGATTCGATTACACTCTCATTCTCAACGCCGTTTTGAAGACAAAGAATGGGGGGAAGTATTATTTGGTTGTGTAGGAGTGTATCCACAAAGGCTGGGGTATCAAATGACTTTATTGCCAGGAGGGCTATGTCAAATTTATTTTTGGATAATTCTGTTTTTAAAATGTTAATCACAGAAAAATTTCTGGTTTCTCTCAGCCCACCAGGAGTCATGATTTTAAGTGAGTTAATTGATTTGATTACTTCTTTCTCAAAAAAAGTCACGTCACAACCAGCAATTGCCAGGCTACCGCCAATGTAGGTCCCAATAGCCCCCATGCCAAAGCATAAGATTTTTAAGGGTTTTGCAGTTTTGGACATTTTATTGGGTTAACCAGACCTTCTGATATCCGCGCAAGAAATCGATGCCGCTCATCCATTTTTTGCCAGCAGGCTGAATTTCATCAATTAACAAACCTCCCAATCCCGTGCCAACCATGGGGTACCCATCCAAAACGCCACGCTTAGCGACTGTTAAGGTTGATTTTTCCACCACATGAGATTTCCGGACTTTCAAGGTCCACCCGGAGATTTCAAAATATGTCCCTGGCCAGTCATCATATGCCCTGATCTTTCGTTCAAGTGAAACTGCTGATTGAGAAAAATCCAAAAAACCGTCCTGCTTTGAGAGCATCCCTGCATAAGTTACTCCATCTTCAGGTTGAGGTTTAGGTGAAATCGAACCTCTAATGTAAGCGGGAAGAGTATCCATCAACAACTGGCTTCCGACTTGAGCTAGTTTGTGTTCCAACGTGACCGCGGTTTCGTCAGGATCTATTGCTAATTTTTCCTGAGCAAGTAATCCTCCGGTATCAATACCCGCATCCATTTTCATGATTGAAACACCAGTGATTTCATCTCCAGCCAGGATTGCTGCCTGGATCGGCGCAGCTCCTCTCCACCTGGGTAAATACGAAGCATGAACGTTTATACAACCGAATTTTGGCAGATCTAAAACATTTTGACGAAGTATCTGCCCATATGCTGCAACCACAATTAGCTCAGGCTTGAGACTTTCCAGTTCTGCAAAAGCTTCAGGAATCCGAAGTTTGGGAGGTTGAAAGACTGGAATAGAGAGATCGGATGCTATAACTTTTACAGGCGGTTGAGTGAGTTTTTTACCGCGTCCAGATTCCCGATCGGGTTGTGTAAAAACACCGCATATCTGATAATCCTCTGCCAGCTTTAATAATACCGTGGCAGCAAAGTCAGGAGAACCCATGAACACAATTCGATAGGACACGCGAATTATTTTAACATATTCCTTTTGGATTAAAATACCTATTACACTGTATAAATAATGTTCAATACGATCAAAGAATACTATTTTTTGTAGGAATACAGGAGTATCTTGATAATGGATAAGAGACCCATAATTTACGGAACAACCTGGTGCGGTGATACTCGTCGAGCTCGGCGCTTTTTTGAAGAAAACAATATTGATTATGACTGGATCGATATCGATGCAGATATAGAATCCGGGAAACTTGTCGAGCAAATCAACGGTGGGTTTAGAAGTGTTCCGACAATAATATTCCCCGATGGATCCACATTAACAGAACCCTCGACTTTTCAGTTGCGGCAAAAATTCGGACTCGGATGAATATTACCTGTTCCCCTTTTTCCGCTTTGGATTACCAAGCAGCCAAACGAATACTATTCCAACGAGAACGCCCAGACTAACCAGTAGGAATTTCGACCCTTTCTTGGTTGACTCGACCATAATTGTCGGTATTTGAATTAATTTCGTTTTTAGAGTATCAATAAATACTGTGTCAGGTTTAACAGGCTTAAGAACCTTAGAAAGTGTATTCTCAAGTTGGCTCAGGTTTGTTAATCCAATCTCTTCCTTTTTTTCAGTCATTCTTTTTCCCCTTTGTCTCTACAGTTTCGTAACCGATTCTTAACATCTCATCTTTTAACGCAATCAATGAACGGTGATACAAAGATTTGATAGCCCCTTCAGTTCTTCCCATGATCACAGCAATTTCCGCATTTGATAGATCGTCCAGGAATTTTAACAAGATCAATTGCTGTCGTTCAGGAGCAAGTCTCCTGATTCCTCTCAATAACAGTTCCAGTTCCTGCTTTTTTTCTATCCAGGTTTCTGGTAGATCCACCCGGTGCGGGATTTCGGGTTGATCATCTAGAGAGACCTCTTTCCGGCGGTGCCGGTCTCGATGCCAATTGGCGATGAGGTTATGGGCGATACGATACAGCCATGCTGAAAAAGGGACTCCTTTATCTTCATATTTTTTGATATGTCCAAATGCCCGGTAAAAGACTCGCGAAGTAATATCTTCAGCATCATGCTCTGAGCCTACCCGGTAGAAAATGTAGTTGTATATGCGGTTGACATTCTGATTGTAGAGAAAACTGAAAGCTTCAGAATTGCCTGACCGCGCCAAATTAACCGCATTTTCTGCGTTTACTTCGGGTGATTTTTTCGCGCGCCCTTTTACCATTATTAACCCAATCAAGTTATTCGAGTTGCGTCATTCATTCCAGGACAAGGCTGCCTGAACGGCTGCGTAGGCATCTACAATACCTGCCCCTACTGCAGAACCAGGATCTCCGCAAATTGGAGCACTACCCTGATAGGGTCGTGCTGTTTGTCGCAGAATTTGCATAGTTGTTGTAATATTGCCGATTAGACTGGGATTTGCGGACCACATCAACGCAACGATTCCTGTGACATGCGGTGCAGCAAATGAGGTCCCGTCAGCCGTCATGTAGCCCCCTCCTGGAAAGGATGATGTTACTTGTTCTCCAGGTGCTAACAAGTCAGGTTTTTGCCGGTTACTCCCATCGACAAGGACAGGACCAAAACTTGAAAAAGAAGAAAGGTTCCCATCCATGTTAATCGATCCAACTGTAAAGACAGAAGAATAAATGGATATAGGGTCGGTGACCGATGAGCATCCGTAATTACCCGTGTTGCCAGCCGCTGCGGACATAAATATGCCTGCAGTTGCGAGAGCATCCATCGCTCCTTGATAAATCGTAGCATCACAACCCTCTACCGTAGGGCATCCCCAGGAGTTGTTCACGATCATCGCTCCTTTTGATGGATCCCCATCAGAAAATGGATCAGCATTTTGGGGGAACGGAGCAAGCATGAATTGCATGCAATCCAAGTATTTTGCCGGATTGCCAAGGTTTCGGGCAAGATTTACACATCCGATCCATTGAGCCTCAGGAGCAATGCCAATATCCTTTCCGGTGATAATCCCCAGTGTCATGGTTCCATGACCACCTAGATCGGTTGGAAAAGGCGAATTGTTCCAGGGATCGAACCAGTTGAAATCATCTGTGGTTCCATAACCGCGATAGCTCTCTTCCAGTTGATCATGCCGGCCATCAACGCCACTATCCGTTTGACCGATGACGATACCTTCACCGGCAATCCCTAAATCGGAAATCACCTTATAAGCATTGATCATGGAAATATTCCACGATGGCATTTCAGGGGAGCTTGTTGACTCCGGTTCTCCCGGAGCAACCTCTTGCGGGAGCGGTCTTAATTGTGGATCATCCAGGATTCGATCAATAGAATTTTCACCTCGAAGCAGCAATTGAGTAATCTTTCCACCATCAACCTCAAGTCCGTTTATGAGATAGTAGGGGGTATATCCAATATGATATTTCTCAAGTTTCTCAATAATTTCTTTTTGATTTTGAGTTGCGAAATCAGTAAGTTTATGAAATACAGCCTGCCGCCTTACGGAATAATCCTCTATCTGGGATTCAGTAGATAGATCAGCCTGTGATTTGAGGATGACAAAAATCTTATCTCCATGAAAACCTACCTGCCCCCAAATGGCATAAACCAATCCGAGAGTTAGTACGCTCATGGCGATCAATCCATAATCCCACTTTCTGGGAAGATGGGTGGTGTAGACAAATCGAAAATTGATTAGCAAAACAATAAAAATTGTTAAAAGTGTCATGAAGGTGAACCAGGCAGTTTTCAGAGCCCAGCTAATCACTTCTCCATCTCCACTGCCGATCACCAGTGATAGATCATCCATATCAAAAAAGAGCAATGGGGCAGCCAATACAACGGCGGTTATCATGACCACCTGGAATTTACCATGCCCATCCTTACCAGTATTCATAATCGAAAATGCCACTATCGTCCAAGCGCTTACTGGAACTGTGATAATTAGTACGGGGTGAGAACCATTATGAGCTAGTGCCGCGACAAGGATCGTCAGGAAAACAAAGAGAACAAATCCATCCAGGATAAAATCAGACACCCGGATTTCTCTTTCGGAATTGTGAACTCTATCCAGATAATGTGGGT
>ERZ1649853.684-NODE-684-length-13767-cov-10.615665_pt1 | contig 13767 bp, 14 predicted proteins | sample MGYA00575353_ERZ1649853 | MGnify/ENA primary metagenome ERZ1649853 (study PRJEB40853, sample SAMN11349654) | freshwater sediment metagenome | isolation source: river sediment | host: Sediment | place: India: Okhla Barrage, New Delhi | collected 2017-02-21 ...
TTATTGTGAGCGATGGGCGCCTTTGCGGGAGGTCAGGGATATCCTGCAAAGGCGCCAAAACGCAAGATTTAGGCCTTCCAGTACCTCATTCACAGGCTGGAAAGCTCCGGATACACAAATGTCCTGTTATCCGGATACTGCAGGCCCAGCTTCTCCACGTATTCCCTGTGGACGGCTTCCGGGTCTAAGTCTGCCTCTGGATGCAGCAATTTGGCAAGGTAGGTTATGCCCACCACCTGGTCCAGGCCGTTGAGCACATCCCAGTCCATGACATAAACCCGGCCGGATTTGACTGCTGAAATGCCGCTCGCTCCGGACCTGGACAGCAGCTCATTTCGGACGGACTGCAGCTTTACCGTATCAGTGGATGGTTCGGACTTCCATCCAATCTGGGTCTGGTCTGAGGATTGCGTCTGCCTCTTTATGATCACCTCTGGATTCTGAGTTACAACCCACTCCCAGGTCACCTTGGGATAGGAGTCGTCAAGGCCCCTGGCCACGTTGTAGCCCCTGGCCACACTGAGCACGGAGTCAAATCCGGAGCCTGAGCCCAGGGTGGACACGTCGGAGGTAGAGCTCCACTCGGCATAGACCTTGGGCATGCTCTGGCCCTCCACAGCCTGCTTTACAGATGCACTCTTCTCCACATACCATTTGATGTAGTCGGATGCCTCCCCTTCCTTGCCAAGTATCTGGCCGAGGATCTCAATTTCGCGAGTCATGTTTTCAGGCTTGGTGAACTCCAGGGCGACCGCCTTGATGTTTTCAAATGGCTTCAGCCCCTTTTCCACGCCGTATATGCCGTAGGGCTTGTCAGGATAGCTGTATCCGATGACCACAATGTCCGGAGTTATGTTCTCCCCTCCTCCTCTGGCAAGCTCTCCGATCATCTCGTAATCAAGAGAATTCCACTTGCCTATGCTCTGCTTGCTCTTGAGGTCCGGGAAGTAGTAGCCCTTCTTCTGCACGGTATCCGAGACGCCGATCACCTTGTCTGCCGCTCCGAGCATGACCACTGCCTCGGCGGCGTCTGTGCTGGTTACAATTACCCTCTCCACAGGCATGGTGAATGTAACGGCCCTTCCTGCTGTGTCGGTGATGGTCAGCGGGTACTCAGCCGCCCATGCCGGGCCGCATAGGAGAAGCGCCAGGCCCATTATCACCAGGGCTGAAATTAGCTTTATCTTCATATTATCCCTCGTATCGTTTGTTATGGTTAAGATTAATTTTAGTATAAATCACTTTTGTTAACAACATAATTGAATCTATTATTATGAATAACTCGTGGGACTTGAAGTTAGGTGCAGAGTAGGCCGTGAGGAATTGATTTCAGGATTTGATATTTATGTCGATAATAATGTCGATATTAATCTCATTTGAATAAATTGCATAAAAGATCCAATGCAAAGCATTGTGGTTTCAAGATTTTCGTATCCAAAGTTCCAAGGAATAAGCTTATTACTAAGTAATATTTAATCTCATTTTGCGATAATATATGGAACAAGATCTTATGAGAATAGGCATCTCATTGCCAGAAAATCTCCTCAATAAGTTTGATGAAATCATCCAGCATCGCGGCTATTCCTCCCGCTCTGAAGGTGTCAGGGATGCCATCAGAAGCTATATTGTCAACTTCGAATGGATGAGCGACGTTGACGGAGAGCGTGTCGGCGTTATTACCATATTATACAATCACTCCCAGAGGGGACTTGAAGACAGTCTTACTGAGATCCAGCACGACTTCGGCAGCATTATACAATCCAGCCTGCATGTTCACCTGGATGAAGATACCTGTCTGGAGGCTGTGATTCTCAGAGGCAATGGTCAGGAAGTGAGGCAGGCTGCAGAGAGGATGATGGCCCTGAAGGGAGTAAAGAATGTGAAACTGACAACCACATCTCTGGGAAAGGAGCTTTAGCCGCCGATTTCACGAGATGAAACGCGAAATATCTGATAAAAAAAATTCTGAGGGACGAAATGCTTGCCAATTCCAAAATCGTTATTATAGCCTTCGCCCTGCTTATCCTGAACTCCACCATTTGCGCCCTGGGCGGCGATTATACCTCCGAGTACTGGCAAAAGAGAGGGGACGAATTTGCCCAGAGGGGGTCCTTCTGGATCGCCCAGGAATGCTACAACAAATCCCTGCAACTGGACCGCACGAATGCTTCGGTCTGGATGAGAAAAGGGCAGGCATACAGCGGCCTTTACAGATATGAAGATGCCCTATCCGCATACAATGAGTCGATCCGCCTCGACTCCCATCTGACAGAGGCATGGTACAGCAAAGGTCTGGCATTGGCCTATTTAGGCAGGTACGATGAGTCGATAAAGGCCTTTGAGCAAGCCATAGATCTCCATCCCAAAGACTCCCTATCCTGGTACAGCAAGGGCCTGGCCCAGGCCAGCGCTGGGCTATTCGAGGACTCTATCCTGTCCCTGGATGAGGCCGTAGAGCTGGACGGCGGTCTTGCCGGTGCCTGGTACAGCAGAGCCCTGGTGCTGGCGGAGCTGGGCCGCGACGATGAGTCCATGCAGGCTCTGAAGAGGACGGTGGAGCTGGACACGGAGAATGAGGATGCCTGGCTTGGACTGGGAATCGACCTCATGAACGTGGGAAATTACAGCGGTTCCATGGCCGCCTTTGAGAAGGCCATAGTGCTCAATCCCATAAATGCCGGTGCCTGGATCGGCAAAGCTACGGCTCTTCGCCTCTCCAGCAGGATCGAAGAGTCAATTCAGGCCTACAACATGAGCATCGATATCAATCCAGAAGATGCATCGGCATGGAACGGAAAGGCCCTGGCATATGCCAAGCTGAAAAAATATAATGAGTCCATCATTATGTTTGATAAGGCTATTGAAATCGATTCAAACGGCACTGCATTTCTCTACAATAAGGCTCTGGTACTGCATGATATGAAAAATTACAGCGCAGAGGTGCAGGTTCTGAGAGGGGCGGTGAATCTGCAGCCCGACTGCGCCGTTTGCTGGAACCGGCTGGGTCTGGCTCTCGCCGGGCTGGAGAGCTTTGAAGAAGCCATAGCAGCCTACGACCGGGCCATCGAGGAGAATTCAAGTTACCTTGAGCCCTGGAACAACAGGGGAATCTCTATCGTTTTAGGGAGGGGCGACTATGATGGCGCTCTTGAGAGCTTTGAGCAGGCCCTTAAAATAGATCCGAAGTGCATGGAGGCCTGGGTCAATAAAGCAAATGTGCTCAAGCTGGCGGAGAGGGCATCGGACGCGGATTATGCACAGAGGAAGGCTCAGGAGCTGGGATATAAGGAGGATTCTGCCTGATCCTTTCCGTTTCCTTTTTGCAGGGGAAAGATCATCCGTCTCCCCCGGATGGATAGAACTTCAACCTCTATGCCGTAGGCCTCCCTGATATTTTCCGGGGTCATAACCTCATGAGCCCCTCCGGCGGCAATTATGCTCTGCTGGATCTGCCGGCTTAAGGATGCTTTTTTGCTGCAATTGCCATCATCTCCAAATCCTCCGCCCTCGCCAAATCGCAGCTTTCTCATCAGCACCACTTCATCTGAGAACATCAGGGCATGATTGGGATCATGCAGTGTCATGACAGCCGTAACCTTCTGCTCCCCGGCTATCCGCGAGATCATATTCAGCACTGAAAACTGGTTTTTGAAATCAAGGTAAGAGGTAGGCTCATCCAGAAGCAGGTATGATGGCTCCTGGGCCAGAGCCCTGGCGACCATCACCAACTGGCGCTCTCCGCCGCTGATCTGGGTGTAGGCTCTGCCGGCCAGATGCAGCGCACCAACATTCTCCAGAGCCTGCCGGGCTTTTTCCACATCATCGGGGCCCGGCTGGGAGAGAGCTGAGATGTGAGGCATCCTCCCGGTGAGCACTATATCCAGGGTGGTGAAGGGAAAGGACGGCCTCTGCGTTTGGGGTACGTGACCGATGAGCCTTGCCATATCGTTTTGCTTTATGGCTGAGGCATCTCTTCCCTCCACGTAGACCTTTCCCCGGTCTGGCTGGAGCAGGCAGTTGATCACCTTCAGCAATGTGGTCTTTCCGCAGCCGTTGGGGCCCAATAGAGTTATGACAGCACCCTTCTTTAATTGCAGGCTAATGCTGCCCAAAACCAGGCGGCCATTGTAGCTCAGGGAGATGTCCCGGGCGATTATGCCCGCTTCTGATGATCCTGCTTTTTGAGCCTGATTCATTCCCAACCACCCGACCGGACGCTTCTGAGAAGGTAGGCAAAGAAGGGAGCGCCCACCAAGGTGGTGATCACGCCCACTGGAACCTCGAAGCCCATGCCCGCCCTGGCAAAATCGTCCACCAGCACCAGAAAGGAGGCTCCGAAGGTGAGGGAGAGTGGAATCAGTGCTCTGTGATCGGGACCGAAGATCATGCGCAGCATGTGGGGCACAATCAGGCCTACCAGGCCGATGATTCCGGCCACAGCCACGGCTGAGGAGGCGGCGAGAGAGGCTGCTACTATGAATATCGCCTTGTACAGCTCAGGGTTGAGTCCCACGGAGCGGGCCTCTTCATCTCCCAGGGCCAGGACATTGAGCCTCCAGCGAAGCAGCAGAATGACGGAGCAACCCAGTGCGAAGAGAGGAAATGCACTATAAATTTTTATCCAGCTTGCCGTTCCCAAGCTGCCCATAATCCAGAAGACGATGCTCTGCAGAGCTCTCTCGCTCACGGCAATCTGGATGATGGCCAGGAGCGAGTCGAAGACCGCCGAGACGATCACCCCTGCCAGGACTAAAGAGACCACCGGCGTACTCCCCTTTGAGCTGGCCATGAAGTATGTTAGACCCACCGCCGTCAGGCTGAAGAAGAACGCAGCAAACTGAACAGACACTTCGGGCAGATAGGCCAGGCAAAGCGCCGCACCGAAGGCGGCTCCGGATGAGAGGCCGAGAATGTAAGGGCTGACGAGAGGATTTCTGAAGATGCCCTGGAATGCCGCCCCGGAGATGGAGAGGCTGGCTCCTACCATCATGCCCAGAAGGATCCGCGGCAGCCGGACCTGGAAGATCACTGTGCTGTAGACCTCGGGATAGCCGGATTCGTAGCCGAGCATATTTGATGCTATCAGGTCGAGCAGTTCCTCCGGACGCACAGGGAAGGAGCCTATAAACATGGAAATGAAGAAAGCAAATATCGGCAGGGTCAAAAAAGCTATGTAGAGGAGCGATTTGCCCAGTCTTTCTCTCACTATGCCGATCAACTCCTCAATCCACAACTTTATGCTCTGGCCAGGCTGGGGTAATGAACTCCCCATATATCGACATTGTACTGGTCGACGGTCTGGTTTATATCCAGATCCTGGAACTTGTCGGGATGCAGGTCCTTTGCCACATGCAGCAGGGCCAGAGGCATGCGCGGTGAGAAGGCATCGAAGAGATACGGATTTCCGATTTCATAAACCCGCTTATTCTTCACGGCGTTGATGTCCTTCCATCCCTGATACTCCTCTCCGCTGATGATGTCCTCTGGGTCAAGGTTTTCGTTGTACCACATGTAAATGACATCTGGATTGAGCTTGATAAGCGTCTCCTGGGTGACCACAGGATGCTCCATTACCTGGGCGTCCTCTTCTGCCTGGGTCATGACGTTTATGCCGCCCGCCAGGTCGATCAGGTCATTTATGCCGCTCTTGACTCCCGCCGTGCCGTAGACGTCGGTCCACATCCAGAAGACAGTGGGTCTGTCGCTCTCATTGATCTGGCTGGTGACATTGGTAGCCATATCAGCATAGCTTTTCATGATCTCTTTCACCTGCTCTGCCCTCTCTTTATTTCCTGAAATCTTACCCATCGTGTCCACCTGGCGGTAGACGTCATCGAGGGAGGTGACATAGATTGCGAAGGTGGGCACATGCAGAGTATCATTGATGGCTGCAAGATTGGGATCTTCAGTGGATGACGCCCAGAGGACAACCAGGTCGGGATTGACAGCAGCCAGCGACTCCAGGTTGATTTGATCGCCTGTGATATTGACGACGATCTTGCTCTCAAATTGCGGATCGACAACTGAAAAGACGTCTTCGCTCAGCCTTCGCATCCATTTGTCATCTTTGAGGGCTACTACGTTCTGGGCGTCTCCCACTGCGTAGTAGGTCTTGAGGGCGTTTTCCATGGTGAAGACAATTCTCTCCGCTGGCGAGCTGATGGCAACATCCCGTCCCAGGTCGTCCTTTATGGTTATGGTCTCACTGGCAGACACAGGGGAGATAAAGACTGCTGCCAGGATTATGCATAGTCCCAATGCCGGCAAATATTGAGCTGACTTATTCATATCAAAGCCTCCGTTTCTCTTTGAAATTATCCAAAAAAGGAAGAAATGCCATTCACGGCTTGTTCTTGTACTCCGCTGTGGGGAACTGGGCCTGGCTGGTGTTCCATTTGGGCTTCATGCTGGAGATGGAGGTGTTGCGGCAGGTGCAGTCGAATATTCCTTTCTGCCCGGAATAGGGTTTATCGGAAGCGAAAGTATAGGTCAGGAGGTCAAAGAATCCGCCGCTGCAGCAGGGCAGCCAGTCCTCAGCCCAGGTGGGCTTGCTCTTGGAGACCTCCAGCTTCATGGTCTTTTGCACCTGGAAGTTGCCGATATAATCATTGTCTACCTCGATTATGGCGTCTCCCCATCCTTGCAGGTTCTTTTTGGCATTTTTGCTATTCATGGGCACAGTCAATAACTCTCCGACATGCATCCAGCCCTGGGTTACTTCATCGTCAATTTTCATGCTGAGAATGCCCTTGCCGTCTGCGGTGCTGGTAGCCCCTGTACAATTTATATCCACGGCAATGTCTCCCGTTACTGCTCGCGCATACTCTATCTGGCGGTGCATTGAAGCAGATTCCTGATAGCTCCTGGCCTCGGTCTTGTCCTTGAGCAGTGAATTGTAGATGATGGGGTTGGCGGCATAATATCCCGTTCCCCAGGTAAATGCTGTAGCAGACTGGATATTGTCGTACTGTCTGGTATATGATATGACGCTATTGGCACCGCCTGCTTTCTCTCTAATGTCATATCCCCCTTTGGTTGCATAATCATATACCTTGAAGGTGTTTGAATGAGTTGTCTTCTGCTCATTGTTCAAAATATCTGCCTGGTCGATCTTTCCGCTGCCATGCGAGTACTCGAGCAGGGAGAGGTTATTGGTATTGACTCTCTTGTATTCCATTACATAGCCTTCTCCGGTTACATCGTCGGTCATCTCATGCTTATATTTCACGGCTTCCATGCCCGGATTGAGGTCATACTGGCCTGCCCAGGAAATGCCTGTGAACATCATGAGCAGAATCAAACATGATGCAATTGCAGCCTTTATCCATAATTGGCTTATATCGATCCCTCCTTTGTTTTTTTGAACTTTGCAGACCTCGTTGTATTTAGTTATATTTAGTCTTTTCTTAGTATTACTTTTTTATTCTTTAAAAGCAAAGCTTGTTTTTAAATGTTAATAATCCTTGAATTAGATCTAAAATGTATTACTAGATCGAAAGCTTTAAATCTTAACGCCTGCTATTAGATCTACACTCCATCAAAGCAATATAAACGGGCGAGCAGATGAAAGCTTGCCCGTTTATCATTATTTTCAATACTCTTTCCAGGTATTAATCGCTATATTAGGATATTCTGATTTAGTATTATTAAATTAATTTATCATAATACTCGATGAGATTTAAGGAGATGGTCTCTTCCTTCATCTTCATCAGGATTCAAGCAAAAAAAAGAGCGCAATCATATCTATCCAGGCAGCCAACAGTGATATATCCGCCCGTTCTCCTAATGCTATCATGCAGATCGGCATAGTCGTCACCGACCCCCTGGACTGGACAGCTCAGGCCCTCCTGGCCTCCTGCTCCAAAAAAGGGATGAATCCTTTTTTCCTGAACTTCTCTGACCTTTGCGCAACTGTCAACGGCGGCCAGTCCTTCCGCTGCCGGGATGTCAATCTCCTCGACCTGTCCGCTCTCATCATCCGCGACCTGGGCCGGCAGGGCGTAGCCGACGTATCCTTCCGCTTCGAGGCTCTCTTAGCCCTTCAGGAGAGGGGCGTTGCCGTCATCAATCCACCCCAGGCCATCGCCAGAGCGGCCAATAAGTATGCCACATCCAGGGCCTTGCAGGACGCAGGGGTGGCCACGCCCCGCACACTGGCCACCACCAGCCAGAGGGAGGCGGCGCGGGCATTGCATGAATTCAAGAAGGCCGTCTCCAAGCCACTCTTCGGCTACAAGGGAAGGGACATCTTCCTGCTGGAGGACGGCGTAGAGGAAGACCTGGCCCGGCTGCAGGCCGTTATCGAGTCGGAGGGCATGGCCTACCTGCAGGAGTTCATACCCCTGGAAAGGCCCCGCGACATTCGCGCCTTCGTGGTGGCAGGGGAGCTTCAGGGCGCCATCTACCGGATAGCCCCTCCCGGCCAGTGGATAGCCAATCTGGCCCGGGGAGGAACAGCCGCCCCCTGCCCCCTCAGCAGAGAGCTGGGCGACCTGGCAGTCAGCGCAGCCCGGGCCGTGGGGGCCGTCTACTGCGGCGTGGACTTGCTGGAGAGCGCCGATGGCCTGAAGGTGATAGAGGTCAACGGCACGCCTTCGGGAAAGGGCATCTTCCAGGTACTGGGCATTGATGTGACAGAGGCCATCGCCGGGCATGTGCATCAAAATTGTTATCTACGTGGCCGCCATGCTCACTAGCATGTTTACAATACTCACCGGTGCTCAGTTTGGTGACGAAGGAAAAGGAAAGGTAATAGATCTGCTGGCCGAAAATTACGACGTTGTGGTGCGATTTCAGGGTGGAGACAACGCTGGCCACACTGTGGTCGTGGGCGGCAAGACCTACAAGCTGCACCTGGTGCCCAGCGGCGCCATCTTTGGCAGGAGGCTGCTCATCGGTCCGGGAGTGGTGCTCAATCCCCGCGTTCTGTGGAATGAGATACAGGCCCTGGAGTCGGAGGGCATAAAGGTGGATATCGGAGTCGATGCCAAGACCACCATCATCATGCCCTACCACATAGAGCTGGACGGCCTGCGGGAGAAGGCGCGCACGGAGAAGATAGGCACCACCAACCGGGGCATAGGATTTGCCTATGTGGACAAGATCGCTCGCGAGGAGGTGCAGATGGCAGACCTGACCGACCCCGCCCGGCTGCAGGCCAAGCTCGCTGAGATCGGCCCGGCCAAGGAGAAGGCCATCGCCGATATGGGCGGCGATCCCACTGTGGTCAGATATCAGCCTTTCATCGATGAGTATCTGGAGATTGGAAAGCGCCTCAAGGACCGGGTGACTGACGTCTCCCGGGAGATCAACATAGCCATTCTGGAGGAGAAGAGCGTTCTGGCAGAAGGCGCTCAGGGAGCCTTCCTGGATGTGATCCACGGCACCCAGAAGTTCGTGACCTCCAGCTTCACCACTGCTGGGTCTGCCTGCGCTAACCTCGGCGTCGGGCCGGTGATGGTGGACAACGTCGTAGGCGTGATCAAGGCCTACATCACCCGGGTCGGCGAGGGTCCCATGCCCACTGAGCTGAAGGACGACATGGGATCCATGATGAGGGAGAAAGGCGGCGAGTACGGCACCACCACCGGCAGGGCGCGGAGGTGCGGCTGGTTTGACGCCGTCCTGGGGCTGAAATCCGTGTACCTGAACGGTTACACCGAGCTGGCCCTGACCAAAATGGACGTTCTGACCGGCATCAATCCCATCAAGATCTGTGTGGGATATGAGCTGGACGGCGAGAAGCTCGGCTATCCCCCTGAGGGGACGGCAGAACTGGCCAGGTGCAGGCCCATCTACGAGGATGTTCCCGGCTGGACTGAGGACATAACAGCCGCCAAAGAGTACGAGGACCTGCCTGAGAATGCCAGGGCCTATGTGGAGAGGCTTGAGGACCTGCTGGGTGTGGACATATCCGCAGTGTCGGTAGGCCCGGGAAGGGAGCAGACCATCTACAGAGACGAAGTGGATGAATAGACAGATTATGCAATCAGGAGGCCTGTGGAGAGAGATGTCTGGCTCGCCCTGGAAAGAGAGCTGCAAAGGCTGTATGACCTGCATGAGAGCAGCGTAGCCGATCCGAGAAAGTGCCGGACATTCAACTCTCAGGCATCCCTCTTCCTGGAGAGGCTGGAGGAGGTGCAGGCCTGGGACCTGGCGGACAGGGTGATGGAGCTCTTGGCCGGCTGCAGCCCCAAAGACTTCTCGCCCTGCGACAACCGGCAGTGCACCAAGGGCTGCCTGGAGAGGCTGCAAGAGAAGATCAGGGCGAAGCTGGAGTAGAAAAGGCTATTCGCTATTTACTGTGGGTAATTGACTCTTAGTCTATGTATGTCCTCTTGCGCTTCTAGTGTATCCTACACCTTCTCGTTTCTATACTTTAAGAAAAGGGCATCGGCAATAATCAATGTGGCAAGTGAAACGGCATTGGCCACAATCAGGATATTATCCTCGATGTGCAGGCCGTAGAGCAGCCAGAGCAATATGCCCAGGGAGAACTGCAGCAGCATCCAGCCGCTCACGTCCTGCACCGACCGGGTGCGATGGATCTTGAGTATCTGGGGCACGAAACCGAACATGGTCAAAAAAGCAGCTCCCGACCCGATCAAATCCCATAGCATCGCAGCAAAAAAAGAGATGGGAGTATATTAGGATGATGCTATGCGAAAGATGCCATTCGCTGCATTTTCCTTCACTTTAATTTCCTTATCCAGGAAATGTCCGACCGTCCAGATGTTGGTGCTGGCATGAAGCGAGATCTCCCGCACGGAGAGCTCACCGCCGGCCAGGGCCAGATAGACAATGAGCTGGTCGGCCAGGTGCACATCCACTGACGCGGGGCTGGCAAGCTCAGCAATCAGCTCTGCGGCTGCCGTCCGCCCCACCTTTTCAGCGGGCAGGCCGCGCTCTCCCAGGCTGCTCGCCCCCTTGCCACCCCTCCAGAGGGTAATTCCGCTTCCCGTGGATGGCAGCCTCAGTGCCTGGCAGTCGATAGAGGCAGGATATCCTGCTAAAGAGAGGCAAGCCACTGCCGCCTCTGCCTGCCGGCGGGCCACATGCTCCGGAAGGTTGGAGCAGTGGGATATGCCCAAAACCTGCTCTGGACGCTCCCCTTCTTCGCCGGCTTCTCCGGCAAATTTGGCCGGCAAAAGATCCCCCGGCTCGACCAAGAGCACTGCTCTTCCTCCGCCCCGGGGGTAGTATCCTCTCTGCATGCTCTCTGCCTCCAGTTGCACATCGGCCCCGAAGGCGTGGAGGGCATGCAGAAAGACTCTGTAAAAGTAATCCACGGTTGGCGCCCATTGCACATCCGTGCCGCCGGAGACCTCCAGTCTGACCGGGCCGTCTGCCTTGAGCAGGGCGGGCAGCAGGCACTGCATGAGAAGTGTAATGCTTCCGGCGGTTCCGATATCCACCAGGTGCCTGCCGCCACGAATCTCTCCCGGAGAGAAGGAGACCTGCGATGAGCCGGGCTTGACACCGGATATCTCTGCCCCGCAGATGCCGGCCAGGGCAACAATAGCCTGAGCGTGCTGGGCGGCAAGGCCCGGCCTGGAGCGGCCCTGCCGGATATTGCTGATCCTGACCGGCTGGCCGGTCACTGCAGAGAGGGAGACTGCGGTACGCACAATCTGGCCGCCCCCCTCTCCAAAGGAGCCGTCGATCTCAATCATTGGATTTTATGCTCTCCTCGCCCCGAAGACCTTCTTGAGCAGGCTTGCTGCCGACTTCTTCTCCGCGGCCGGAGGCCGGTGGCCTCCCGGCACCTTTGCCGGGGCTGCACGCGTCTTGGACATAACAGCCCTCTCAGTTGCCATTCTGCCGGGAGCAGGCTTTCCAGCCGCTTTCTCTTTTATGACAATCTGGGTGCTCACTCCTCCATGTCTGGACTTTCTGGGCCGGACGTTGACTGTGATGGGCCGCTCGATCTCATTGCTGACCACCATGGCCACCCCCGCGGGAAGCCTCTTGATCTCCTCTTCGAGTTCCGTGGTCATGCCCTCCAGGCCCTTGGAGAGGGCTTTGAGGTCATTGGGATTGGTGACCCTCATTATGATCTGGGTGTTGCACTGGGAGATGACGTTCTTGTCCACTCTGGCCGGCCTCTGGCTGATGACCATCAGGCCCAGGCCGAATTTCCTGCCTTCTGCAGCGATGGTCCTCACGATGTTGGTTGAGGCTGCGGTGCCCGTGCCCCTCTCCGGGATATAGTTGTGCGCCTCCTCGACCACAACCATGCCGGGAGAGATGAGGCGGCGCTTTCTGGCCTCGAATATATCAGTCAGCAGACGGGATACGATCATGGCCTGCAGCTCAGGCAGGATGCCGGTCATGTCTATGACCGCCGCCCTTCCCGGCCTCAATAGCTCCTCTGCCGGCGTCTCGGTCCCTGAAAAGAGACCCAGGTCAAGGAGCGACTCCAGTTGGCCCACCAGGTTCCACTTGGATTTGGAGTTGCTGCGAACCACCTGTTCGATGATGTCCTCCAGGGTGTAGGAATCGGTCTCCGACCGTATGGCGGCTATGGCCTCGTAGAGCAGGCCGAGCTGACCGCTGCTGGCGCTCTCGTGGGGGATCATCCTCGATACTTCACGGGCGGAGAGGTTGAGGCCGTTGAAGCGGAAGGGCCGGTCGGCCCTGGGGTTCATGGCCATCTCTCCCGGCGTGTAGACGGTCACATCGTAGCCGCGGGGCTTTACCCTGTATCGAGAGAAGTCGCCCACGCTGTTGGACTCTTTCATGGAGGCATACTCGCCGTGGGGGTCTATGATGAGCAGCGCCACCTTCCTCTCCAGCAGCTCCTCCAGGATCACTGCTGCTGTGTAGGACTTTCCCGAGCCGGTTTTGGCGAGGACGCTGCAGTGCTTCTGGACCAGGGTGTTGGCATCCAGCTCAACCCGGATGTCGTAGCCGCGAAGCATGCCTACGTACATGTCGCCTTTGGCCAGCCCCAGGGTGGCTTTGATCAGCTTTTCATCTGCAATGAATACCGGATCGCCGGGCCGGGCCGGGCTTGTGGGAAGGTGCAGCTTGCCGGCGCCCCCCACGCCTATGACCCTGGCCTCGGCGATCATCATCTCCCGGGAGTCATAATTCCTGGCAGCGTCATTGAGCTGGCTGACGCTGTAAGCGGAGTTGGACCTCTTGATGTCATCAACCTGGGCCAGCGTCCACTCCCTGCCGTCGGCTTTGGCCTTGATGTAGGTGCCCCTGCCAACCTCTTTATTTATGAGAAACTTGAATGATAGCGGATTGGTCTCGCCCACTATAGTGCCGACCGATCCCTTTGCTGTTATGATCTTAATCCCCCTCTTGCTGCAATCATTATTGATATCATCACATATAAAAGGATTGGGCCGTAGGGGATATGCCAATTCGAATACGGCTAATTTGATACTAATATGCAAAGATGGAAATGTCTGCAATGATAAATTTTATTAATATCTCTTAATCGCTTGATATCGACTTATTTATTTTTTTGATGCTTTCCAGCAGGCTCTCACCCCGGGCTGTTGTCCTGTAGAGCTTCTGCTCCCCCACGAGCAATTCGAGCAGCTCGTTCTTTATGAGGAGCTGAAGATATGGATTTATGGTTCTGAAGTTGAGGTTGACTTGGTATACTATTCTGGTCTTGCTTGACTTTTCCAGGCACACTTCCAGGATTTGAGCTATGATCTCTTGCTTGCTTCTCTTTGTCATCTATTTCACCAGGCAATTATATCGCAAAGCCCAGGCTTTTCGCCATTGGGTATAAGTCTATAGACTGCA
>ERZ1649853.685-NODE-685-length-13767-cov-7.608956_pt1 | contig 13767 bp, 13 predicted proteins | sample MGYA00575353_ERZ1649853 | MGnify/ENA primary metagenome ERZ1649853 (study PRJEB40853, sample SAMN11349654) | freshwater sediment metagenome | isolation source: river sediment | host: Sediment | place: India: Okhla Barrage, New Delhi | collected 2017-02-21 ...
TGTGAGGAATGCGCTTGTTGATTGGGGAGAGAGGGAAGGAGATGCTGCGGTAATTGCTCTTGATGATTCAAAGCCAGTCGGAGCGGCCTGGTATAGATTCTACACAGATGACAACTGCATCAGGGGGTATATGGATAAAACGGTACCTGTAATCGTAATCGCAGTTCATAATAATTATCGCCGTCAAGGAATTGGGGAGAAAATGATTGAATGGTTGATTGATCACGCCTCAAAGCACAGCATTCAAGAACTAAGTCTCATGGTTTCAAAAGATAACCACGCGATAATGCTATACCGGAAATGTGGTTTTCTGGAGTACGCAGATACAGGAGATTCATTGTTGATGCTGCGGAAAACAGAAACATGATTAAGGGCAGCCCAAATGGCACGAAGCCGGCCAGCCTACCGCGGCTCGAATGCGAAAGCTGCATCGCCATTGTGGATCGTTACGACCGAAAGGGTCCGCTGTAAATCCGCCTGCTGGCTGATGCCAACTGTTAAATTTCCATACCCACCTCTCCGGCGTGGACCGAGTCGCACCTCCGGCATTTCACTGACCATTTTCGTTATTGACATATAATTATTGAAATAATTACGAGCTTATATAGCCAAATGACTGTATAAGATAACCAATCAGGGTTTTATACAGATGGCTGGATAAAGTACCTTCTCAAAAAGTTGGGGAATGTGGGGTTCAAAATAGCGCGAAGCGCGATTTTGAACCCCACGCCCCCCCTTTATTGAGAAGATACCGGATAAAACATAGTTGGGCATTCTTATCGAGAAAACAATAATTGGCGATACTTATGATATATGGCATTTTTCTGAGCTTAATTGCTGTTGTATCAGCCGCCTTCCCGTGGTTGTTCTTGGTTAGATATGAAAGTCGGTGTGGAAATCCCATAGATGAAAAGCGATTCAAACTGTTTCAAAATATAGAAACGGTTTGGTATCTTTTACTTGGCATTATTGGACTCATTCTTTTCTTGGTTTATTCAGATAATTCTTTGAACTGGTTTGCAATCTTGGCTCTGATACTTTCTTTGCTGACCATACCCGAAGCATTTTTGGCTGGTCTAACAGGAATCTACCGCAAAGACAGGCATAGAGGCTATGTTGATTATTACGAGAAAAACAAAAACCCCAAGAAACAATTTTTGGCATCATCAAAAACCCCAACATTACAAGTCGTTGGTTGGATACAGTCTTGCTTGCTCGTGATAATTATTCTGCTTTCAATTTTGTTAATATGAAATTGGCAAAAGGTTGAGAGATGTTTCTGATTGTTTTTGCGACGGCTGGGTTTCAAGTCATGTGAGATAATGCGCATGTGATTGTCGATTAGATAACTGGATTCAGCAGGTAGGACGACCGAATCTTGAAAGTAGGTGGGCACGGCAAAAGGAAATGAAATATCCAAGTTTCATACTCTATTCTGCCATGTGGCACTTCAGAGACAAAATATTGCATGAAAAAGAATATTCTAGGTGGTCCGCGGAAAAGCAAAAACCTCTCAGCAAGAGTTTTGATAGCACAAATGAAATCACCAAAAAATCCATAGAAATATTGATTTGTTAACTGTTTTTGAAGGCATCGAATTCTTAGGAAATCTAATCGGCGCATGGATGTTGACTTGTCCAAAGGAAAAAATTTCGGAAATCAGTTCACCACCAAATTCGGAACCAAGCGAAACTTGGATTAAGTCTGTTTTCTCTGGCGGGTTTATATCTGACACGCTTCTGAATCCGTTGTAATTCTGGGGTGAGGGCCACTTCGCTCTTCTTTTTATTCGTGCTACCTTTGGGACGTCCTCGTTTGCGCTTCGGTTCGGTGGATTTGACTTTCTTTGCCTCTTTTTTGACCTGGCACGCCGTTTTTTCCGCCTCGCTGCGCACTGTTTGCTCCACGCAAATCGGATAGGAACGCCTTTGGCTTACACTGACCAGGGAGATCACCAAAAATGATAGGCTGGGGATCACCTTTTGCTATAACCCGGAAAAAAAGCGATCCAGCCCATAGGTCTTCTTCCCGGCTTTGCCAACCACGCTTTCATCGCCTGCCAGGATGTAGACCTCTTCCTTCCGCAACAGGTGTTGACTAAAGAACTGCCAGAATATTGGCGCCCAGGGAATGGCAGTAGTGTAAAAACGCTGGATGGTCCGGTAACTGCCGCCTTTTTCTGCCCAGCGTGAAAGGCCCAACATCGTCACCCGTCCTGTCATGGCCAGCATCGCATTGATCACCCTGCTCATTTGCCGGAGAGTTGCTCTTGGTATACTGTCTTCGATCGATTGTAAAGGTGCTAAAATGTCCATGGTGGGCTTTTGTAGTTCCTGAGTTTTTGTCGTGGTTGACACAACTCTACTACAGAAGCCCATTCACTTCACTCTATTTTGGCGAAGGTATTGATAAAAGGAGTAAATTTCGTGGAAAAAAATGATTCTGCATTCGCGGCACCAGTTCCTGTGAAGTTGGACCACACGATGACGTCGATCGCCATCCCCGATCAGCCGAATGCGATCGAGATCGGTACTGCACCGCTCCCCGACGCAACGGCCCAAGAGGCGTGGCACTCGCAATATGGCAGCCAGTTCGCTCGTAACGTCACGGTTGCGACGATCACGCCGTTCCTGCCCGATCCAGCCAGCGCCAGCACCAGCGGCGCTGCGGTCGTCGTTGCACCAGGCGGCGGTTTCCGCACGTTATCGATGGAGAACGAAGGCTGGAATGTCGCCCGCGCTCTGGCCAATCGCGGCGTCGCGGCATTCGTCCTTAAGTATCGATTGAACCAGACGCCGGCGGACATGGCCGGATTCGAACGTTCGATGACCGAGATGTTCTCGAACACTGGACGCCGGCCTCCGCGCCCCGATCCGGAACAGATGAAGGTTCATCTCGCGCCGCAGATCGAGGACTCGCGCGCCGCCTTCGCCCTGATCCGGAATCGTGCCGCCAAGTGGAAGATCAATCCGGACCGTATCGGCATGGTGGGCTTCTCAGCCGGTGCAATGCTTACCATGGCGACTGCGCTCGTCGGTGAGAACGCTAAGCCGGCGTTCATCGGCAACATCTACGGTCCGCTGGCTTCGGTGACCGTTCCGGACGACGCTCCGCCGCTGTTCGTCGCGCTTGCCGCCGACGATCCCTTCTTCGCCGATAGCGGATTCGGGCTGATCGAGAGCTGGCGCGCTGCCAAGAAGCCGGTCGAATTTCACCTCTATGAGCAAGGCGGTCACGGCTTCGGCATGTACCCCAAGGAAACGACCAGCACCGGCTGGTTCAATGCCTTCGTGAGCTGGCTCACCATGCATGGGATGCTCAAGCCCAAGGCATGATGGATTCATTGCTGCTTCTATTTGATCCATGGAACTTCAATCGTTATCAGAAAGTGACAACCTAATCCAGCTTGCTTTAAAACGTGAGCAAACTGGTGATATTTCCGGCGCGCTGCGGCTGGCGCGTCAGGCGTTGAATACTGCCAGGTCTAACAACCTGCCATTGGAATATGCTCAGGCGCTTACAGCAATAGCCCGCTACCGATTCCGTCTGGGCCAATACGAAACTGCGCGCGAACTTGCCCAAGAAGCGATGGAAATGACAGACCCGCTCCAGGATACACAGGCATCTATTCACACAGAATCGTTGCTTTTGCTGGGTATGTGCGCACTCGAAACCAACTCATTGACCGAATGCGAACAGTACTACCGCAGTGCTGCCAATCTAGCGCGCGAAATTGGACATCCCTTGTTGTTTCAACGCGCCATGCACAACCTGGGCAGTGGAGTTTACTTGTTTCGAGGGCAGTTTGATCTTGCTATTGCCGCCGATTCCCAATCGCTCCAAATCTGCCGCGAGAAAAACTTTCCTAATTGGGCCGTATTCCCATTAATGACGCTGGCGATTGCTTACCAGATCATTGGCCAGAGGATGCGCGCGCGCGAGACCCTTACGGAGCTTCGCGCACTGGTTCAGCCGGGATCAGCCGGTGAAGGTTATGCTTGCTATGTGGCCGGCATGCTGGCGTTGGATGAGGACGATTTACAAAATGCGGATGCAGAATTGTCCCGAGCATTCACACTGGCTGAAGAATTAGGCGATCCAAGCTTGAACCTGGATACGCGCCTCGGGATCAGCCGAATGTGCCGGCTGCGTGGTGAAATTGCCAAAGCGTTGGGGTGGGCCGAAGACGCGCTTAACTTCGCGCAGCGCGTAGGTTATCGCATCTATCAGGGGCGCGCACGTGTGGAATACGGGCGCGCCAGGTGGCTAACCGGTGACCTGGTCGGTGCCGAGAACAATCTGCTCCAGGCCGAAGCGATTTTTGGCGATATGGATTTACGTTTTGACCTGGCCGAAGTACGCCTGCTGCTCACCGCTTTGTACCATCAAAAGAGAGACTCGCGGGTGGCAATATGCCTGCCGCAGGTGACCGCAGCCGTCCAGACGGGAGGCTATGGTTTTCTACTCGAGCGTGAACGGTCTCTGGTCTACTCGTTGGCAGCCTACCTCAACGATCCGAACCCACAGTTGGCTGGCGCAGCAGCCGAATTGCTGGCTGCGATCCAGGCTGTACCTCCCAAGCCGCTCAAGGTGATTACTTTTGGGAGTCTAGAAGTTTGGGTGGGGGCGAAGATGGTAGATGCGCGTATTTTACGCCAGCGCCGCGCCGGAGAGCTCCTGGCGCTCTTACTATCCAGCCCCGGATGCTCTCTTTCGGCAGATAACGTAACCGAGGCTTTGTGCCCCGAAAAAGATCTCCAGGCGGCGATGGATTTTTATCACCACGCCATTTCATCTCTGCGGCGGATACTCGAACCGGATTTGCCCGATCGGCGGTTCCCCTGTCGTTACCTTGAGGTGAGTGAGGAACGCGTCACGCTGACCCTCCCGCCCGGCTCCAAAATCGATTTCATCGAGTTCCAACATCACATTCAAGCCAGACAATGGGAGCAAGCCCTATCGATTTACCAGGGTGAGTTCTTGCCTTTGATTCGTTATGCGGAGTGGACGCTTCCCCTCCGGCAGCATTTCGCGGATCAATATGAACAGGCGCTTCTTGCTCGAGCGGCGGAGTGCCTATCGGCTGGAGATGCGCCTGCCTGCCTGACCCTTGCGCGCCGGGTCCTGCTGCATAACAGCTGGCAGGAACAGGCAGTTGCGCTGGGTATGCGCGCCGCCCTGGCGCTGGGAGACCGGGCTAGCGCGTTGAAATTGTACCACCGTCTTGAAAAGGACCTGGAAAAAGAGCTTGGGATCGAACCGCAAACCGAACTCCAGCAGCTTTACCTCACGATAAAAAGCAAAAGAACCGGGTAATCACACACGTTATCACCTAAGGAACTGTCTCTGTTCAGACAGCTCTTTTTGATTCTCGCCTTTATCAGATTTCCCCCCAATTTGGCAAAGGTGTGGCAATCGAATTTGATATCGTATGCGCTATGGAGGACGAATGCGATTGATCAAAACCTATCTGTTACGCCTGTATGCCGATACAGATGCGTCAGAGCGTATCTGTGGGGACGTACGGCCACTAGATGAGAAGCGAAGTTATTCTTTCAAGAATTTGGATGAATTTACTGTGCTTATGCGCCAGTTGGCAGTGAAACCTTCACACTGCACGCCACCTCAGAAACGGACTGACTCGCGCGAGAAAGGGGATAACTGATTTTCCGGAATTGGTCACTTCGAAGGGCGTGGTGAATGCCATCTGGCGCGATGCCCGCCAAAATTCATCCCTGAGAATCCCGTACGCTGCGGCAATGACCCCGAGTTTTGACCATTTCGTGTTTCTACCTATGACCATCCGATGACCGTATAAGCCGATGCTTTCATCGAACAGCAAAGCAGCGCTAAAAGGCCACACTCTAGCAGAAGGAAAAATGAAAACACTATTCCAAACATCTCGATATCGTTCGATCAGTCGGTTAACTCCGATAGTTCAAAAAAAACACCGGCTGCATTTCATTTCTCTCTTTATATTTTTCGCGGGGTTTATGGCGATCCCAATGGTGGTTATTGCCCAGAGTGTCTGGAGTACCAACTACCGGGTGGGCAACGGAACAGGCACGGGCTATGATGTCACACTGGCTTCTGATCCAGCCGGTGTGCTCTATGCCGTTCAAAGCCAGGGGGAAGTGCTGGTCAGCCGTAACCCACCGGCTACCGAAATGCAATCCTGGATCTGGTCTTCCACCAACCGCGGTCGCACCTGGAGCGCCCCGGTTTCAATCAACCACGAGACGACTCTGTCGATGACCAGTATGGCTGTAGGCGGCGACCATGCCGTTAATATTGCCTGGATGGGCAATTTCAATGGAAATACCGAGCATGATATTTTCTTCACTCGCTCTACCGATGGGGGAAAGACCTGGTCGGCCAACCTGGATATTATCCCCGCCGACAGCCGCGAGCCCAATCAGGTCAACCCGGTATTGGTGATCGATCCGCGCAGTGGTCAGGGCAGCCATTTTATCGTGGCCATGCGTACCTATGAAGTGGGTGTGGAACACATTTACGCCATTCATTCTACCGATTACGGCGCTTCCTGGAGCGCGCTGGCCGAAATTCCTTACCCTGATTCATCGATTGCCAGCATCCTAAAGGTGGACAGCCTGAACATGAAGATGGATGCCAACGGTGTGCTGTACCTGGTGTTTGATGAGACTACCACCGAAGACACACGCATCTTCCTTACCCGTTCATTCGATGGGGGCCTTAGCTGGGAAACGGCTAAACCAATCAGCCCGAATGTCGCCGATCCTTTATATCCTGGCGTGGTGCGTTATCCATCGCTGACAGTAACCGAACCGGGTGTCTTGTACTTAGCCTTTGCCGTCGAGAACGGGAGAACCGAAAAGCTCCAACTCATGTTTATCCGCAGCGTAGATAGCGGTGAAAACTGGAGCCAGCCAACGCTGATTGGCCCAGATAATTTACCGGCCCGGGTCAAAGACCGGGTAGATCAATCGATCGCCTTAGAAGTGCTGGCCCACCAGACAGGTGTGACGGATGATGAAATGATTGTGGTCTGGACCGATTATGGGACTTACCCATATAAAAACCAGGTGCGCGCAATCCAATCAATCGATGGCGGCGCGAATTGGGGCGAAATCACGGATCCGTCCGATGCTGCCAATAATGACACCCTCAATCATTATGCCGTCGATACGGTCATTCATCAAGATCAGGTGCAGGTCGTCTGGCTGGATCAACGCGTGAAGAACTGGATATACCCCTACACCGCAACATTTGGGGAAGTGGTAGAGGAATATAATGTCTGTCTCCCATTGATTCGCAGATAAGAAGGCAAGCCATCAGGAACACAGCGCAGATTATATCAACGACTCTGTGGATCTTATTATGGAGGAGTATGCTATGAACCAAAAAACGCATTTGCTGACATCGGCTCGATTAATTTTGTTCCTTTTCCTGCTGTTCGTGGTTTTGGGTGCGCAACTACCCGCCCAGGCTCAAACCCTATTGATGGCCCCCCTTGTGCCCAGCGCCTGGACGAAACTGCCCGGCAACCCGGTGCTCAGCACGGGGGCGTCTGGCGCATGGGATGACCAATTCACCTTTGCCCCCAGCGTGATATTAGATGCAGCAACCTATAAGATGTGGTATGCCGGGTCGAGCGCGGCTGACACCACCCGAAAAATAGGGTATGCGACATCACCAGATGGCATTACCTGGACGCGGCAGGGCAGTTCCCCAATATTTACTCCTGGCCCAACCGGCGCGTGGGACGCTAAAATTGGCTTCCCCACAGTGATCAAAGACGGCAGCACCTACAAGATGTGGTACACCGGGCTAAACGCTTCGGATGCAGGCCAGGTGGGATACGCCACTTCTCCAGACGGGATGATCTGGACGCGTTATGGTGCCAACCCGGTGCTCTCTTATGGGACGAACGGCAGTTGGGATGCGGTCTATGTTGGCGCGCCCAATGTGGTCAAGGTGGGCAGCCTGTACCACATGTGGTATCGCGGCGGGGTGAACGGCGGCATTGGCTACGCCACTTCGCCGGATGGCATCACCTGGACAAAATACGCAGGCAACCCGGTCATCGCCATTGGCAGCGGCGGGTGGGATCAAACAGCTTATCATCCACGGGTCATTAACGATGGCGTAGGGTTCCACATGTGGTATTCCGGCTGCAACCCGGCGGGTGACCGGTGCCAGGTGGGGTACGCGACCTCGCCAGATGGATCGCATTGGACACGCAAAGGGATGGTGCTTCCACAGGGCGCATCCGGAGCGTGGGATGGACAGGCCGCGGATCACACGGCAGTGCTTCTGGTAGGATCAACCTTCAAGATGTGGTATTCCGGTTACAACGGCTCGATCTACCAGATCGGGTACGCTTCTGCGGTGAATCTCGATCACAGCATATTTATCCCGATGGTGATGAAGTAAGTGAACCAGAGCAAGGAGAGAAACAATATGAAATCCAGGCCCATCCTCGTTTATATAACGTTTTTGATGATCTTCCAACTGGTTCTGCCAAATCGTATAACGTCAGCCGTGGCAGCTTCGATCCCCGCAATTTTGTATGTAGCTCCTGCGGGTGACTGTGCGGGATTTACTCCCTGCTATAGTCATCCGCAAGCTGCGGTAGACGCTGCACAAACAGGAAGCGTCATTCGGATTGCCACAGGAAATTACACCATACCTGTTGGAATGAGCCAGGTACTTCTCATTACCAAGAGCCTGATTCTGCAAGGCGGCTTTCGAACAACGGATTGGTATGACCCGCAGCCGTTTACGTTCCCAACCGTCTTCGATGCGCAGCACCTCGGGCGGACGATCCTCATCGATGGGAACCCAGGCCAACCCATTGAAGTCACGCTGGATGGCATACAGATCAAAAATGGTCAGTCCAGCCAGGGCGCAGGGGTATCAGGGGCTGGTGTCCAGTTATCCATGCAGCGCTGTGTGATTAGTAACAACCAGGCATCCGGATCAGGGGGCGGAATTTATCTCTCCAATTCATCCAGCCTGATCCTAATATCCAGCCGGGTGATCAGCAACACTGCCGCAGAAACGGGTGGTGGTATCACCCTGAATAGTGCAAATGGGAATTCCAGCATGACTCGCTCGTGGATCTTCGGCAACAGCGCGTCTGTGGAAGGAGGGGGTATCTCTGTGACCGGGGGGCATCTGAAGGTGGAAATTAGCCTGCTGGCGGATAATGCGGTGACACAAACTGGGGCGACGGGTACCGGGTTGGCTGCCAACAGCGCTCAGATCACCCTTGATCACGTTACGCTCGCCCGCAATACAGGCGGCACAGGTGAGGGGGTCAGCCTGAATGGGGATTCTACCCTGATGGCAACCAATATTCTGGCCGCCGGTCAGGCGTCGGCCTTTTCAATAACCGCGCCCAGCTCAGGAACGGTAGATGGCGTCTTGTGGGGCGGCGGAAGTACCTGGGCGAATGGCACAAATACAACCGGCAGCGGGAGTGTAACTGTTCAACACGCCTATACCGGCGACCCGCTGTTCATCGGTTTAGATCCTGTAAACTTGAATACTTATTTCCACATCGCCGAAACGTCCCCGGCACGCGACAGGTCGATTTTAACAACTTCCGATTATCGCGATATTGATAACGAATCTGTCTCCGTCTATGAAACAGTCGCCGACCTGGGCGCGGATGAGTTTATAAGGTATGCAACAAGCGGATCCCACATCCACGTGCATGTTGAGCCAGGTGGGGATATCGAAGTGGGAACTCCAGATGGAACCCCGGAAAACCATCGTGGCGCTTTTTTTTGGAATGGCTCCAAGTGGGTCACCAATGACACATATGCTCACATAGTGTTCACCGATATCCAAACCCAAGACCGGCTGATGAACTATACGATGGTGGCCGACCTCACCGGAAGCGCGGAGGTTGGCAAGTATCATGTTTCTCATTCGACTTACACCTATTTGTCTCCTGCGAATGAGGGCAGCAGCTATCGCATCACAGCGGCCCAGTATCGGATCACGAATACCGATACTCAGGAAATCATTTTGCTCAACTCGCGCGGTAATGGCTATGGAAAGGCGTCTTTTGACATTTACATCCAGTACATACCCAACTCTACTATCGCCTTTCGGAGTGGTTCCGTGTGGTTCAACTATGCCGAGAGTGTTGATCAGGCTGCCCAACACGCGCTCAACGACGAAACTGGGCGAGCCGGCATTTTAACAACTTGTGACAACCAGGTGATCGACCGTTCACGCTATTGGATGGACATCAATGGCGGATCGGATATGGGGGGAATCACATACTTTTTCCATACATCCAACCTTCCCACACGTACCAGCGTGCTAGGGACGTGTTTTCCAGAAGAATTCCGCGTGAAATATTTGTCCACCCCCGGTAATCTGGAAGAATTCCGCCTGCGCCCGGTTGTTTACTCAGAGACATTGCTCCTGCCGATTTATCTTCCACTGGTTGTTCGTTAATGATTCTAAAAAGAAAATGTCTGGAAAGAAGATGGTAATTCAATATCAGAGGCCTTGAGAATAAATGGCCGTTGATCGTGCCAGCCAATCTCTAGCCGTGAGAGATACCAACCTGACAGATGCCAACACAGTTTTCCAGACCGGCGCGGTGACAGTAATGAACACGATCGATGGCCCCGCCTCATTTGAGGAAGATGGATACCACATTCAAATCACTTCTGCCGCAGTTGGGGCAGGCCTGGACGGTCTTTCCATCGTGGACATCGATGGCGACGCGCGGCCCTGGCCGGCTGGCAGCTGGCCTGATCTGGGCGCAGACGAAGTTTCGGCAGGCATATTCAACGTTTTCCTGCCTTTATTAAACCAATAATCCCTTAAGTGCTGCTCAGATGCGACGGGGATTCCACAGCCAGGCAAAATAATCACATAATGAACCCAAGTTGCTACCTGGAAGGAGGTATTGCATCAGAGGGATCGAGATTGATTGGCAACTTGGGTTATTTCGAAAAGATGATTATAGATCCACGCGCACCCAACCGGCGCGGACCGAGTCGGATATACGGGTATAAGTTTAGGCCGGTGATGCAGGGGTAATCAAATTTTGTTGAAGATGAAGCGCCTTTCAGAGATGAAAGGCGTTTTTTGTTGCATATTTTGCAGAGATTCGTACAATACAATTTAGTGGGAAAAAGAGTTTGGTCACTTTAGTATTATCCACACTTGTCCGAGCAAAGTAACGCACTCCGTTAAGCGACTCCGTAACAACATCAAAACTCTAATTCAAAAGGATTTCACAATGAACAAGATACACGATTTTTGTAAAATGATGGGACTACAACCTCTGGTGGGGTTTGGAATGTTTGTAATTGATTGGATGCTATTTTCAGCTGAAGGGAGTACACTTGGAGCAAGTTGGGTGATTTCGATCGCAGTTGCCATTGCGCTTACTATACCTTGTGTATTAATACAAAGGTATGGATTTAAGGATGAATGGGGGCTGGCGATTGGAAAAGGATTATTGATAGGCTGTGTTACTGCTGTTCCAACAGCATTGCCTTCGGTGGTGCCTTTAATAGGAGGTGGATTAGGAACAGCGGCATTATTGACCAATAAGTCTAGTCAGTAGATCGGGTTCGATTCAACTGTTAATGCGCCCTCGAGTGCTTTCCGAAGAGGACCTGCCCTCTTCAGCTGTTTCGAAGGGGGTATATGGGTATAAATTTAGGCCTGTAATGCAAGGGTAAGTTCGGCGTTGAATGTTGAACCGCTCTCCAATTGGAGGGCGGATATTGTTACACAGAGTGTAGATTTTTATATAATGAATAGGAGGAATGCCAAAAGAAGTGTACCAGCTCCCAAGCACGCCGCTGTGCGGCAGTCCAACCCCGCCCACACGCAGGTAACGCAGACCGTTTGACAATATACTTTACATCTCCCCCGCGGACCGAGTCGGATTTACGGGTATAAGCTCAGGCCGGTGATGCAGGGGAAAAAAACCAAGAATCGAGAAACCGCCTTCCAGACTTGGAGGGCGGTTTTTTTGTTGCAGGAAGTGAAAAAAGTATAATGGGCAAAGGTGGTCGTGAATACTGCTCCCAAGCCGAATCTCTTCCTGCTCCCTTGCGACTAGCGCAAACCGTTGGGCTTATCATAATGGAGGTCTTAAAATGCGAATATCATGGCATACTTCATGGTTTGTCTGCATCGTGCTCTTGGTCATTCTGAGCAGTTGCAGCACACGTCACTCGGATGAATCACTACTTCGTGAGGAGTTCAAAATTCCTGTCGGGGCGGAATTTGTCACCTACACAGCGCTCCCTGAGAAAGCAGGATGGTTTGGGCGCGAGGGATTGAAGATCGATATCACCTTTCAACTCACCGATGGTGAGTTCAACGAATATGTGGCGCATGCCGCTGCTTCTGCGAATTGGAAACCTCTTCCAATTCCTGAAGAATTTCTTCGTAGGATGGCTGCGATCGAGACAGTGAAAAAATCACGGATCCAGTCGTATCAAATGAGAGGCGAGATGCCTCCACCAGAAGGATCGGTATATAATCCAACTGAACAACAGATGCTTGAGTCTTTCATTAATTCGCTCCCACCTCAGCCGGCCGAAGGACTGTTTCAGATTCGCACAGCGGGCACCGACATCATGCATACACCAAAATCCGTATATGAAACGCCTGACCGTGATCTCAATGACTTTATGCTCATTATGTTAGACAATCACCAGAAACAGATCATCATCAAGGTCAGCACGAGTTACTGAAGAACGGCCTCTTGGCCGCGCAATAGAACTTCGGAGAATAGCCCAACAACCAGTTGCATCGGACCGTCCGCTACGCAGCCAGATGCCAGTTATGCGAAGCGTTAGATGGACGCCTACGACGATAGAGAAAGAGGAATACATGAACCTAGAAAAACTAAGCATTATACAAATTAAGAAAGCTGCTACTATATTTGCAAGAGCCATGATGAATGATGATTTGCACGTTTTCTTTTTCCCTGATAAAGCATCGCGATTTGAAAAATTGAAATCTCTATATGAGTATAAGTTAAATATTCAATATAGAAATTGCTTTGCTACATCAGTGAACTTAGAAGGTTTTGCTATATGGGAAGCCCCTGGGGAACAGCATAGTGGTTTAAATTTTAAAGAAATAATAAATGGATTTAAGCTTATTTGGCAGTGTGGAATTATGCCACTAGTAAAAATGATAAAGTTTCAGATTTGGGCTTCTAGAACTCGAGATGAACTAATGGAACAGCCATATTGGTATCTTGATGTTGTTGTTGTAAATCCTGAGCATCAAGGCAAAGGCTTTGCAAGTCAACTGATTAAACCAATATTACTAGAGGCAGAAAAAAACCATCAAACAGTATATTTGGAGACTCAGAACAGTAACAATATTCAGATATATGAGAAATACGGATTTATATTAATAAAGGAAATCAAACTTCCTCGTACGGACATTATTCAATATTGCATGAAGAAAAATGTCATCTAACAAATGCTTCAACCTGCCATTGGCTATTGCCACGATTCTTGCCGAGGATCGAAGCGACGACAAGCAAGAATCGCGCCAATGTACTCTTCGCAGGTTAAGCAAATGCTAGATTGACACCTTAACCTCTCCCCCGCGGACCGAGTCGGATGTACGGGTATAAATTCCGCCCTGTCATGCAAGGGTAATACGGTAGAAGCAGGATCCAAACCTGCCTGATTAGAAGAATATAGGAAGTGCCTTCCCGGTTGGAAGGTGCTTTTTATTTCCAATTCGGGTAAAATCAAATTTGATGAGCACCTTATT
>ERZ1649853.688-NODE-688-length-13746-cov-20.403769_pt1 | contig 13746 bp, 10 predicted proteins | sample MGYA00575353_ERZ1649853 | MGnify/ENA primary metagenome ERZ1649853 (study PRJEB40853, sample SAMN11349654) | freshwater sediment metagenome | isolation source: river sediment | host: Sediment | place: India: Okhla Barrage, New Delhi | collected 2017-02-21 ...
TCCTGCCGCCTGTAAACCCCCCGAATATTCTCGCCCTGGGGTTCAGCTACGGAAAACATGCCGGGGAAACGGAAAGCAGGGCACCGGAGAGTCCCGTGCTGTTCATCAAGGGGACGAACAGCCTGCTGGGGCCGGGCGAAACGATCCTGCTTCCGAAAGCGGGACCGGACGAAGTCGATTACGAGGCCGAACTTGCTGTTGTCATCGGGAAGCGGGCGAAGAACGTTTCCCCGGAGGAAGCCATGGAGTTCGTTCTGGGCTACACCTGCGGCAACGACGTCAGCGCCAGGGATTGGCAGATGGTCAGGCAGAAGAAGCAGTGGGCCCGGGGGAAAAGCTTCGATACATTCTGCCCGCTGGGACCTTATCTCGTGACAAAAGACGAGATTCCGGACCCGAACGATCTGCGGATCCGGTCCATTCTCAATGGCAAGGTGATGCAGGACTCCAGCACCTCGGACATGCTATTCAGCGTGGCACAGATCGTGAGCGATCTGAGCTGCTCCATGACTCTGCTGCCGGGCACGGTCATTATGACGGGAACCCCGGAGGGAGTGGGTTTTGTGCGCAAGCCGCCGGTGTTCCTGAGGCACGGCGATGTCATCACGATCGACATCGAGAGGCTCGGGGAACTGACAAACCCCGTCGAACGCGAACCGTAAACGGGCCGGTACCCCGCAGGCCACCGGATGCACCGGGCCTCGGGGTGCATGAACTTGTGGAAAATCCATGCGCCCTGTGTTATGGAAAGAAGGGGGTATGCAGGCGATAACCCCTCTTTTTTCATCGTGAATTTGCAGAGCGTCAGGGAAGCCCGAGGGGCGAGACGGTCGGCACATACAGGAGGTCGAGATGAGTGACGGTGCGAGCGAGCGAAAGCATTTTTTTGTGATCCTCGTCGTCTGCCTGGTAGGGTTTTTCATTCTCTCCGTGATCGGGGTGCTGCGGTTTTCCCTGGCTCCGGGACTGCGCTCCTCCTATGCGGGGGCCGAAGGAAGCAGCGCGCCGGCAGCACCGGCGGCCTCTTCGAGGACAGTGTTCCCTTCGGCGATCGGCGGAGGCGGAGCCCCCGGTACGCTTGCCGACCTTGTGGAGAAGCTCAGTCCCGCCGTCGTGAACATCAGCACGACGAAAGTTGTCAAGATGGACGGCAAGCGCTCTCCTTTCAACGAGATGTTCCCCTTCGACCGGTTCTTCGGCGGCGAGGAAGAGTTCTACAAACGATTCTTCGGTGACAACCCCGAGAAGGAATTCCGTCAGCGGAGCCTGGGCTCGGGGTTCATCATCAGCAAGGACGGCTACATCTTCACGAACAATCACGTGATCGAACGGGCCGACAAGATCAAAGTCCGCCTCTCCACGGGTAAGGAATACGACGCGACCGTAAAGGGGAGGGACCCGAGGACGGACCTCGCCCTCATCAAGATCAACCCGGACAACAGCCTGCCGACGGTAAACCTGGGCGATTCGGAGAGGCTGCGGGTGGGCGACTGGGTCATGGCCATCGGGAACCCCTTTGGACTCGACCACACGGTGACCGCGGGGATCGTGAGCGCCAAGGGGCGCGTCATCGGAGCGGGTCCCTACGACAATTTCATTCAGACCGACGCGTCCATCAACCCCGGAAACAGCGGCGGTCCGCTTTTCAACATGATCGGGGAGGTCGTGGGGATCAACACGGCCATCGTGGCCCAGGGGCAGGGGATCGGGTTTGCCATCCCGGTGAACATGGCCAAGGAGATTCTCGAGGATCTCAAGGCCAAGGGAAAGGTCACCCGGGGCTGGCTCGGGGTCTCCGTGCAGGACATCACGGAAGACCTGGCGAAGAGCCTCAAGCTCAAGGAGCGCAGCGGGGCCCTGGTGACGGAGGTCTTTGAGGGCGACCCGGCGGACAAGGCGGGCATCAAGCAGGGGGACATCATCATCGAGGTCGACGGCAGGAAGGTCAAGGACACCCATGAGCTGCTGCGGTTCGTGGCGGTCCTGCCCGTCGGGAAGAAAGCGACGGTGAAGGTCATTCGCGAAGGCCAGTTGAAGGAACTGCAGCTCACGGTGGCGGAGCGCGAGGACAAGAAAGAAATGGCTTCCGGCCGAGGGGAGAGCAAGGACACCTACGGGATGTCCGTCCAGGACATCACGCCCGACATCGCCAAACAACTCGGGTTGCCCTCTACGGGGGGCGTCATCGTCACGCGGGTCCGAGAGGGAAGCGCGGCCGACGAGGGCGGGCTGCAGCCCTATGATGTCATCCTGCAGGTCAACCGGGTCAAGGTAGGCACCGTGAAGGACTTCCAGCGCGAAATCTCGAAAAAAACAGCAGACGACCGGGTGCTGCTCCTGATCCGGCGGGGCAAGGGGACGTACTACGTGGCGATCCGGAAAGAATAGGGACCGGACAGGCTGACAGGCCGTTGAATACAAGGGATCAACTGATCTGCATGTACCGGACCCTGAACCGGTGCTTCGGGCCGCTTCACTGGTGGCCGGGGGATACGCCCTTCGAAGTCGCTGTAGGGGCCATCCTGACGCAGAACACGAACTGGGCGAACGCGGAGAAGGCCATCGGGCGCATCAAGGCCCAGGGGGCCCTTGAGCCGTCCGTTCTGTACGGTATCGGTGACGAAGACTTGCAGGAGATGATTCGGCCGTCGGGGTGCTACCGGGTCAAGGCCAGGCGGCTGAAAGCCTTTCTTTCGGCATTGTGTGAAGATTTCGGGGCAGACTTGGGCCGGATGCTCTCCGGGGATCTTCGCGAAGCGCGCCGGAGGCTGCTGGCGATTGCGGGAATCGGGGAAGAGACCGCCGACAGCATCCTGCTCTATGCCGCAGAGAGACCCGTTTTCGTGGTCGATGCCTACACCCGGCGTATTCTCGAGAGACACGGGATTCTGAAGGGCAGGCCGTCCTACGGGGAAGTCCAGCGGCTCTTCATGAACGCGTTGCCGGTTGATGCGGGCCTGTACAACCAGTATCATGCCCTCATCGTCGAGACGGGGAAGAGGTTCTGCCGAAAAGAGCCTCGATGCGGCGAGTGCCCGCTGCGGGAGGTGTCCGGCCGGAAACGGCCGGGCAAGTAAGGCGGGCGTGATGCGACGGGGAGAGAGCCGTGTTCGTCAGGGAAGAAATCCTCAAAGCGAGGCTCCAGGAAGAACGCCACACGTTCATCCTGAAGCTCAACGACTACGCCGGAGTCATCCACCTGCATTCCGATTACTCCCATGACGGGCGCGCGTCGATCCAGGAGATCGTGGAAGCGGCCCGGGCCAACGGCATCGACTTCGTCATGCTCACTGACCACAACTGGCTCCAGGCCAAGCATGACGGCTACGAGCGCTCCTATGACGGGGTCCAACTCTTCATCGGCATCGAGGTGACGCCCCGCTACAATCATTACCTCGCCTTCGGGATCGACGAACCCCTGATCACCTGTGACCTCGCGTGGGTCTTCCCCTACGAGGATGAGCTGGATATTTCCCCGCAGTTCTACATCGACTGGGTTCGCAGCAAGGGGGGCCTCGGTTTTATCGCCCATCCCGACCATGAAGGGGCTCCGAGGTTTCACGTGAAACAATTCAACTGGAACGACTGGACCGTCTCGGGCTACACGGGGATAGGGATCTGGGACTTCATGACGGACTGGCAGGGCCAGCTGAATGGATACGCAAGCGCCCTGCTCAGTTATTACTTCCCCGCCTACATGCTCGACGGGCCCAAGAAGGAGACGCTGAAGCGCTGGGACGACTTGAACCGGACCCGCAGGGTCGTCGGGATCGGAGAGCTCGACAACCATGAAACCGTAAAGGAGATGTTCGGTTTCGAGTTTTACATCTTCCCGTTCAGCAAGGCCTTCCGGTTCATCCGCACCCACATCCTGACGGAGGCGGCGTTCCTCGAGGAAGACGAACTGAACCGGCAGATCATCCTCGCCGCCCTGAGACGCGGCAGGGCCTATGTGGCATTCGAGTATTTCGAGCAGGCCCGGGGCTTTTCCTTTGTCGTCATGGACGAGTCGGAAGTGGCCACGATGGGAGACGAATTCTTCCTTGACGACATCGCCATCGTGCAGATCGAGCTTCCCCAAAAGGGGAAGATCCGCCTGATCAAGAACGGTGAGCTTCTCCGGGAGACCGTGGGAAGGGAACTGACCTGCGGCATCGACGAGCCGGGGCTTTACCGCGTCGAAGCCTATCTCTGGAAAGCCTTCAAATACCGACCCTGGATCTTCTCAAACCCCATCTACGTGAAATAAATCAGCTTATTCCGTCATTGAGTCTGTTCCGTCCAGAGAATAATTCCGGCCTGACGGAACGACCGAATAGACTGAAAAGACCGAACAGACCAATTTCTAGGCATGTTCCGCCGCGTGGTAGGAACTGCGCACGAGCGGACCGGCCACGACGGTGCGGAAGCCGCGCTGCAGGGCCTCCCGCCGCAACGCCTCGAATTCTTCCGGCGTATAGTATTTCGCAACGGGCCAGTGAGCGACCGAGGGCTGCAGGTACTGGCCGATGGTGAGACTCGCGCAGGAAACCGCGGCCAGATCGTCGAGCAGAGAAAGAATGCCGTCCCGCGTTTCCCCGAGACCGATCATGAAGCCTGACTTGGTGATCACCGGGTGAGGGCTCTCGGAGGCGCGGCGCAGAAGCTCGAGAGAGCGGGCGTAGTCGCCCCGGGGCCGAAGATCGGCGAAAAGTTCCATCGTCACTTCCATGTTGTGGTTCAGGACGTGCGGACGGGCGCAGAGGACCGTTTCGAGGGCATTCCGGTCCCCTTGAAAATCGGGGATCAGCACTTCCACCCGGCAGCCCGGAACACCCCGACGCAGCGCGTCGATACAGCGTGCGAAAAGCCGCGCGCCTCCGTCGGGAAGATCGTCGCGCGTGACGGAAGTGACGACGATGTAACGCAGCCCCATGGCTTTTACCGCCTCGGCGAGGCGGTCTGGCTCCGTATCGTCCACCGGTGCAGGCAGCCCGTGCGTCACGTTGCAGTATCGGCAGTTTCTGGTGCAGAGGCTGCCCAGGATCAGGAACGTGGCCGTGCCGGACTGGAAGCACTCGCCCATGTTCGGGCAGCGGGCTTCCTGGCAGACGGAGTGGAGATCGAGGCGGCTCAGAAGGCCCTGTGTTTTGATGAACTCCCGGGAGTTCGGCAGGGGGACCTTGAGCCAGTCGGGTTTTCTCATGGGTGGCTTAAGGCTTATGGCCCAAGGCTTATGGCAGGAGAAAGAGATTGCTCTTCCTTTTGCCTTAAGCCCTGAGCCTTATGGCATGTTGTTAGAAGTAATACCAGATCGAAGCATAATCATTAATATTTTCGCCGTCTTTGGCAAGCCTCGTGAGGTACTCGTAAATGGAGACGTCCGTATGCAGGTAATCCAATGCCGTCACGAGTCGGACCTCCCACGAGTAGAACCGGTACATCCGGCGTCCGTCGGGCAGGATGTTGACGATTTCGTGATCCTGCCAGGCACGCAGGTTGACCTTCCCGAGCCTCGGAACGTTGAACACGGGCTCGTCGGTTCGCACCAAGCCGGGAAGCAGGCGCGCTTCTTCCAGCTGTTCCTGTTCCATCCGGCAGATGGGGACCCGGAAATCGATGGTCTCCTCCTTGCCCTTGGTGCTGAAGGAGTAGTAGGGGTCCACGCCGGAGAGCTTCAGCGTCTTTCTCAGCAGGGCCGTTTCGAACCGGCGGCTGTTGTAGTACGTGAAGACCTGCTGATTGTAAACGTTCATCCCGATGTTCTTGATCTTGCGGATGCATTCCAGTGAATCCGGCGTCATCTCCGTGGGGTGTTCGAAGTGGGTGACGATGGCCAGCTCCCGCTTTCCCCACTCGTGATACTTCCGGAAAACGTCCAGGAGTCCCTCGTCGATGCGGAAGGGCAGGGTAACAGGGATTCTCGTTCCGATCCGGATCCGCTCGATGTGCTTGATGGCGGCCACTTCGCCGATGAGCCAGTCGAGGTAGTCGTTGCCGAGAGTCAGCGGGTCGCCCCCCGTAATGAGCACCTCGGAGATGCTCTCGTTTTCGTTGATCCAGCGGAGAGCCTCCTTCACTTTCTTCTTGGCCATCATGACCGTGTCGTCCATGCCCTTGATCTCCCAGTTGCGCTGGCAGTAGACGCAGATCTGGGGGCAGGAGTTGTAGGGCTTGAGAATCAGGATTTCCGGGTAGCGGCGGGTGACGCCGTCGATGGGGCTCGTGGATTTCTCTCCCATGAAGTCCAGGTCGATCCCCTTGCGCCGGCTCTCGGCCACCTGTTCGCAGTAGAGCGTGCTCGGGATGACCTGGGCGCGGATGGCCCGGTCGTAGTCGGAGCGGCCCTCCTTGCGGAAGAGCGACAGGTAGTACGGCGTGATCTCAACGGGGATATTGTTCTTCTTGGCGCTCGCGAGGCCGTTTACCTCTTCCTTTTCGAGCGTGACCAGCGCCCGGATCGTGTCGAGATCCTTGATGACGTGGCGCAGGTGCCAGCGGTGGTCCTGCCAGTCCTGTTCCGCGGCCCCGAAGAATCTCAGGATGTCGCCCTTGAGGGCCTTGCGCTCGCGCAACAGGGCCTTGTCGTAGCCCGTCTTGTACCGGCGGAAGTGCCGGCGAATATTGCAGGCGTAGTCGTCGAGCTGCTTCGAGCGGGTGATGGCGGCCTCGCGGCCGTCTTTCATCTGGAAGACCTCCTTGCGCTTGAGGTGCTTCCCGCCCTTTCCCGTGATGCCCAGGAACAGGGCAAGGTACTCGCAGAGGAAGGCCTCCGAGACCTGATCGAGCGCCTCTTTTTTCCCCTGTGCCAAATCGTAGAGGACCTGCATGGGGGAAAAGTGGGTTACGTACTCATTCTCGGTGCGCATCGTGTTGGAAAGCACCCGGATGCATTCCTTGGCGTTTCGTTTCTCCACAATGTTGAGATCGACGAAGTAGGTGTCGGAGCGCATGTTGAAAAGGTCGCGCTCGAGGCGGTTGAGATAATCGAAGAGCAGATGGCGCGCCTCTTCCATGTGTCTTGAATTTCTGAATATTTGACGAATACGGGGCTCCGTTGCCCAAAGCTGTTCCGCCAGTTCTTCTTTCGACCAGTTCAGCCAGTTCTTCATGTCGCGTCTCACCGGGTTGTGGATAGGTTGTTTGTGGCTCCGCGCCGCGCTAGCAAAGAGCCCAGCAGACGTCGGGTTTTCTCGCCGCGAGGACGTCGTCGAGGCGCTTGACCGGAGTCGTCAGGGGCGCCGACTTCACCAGTTCGGGGTTCTCTTTCGCCTCCCGGGCTATGGATATCATGGCCTCGCAAAACTCGTCCAGTGTTTCCTTGCTCTCCGTTTCCGTGGGCTCGATCATGATGGCCTCGCGGACGATCAGGGGGAAATAGATCGTCGGGGGGTGAAAGCCGTAATCGAGCAGCCGCTTGGCGATGTCCGTCGTGTGCACGCCGCTCTCCTGCACCTGCTTCTCTCCCGTGAAGACGCATTCATGCATGCACACCCGGTCGTAGGCCAGCCGGTAGTACGGTTTCAGCCGGGCCATGATGTAGTTGGCGTTGAGAACGGCACTTTCGCTCACGCGCCGGATTCCGGCCGCTCCGATGGAGCGGATGTACGTGTAGGCCTTCACCAAGACGTTGAAATTGCCGTAAAAGGCCCGGACCCGCCCGATCGAGTGCGGGAAGTCCTCAGACCAGCGGTAGCGCTTTCCTTTCTTGACGACCCTCGGTACGGGCAGGAAGGCGGCGAGGTGCCGCTTCACGCCCACGGGGCCGCTTCCCGGGCCGCCGCACCCGTGGGGGGTCGAGAAGGTCTTGTGGAGATTGAGCTGGATGATGTCGAAGCCCAGATCGCCCGGCCGCGTGACGCCGATGAGCGCATTGGCGTTGGCGCCGTCGCAGTACAGAAGACCGCCCCTGCCATGGACAATGGCGGCCACCTCCTCTATGTTGCGCTCGAAGAGCCCCAGCGTGTTGGGGTTCGTGAGCATGAGCCCCGCCACGTCCTTCGTCATCAGCTCCCGGAGGTGCGCAACGTCGACGCCCCCCTCGGCGTTGGAGCGGACCGTGGCGACCTGGAACCCGCAGAGCGCAACGGACGCAGGGTTTGTTCCGTGGGCCGTGTCGGGGATGAGGATCGTCGAACGCCTCTGGCCTTTTCGCTCGAAGTGTTTTTTGATGATCATAACGCCCGTGAGCTCCCCGTGTGCGCCTGCCGCGGGCTGGAGTGTGAAATCGTCCATCCCGCAGATCTCCGAGAGGTACCCGGCCAGCTCGTGGAGGAGCTGGAGGTTTCCCTGGGCGAAGGATTCCGGCGCGTACGGGTGCAGGCCCGTGAAACCGTCGAGGCGTGCCACGTTTTCATGGACCTTGGGATTGTACTTCATCGTGCAGGACCCCAGGGGGTAGAAGCCCACATCGACCCCGAAATTGCGGCGGGAAAGCCGTGTGTAGTGGCGTACGATGTCCACCTCGGCCAGCTCCGGCAGATTGAGGTCGCCGCGCAGAAGTCCGGGAGCGATCAGAGTTTCCAGGGCGGTCTCCGGGACGTCGCTGCCCGGGATGGTCCCTGCCGCGCGGCCGGGCCTGCTTTTTTCGAAAATCAGTTCCATGGGCACCTCGATTTTGCTTGTAACGTTACAAGTAACGACAGGCTGCTGTCGCGAATCATTTCAGAAGGGAGACTACGTTGTCCATGTCCTCCCTGGAGAGCATTTCGGTTGCGCACAGCAGAATGCCGCCGCCAAGCTCCGGGTAACCTCTGGAGATGTCATACCCGCCCGTGTACCCCGCCTTTTCCAGCCGCCTGTTGGTCTCTTTCACGTCCGGGCAGGCCAGAGCGAATTCGTTGTACACGGGGCCCGAAAAGAGAGGTTTCCACCCCGGAAGGGCCGACAGGGATTCCTTCAGGTAGTGGGCCTTCCAGACGTTGAGAGCGGCCAGCTTTTTGAGATTCTTTCCAAGGCTTGCCAGGTAAACGGCCGCCGCGAGCATGCACAGGGCCTCGTTGGAGCAGATGTTGGACGTCGCCTTCTCGCGCCGGATGTGCTGTTCTCTCGTCTGGAGAGTCAGCACGTAGCCCCGCTGTCCCTCGCGATCCACCGTGGCGCCTACCAGCCTCCCCGGGATCTTCCTCATGAATGCGTCCGTGCTGGCCAGGATGCCGAGATAGGGGCCCCCGTAGTTCATGGGGTTGCCGAAGCCCTGGCCCTCACCGACGACAAAATCCGCCCCTGCTTCTCCGGGGGGCATGAGGATCCCCAGCGAGGTGGGGTCCGTGAAACCGGCCACGAGCAGCGCACCCCGTCCGTGCGCCAGTTCGGCCAGAGGCCGGATGTCCTCGATGATGCCGAAGAAGTTCGGGCTCTGGACGAGCACGGCAGCAGCGCGGTCATCCATCAGCCCCCTGAGCGCCTCGCCGTCAACCTGGCCTGCCGTGCCGAAGGGGATCTCGACGCACTCATACCCGTTTGCCCAGGCATACGTCCTGACCACCTTACGGTACTCGGGGTGGATCGATCGCGCCAGGATCAGGCGGTTCCTGCCGAGGCTCTTGGCCGAAAGAACCGCTGCCTCGGCCATGGCCGTCGCCCCGTCGTACATGGAGGCGTTGGCCACCTGGGTTCCCGTCAGCCGCGTGATCATGGTCTGGTATTCATAGATCGCCTGGAGGATTCCCTGGCTGATCTCCGCCTGGTAGGGCGTATACGCGGTGTAGAATTCCGAGCGCGCCAGGACATGGCCCACCACGGCGGGGATGTAATGGTGGTAGGCCCCGGCGCCCGTCAGGGTTGCCCCGGGGAGCCTGTTGCGTGCGGCCAGTCGGCTCATGTGCTCCCAGATTTCCTGTTCGGCAAGCGGCGGCGGCAGCTCGAGGAGCCGCTTCAGACGGTATGTCTCGGGGATGTCGGCGAAGAGCGCCTCCATGGCGTCGATGCCGATCGTCCTCATCATCTGAGCTGTGTCGTCCTGGGTGTGCGGAATGTAATCCATATGCCTTTCCCGTTCTGGATGTGCGGATCGGTTCTCTTCCCCGGAGCCTGACGGCCGCGGCATACGCGCTCCGCAGGCCTGTTCAGTGCGGATTGGATTTGATGTGCTCCTCGTATTGTTCCGCCGTCATGAGGCCGTCGAGCTCGGCGGGGGATTCCATTCGGATTCTGGCGATCCAGCCCTCGCCGAAAGCGTCCTTGTTGACAAGCTCGGGGGTCGCTTCGAGGGCCTGGTTGACCTCGACGACCTCCCCGCTCACCGGGGCAAAGATGTCCGATACGGACTTCACCGATTCCACGACGGCGATCGGCTGTGCCTGCGTCACCTTTCGGCCCACTGCGGGAAGCTCCACGTAGACCACGTCGGTGAGCAGCTCCTGGGCGTGGTCGGTGATGCCCATGGTGATCGTGCCCGCGCCGTCAGCTTTTGCCCACTCGTGCTCTTTCGTGTACTTTCTGTCATGGGGACTCGGTTTGGCCATGTGTCGCTCCTTTCGATATCGGTATCCCGTCTTCCTCGCTTCGGAGGGGTCCCGTTCGTTTCGTGCCGCCCGCGGCGCCGTCTATTTCCTTCTCCTGTAGAAAGGCAGTGCCACCACCTTCGCCTTTGCGCGCTGGTTGCGGATCTCAACCTCCAGCTCCGTCCCCGGTTCCTTGTACTGCACGGGTACGAAGGCCAGTCCGATTGCCTTGCCCAGCGTCGGTGAAAAGGTCCCCGAGGTCACTTCCCCGATCTTCTCCCCGCCGGCCAGTACGCGGTAGCCGTGCCGCGCGATGCCCCGATCGACGATCTCGAAGCCGACAAGCTTCCTGCGAACCCCTTCCTCCTTCTGTTTCTTCAGCGCGTCCCGGCCGATGAATTCCTTGTCCAGATCGGTGATCCATCCGTAAATCACCTCGTAGGGGGTCACGGTCTGGCACATCTCGTGGCCGAAGAGCATCATGCCCGCTTCGAGGCGCAGGGTGTCCCGGGCCCCCAGACCCGCCGGCTTCAGCCCGTGCGGATCCCCGATGCTCATGAGCAGATCCCAGATCTCGCCGATTCGTCCCGCCTCGGTGTACACCTCGAAGCCATCCTCACCGGTGTAGCCGCTTCGCGACACCAGGGCGTGCATCCCGGCCACGCGGGTGTCCATGGCGTGATAAAAGCGCAACGCTGCAAGGTCGCCCTCGACGATCTCCTCGAGGATCTTCTGCGCCAGCGGCCCCTGGATGTCCACTTTGCCCAGGGTATCGGAACAGTCCGTCACGACGGCCTTGTCCAGACCCCGGGCCTCTTTCGCTTTGAGAATCCAGGCCAAATCGCCCTCCCGGGTCGCCGCGTTGGTTACAACCATGTACTGTTCGTCGCCCCGCTTGTAGACGGTCACGTCGTCGATGATGCCGCCCTTTTCGGTGGTGATTGCCGAGAGCTTCATTTCCCCGATCTGCTGCCTGGCCAGATCACGGCTCATCACCCACTGGAGCAACTCGAGAGCCTGAGGGCCCCGGACGTCGATTTCGCCCATGTGGCAGACGTCGAACAGGCCCGCCAGGGTTCTCGTGTTCCGGTGCTCGTCGATGACGCTCGTGTACTGGACGGGCATGGCCCACCCGCCGAACTCGGTCATGGTTGCACCCAGGGCGAGGTGCCGCTCGTACAGCGGTGTCTTTTTCATGGGGAGCTCCTGTGGGGTCGCCTGCGTGACATGAGGGGGTGGAAGGGAAGGGACAGGGTTCGGGGCGGGCCCGTCACGGGCCGCCCCCCGGGACCAATGCCTGCGCCCAGGCCGGCGGGGGCCGCATGAAGGGACAGGGTGAACTTCAGGCTTGCCAGAACGCGCTCCGTAGCCATTACAGCCGCTTGCCAGACTATTTGTGTTGAATCGACCGGCTGCCGGGCATCCCGGTCAGTGATCCGGTGAGAATGGTCCATTGCTGCTTGCGAAACCGCACGCTGAGACTACACCAATCACCATGAGATTTCAACACGGATGTGTTCCGCGCCCCCCCCGCGCCGCTCCGCGCTTCGCATCCTTGGGGTCTTCTTTTGCGCACCCCGGGTAAAGGGGGCAAAAAATTCAGTAGAATTTTTCCTTCAATTGTAATAAACGACCTGAATATTCTACATTTTCCTTGAAGATGCAGCCGTTTTTATGGCCGGTTTCGCGGACGACCCCGCGGAACGGATTCGTTACAGGCCGTTTCTTCAGGAAGGCGCCCCATCGCGCCGGGAGAGGATCATCATGAGATTCGACATCGCCAAGAGAGGCAACGGGCTCACCTACGAAATCCGCAACATCGTCGGCGTGGCGAACCGTCTCAAGGCCTGCGGCATGGAAGTGACCTGGGAGAACATCGGGGACCCCGTCCAGAAGGGAGAACAGATCCCGGAATGGATGAAGGATGTCCTCGTCGAGATCATCCGGGACAACAAGTCGTTTGGCTACTCCCCCACGCAGGGGATGGATGCAACGCGCGAATTCCTGGCTGACCTGGTGAACAAGCGCGGCAAGACGCAGATCACCCCCGACGACATCCTGTTCTTCAACGGGCTTGGCGATGCCATTGCACGGTGCTACAGCGCGATCCGTGTGGACGCCCGGGTCATCCTCCCGGAGCCGACCTACTCGACCCATTTCCTGGCCGAGGTGCTCCACGCCTCGTTCCCGCCCAACACGTACCGGATGAACCCCTACCACAAGTGGCACCCGGACATGAACGAGCTGGAGATGAAGGTGAAGAACCACAAGGCCATCGTGGGGATCCTCGTCATCAACCCCGACAACCCCACGGGTTTCGTCTACCACGAGGAGACGCTCAAGCGGATCGTCCGCATCGCCAAGGAGAACGATCTGTTTCTCGTCTTCGATGAGACCTACATCAACATGGTCTACAACGGGAAGGTCGCCTGCCCGCTCTCCGACATCGTCGAGGACGTCCCGGCCATGAGCATGAAGGGCATCTCGAAGGAGTTCCCCTGGCCCGGGGCGCGCTGCGGATGGCTCGAGTTCTACAACGCCGACAAGGACGAGACGTTCCAGCGCTACACGAACGCCATCCTGCAGCAGAAGATGTCCGAGGTCTGCTCGACGACGCTACCCCAGATGTCGATCCCGAAGGTCATGACGCACCCGGAGTACGAGAAGTATCTCAACACCCGCATCCGCCGCTACGAGAAGCTCTCCAACATGGCCTTCAACATTTTGAAGAACGTCCCCTACATTGTCGTGAACCGAACCGACGGCGCCTTCTACATGACCGTCGTCTTCAACGAGGCCGTGCTGAACAACAAGCAGACCCTCCCCATCGAGCACGACGGCATCAAGCACTACATCGAGAAGATCACCTCGGACAACATCGAGCTCGACAAGCGCTTCGTGTACTACCTGCTGGGCTCGACGGGCATCTGCGTCGTTCCGCTCACGTCCTTCTTCACGCCGCTTCTGGGCTTCCGCCTCACGCTGCTGGAGACCGACGAGGACCGCTTCGAGTACACGGTGAAGCGGCTCGGCGAGAAGATCGTGGAGTACATCGACTCGACAAAGCGCACGGCGTAGGTCTGCCGGGCAGAGAAACAGGCAAACAAAAACGCCGGCTTCTTCGGGGCCGGCGTTCTTGTTTGCCTACCGGGTAACTGCCCCGCAGCTTGCTGCGAGGGAGTTCATTTTTCCCTCAGCCTGTTTTTCAGTTTCCTCGGCGGTGCCCCCTGCGCTCGCTCTTCGGGGAAGTGGTTGCCCCAGATGGGATCGTTGCCGAATTGCCGCCACCACCACCGGTCGTATTCGTCCCACGGGTCGAGAA
>ERZ1649853.689-NODE-689-length-13740-cov-4.775740_pt1 | contig 13740 bp, 9 predicted proteins | sample MGYA00575353_ERZ1649853 | MGnify/ENA primary metagenome ERZ1649853 (study PRJEB40853, sample SAMN11349654) | freshwater sediment metagenome | isolation source: river sediment | host: Sediment | place: India: Okhla Barrage, New Delhi | collected 2017-02-21 ...
GCAGGGGCAGGTAGGAAAAGCTGGTGATGGCATCGCTGGCAAACTTGAGCATCTTCTTAAATGGATACTTGGTCTGGCCGGAGAAGCGGGCGGCGCGTTTGTACTGCACGCCGGTCTGCTTGAAGCCAACCCAGACGGACATGCCGCGCAAGAAGCGGTGCCGTTCGCGCATAGTGCGCATCACCGCCACCACCTTTCGATCCAGCAGGCGGAAATCGCCGGTATCCATGGGGATGTCTACATCGGTGATGCGGTAGATCAGGCGGTAGAAGAGGGAGGCGGTAGCCAGCTTGAACCAGGTCTCGCCTTCGCGCTCGGAGCGCACCGCATAGACCACCTCATATCCCTCACGCCATTTGGCGATCATGTCCAGGATCACTTCGGGGGGATCCTGCAGGTCTGAGTCAATGATCACCACCGCCTGGCCGGCGGCGTAGTCCAACCCGGCGGTGACGGCCAGTTGGTGGCCGAAGTTGCGGGCAAAGATGACCGGCTTGAGGCGCGCATCTGCGGCGGCCAGTTGGCGGATTTGCTCGGTCGAGCCATCCGTCGAGCCGTCGTCGACCAACAACAGCTCCCAGCTCTCGCCGGTCTGATCCAGGCTTTCTTTCACCCGGCGGTAGAATTCCGGCAAATTACCGGTCTCGTTAAAAATCGGAGCAACTACTGAAAAAACAGGGGCATCCATGATCCTCGGTCTCCTGAAGGGCGGGTTTACGGGCGGGGTTTCATCGCGAACTAACGCAAATCGCCCGTAAACCTGACACAACGCTCTATCCGATGCACTTGCGCACTGCGTCCAGGTTGGGGGCGATGATGGGCGCTTCTTTCACGGCGTGCATGGCGGCGCGCACATCTTTCAACCCGCTGCCGGTGTTGAGCACCAAGACGGGGTCGTGCGGGGCGATCAGACCGCGGTGGAGGGCCTGCACCAACCCGGCGTAGGCGGTGGCACCGGCTGGCTCGGCAAAGATGCCGGCGCTGCCCAGCGCGGCGATGGCGGCCAGGATTGCGCTATCGGGCACGACCAGGTAGCTGCCGCCGGTCTCACGGGCGGCGCGCACCGCGCGCACGCCATCGCGGGGCAGGTCCACCGAGATGCTGTCGGCCAATGTGCGCGCCTGCACGGGGATGATCTGCTCGGTGCCGGCGAAAAATGCGTTGGCAATGGCGGCCGAGCCTTCGGCCTGCACCCCGAAGAGGCGCGGCATCTCGGGCAGCCAGCCCAGGGCATGCAAATCCTTAAATCCTTTGTGCAAACCGGAGATGATGTTGCCATCGCCGACCGGCACGAAGAGCGACAGGCGCTTGCCGGGCGGCAGATCAGGCCCGGCCTGGTGTGCCATCCACTCCCAAATCTCCAGTGCGGCGGTCTTCTTGCCTTCGGCGGTGAAGGGGTTGTAGCCGGTGTTGCGGCAGTACCAGCCGAAGGCCGGCGCGGCCTGGATGGTGAGGTCAAAGGCGTCGTCATAGGTGCCATCGACCAACAAGACCTGCGCCCCAAAGACCAGCAACTGGGCGATCTTGGCGGGCGGGGCGGTGCGGGGGGCGAAGATGACGGCCTTCTGGCCGACGGCGGCGGACATGCCGGCCAGGGCGGCGCCGGCATTGCCGGTGGAGGCGGTGACGACCACCTCAGCGCCAATATCTCGGGCGCGCCCGATGAGCACGGCGCTGGCGCGGTCTTTGAAGGAGGCGGTGGGGTTGCGGCTCTCGTCTTTGACCCACAGCGATTCCAGCCCTAATTTTTGGGCCAATGCATGGGGCCGGAAAACCGGCGTCCAGCCGGCGGCGTGCAGGGGGGTGCCTGCGCCGCCCGGGTCGCTCACCGGCAGCAGGGGCAGGTAGCGCCACAGGGAGGCCTCGGGGGAGGCGAAGATGTCCTGGGGGGTGGTGTGGGATTGGATGGCGGCGTAATCCAGGATCACATCCAGGTTGCCGCCATCCTGCGGGCAGGTATAGGTCACCTGGTGGGGTAAATATTCTTTGCCACACAATGAACAACGATAACCGACAAAATCACCCATGATTGCTATGCTTCCTTTTCTGTTTTTACGCCAGCCATCAGCAGGCCCAGCCCCTCGGGGGTGGCCTGCTCCCGATCCACCACATCCATGATCTGGCCTTCATAGATGACCGCGATGCGGTCGGAGAGGGCGAGGATCTCATCCAAATCCTCGGAGATGAGCAGCGTGGCGGTGCCTGCGCTGCGCTGTTCGATGAGGCGCTGGTGCACATATTCCGTTGCGCCAATATCCAGGCCACGCGTGGGCTGGGCGGCGATCAATACTTTCGGGTGGCGGGAAAGCTCGCGGGCTAGGATGATCTTTTGAATATTTCCGCCGGACAGGTTTTTCGCCGGGGTATCTATGGAAGGCGTTTTGACCTTGTAACTCTGGGTCAGCTCTTTGGAGCGGGCGGCAATCGCCTTGAAGTCAAAGAAGCTCAGGCGGGCATACGGCCGGCGGGCGTGCTCGCGCAAGATCATATTCTCGGCGACGGTGAACTCGCGGATCATGCCATCTTTCATGCGCTCTTCGGGGATGTAGGAGATGCCCCGCTCTAACAACTGCGCGGGGGTCTTGCCCGAAGCTTCCTGCCCGTCGAGGAGCACCTTGCCCTTCTTCAGCGGGCGCAGCCCGGCGATCACCTGGGCTAATTCGCGCTGCCCGTTGCCGGAGACGCCGGCCAGGCCCAAGATTTCGCCCGCCTGCACATCCAGGGTCACGCCACGTAAGGCCGGCGTGCCCCGGTCGCTATCAGCGCACAGATCCTGCAAGGTCAGGCGGGTCTGGCCGCGTTCCACGACCGGGCGCTCCATCTGCAGGACAATCTCGCGGCCGACCATCATCTGGGCGAGGCTCTCCTGGGTAGCTTCTGCGGTGGGGATGGTGTGCACCACCCGCCCATCGCGCAGCACGGTCACCCGGTCGCTGATGTCCAGCACCTCGTGCAGCTTATGCGAGATAAAGATCAGGGAGTGGCCTTCCAGTTTCATCTGGCGCAGGGTGACAAACAGCTCGTCCACTTCTTGGGGGGTGAGCACGGCAGTCGGCTCGTCCAGGATGAGCAGGTCGGCGCCGCGGTACAACGCCTTGAGGATTTCTACCCGCTGCTGCTGCCCAACCGCAAGCTGCCAGATGTACGCCCCGGGGTCGACCTTCAGCCCATAGGCTTCGGCCAGCTCCTGGATGCGTTTGGAGACGCGCTCCAGGTCGGTCAGGGGGCCACGCGAAGAGGGTAAACCGAGGGCCACATTTTCGGCGACGGTGAGCGAAGGGACGAGCATAAAGTGCTGGTGGATCATGCCAATCCCCCGCTGGATGGCATCCAGCGGCGAGCCGATGTGCACCGGGGCCCCATTGATGCGTATCTCGCCCTGGTCAGGTCGATACAGGCCATACAAAATGCGCATTAACGTGCTCTTCCCCGCCCCATTTTCGCCTAACAAGGCGTGCATCTCCCCCGCGTGGACATCAAAACTGATGCCATCATTGGCTACCACGCCAGGGAAGCGCTTGGCGATATTGACCATCTCCAGGTGGGTGATGCGGGTCTGTTTTCCTGCCAGGGTGTGTGGATCGCTCATAAGTTTTTCCAGGTGGGGGCCAGGGCAGGTACGCCCCGGCCCCCGGTACTCGATAAGGGTTGATTTACTCGGAGCCGCCGATCATGCCTTCAAGCAGCAGCGGCAGGTACCAGACCTGTTCGTCCGTGGCAACCACGCCATCGGCCAGGTACTGCGTGCCATCTTGCAGGTTGAGGGGGCCAGTCCAGACATTGATCTCACCAGAGGCCAGGCCGGCGATGAACAGGTCCAGGTTGGCCTGCATCTCAGCCGTCAGCGCGGGGCCATTGACCCAGCCAGCCGCGGTGGTGGTGTTGTCGGTCAGGTTGGCCCAGTTGGGGGCGTTCCAATCCCAGGAGGGCACCCAGGTGCCAGCTTGCACAGCCAGGGCGGTGGTCAGGTAGGCCGGACCCCAGTTGAAGTACGGCACGCCCAGGCAGACATCCGGGGCCTGTTCACAGGCGCCGGCATAGTCATACGGGATCGCCCAAACCGCATCGCCTTGGGCGGCACGCTGGCCGGCCACATCGATGGCTTCGGTCGTGTCGATGCCGCTCAGGACCACATCCGCACCGCTGTCGATGAAGGCAGTGACGGTCTCGGTGGGATCCAGGGTTACGCCGGGGATGTTGAACCAGAAGCCGATCCAGGTGACGGTGAAGGTCAGGTCAGCGGGGTCCATACCGCGGTAGTTCTCCCAGCAGTACCTGGCGCCCAGGTAAGCGGAGGATACCAGGCGGCGGGTCTCGAAGTTGATTAATGGGCCAAGGTAGCCCATCGAACCGGTCTCGCTGGCCAGGGCGGCTGCACAGCCGGCGATCGCCTTCATATCTTCCATGCGGCCCATGATGTTGCCCAGGTTTGCCGGGGCTTCACCGGTGAGCACATCGTCACCCGAGATGTTGATGAAGGTGACATCGGGATAGTTGCCCGCCACGGTGGTGGTATCTTCTTCAAACTCATCCGAGGTGGTAAAGATCAGGGTGGCGCCATCGGCAACCATATCGGCAACCACACCCTCAACGGTCGCTTCGGGCTTGTCAGCCGAGTTGAGCGATTCGAAGACGATCATGCGCGAGCCGGGCAGGTTCTGTTCAACGTACAGGCCGGCTTCATAGTGCGCCTGGCTCCAGCCATGATCGTTCTTGGGGCCAACCAGGATCAGACCGAAGACCGGCGGCTCGGCCGCGGGGGGTTCCGGCGGGACGTAGTCGCCGATCACGACAGAGCCATCGATGATGCCCGCCGCAGCAGCATCTGCCAGGGCTTTGGCTTCTTCGGGCAGGGCATAATCGGGGTTATATTCCACGACGAGGCCGCCGTTTCCGAGGGTGAGGGCGAAGGACTCGCCGCCCAGCGTTCCAGCCTGGACCTTCTCGATGATCTCGCGGATCACAACTTCCCAGTGATAGACCTGGCTGGCGACCACGATCGAGGGGGCCAGGGAGGTCTGGTTGGATTGGGTACCGAACCAGAGCACGCCGCTGGTCTCGGCGACGCCAATCGCGCCGACTACCATCTGAGCTGAGCCGGTCATCACATCTGCGCCGGCGTTGACATGGGTATTGGCGGCTTCAGAAGCCAGGGCGACATCGCTGAAGGAGCCGATGTAGTTGATGTTGACCTGGATCTCAGGATTGGTCGCCTGGGCGCCCAGGGCAAAGCCATCGACGTACAGCTTGGCATCGCCGGTCTCGATCGGGCCGACCACACCCAGCACACCACTCTGCGAGAGAGCGGCAGCCAGCACACCATTCACGTAGCCGCCCTGCTCAGAGCGAGCTTCATAGGCGTAGACATTGGTGACACCCTGATCTACAAACGTGTCTACCGTGGTGCCATGCGCAAAGCTGGTCTCTGGGAAGTCCGGCGCGATCTCGACCAGCGAGGAGCCGTACTGAGAGCCATGGGCGATCACCAGGTCATAACCCTGGCTGGCATAGTCACGAATAGCCGCCGCAGCATCATCCACGACGAACATGTTTTCCGAGTAGGCGAACTCGAAGTTCTCTGCACCCATCTCGGTCTGGATAAGCGCCAGGGTGTCGTACATGCTCTGGCTGAAGGCCAGATCATTGATCGCGCTGGGCATGACCACCGCGACGCGGAACGGCTCGGCGGGGGTTTCTTCAACAACGGTTTCTTCTTCGACCGGTTCAACCTCGGGCGTAGTCGTCTCTTCGGTCCGGCAAGCGGTCAAGACAAAGGCCAGGATCATGATGATCCCTAAAATCTTATACAGGTTTTTCATAATTCTCCTTCTTTTTTTCATTTGATTAGAGTCGGTAAACCACGGGTCGAGCGATAACGTTTGATATTAGCAGCAACCACCTCCTTTCCATTGGGTGTATGGGGGCTGCCAGGCCGCCAAAGAACGGCGGCTCGCAGCGACATTGGCTTGATTACAAAAGCCAGACATGCGGTTCACCCTTCTCGTTCGAACTGTTTGGTGAGGGCGGTCGGCGGGCGCACGCGCTGCACGGCAATGACCAGGGCGAGGATGGTCAACACATAGGGCATCATGACCGCAATATCCGAGGGGATATTGATATTGAGCACCTGCACCCATAACTGCAGTGAGTTGATCATGCTGAAGAGCAGGGAGCCTAACATCACGCCCACCGGGCGCCAGCCGCCGAAATAGACCAGCGCCACGGCGATGAAACCTTGCCCACTGGTCAGGTTCTGCTGGAATACATTGAGCAGGGCAATGGAGAGCGAAGCCCCAGCAATGCCCGACAGGACGCCGCCCAGGGTGCAGGTGAAGTAGCGGATGCCTTTCACGTTCACGCCCAGCGAGTCGGCTGCCTCGGGGTTCTCTCCCACCGCGCGTATTTTCAATCCCAGGGTGGTCTTATTGAGCACATACCAGGAGACCGGCACCAGCAAGAAGGCCAGGTACACGAGGATGTTATGCTGGAAGAATACCTCGCCGAGCACGGGGATATCACTGAGCCAGGGGATATTGATTTTGGGAAATCCCGTTACGGTCTCGACACTGCCGATCGTTATTTGGAATAACAGGTCGCTCATTCCCAGCCCAAACAAGTACACCCCGATCCCGCTGATGCCTTGCTCGGCGTGCAGGGTCACCGTGATGAAGCCCATCACCACGCCCATCAGCGCGCCGACCAGGATGGCTGCCAGCAGCCCCAGCCAGGGATTGCCATACTTGAAGGTGACGTAAAAACCGGCGAAAGCGCCGAGCAGCATCTGGCCCTCCACCCCCAGGTTGAGCACGCCGCTGCGCTGCCCGAATGTCTCGCCGAGGGCGGCATACAGGTAGGGGGTGGCCAGGCGGATGCCCGAGGCCAGGATGCCCAGGATCACATTGGCGGTAAACAGGTCGGCGATCATCGCAACACCTCCTTGCCGCCATCGATTGGCTCAGGTGGAATATCTGGCTCGCTGGTTGCCCGGGCGGCCTCCTCCATTTCAAGCAACTGGCGCTTCTTGGCCTGGCGCCGGCGCCAAATCTCGCTGCTGACCACGAACACCACTACCAGGCCGTTCAAGGCGGTCACCAGCGCGGAAGGCACCTGCACCACCCGCTGCAGCTTGTTGGCGCCGACCAGCAGCGCCCCGAACAGGATGGCAGCCGGGATGGTTCCCAGGGGGTGAAGCTGCCCAAACAAAGCGGCCACGATGCCGTTAAAGCCGGCCCCCCCGGTGAAGCCCGCGGCGGAGCCATCGGTGAACATGCGGTGGGTCACACCATACACCTGCACCGCACCGGCCAGGCCTCCCAGGGCGCCGCTCAACAGCAAGGACAATACCATATAGCGCTTGACATTGATCCCGGCGTAACGGGCAGCGTCGGCGTTCAAGCCCACGGCGCGAATGCGGTACCCGATGGTCGTGCGCCACAGGAAGATGTACACCAGGATGGCCACGATGACCGCCAGCAGCGCACCCAGGTGCAGGCGGGTGGGCACCAGGCGGGGCAGGTCGAACTCCTTGGCCAGGCGGGCAGTTTGGGGGATCTTGGAGGCGGCTTCGAGCTGCACGGGGTCGATCATCAGGTCGCGCAGCAAGAAGTTCATCCCCTGCACCGCGATCTGGTTCATCATGATCGTGGAGAGGATCTCGTTGACATTGAAATAAGCTTTCAGTGCGCCCGGGATAGCCCCCCAAACCGCCCCGGCGAAAAAGCCGGCCACCATCGCCAGGGGGATGACCACATAGCCAGGCGCCTCAGGAAAGAGCAGCCCCAGCCCGGTGGCCGCGATCGCGCCGACGATCAACTGCCCTTCACCGCCGATGTTGGTTACGCCGCCGCGGAAGGCGATGCAGGTGCCCAGGCCGATGAGCAGCAGCGGGGTGGCTTTCACCAGCGTGTCGGCAATCGCATTGCCGCTGCCCACCGCGCCTTCGATCAGCGCGCCGTAGGCTTCCACCGGGTTGGCGCCGAGAGTCATCAGGATGATGGCGAACACACCTAGGGCAGCCAGGGTGGCCAGCACCGGCGTCAACGCCGAGATGGTCTGGGACATCAAGATATTGATGCGTTTACTGTTGCGTACCACTTAGTCCTCCCCAAAGCGGGTGCCCAATGCCAATGGCGCGGATACCCGCAGCAGCCTGCGCAGGGGGCGCCTCCAGGATACAGGCATCAAGTTGATAAACTTCTCGGTCAATTCGCTGGCGGATACCACCAAGACGGCGATCATCAGGATCCAGGGGATGGTGTTGAAGGCGACCACGGAGACCTGGGGGAAAGTGCGCTGCAGGACGGTCGCCAGGGCTTTGGTTGCGCCAAACAACAGGGCGCCGATGGCGCCGCGGAAGGGAGACCAGCCGCCAAAGATGACGATGGCCAGGGCGATCCAGCCCATGCCGCGGATATGACCCTCGGACCAGCCGACCTTGACATCCAGCGAATACGCCGCACCGGCGATGCCCACCAGGGCGCCGCCGACCAGGGCATACAGATAACGCAGCCGGTTCACCTTGACGCCCCGGGCGAAGGCAGCTTCAGGGCGCTCACCGACCCCGCGCAGCTTCAGGCCGGGTTGGGTGCGGAAGAAGAAGAACCAGGTGGCAATCACCAGGAGCAGGGCAAAATAAACCACCGGGTCCTGGTTGAAGAATATCGGCCCGAGGATGGGAATATCTTTGAGCAGGGGGATGCCCGCCTTCATCACAAAGGAGCCGGGCATGCGGGTAAAATTCTGGCCCAAGAAGGCGCTGAGGTCATCTCCGAGCAGGGTCAGCACAAAACCGATGGCGACCTGGGATTGCTTCAGGCGGATGCTGCCAAAGGCGACGATCAGGGCGAACAGCATGCCCACCAGCGCAGCGGCGAGGAAGCCCAGCCACAGGCTGCCGGTCTGGTAACCAACGATAAACCCGGTCATTGCGGAGAGGAGCATGGTGCCATCCAGCGAGAGGTTGATCAGGCCAGCGCGCTCGGTGATCGTCTCGCCGCACACGGCGATGATCAACGGGGAGGCGTTCAATACGATGGAGGATAACTGTTTGAGTAAAAGGTCGGGATTATCCATGTGCGTCATCCTCTTTCACAGGTGAGGGAATCTTTTTGCGCCGGGTGAACAGCTTCCCGTAATCTCCAAATAAAAGGACGAACAATACCATCACGCCGGTCAAAATCCCGCCCAGCGAAGGGTGCAAACCGGTGCGGATGTGCAGGGTGGTGCTGCCCATCAAGACGATCGAGAAGAAAGCAGCGATGGGAGGCACCCAGTAAACCTGGAAGGAGGCCAACATCACCACCAGGAGCGCCAGGAAGCCGATGCCACCCGAGATGCTCTGGCGCAGGCTGTCAAACCAGCTCAGCACCCGCACCGCGCCGCCCAACCCGGCCAGCGCCCCGCAAAACATCAGGGCGAAGATCACTTCGCGCTCGCTGCTGACGCCCAACAGGAAAGCGGAGCGGGGATTCTTGCCGAGGGCTTTCAGCTTCAATCCCCAGAAGGTGCCGCGCAGCGCCACCACCACCAGGGCGAAGGCGAGCAGGGCAATCCCCAGGGAGAGCGGGCTGAAGCGCGATTCGCCCAGCAAGGGCAGCAGCGCATTTTCGGCAAAGGGCTGCGTGCCTCGGAACGTGCCGCCTTCGGGGGGCTGCCACGGGCCAGAGATCAGGTAATTGGTCAGGATGATCGCCAGGTTGTTCAGCGCCAGCCCGCTGAAGATTTCGTTCACCCCGCCGCGGGTCTTCAACACCGCGACCAATGCGGCCCAGAGTGCGCCGCCAGCCATGGCGGCCAGGATTTCGAGGGTGATTTGTAATGGGGCCGGCAGGTCGATCTTAAGCGCCACCCAGCTCGCCATGATGGCGCCGATGATGATCTGCCCCTCCACGCCGATGTTCCACAGGCCGGCGGTGAAGGTGACGAGCAGGCCGGAGGCCGCCAGCAGCAGGGGGACGAGGAAGGCCAGCACCTGCAGCACCTTGGCGGTATCTTTGAAGGAGCCTTCGATCATGGCAGCCAGGGCGTCTTTTGGGCTGGTCTGGAACAGGATCAGGATCAGAGAAGTCACCAGCAATGCAGCAACGATGGGAGCAAGCGGCCAGGTTACCTGGATCCATTTACGCAGTTTCATACCTGGCCTCCGATCAAATGTCCCAGCTCATCTACCGATGTTTTGTTGGCTTCAACCACGCGGGACATCTTCCCGCCGGAGAAGACTACGATCCGATCGCTGCGCTCGACGATCTCATCCAGGTCGGCGCTCATGAAGAGGATCGCGGTGCCCGCTTCGCGCCGCTTATAAAGCAACTGCCAGATGTATTCTGCGGAGCGCACATCCAGGCCGCGCGTGGGGTGCTCGAGCAGGACCAGCTTGAGGGGGGCGTTCAGCAGGCCAAACAACAGGCGCTGCTGGTTGCCGCCGGAAAGCGATTCAACGGTCAGCTCGGGTCTCCCGACGATCTGGTAGGTTTCAATGCGCTGGGCGGTGATTTTTTCGGCGCTTTTCCAATCTACCATGAAATCATGCCTGGGCAGCGACAGCACCACGTGCTCCTTCAAGCTCAACCCCGCGACCAGTCCTTCTTCCAGGCGCCCGGCGGCCAGGTAAGATACGCCCGCCGCCTGCATCTTGTGATACGACCAGCGGCTGGCATCCTGCCCGGCCAAGAGGAGCTTACCCTGTTCGGGATGGAGCAGCCCGGCGCACGCCTGCACCAGCAAGCGCTGTCCGCTGCCCTCCAATCCCGCCAGCCCATACACTTCGCCGGGCTGCACGGCCAGGTTGATATCGCTCACCGTCAGGTGGTAGGTGGCCAGGGTGACATGCTGCAGCTCGACCACGGGTTTGAGCGCGGCGGGGGGCGCCTGGTCGCCGAGCGGCAGCTTTGCGCCGACCAGGTCTACCGTTTCTGGGGGGCGGTAGACGAATTCTGGGCGGCTGCTGCGCGGCAGCAGTTGCCCGAACATCATTTCCACCAGGTTTTCGGTGGGGCAGGGGACGCAGGTTTCCCCGACCAGCTTGCCGCGCCGCAGCACGTAGGCATGGTCGCATAACTCCTGGACTTCATCCAGCTTGTGTGAAACCAGGATCAGGGTTTTGCCTTCGTCATGGGTCAGGCGGCGGATCGAGCCGAAGAGGAGATCCTTTTGCTCGGCACTGATGCCGGTGGTCGGCTCATCCAGGATCAAAACCTGCGCCCCGCCGGCCAGCAGGCGGATCAGCTCCAACTGCTGCCGCTCGCCGAGGGACAGGCTATCGATATTGGCATTCAGATCGACGGTGAAGCCATAGCGATCCATCAGCTCCTGAAGCTCTTTGCGCGCCTTGCCTACATTGGGCACCAGGCGGGCGTCGCGCCCCAGCAGGTAGTTCTCCAGGACGCGCAGGGGCGGAAAATCCAGCGGGTCCTGGTACAGCATCCCCACGCCATGCCGGAGGGCCTGGGAAGGCGACTTGAAACGCACCGGCTGGTCATCCAGGTAAATCTGCCCTCCGTCCGGCGGCTGGTAGCCGGACAGGATTTTCATCAACGTGCTCTTCCCGGCGCCGTTTTCGCCTAACAAGCCATAGATCTTGCCCCCTTCAAAAACCAGATTGATACCGTCATTTGCTTTTACCGCTCCGAAATACTTACGAATTTCTTTCAGCTCGATGCGCATGGAGGCTCCGGATGGATTGCGGGGTATAAAGAATTTGCACCTATTTTACCCCAGACAGGCATTCCCCAACACAATGCCTGGACGAGGAAAAACTCCCGGCCGGCCCTGATCCCCGGCCCACTCTGCCATGCGGTTGAGGGGGCCGGAGGATTGGGGTGGGTGATGGTTTTATGGCACGATCCAGGTGCCCGTCTCACCGCGCAAGGCGCGCCCGATGTTCTGCGGGTTGGTGATGAGGGCCTGCTTGCCACCCGATTCCAGGTACCAGATGATGGCCTGGATCTTGGGGGCCATCGAGCCTTTGGCAAAGTGGGTGCCCTCGGCCAGATACTGTTTAGCTTCGGCGAGGGTCATGCGGTCCAGCCACTTCTGATCCGGCTTGCCAAAGTTGATGGCGACCTTCTCGACGGCGGTGGAGATGAGGAACAGGTCGGCCTGGATCTCGCGGGCGAGCAGGCTGCTGGCGAAATCCTTATCGATGACCGCCGCGGTGCCCTGGAAGAAGCCGTTCCCGGCATCCACGACCGGGATGCCGCCCCCACCCACGGTGATGACCACCACGCCAGCGGCGACCAGGGTGCGCACCGTCTCCAGCTCTACCACTTCTTTGGGCAGCGGGGAAGCGACCACGCGCCGCCAGCCGCGCCCAGCATCCTCGACCACGCTCCAGCCCATATCGGCGGCGCGGCGCTGGGCTTCCGCCTCATCCATGAAGCCGCCAATCGGCTTGGAGGGCTTCTGGAAAGCGGGGTCGTGGGTATCGACCAGCACCTGGGTGATCACCGTGGCGACAGGTTTGTGAATGCTACGCTTGAACAGCTCATTCTGCAGCGTTTGCTGCAGGGCATAGCCGATGGCGCCCTGCGAGTCGGCGCCGCACACGTCCAGCGGCACCTCGTGCATGCTCTCGACGCGCGCCGCGATCTCGGAGCGGCGCAGGATGAACCCTACCTGCGGACCGTTGCCGTGCCCGATGGCCACATCCCAGCCGGCTTCGATCATATCTGCGATGTGAAAAGTGGTCTCTTTGGCAGCCTGGTACTGGTCTTCAACCGTCTGGTGCTTGCCATCTTTGATCAGCGAGTTCCCGCCGATGGCTACGACTGCGATCTTACGTTTTGCTTCGCTCATTGTGTGCCTCTCCAGGGATGCATTTAGCGCATGGTCAGGGCCATGACGGCTTTCTGGGCATGCAAACGGTTCTCTGCCTCGTCATAGACCACCGAGTTCGGGCCGTCCATCACGCCATCGGTGACCTCGATGTTGCGGTCGGCGGGCAGGGGGTGCATGTAGATAGCATCCGGTTTGGCCAGCGCCATTTTGCGCTCGTCGGTGATCCAATGGGCATATTTGCTGATGATCTTAGCGCCTTCGGCCGGGTCGGGGGTGTGCACCATGGCGCCCCAGGACTTGGCGTAGATGATATCGGCATCCTTGAAGGCGGCTTCCATATCATCCACCACCTCGAAGCCAACGCCGAACTTGCGGGCCTGCTCCTGCGCCTGTTCCATGATCTCGGGCATGAGCTTGAACTCTGGGGGATGGGCGAGGACCACATCGAGGCCAAAGCGCGGCATCTGCAGCACCAGGGATTGCGGCACCGACATCGGCTTCTGGTAGGAGGCGGCATAGGCCCAGGAAACGACCATCTTCTTGCGGCGCAGGTCGCGGCCCTTCTTTTCGATGATGGTCATCAGGTCGGCCAGGCACTGGAAGGGGTGGTAGATATCGCACTGCATGTTCAGGATCGGTACGCGGGAAGCCTTGGCGACGGCGTTCAGGTAGCCATTGCCGATGCCCCAGTCGACGTGGCGGATGGCGATGCCATCGAAGTAGCGGCCGAAGATCTCGCCGATTTCCTTGGGGGTATCGCCGTGGGCGATCTGGGTGGTCTTGCTTTCGATGAAGGCTGCGTGCCCGCCGAGCTGGGCCATGCCGGCTTCGAACGAGCCGCGCGTGCGGGTGCTGGAGAAGAAGAACAGCATCGCCAGCACTTTGTCGCGCAGGTAAGCGTGCGGCTCGCCCAGAGCGCGCTTGCGCTTCAGGTCGAAGGCCACGTCGAGAACGGTTTCAACTTCT